>Ga0065714_10064752_pt1 | contig 20088 bp, 18 predicted proteins | sample MisRhiReplicate2_FD_59101 | JGI IMG/M metagenome (GOLD analysis project Ga0065714, IMG submission 59101) | Miscanthus rhizosphere microbial communities from Kellogg Biological Station, MSU, sample Rhizosphere Soil Replicate 2: eDNA_1 v2... | ecosystem: Host-associated > Plants > Roots >...
ATGCGGCCATGAGGGCTGCACGGGCGACTCACGGGGCCGCCCTCCATCCCTTTAGTGTGGAAGATCCTGCCGATATGTTTGCGCCTTTGTTAAAGAAACTTTTTGGAAGCAAGAACGAGCGTGAAGTCAAGCGCATGCTCAAGACGGTACAGACTGTCAATGCCTTCGAAGAGCAAATGGTGGCCCTTTCGGACGATCAGTTACGCGCCAAGACTGCCGAATTCAAGGACCGCATCGCCAAGGGGGAAACCCTCGACCAGCTCCTGCCTGAAGCCTTTGCGGTCGCCCGTGAAGCCGGCAAGCGGATCATGGGCATGCGCCACTTCGACGTTCAGTTGATCGGCGGCATGACCTTGCACGAAGGCAAGATCGCCGAAATGCGTACCGGTGAGGGCAAGACCCTCGTGGCGACCTTGGGTGTGTACCTCAACGCGCTGTCCGGCAAGGGCGTGCACGTAGTGACGGTCAACGACTACCTGGCCCGCCGCGACGCCAACTGGATGCGCCCGCTCTACGAGTTCCTCGGCCTGACTGTCGGCGTCGTCACGCCGTTCCAGCCGCCGGAAGAGAAGCGCGCCGCCTACGCCGCCGACATCACCTACGGCACCAACAACGAATTCGGGTTCGACTACCTGCGCGACAACATGGCGTTCAGCATGGAAGAAAAATTCCAGCGTGAACTCAACTTTGCCGTGATCGACGAAGTCGACTCCATCCTCATCGACGAAGCCCGTACCCCGCTGATCATTTCCGGTCAGGCCGAGGACAGCTCCAAGCTGTACATCGAGATCAACAAGCTGATCCCGCAGCTCAAGTTGCACGTCGAGGAAGTCGAAGGCGAAGTGACCCAGGCCGGGCACTACACCGTTGACGAGAAGACCCGTCAGGTCGAGCTCAACGAAGCGGGTCACCAGTTCGTCGAGGAAATGCTCACCCGTGTTGGTTTGCTGGCCGAAGGCGAGAGCCTGTACTCGGCCCACAACCTGGGCCTGCTGACCCACGTTTATGCTGGCCTGCGTGCGCACAAGCTGTTCCATCGCAACGTCGAATACATCGTGCAGGACGGCCAGGTCGTACTGGTGGACGAACACACCGGCCGTACCATGCCGGGTCGTCGCCTGTCCGAAGGCCTGCACCAGGCCATCGAAGCGAAGGAAGGCCTGAATATCCAGGCCGAGAGCCAGACCCTGGCCTCGACCACCTTCCAGAACTACTTCCGCCTGTACAACAAGCTGTCCGGCATGACCGGTACCGCTGATACCGAAGCGTTCGAGTTCCACCAGATCTACGGCCTGCAAGTGGTGGTGATTCCGCCGAACAAGCCGCTGGCCCGTAAAGACTACAACGACCTGGTGTTCCTGACCGCCGAAGAGAAGTACGCGGCGATCATCAACGACATCAAGGACGGCATGGCCCAGGGCCGTCCGATCCTGGTGGGTACCGCCACCATCGAGACTTCCGAGCACATGTCCGCCCTGCTCAACAAGGAAGGCATCGAGCACAAGGTCCTCAACGCCAAGTTCCACGAGAAGGAAGCCGAGATCATCGCCCAGGCCGGTCGCCCGGGTGCGCTGACCATCGCCACCAACATGGCTGGCCGTGGTACCGACATTCTCTTGGGCGGCAACTGGGAAGTGGAAGTCGCCAGCCTGGAAAGCCCGACCCCAGAGCAGATCGCGCAGATCAAGGCCGACTGGCAGAAACGTCACCAGCAGGTGCTGGAGTCCGGCGGTTTGCAGGTGATCGCTTCCGAGCGTCACGAGTCGCGTCGTATCGACAACCAGCTGCGTGGCCGTGCCGGTCGCCAGGGTGACGCCGGTTCCAGCCGTTTCTACCTATCCCTGGAAGACAGCCTGATGCGCATCTTCGCCTCTGACCGGGTGAAGAACTTCATGAAGGCCCTGGGCATGCAACCGGGCGAGGCGATCGAGCACCGCATGGTGACCAACGCCATCGAGAAGGCCCAGCGCAAGGTCGAAGGTCGCAACTTCGATATCCGCAAGCAATTGCTCGAGTTCGATGACGTCAACAACGAACAGCGTAAAGTGATCTATCACATGCGTAACAGTTTGTTGGCCGCCGACAACATTGGCGAAACCATCGCCGATTTCCGCCAGGACGTGCTCAACGCAACCGTCAGCGCCCACATCCCGCCGCAGTCGCTGCCGGAGCAGTGGGACGTCGCCGGCCTGGAAGCCGCCCTGCAGAGCGACTTCGGCGTGGCATTGCCGATCCAGCAATGGCTCGACGAAGACGATCACCTGTATGAAGAAACCCTGCGCGAGAAACTGCTGGCCGAACTGATCGCTGCCTACAACGAGAAGGAAGACCAGGCGGGCGCCGAGGCGCTGCGTTCCTTCGAGAAGCAGATTGTGCTGCGGGTACTGGACGACTTGTGGAAAGACCACCTGTCGACCATGGACCACCTGCGTCACGGTATCCATTTGCGCGGTTACGCCCAGAAGAACCCGAAGCAGGAGTACAAACGCGAGTCCTACACGCTGTTCTCCGAGTTGCTCGATTCGATCAAGCGCGACTCGATCCGTGTGCTGTCCCACGTTCAGGTTCGCCGCGAAGACCCGGCCGAAGAAGAAGCCCGCCTGCGTCAGGAAGCCGAAGCCCTGGCTGCGCGCATGCAGTTCGAACACGCCGAAGCCCCGGGCCTGGAAGTGGTCGCCGAAGAGGGCGTCGATGTGGATGTCGCCTTGGCGACCGCACCGGTGCGCAACGAGCAGAAGCTGGGCCGTAACGAACTGTGCTATTGCGGTTCGGGCAAGAAATACAAGCATTGCCACGGGCAGATCCAATAATCCCGTTTCAACGCTGAACGACCCGCGCCGCGACCGGCTTCCAGCCGTCGCGGCGTTTTGCCATTTGATCTACCGTCCCGATGGAGACGGTGCCGATATACATCTCATTTAAGGAGCGCATTCATGGCTGTTGGTCTTGGTCCGTTGCCAACGTTGCACCCGGTTGCCGGTTTTGAACTCGGTATTGCCTCGGCGGGCATCAAGCGCCCCGGGCGCAAGGACGTCGTGGTCATGCGTTGCGCCGAAGGCTCGACGGTCGCTGGCGTGTTCACCCTCAATGCCTTTTGCGCCGCGCCGGTCATCCTGGCCAAGCAGCGCGTGCAGGGGCCGGTGCGTTACCTGCTGACCAACACCGGTAACGCCAACGCCGGCACCGGCGCGCCAGGCCTGGCCGCTGCCGAGCGCACCTGCGCCAAGTTGGCGCAACTGACCGGTGTCGATGCCAGCCAGGTGCTGCCGTATTCCACCGGCGTGATCGGCGAGCCGTTGCCGGTCGAGAAGATCGAAGGCGCGTTGCAAGCCGCTCTCGATGATCTGTCGGAAAACAACTGGGCAGCAGCCGCCACCGGCATCATGACCACCGACACCTTGCCCAAGGGCGCGAGCCGCCAGTTCGAGCATGATGGCGTGATCATCACCGTCACCGGTATCAGCAAAGGCGCCGGCATGATCCGCCCGAACATGGCGACCATGCTCGGCTACATCGCCACCGACGCCAAAGTCTCGCGCCAGGTGCTGCAAGACCTGATGCTTGACGGTGCCAACAAATCGTTCAACCGCATCACCATCGACGGTGATACCTCCACCAACGACTGCTGCATGCTGATCGCCACCGGCAAGGCCAGCCTGCCGGAAATCACCGAAGCCAGCGGCCCGCTGTTCGCGGCCCTGAAGCAGGCGGTGTTCGAAGTGTGCATGGAAGTGGCCCAGGCCATCGTCCGTGACGGCGAAGGCGCGACCAAGTTCGTGACCGTGCAGGTCAATGGCGGTGGCAATCATCAGGAATGCCTGGATGTCGGCTACACCGTGGCCCACTCGCCGCTGATCAAGACCGCGCTGTTCGCCTCCGACCCGAACTGGGGCCGGATCCTCGCTGCCGTTGGCCGTGCCGGCGTGCCTGAGCTGGACGTGAGCAAGATCGACGTGTTCCTCGGTGAAGTCTGCATCGCCAGCCAAGGCGCTCGCGCTGCGACCTACACCGAAGCCCAGGGCGCGGCTGTGATGCAGCAGGAAGAAATCACCATCCGTATCGAGCTGGGACGTGGGGATTGCAGCGAAACGATCTGGACCACCGACCTGTCCCACGAGTACGTCAAGATCAACGCTGAGTACCGGACTTAACAGGCCCGGGACCGAGCTGCTCCAATCGCGAGCAAGCTCGCTCCCACAGGGATTTGTTGAGTGGCATCGATAGTGGTCTCAACACAAATCCACTGTGGGAGCGAGCTTGCTCGCGATGGCGTCAGAACAGACACCCTCAGAACCACAAGAAAGGAATCCAGACATGAGCCTGCACCTGATCATCGGCGACAAAGATCTATCTTCCTGGTCCCTGCGCGGCGCGTTGGCCCTGGCGCTGACCGGCGCAAAGTACACCGAAGAGCTGGTCAGGCTCGACCAACCCGACACCCGCGAGAAGCTGCTCAAGTATTCGGCCACGGCCAAGGTCCCGTTGCTCAAGACCGAGTTCGGCGTGATCGCCGATTCCCTGGCGATTGCCGAATACCTGGCTGAACAGTTCCCGGATGCCGGCCTCTGGCCAAAGGATGTGGCCGCCCGGGCCCAGGCGCGGTCGGCCTGTGCACAAATGCACAGCGGTTTCTTCGCCATCCGCAGCAACATGCCCTTTGACCTGCTGCACGATGCACCGCTGTCGCCCATGCCGGCTGACGTCCAGGCGGAAATCGAGCGGGTGCTGGCGCTGTGGGCCGAATGCCGTGCCGCGGCGACCGAAACCGGTCCCTACCTGTTTGGCCGCGTGAGCCTGGTCGATGCGTTTTTTGCCCCTGTTGCCGTGCGCTTGCGCACTTATCAGGTGAAACTGTCGGAGGTCGATGAGGCCTACGTCGAAACCCTTTATCAATGGCCGGCGTTCAAGGCGTGGCAACAAGCTGGCCTGGAGGACACTGCGCGGTGAAACGAGTCCATGTGGCGGCAGCGGTCATTCGCGATGCCGCCGGTAAAATCCTGATCGCCCGACGGGCCGACACCCAGCACCAGGGTGGCCTGTGGGAGTTCCCCGGTGGCAAGGTCGAGGCCGATGAATCCGTCGAAACCGCCCTGGCCCGCGAACTTCATGAAGAGCTGGGTATTGTCGTCGATGCCGCCCGGCCGTTGATCAAGGTGCGTCACGACTACCCGGACAAACAGGTGTTGCTGGATGTCTGGGAAGTCTCGGCGTTCACCGGCGAGCCCCACGGCGCCGAAGGGCAGCCGTTGGCCTGGGTGACGGCCCGCGACCTGACGAACTATGAGTTCCCGGCGGCCAATCAGCCGATCGTCGCGGCGGCCCGTTTGCCGGGTCAGTACCTGATCACGCCTGACGGCCTTGAGACGCCGGCCTTGCTGCGCGGCATGCAGAAGGCGATTGCCGGCGGGATCAAGTTGGTCCAGCTACGTGCCCCCGGTGGTTACGACCCGAAATACCGCGATCTGGCGGTGGATGCGGCGGGGCTGTGTGCCGGCAAGGCCCAGCTGATGCTCAAGGGGCCGTTCGAATGGCTGGGAGATTTTCCTTCCGCCGGCTGGCACATTACCGCCGCGCAGTTGCGCAAGCATGCAGCGGCCGGTCGACCGTTTGGCAAGGACCGCTGGCTGGCGGCCTCCTGCCATAGCGCCGAGGAATTGTCCCTGGCGCAGCAGATGGACGTGGACTTCGTGACGCTCTCGCCGGTGCAGCCGACCCAGACCCACCCTGACGCACAGCCGTTGGGGTGGGCCGAGGCCGCACGCTTGATCGAGGGCTTCAACAGGCCGGTTTATCTGTTGGGTGGGGTCGGGCCTGGCGAGCGGCAAAAAGCCTGGGAGGCCGGGGCGCAAGGTGTGGCGGGGATTCGGGCGTTTTGGCCTGAGGCTTGAAGCTGCAGTGAACTGATCGTTCCCACGCTCCGCGTGGGAATGCCTCAACGGACGCTCCGCGTTCGGCTCTGGAGGGACGCGGAGCGTCCCGGGCTGCGTTCCCACGCAGAGCGTGGGGAACGATCATGCAGGTGATCAGCCCTCAGGCTTGGCCGCCGCCACCCAAAGCACCTCCGCTACCCCTTGCCGCCGGGCAATGACCCGCGCGGCCACGAACAGCAGATCCGATAACCGATTGATATAGGCCAGCCCCGGCCCGGCCAGCGGTTCCACCGCGTTCAGTTGCTGACAACGGCGCTCGGCGCTGCGGGCCAGGCTGCGGCAGACGTGGGCCTGAGCCACCAGCGCCGAGCCACCGGGCAGGATGAAGTTTTCCAGGGGGCCCAATTCCTCGTTCCACCCATCGATCGCCGCTTCCAGTCGCTCGATTTCCGCCACGTTCAAGGCCTGATAAGCCGGCATCGCCAGTTCCCCGCCGAGGTCGAACAGACGGTGCTGACAAGGCGCCAGCACGTCACTGACCTCCTTCAGCCCCGGATGTCGGGTCGTTTCAGTGGCGAGCCCGGCCAGCAACAACCCCAGCTGGCTATTCAGTGTATCCACTTCGCCGATGGCCTCGACCCGTGGGTGGTCCTTTGCCACGCGGCGACCATCGCCCAACCCGGTTTCACCTTTGTCGCCGGTGCGGGTGTAAATCTTCGACAGGCGAAAACCCATGCTCAGCGCTCCAGTTGTCTGTTTTCCTGCGGCACCATCGAAGTGCCCGCCAGGGGCAGGCGCAAGGTGAAGCAGGTGCCTTGACCCGGCGCCGACTGCACTTCCATCTGGCCCTTGTGGTTGTTGGTGATGATGAAATACGAGACCGACAGCCCGAGGCCCGTGCCCTGGCCGATCTCCTTGGTGGTGAAGAAAGGTTCGAAGGTACGTTTGCGCACGTTCTCGCTCATGCCGATGCCATTGTCCTCGACCTGGATTTCCGCCCACGGTGGATTCAACCGCGTGCGCAGAATGATGCGCCCCGGTTCGCTGTCGTCCTGGCGTTGATGGATCGCCTGGGCGGCGTTTTTCAGCAGGTTGAGCAGCACCTGTTCCAGCTCGTTGGCCGTGCCGGGCACTGGGCCCAGGTTCGGATCGAACTGACGGGTGATCGCCTGGCCCTTGAAGTCGAAACCGATTGCCAGGTCGAAGTCGTTGCCGGCGATTTCCACTGCCTGGTCGATCAGCGCGGGCAGGTCGCAAGGCGCCATTTGCCGGGTACTGCGACGACTGAAACTGAGCATGTGGGTGACGATTTTTGCCGCCCGGGCGCCGGCTTGCTGGATACCGTCGAGCAACTGCGGGATCTCCCGACCCTGGAGATAACGATTGACCTCCTCTAACGGGATACCCAGCAGCTCGGCCTGTTCGAGGTTCTTGGGCAGCTCCGGCGACAGGCGGCGGCGGATGTTCTGCACGTTGTGCAGGATCGCCCCCAACGGGTTGTTGATTTCATGGGCCATGCCCGCCGCGAGGCCGCCGACCGAGAGCATTTTCTCCGATTGCACCATCATTTCTTCCAGCGACAGGCGCTGGGTGATGTCATCGATCCGGATGACCACGCCACGCCCGGCTCCACCCATCAGTGGGTAGAAGGTGAGGGCGTAGTGCCGGGCTTCGTCGTCCTTGGTCCAGGTGACGCGTTCGATCTTGGCCACCGTGTGTTGCTCGACGGTCTGCTTGAGCTGCGGCAGGTAGGGTTTGAGCGGTTCGAAGGCGAGGAAAATCGGCTGGTTCAGCGCCTCGTCCAGCCGTGTGCCGGAGAGGGCGCTGGCTTCCTGGTTCCATTGGGTGACGTAGAGTTGCTCGTCGAGGGCGATCAGCGCCGACGGCATCGAGTCGATGATGCTGTTGAGGTAATTCTGGAAACCGGTGAGCTTTTTCTCGATCTTGCTGCGCACCTGGACTTCCAGCTCCAGCTTGCGATTGGTATGACGGGTTTCTTCCGCCAAACCCTGGGCCTGGTCGTAGGCGGCCTGGGAGTCGTCCCGCGCGCGCTTGAGTTGCTGCTCCCGGGCTTCGATCCGCGACAACATGGTGTTGAACGCCTCGGCCAGGCTGCCGATCTCATCGTGGTTGCCGCGTGCGGCACGCAGGGCGTAGTTCTCTTCGCGGGTGACCTGGCGTGACAGTTCTTCGAGTTGATGAATCGGCTGGGTGATCAGGCGCTTGATCTGCTGGGCAATGATCAGCCACAGCAACACGCTGAAAATCAGGATGCCGAGGCTGGCGGTCAGGGTGCCGGTGTAGAACGCGGTCGGCAATTCGCTGCTGGCTACCAGCAACAGATGACCGGGCAGCGTGCCGGGGCGGGGCAGGGTAATGACCTGGTTGCTGCGGAATTCACCGGCCTGCCAAGCCTGCATATTGCGGTAATGGTCCGGCAGCTTGAGTTTTTCGGCATGTTGCAGCTGCGCCAGGCGTTCGCCCTGGCCGTCGTACAGTGCCGCCGCCCTCAGCGGTGCGTAGCTGTTGAGCTCGTCGAGCAAGCGTTGGGCGCTTTGTGGCGACTGCAGGGCGTCGGAGATCAGGCTTGGATTGGCCACCAGCCGGCCAATGGTCTGCAGGGCCTGGGGTGCCATGCTTTCCTGGGAAATGTAGTAGGCGGCGCTGATAAAGGTCAGGTTGGCCACCAGCAGGACAGTGGTCAACAACACCAACAGGGCGGCCAGCAGTTTCTGGCCGACCGGGAGGTTTTCAAGGCGCTGGCGCAATGGCATCAGACTCGTCGCTAAAAAGGAATACGAGGGCCAGCGTAGCCGCTGCTCAGTCGCTGGGCAATCCGAGGTTGTGCAAGTGGGCAATCAGTCGCTGCCGCAGTTGTTCCAGGTGCGGCACGGTCAGTTCATGGCGTTGGGCGACCTTGCAGGCGTAACCGAGCAAGTAGCTGATTTCGGTGCGGCGCCGATTGGCGACATCCTGGTACATCGAGGAGTAATTGGCGGCCGTGGCCTGGATCACTCGTTCAACTTCCGGTTGCAAATCTTCGGCCGCCGCGGGCTGGCCACAACGTTCGAGCAGGTCGGTGAGCTCTGCGCACAGGGTCGCCACTTCGCAGCGGTGTTCCTGCAAGCCGCCGTTCTTGCAGTGGTGCAGCACGGTCAGCGGGTTGATTGCGCAGTTGAGCGCCAGCTTGCGCCAGAGCCGGGTGAGGATGTCGGCGCTCCATTCGTGGGGAATGCCGGCGGCGGCCAGGTCGTCGAGCCAGAACGGCGCCACTGGGTGAGCAGGATCGCCCAGCCAGGTGTAGCCGTGGCCGGCGAACACCACGCGCCAGTCACCGTCGCGGAACGCGCCTTCGGTGCTGGAGGCGCTGATGCAACGGGCTTGGGGTACGCAATTGGCCACCGCGTCCTGGCTGCCGAGGCCGTTCTGCAACAGGATCAGTTCCGATTCGGCGTCCAGGCGATGGGCCACCGAGGCCACGGCCGCTTCCGCGTCGTAGGCTTTGCAGGCCAATAGCAGGCGCCTGATCGGTTCCGGGCTGTCCGCCGTTTCGCCAGGTATCGGGTAGCTCTGCGCCTGTCCCTGTTCCACCAACGTCAGGCCGCCGGCGCTTCGGTAGGCCTGCAGGCGGGCTTCGTTGCGCAGCACCAGCCGCACCGGCAACCCGGCCCGGGCCAGGCGCGTGGCCCACAATGTGCCGAGACTGCCGGCCCCTAGGACATGCCAGGTGGTAGACATCAGTTTTTTACTCGGATTGGCGCAAGCATCTGAGGGCTCGCCGTGTCGGCAGGAAAAGAGCCGTTATAATGAGCCCGATTTTAACCATAAGCCAAGCGCGCGCCGTTGATACTGGCGCGCCTTTTTATTTGGAGAACACTACATGCCGTCATTCGACGTGGTATCCGAACTGGACAAACACGAAGTCACCAACGCGGTTGAAAACGCCGTCAAGGAACTCGACCGTCGTTATGACCTCAAGGGCAAGGGCAGTTTCGAGTTCAAGGAAAAAGACCTGACCGTGAACCTGACCGCCGAGGCCGATTTCCAGCTCGAGGCGATGATCGAGATCCTCAAGCTGGCGCTGGTCAAGCGCAAGATCGACGTGCAGTGCCTTGAGGTCAAGGACGCCTATGCCTCGGGCAAGCTGATGAAACAGGAAGCCGTGCTCAAGGAAGGCATCGACAAGGAGCTGGCGAAGAAGATCGTCGCTCATATCAAGGACGCCAAGCTCAAGGTGCAAGCCGCCATCCAGGGCGAGCAGGTGCGGGTCACCGGCAAAAAACGTGACGACTTGCAAGAAGCCATTGCGGCACTGCGCGGCAAGGAATTCGGTATGCCGCTGCAATTCAACAACTTCCGCGACTGATACTGGGTTGTATTAAACATTGTGGCGAGGGGATAAATCCCCTCGCCACAAAATGCTGCGTGCAACAGGAATAGGAGAGAAAGATGGATTTGAATGCTGAAGTGGACAACCTGGTCAAGGCTTCCCAGACCTGGATCCCCATGATCATGGAATACGGCAGCCGCGTGTTGCTGGCCGTCATCACCCTGGCCATCGGCTGGTGGTTGATCAACAAAGTGACGCAGAAACTCGGCGCGCTGCTGGCCTTGCGTAACGCCGACCTGGCGCTGCAAGGGTTTATCAGTACCCTGGCCAACATCATCCTGAAGATATTGCTGATCGTCAGCGTCGCTTCGATGATCGGCGTGGAAACCACCTCATTCGTCGCCGCCATCGGTGCCGCCGGCCTGGCGATTGGCCTGGCCTTGCAAGGCAGCCTGGCGAACTTCGCCGGTGGCGTGCTGATCCTGCTGTTCCGCCCGTTCCGCATTGGTGACTGGATCGAAGCCCAGGGTGTGGCCGGTACGGTCGACAGCATCCAGATCTTCCACACCGTGATTCGCACCGGTGACAACAAGACTGTCATCGTGCCAAACGGCAATCTTTCGAACGGCATCATCACCAATACCAATCGCCAGCCGACCCGCAAGGTCGTGTTCGATGTAGGCGTGGATTATCAGGCTGACCTGCAAAAAGCCCGGGAAGTGTTGTTGGCGTTGGCCAAGGATGAGCGCGTGCTGGCTGATCCAGCGCCTGAAGCGGTGATTTCCACCTTGGGCGACAGTTCCATCACGGTGTCGCTGCGCATTTGGGTCAAGACGGCGGATTATTGGAACGTGATGTTCATGCTCAATGAACAGGCGCGGGATCGCTTGAAGGACGCGGGTATTGATATTCCGTTTCCACAGCGAGTGATTCGGGTCGTTCAGGAAGGGCCAGCGCAATAATGATTCGACTATAACCTGGCGCTGGGGTCAGGTTATGTTTAGTTAGCTTGCTAATTAAGAAGTTGTATAAAGACTGAATGCAGTCGAAATAAAAAAACCGCTCACCTGGATCAGGTGAGCGGTTTTTGTTTGTTGCGGGTGCAGCTATCGAATTAGCACTGAATTACAAGATGCTCAGTGGGTATTCGACGATTACGCGGAAGTCGTTAACGTCGCCAGTGACGTTAGAGGACGCACGATAGAACGCCTGACGTACACGGAACGAGAGGTCTTTGGCTGGACCGCTCTGCAGTACGTATTTGGTTTCGATGTCCCATTCGTGTTCTTTACCTTCACCGGTATCGGTGGAGATGTTGTCACCCTTAACGTAACGGGTCATGAAGCTCAGACCTGGTACGCCGTAGGTTTTCATGTTCAGGTCATAACGAGCCTGCCACGAACGCTCGTCGGCGAAGTTAAAGTCGGAGTATTGGATGGAGTTGGCCAGGAAAATCGTGCCGCCACCGTCTACGCCGTAAACGTAACCAGTGTCACCGCTAGAGCGCTGATGCGCCAGGGTGAACTTGTGAGCGCCGAGGCTGTACGCAGCTGCAAGGGACCAGATGCGGTTGTCGACATCGCCTGCCAGCTCTTGACCTTGGCTCTTGCTCTTATAGCCGTTGAAGTCGAAGTTCAGCGCTTGCGAATCGTCGATCGGCAGGGTGTAGTTCAGGTTGACGTATTGCTTCTTGAAGTAGTCATCGACATCGGAAGCCGCAACGCCAGCCACGAAATTGTCGGTGAACTGGTAGGTTGCGCCAGCGATGTCAGCGGAAGTCAGGCCTTTAGAATGTGCGCCATTGATGCTGTCGTGGCCCATGTTCTGCTGCCCGCTCATCGCGGTGAAGTGACCAGCGCTCAGCTCCAGGCCTTTGATTTCCTTGCTGGTGATCAAAGTACCGGTAGCAAATTCTGGCAACAAACGGCTGTCATCGGTGGAGAAGACCGGGCTTTCAGTTTGTTGGGTGCCGTATTTCAAGACGGTGTCGGAAAGACGGAATTTAACAGCAGCGCCGGCTTTCGATTGTGTGTGTTCAGGCTTGCCTTCGTCGTCGGAAGCAAACAGGTTGTTGCCCTGACGGCCTTCGCCACCGTCCAGACGTGCGGTGCCGCCTGCGAATGCGTCAACACCGACACCGATAGTGCCTTGTGTGAAGCCGGATTTGTAAATGAGCAGCTCACTAATACCGGTATCTTCACGGTAGCCATTTTTGAAGCCGCCACCTGGCAGAGCAATGTTGCCGCCGCCGTTACGTTGGTCGCGGTTCATGTACTCAAGACGAGTTTTTGCGGTCAGGCTTTGGTCTTCAATGAAACCTTTAGATTCCTCTTGGGAGGACGCCATTGCGAACTGCGAGGTACCGGCCGATACAGCCAGTGCGATCATGCTCCACTTCATCACGCGCATCGTGATTTGCTCCTTTGGTTTTTAGAAGAGTACTGCCGTCCCACCTGTTTTTTTATCTGGGCGGCTCTTTCTTTTTGTGTCGGCGCAAACTTATATCACGACGACATTATTGGCGATACTTGCCCATTCAACCTTTCAGCTTCTTTACGACCATGTCGCCAATGGCTCGATCCATGTCGTATTTCAGCTATTCCGACGCAACCGTATTCACAACTTTAATGTCGTTTTCTTTTTCCGGCATCGGTGTAAAGAGTCCGTCATTACCGCGCTTGAAGCTCCTGAGGGCAGCCTTGCCACTTTAATTTTGTATGTCGGCAGGTTCCCGCGTCCGGCGGGACCTTTGGACAGTGCGGGGATGAATGCAACAAGCATGCTCAAACCCGATTTTCGTTTACATTTTTTTCACATTTTATCGATTGACGCGGTGAAACCTCATGAAACCGGGCTCCAAAGGCCTTGTTTTAAATAGGGTTGACTCGTGTGCGGCTCTCGTGTTTGACGCCAGCAAACGTGGCAAGACAATCAAAAACGTTACCGGTTCACCCTACCCAGTGAGTAAATCACGGATACTTTGTGCACTGAGCGTAGACGCACTGTGCTGTTTTGGTGCAAAAAAATTTCAGGTTGTACGAAAATCTTACAGCGTCGAGGCTTTGCCTGGGCTCTGGCATGGTCCTGTCAGGACCTTACCGTGCCGCTTGCGCTGTGTTGGTGCGTCAGGTTGCACAGGTTGATGCCGTATGTTGAAAAAAATCATTCGAAGGCCGGGCATCAGCACGGTACGCAGTGATCGATCCGGCGTTCGCGGGTATGCTGCGCATCTGAGTCCTATGCAGGCCTGCGGGCCGCCAAACCGGGCAGAACCAATAACGAGCGAGGAGTACACGCGGTGTTCGCTTTAGATCCACGACTGCAACAAGACACATTGCCCATCGGTGATTTCCCGTTGTGCCGGTTGCTCTTGTCCAACGATTCGAACTACCCGTGGTTCATCCTCGTACCGCGGCGGGAAGATATCAGCGAATTGTTTCAATTGGATGACGCTGATCAACAACAGCTGTGGAAAGAAACCACGGCGCTGGCCGAAACCCTCAAGGATTCGTTCGATGCCGACAAGATGAACGTTGCAACCCTGGGTAACGTCGTCAGTCAATTGCACATGCACGTCATCGTGCGCAAGCGTGATGATGCCGCCTGGCCTGCGCCGGTCTGGGGCAAACACCCAGCCCAGCCTTATAATGCAGGGCAGGTCGCGGCCATTCGTGAACGGTTGCGAGTGGCCTTGACCGATGATTTCAAGTTTCTGGAGGGCTGAACCATGAACCTTGAAGACCGCGTAACCGATCTGGAAAGCCGTCTGGCGTTTCAGGATGACACCATCCAGGCATTGAACGACGTGCTTGTGGAGCAGCAGCGGATCGTCGAGCGTCTGCAGCTGCAGATGGCGGCGTTGCTCAAGCGCCAGGAAGAAATGGCCGGGCAGTTCGAGTCGTTCGAAGAAGAGGCGCCGCCTCCTCACTACTGACCAGGCCCGACTCTCGTTTGACGGGCAATAAAAAACCGCGAGCAGCCAGGCTGCATCGCGGTTTTTTTATGCTGGGATCAGCGGCGCGGCAGCGCGGCGATCACATCTTCGGCCTGCAGGCCCTTGTCGCGGTTCATCACGGAGAACTCCACGCGCTGGCCTTCCACCAGGACGCGATGGCCTTCGCCACGAATGGCCCGGAAATGCACGAAAATGTCATCGCCGGAGTCGCGGGAGATGAAGCCGAACCCTTTGGACGTATTGAACCACTTCACCGTGCCGGTATCGCGGTTGGACATGTCGTAGTTCTGCGCAGCGGCGGCCGGCGACGACTTCTTGTAGAAGCTGACGGCCAGGTGCAGTGCCACGGCGAGCAGTGCTGCACCCAGGCTGAACAGAATGGCCGGTTGACCGCCGATTTCCGGCATAGGCGCCAGCAGGGCCAGGGTTTGCAGGGCAACGGCCAGCACCAGCAGGGCACTGACCAGGTTTTGCAGTTGGTGACGTGGACCTTTGTTCCAGTAAGGGATAACAGGTGCGAGGGTCAGGTTGAGCAGGCCGAAAAAGGCCAGGTACAGTGCATCGGGGTGTTGCAGGTAAGGTGTGGCTTCGGAACCCAGGCTAGGGATGAAGGACAGCAGCAGGGCAGCTGCGCCCATTAGCAAGTGGACGATTTTCAACATTTTGATTGGCTCACGGTTAAGACAGATCACAAGGAAGAGCTGGTCGGGGGCGGTTCGCTTCGAAACAATGAGAGGCGTTGGACACGTACCCGAATCAGCCTATGCGCCACACCCGGGAAAATAAGCGTAGCGACACACTGCCTATTTAACAGCAAAGCCCCGGCCTTCTCAAACTCGTTACGGACACGTACCGCGCTGTTCGTCGGCCAGAAAAGACCCGCCGGTGCTTGAAGGTGCCAGGCAAACGGCGTTGAATTCCTCGGGGCGTCGGAACCGCTCGCTGTCCCGGCTTGTCGGTTCAGGAGGGCTGGCGATCTGTCGCAGGCCATAGGCGGCCAAAACCACTAGAGTTTGGGGCGTTGTCGAATTCATCACCGTCAGGAGATCAACCAACATGGCAATTGATATCGGTATCAGTGAAGAAGACCGCAAGTCCATCGTCGACGGGCTTTCGCGCCTGCTGTCGGACACCTATGTGCTGTATCTCAAGACCCACAATTTCCACTGGAACGTCACGGGGCCGATGTTTCGGACCCTGCACCTGATGTTCGAGGAGCAATACAACGAGCTGGCCCTGGCGGTGGACCTGATTGCCGAGCGAATTCGCGCCCTGGGTTTCCCGGCCCCGGGGGCCTACTCGGTGTACGCGCGCCTGTCTTCTATTAAGGAAGAGGAAGGCGTGCCTGGCGCCGAAGACATGATCCGGCAACTGGTCGAGGGCCAGGAAGCGGTGACGCGTACGGCCCGGGGCATCTTTCCTTTATTGGACAAGGTCAGTGATGAGCCCACCGCCGACCTGCTGACCCAGCGCATGCAAGTTCACGAAAAGACCGCGTGGATGCTGCGGGCGTTGCTGGAGGGTTAGTAACCTCAGGCAGGTGATGACGTGGCGCGGGCAGCATTCCCAGCGCGCGGCGTGTAGGACGGCGTAATTCATCGCCTGCCTGCTGTTGGCTTGTCCTACGTCCATGGTCATAAAGTCGTCTGGAACTGGCGATGCCGTTGAGCTTCCATAGAGCCACAGATGGAGTGTTCCAACTGAGAGGTTCGTATGGCAAAGGAGTGTCAACGGTATGATTCAAGGAAAAGAACCGGGGGAGGGTTTGCGTGGGCGCTTTCAGTCCATCAGCGTCGATCCGTTCGTCAGGGGGTTCGATATGCAGCTGGTGCGCCCCCTGGCCCGATCCATTCGTCTGAACGGGTTCGCCACCTGTCTGCGGCTGGAACAGGTCTATTGGGATATCCTCGGTGACATGGCCCAGCTCAACAGCTGTTCCATCAGCACGTTGCTGTCCCATGTCGACAGGGAGGTGCACCTGCGCCATGGCGGGGTGCGCAATTTCAGCGCGCTGGTGCGTGTGGTCTGCGTGGTGCACAGTTTGAAGGAGACCGGGATGGATCATGGTGCGGCGTAGGAGCTGCCGAAGGCTGCGATCTTTGGATCTTGATCTTGCGCTTGCGACTCAAGTGTCTGGGGCAGATCGCAGCCTCGTTGCACTCGTCAGCTCCTACACAGCATCCGGAAATGGCCTGTGCGGTCTTACGGCTGCACAGGCCGCATTTAATGGATATAATCCCGCTCTTTGCCGCAAAGCCCAGCCTTTGCGCGAGTAACCTGATCGCCGAGACAACCCCATGCCGATGTACGACTATCAATGTGCTTCCTGTGGTCATCAGATGGAAGCCATTCAAAAGATCAGCGCGGCACCGCTGGTCGACTGCCCTGCCTGTCAGGCGCCAGAACTGAAAAAGATGCTGTCCATGCCTGGTTTCCGCCTCGGCGGCACAGGCTGGTATGAAACCGACTTCAAGACCGGCGCCAAGAAGAATTTGGCCGGTGGCGACAAAGCTGATTGAGTTGAACACGCGCGAGTGCTTGCACGGGCAGGTCCTCCAACCGAATTTCGAATTACGAGAAGTGAAACCACTACCATGATGCGCAGCCATTATTGCGGCCAACTGAACGAAAGCCTGGAAGGTCAGGAAGTTACTCTTTGCGGATGGGTCCATCGTCGCCGTGACCATGGCGGGGTGATTTTCCTCGATATCCGTGATCGTGAAGGCCTGGCCCAGGTGGTGTTCGATCCGGACCGCGCTGACACCTTCGCCACCGCCGACCGCGTGCGCAGCGAATATGTGGTCAAGATCACCGGCAAGGTGCGTCTGCGTCCGGCCGGTGCTGGCAACGCCAACATGGCGTCCGGCATGATCGAAGTGCTGGGTTACGAGCTGGAAGTGCTCAACGAATCGGAAACCCCGCCGTTCCCGCTCAACGAATACTCCGACGTGGGCGAAGAAACCCGCCTGCGCTACCGCTTCATCGACCTGCGTCGCCCGGAGATGGCCGAGAAGCTGCGCCTGCGTTCGCGCATGACCACCAGCATCCGTCGTTACCTGGACGAGAACGGCTTCCTCGACGTCGAGACGCCGATCCTGACCCGCGCCACGCCGGAAGGCGCCCGCGACTACCTGGTGCCGAGCCGTACCCACCCCGGCAGCTTCTTCGCCTTGCCGCAATCGCCACAGTTGTTCAAGCAACTGCTGATGGTGGCCGGGTTCGATCGCTACTACCAGATCGCCAAGTGCTTCCGCGACGAAGACCTGCGTGCCGACCGTCAGCCTGAGTTCACTCAGATCGACATCGAGACCAGCTTCCTCGACGAAAAAGACATCATGGGCCTGACCGAAGGCATGATCCGCAACCTGTTCAAGGAAGTGCTGGGTCTGGAATTCGGCGAGTTCCCGCACATGACCTTCGAAGAGGCCATGCGCCGCTACGGTTCCGACAAGCCAGACCTGCGTAACCCGCTGGAGCTGGTGGACGTGGCTGACCAGCTCAAGGACGTCGAGTTCAAGGTGTTCAGCGGCCCGGCCAACGACCCGAAATGCCGTATCGCGGCCTTGCGCGTTCCTGGCGGCGCCAGCATGCCGCGCAAGCAGATCGACGACTACACCAAGTTCGTCGGCATCTACGGTGCCAAGGGCCTGGCCTACATCAAGGTCAACGAGCGCGCCGCGGGTGTTGATGGCCTGCAATCGCCGATCGTGAAAAACATCCCTGAAGCCAACCTCAATGTGATCCTCGATCGCGTGGGCGCGGTTGACGGCGACATCGTGTTCTTCGGTGCCGACAAGGCCAAGATCGTCAGCGAAGCCCTGGGCGCGCTGCGTATCAAGCTGGGTCACGACCTGAAGCTGCTGACTTGCGAATGGGCGCCAATGTGGGTCGTTGACTTCCCGATGTTCGAAGAAAACGACGACGGCAGCTTCTCGGCGCTGCACCACCCGTTCACCGCGCCGAAGTGCTCGCCGCAAGAGCTGGAGGCCAACCCGGCCACCGCTCTGTCGCGCGCTTACGACATGGTCCTGAACGGCACCGAACTGGGTGGCGGTTCGATCCGTATCCACCGCAAGGAAATGCAACAGGCAGTGTTCCGCCTGCTGGGCATCAACGAAGCCGAGCAGGAAGAGAAGTTCGGCTTCCTGCTCGACGCCCTGAAGTACGGTGCACCGCCCCACGGTGGCCTGGCCTTCGGCCTGGACCGTCTGGTGATGCTGATGACCGGCGCCCAGTCGATCCGTGAAGTGATCGCGTTCCCGAAAACCCAGAGCGCGGCCGATGTCATGACCCAGGCGCCGGGTGTGGTGGATGCCAAGGCATTGCGCGAGTTGCACATTCGTCTGCGTGAACAGCCAAAGGCTGAGTAAGGCTGGCACCTGAGAGGGCGCATCTTCGGATGCGCCTTTTCATTGGGGTCGATATTTCTGATTGCCGGCCACTGTGTACGCGCAGGGCGGGCAATGTTCCAAAGAGAAACGGAGCGAGTTATGGCAGGTCATTCCAAGTGGGCGAACATCAAGCACCGCAAAGAACGTCAGGATGCCAAGAGAGGCAAGATCTTCACCAAGTGGATCCGTGAGCTGACGGTCGCGGCCCGCCAGGGTGGCGGCGACCCGGGTTCCAACCCGCGCTTGCGCCTGGCCCTGGACAAGGCGCTGGGTGCCAACATGAGCCGCGATATCATCGATCGGGCCGTCGCCCGTGGCGCCGGTGCGACCGAGGCTGACAACGTTGAAGAGCTGACCTACGAAGGTTATGGCCCTGGCGGCGTGGCGGTGATGGTCGAATGCATGACCGACAACCGCAACCGTACTGCCGCCGCCGTGCGTCACGCCTTCAGCAAATGCGGTGGCAACCTGGGCACCGATGGTTCGGTGGCTTACCTGTTCGAGCGCAAGGGGCAGATCAGCTTCGCGCCGGGCCTCGATGAAGATGCCCTGACGGAAGCGGCCCTGGAGGCCGACGCCGATGACGTGGTCAGCCACGAAGACGGCTCGTTCGACGTGTTTACTTCGTTCGCCAGCTTCTATGCCGTGCGCAACGCCCTGGAGGCGGCCGGTTTCAAGCCCGCCGACGCAGAGATCGTCATGCAGCCGACCACCAGTGCCGAACTGGACCTCGAAGGCGCCGAGAAGGTGCTCAAGCTGATCGACATGCTTGAAGACCTGGACGATGTGCAGAACGTCTACTCTAACGCTGACATTCCGGAGTCGGTGGCTGAACAGCTGGGCTGAGAAAGCCAGTTCAAATATTGACGATTGCCAATGATCAACCTGTGGGAGCGAGCTTGCTCGCGATAGTGATACATCAGTCAACACTGTGCTTGCTGATCCGACGCCATCGCGAGCAAGCTCGCTCCCACAGGTCTGGATAACTCCCCTTCAAACCGCAGGCGCTATGACTTTAATCCTTGGTATCGACCCTGGTTCGCGCATCACCGGCTACGGTGTGGTTCGCGATACCGGGCGCGGCTGCGTGTACGTCGCGTCTGGTTGCATCCGCACCGGGGCGGGTGAACTGCACGAGCGCTTGCAGATCGTTTATCGCGGCGTGCGTGAGGTCATCCAGACCTACGGCCCGGTCACCATGGGCATCGAAAAGGTTTTCATGGCGCGCAACGCCGACTCGGCCCTGAAGCTGGGGCAGGCCCGGGGCGCGGCAATCGTTGCTGGCGCCGAGGAAAACCTGGAGATCGCCGAGTACAGCGCGACCCAGGTCAAGCAGGCGGTCGTCGGAACCGGGGCGGCGAACAAGGAGCAGGTGCAAATGATGGTGATGCACCTGTTGAAACTGGTCAGCAAGCCGCAGATCGATGCCTCCGACGCCCTGGCCATTGCCATTTGCCATGCCCATACCCGTTCCAGCCTGTTGCCTCACGGCCTGGGAACCGCACGCAGTCGTGGCGGGCGCCTGCGTCTCTGATAGCATCA
>Ga0065714_10064753_pt1 | contig 20083 bp, 29 predicted proteins | sample MisRhiReplicate2_FD_59101 | JGI IMG/M metagenome (GOLD analysis project Ga0065714, IMG submission 59101) | Miscanthus rhizosphere microbial communities from Kellogg Biological Station, MSU, sample Rhizosphere Soil Replicate 2: eDNA_1 v2... | ecosystem: Host-associated > Plants > Roots >...
CTCCGAGTTACTTCCGTTTGTTTATCGATCCAAAATACAGGTCTAATCTAGCAAGCAAATCAGAACGCATCCCTTCAATGTTAGTAACTAGTCGCTGCTCTGTATCCTTGAGCTGCTGATTACTAACTTTGTCTGTGTAGAGGAATAAAACTCTACTCTCAAGCTCTTTGTTCTGTGTTCGGATATCTTGGATAACTAGCATACCAAGTGCCATAACTACAGAGAGAAGCCCAATAGCAAACTTTTCCCATAAAGCTGTAATACGGTTGTTCGCAGAATCATCGGACATTATAGAGAGCCTCTTGTTTCTTTTTGTTATCCCTAATCTTATTCATCTGATTTTCCCACTTAGCAATACAACCTACATTAGTGTTCTGAGCAATAGCTAAGTCGATAAGACTCTCGCCAGCACTTACTGGTTTACAAGGGTTTACCAGCAGATTGTCTGGTGGAAAGACATTGGTCACTGTCGGGGTAGACACTACACCAGCCGTCGCGAAGCAGCCCTGTAACATTAGGACTAAGAAGCCCATCATCAGGCAAGAAATTACTTTCATCTTTAATAGTCTCGTTTTGTTTAGGTGCCACAATAGTGACAACTTTGCTTGGTGTTTTCTTTACTGTAGCTAATTCTTTAAGTTGACTGTTTACAGGAGAGATCCCTTCATCAATCTTATTCTTCTCAGCCACAAGCTCAGCACCAGATTGCGAGTCAATCTGACAACTCAAATCCTTTAAGTTAAGGGATTTTTGCATATCAGAATTGACGTTAATAGCTTGGACAAGTGCTTGCTCAGCTATCACCTTATCGTCGTGCAGAGATAGAGATAACCAGCCTAAACCAAGGGTACTTGCAGATAGTCCAAGAATAATGTAGAACATCCAGCTATTGAACATTCTCTTCATCCTCATCTTCTTTGAACTGCTTAAGGAATTTGCCAATACTTCCCAAGCAAGCAACAAATCCCATAGCCAATACAATGTACATAGGACTCAAACTGACAAGACCCATACCAAAGGCTAAGCTGATTCCATAAGCTAATGCAATTAGCACATTAGCCAGAAGAGAGATAAATGAATAACTACGAAGTTGGGCTTTCCAGTCACTTACCACTTTTGGTTTTGTTAGCTTCATTGGCTAAATCCTTTACTTCTTGTGGGACATCACCTATACACCATCGGTACTCTGCTGAAGCCCTATTAACCAGACCTTTGATAATAACCTTCTGACCTTTCATATTCTTGCCATAAACCCATTTATTGAGTTCATCACAAACAAGGTCATGTCTACCAGCATTAAAATGTTCCAACATTGTGCTAGACTGTAAATTACCAATACCTTTGTTAAAAGTGAAGTCTAGCATTGCTCCATATTCCCAGTCTGACTTGAAAGGAACTTTGGTTACAGAACGAAGTTGTTTATCATGTTTGATTAGATCATCGGCATACTTCTGAATGCATTGGTCGTAAGTAAGAGACTTCCCAACCTTAACATCTGGTCCTGTACTCCCTAGACAGATAGTAGGAACACCACCTGTATCTAGGTAAGTTTTCAGAACAGGTTGTCCATTAGGTGCTTCTGAAGGTGCTGTAAGGAAGGCACCGGCTAGCGCAAGAGAGCTGGCCAACCCAACCCCAAGAAGCTTTTTATACAAATTAGAGTTGGTTGACATATCAAACCTTTATTTATTTACCAAGTAATAACATTAACTTGCGCATTAGTTGTAGCGGCATCTACAGCCGCAAGTTTAGAGGCAAGTTTGACTTGGGCAGTTTTGATATGCTCATTCATGTCAATCATCACCTCCATAATCTCAGTTGCTGTATGAGGGGTCCATTCATAACGAGTACCATCCGAAGCCCAAAGTGGTTCGCTAGCTGAGGTTGCTAATGCAATGTCATACCTAACTTTAAGGTTAACCTGATCTACTAGTCGGCAATCATAGTTGTATATGGCACCAAGCGCATCAGATTGATAGCTTGAACGAGTGATTTCATTTGAGCAAGCGTCACGCATCTCTGACCGCTTGTCATTAGCTACATCAACCAACGGTCTTTCTGGGGGGATATCTTCAACCCAACAGGGCTTGCCCTCCGCTGTTGCACCAATCTTAAAGCCCATAGGGGCTTGTACTCGCCAATACGTCAGCGTCTCTTCTTCGGTTAAAAGTACTGCCGTAGGTGGCCAGTTTCCCCCGTTGTAAGCCCCATCGTTCCATTCCTCCGGGATAAAATAACAACCGTCCGAAACAAAATAAGCGAGACCAGTCATGGGGAAACTCCAACAGCAAAGTATCTAATGTTTGTACCAGAGACAAGGGCTCCAGCTTGGTTATATGCCTGAACGAACACGGTTGAGTTTGTAGGCGCTTGGTGTGTCGTATTCACATCCACTGTTTGCAGTGCATTAGTTACCACGTTCAGCACTGTTCCGAACGGTGTGGCAAATGTAGCGGTGATTCCTGATGCGCCAGTCACAACCGAACCCCACTGGATGAGCAGGCCACCGGGCACATCAGGAATCCTGATGAAATCTGTGGTTGTAAATACCCTTTTACTAAACAAGCTCATCACAGCAGCAACACTAGGCACACGGGTAGCATCTGTCCCTGTTGCCATTTCAGCATTTGTTGCCAACTCTACAATACCAGCCAGTGTGGTTGTAGCAAGGTCTGGACTAGCAAACGCCAACTTCCAATAAGTGTCTGTAGTATCTGTTACAGGGTTTTGACCAACACTGTCTGCAACAGCTACATAGATCTTACCGTCACTTCCTTGTACGTAAGACCGTACGCCAGAGGCTGTAAAATAATAGTTAGATGCTACATCCCATTCACTAATACCCTTCTGGAACAAGTGTAAGATTGCATTGTCTTGACGATTCTGTGACCAGTTTTCCCACTGGAAAGGGGGTACTTCTGCTGTCCAACCTGTCTGCTTCTTTACGTCACTGGGTGCTACAATTGCACCACCCGATGCCCAAACGTATGAAAAGTCAGGCTTATTTACTTCTGCTGCCATTATTAATTTCCTTTAAAGAAGCTGACCATATTGTCCGCCCAACGATAAATCACTTAAATCTCCATAGCCTCGGGCATTAGGAGCACCCTGAAAACCAAAATAGTTTTCAGCAATAAATTCACCAAAATTGACTCTTACGCCAATTGGTTTAGGAACAAATCTTGAAGGATACCCTGAGGAATAAGATGTGTAATTAAGCAACACTTTCTCAAAGGATGTGAGTTCTCTTCCCATCATCAACGTAAACTCAGCATTCCCTTCAGCTACAACTAAGTTGATATTAATATCAAATACAAACTGCATGAATTCTATGAATTGATTTGGTGTTGCATTGGTATTATTTTTAATAATCTTAGCTTTAATGAACAAACGATACTGTTCATCTGTTAAAAGGGTGTTACCAGCTAGTGGATTATTGATATCGTAATACGGTCCACCTAAAGACGGGTTGTTCAAGTCCCCATAGGACTGAGCATCTGGATAACCTTGGAAGGCAAAGAATACCAACAATGCTGTATCAACAAGCTCTCTTGGTTGCCCTACAATATCTCCAATGATATCTAGTTGAGCGCCTACAGCTGTATCAATAGAACGCTCTTGCATCAGTTGACGGAAGATTTCTTGAAGTTCAATCTTCCCGCCGAGGAGAAGCTGGAGGTAGCGGTCGAATATAGGAGCAGACTCAGTTTTGAACTGCTCCGTGACTCTTGATCTAGCAACAGAAAGGTAGTCTTCTATGTTGAAAATATTCAGTTCAGACATGAAAACTCCTTACGTGATCACGATGTTAGTTGCACTGATACTTGCAATACTATCGAAAGGTATAATTATGTTCGTGGTTCCAACAGGGCTAGGCGATGTACCAATCTTTAACGAGACAACTTCATGACCGTTAATACTGTTGATCGGCGTATACAAACGACTGTAGATAACATCATCGCCAGTGCCAAGATTATCTGCAAAGTATTGAATGATTGCGCTTTTAATCGCATCATTGCCATTTGCTGGGAAGTTAACATCTGTGGTGATATCAACACTAATGTAGATTACAACAGGCGTTGGTCTGGAGAAACTTACGTTATGAGGAAAGCCTTGCACGTCGTTAATTGATACAGTAGTATTGCCATAACTCAAAATACCAATTGGTTTGTTATCCCAAATAGCATTAGCAATATCTGTACTCAAACCACCAACAACAATAGGGAGGAAGCTATGTGCAGGAACACCATTACCATCTACAGCGCTTGTATCATTCTCATAGATAGTTACTTCACTGACATTATCCAAGTTGATAAGTGCAGAATAAATAGCATCAAGAGTGTTGGTGGCTCTATCAAACTTACCGTTACGAAAGCGTAGACGAAGCTGTTCGTCTGTCTCACGATCTTCACCGGGAGTGGCTGGAACAGGGTTAATTACGCTGTCCCATCCAAGCATTGGTGTGAGAATTGTATCAATAGTATTTGCTGGTTGGACGACAATACCAGAATCAACAGCGACTACTTCCCCAACGGCTCTTACCTTGTTAATACCAAGATTAACTGAAGTAGTGAAGTTTACGGTTTGGAAGATATCATTACGATCAATTACTAACGTGGTGCCAACAACAGAAGCTGTCAGTGTCGGGTGAGCACCAGCAATAACACTTTGCAATCCAGCCAAGATTTCAGCAACCGTAGCACTCGCATCAGATGTAAATGTGATGGTGTTAGAGGTTGTTGTATTGGCATAAGTGATGGTATAAGCTGTGCTATTCTGTAAGGTGACTACTGATACGGTTATGCCGCTAGCGTTGCTGGCAGCTAGAGAAATAGCGCCAGTTGTAGTGAATTGTTCGCCAGTTGTAGAGCTACTTACAGTTTGTCCAACTGGGATAAGAACGTTAGTGTCACCAGCTACTAGAATAGAGGAAGTTGTGAAGGTTTGTTCTTTACGTGTCAGACCAGCATAAGCTACAAGGTTATCAAGAGCAATACCTGTTGCAGAGTTTGGGTCAAAGGCTGCATATACTTCTTGAGCAGCTTCCCATAGGTCGGCTTCACTTGGAGCAGCCAGGGAGATAAGTCGTCCCAGTGCAGAACTATCTGATGTGTCTACGATATCATTAGGTTGGACTAAATCTTGAAAGAGTTGTACAGCCAAAGCCCTGTCATCGGCTAAGATATCAGCTAATCGCTTGGTGACAAAACCTGAATTAGTTACGCCTGCCATATATTGAATCCTTTAAATTAAATGTTTACGGTCAGGGGCTCAGAGACAGTTCCATCTACAACCTTAATACTGAATACAAGGGTGTATTTACGAGTACTGGATAGGGTTGAACTCCAAGATACAATCTCTCTCACACCGGAATCAGACAGCACTTGTTGTTGGAGGATCAAATCAACTCCAGCTTTAGAGATATTCTTTTTTGCGATAATACGTTGTTCGTAAGGTATCCCGTAAGCTGTGTTGATAAACCACTCACCCAGCCAAGTTCTTAGTTGTATAAGAAGACGTTGGCCCGTCACTTCTACACGAGTCTGTGTAGTGTCTTCTTTAAGAAGTGGCCCGTTGTGCCAGATGATATCGTTTGGTTCTGTATAGCTAAGTTTGAAATCCAAAAAGTATCTCCTTATGCTGTAGGAGTACCTGAAGTACCGCTGCCAGTCGTGACGCCGATATGTTTGTGTGTAGAAAATGGTATTCCGTTGAAAGTTGCGATACCTGTGATTGTATAATTACCAATCTGTACAAGATTACCTTGAAGATTAATATTTCCTAGCCAATCGGTGGTGCCAACATCCACAGTCATGGTTTGTGAGGTCAGCTGAATACTTTCATTAGCATTCACAATGGCGTTAGAACAGTTGATAGTTACGTTTTGATTAGATGTATTAATCTCAATACTACCATCAGCTTTCAATCTAACTTCACACTCTGCACTACCCAAATTAGCGAACATTACGACATCATTGATAGCATGTGTAAGAACATGCTTGCCGGGGTTGTTCACGGCTGAACTAGAAGGTTGAATACCCGGAAGAAAGATTGCATCTCCCTTATCCATTTTAGCGAAGTTCGTAGGACTTACAGGACGACCGTTACCGCCCTTCCAACTGTCCATACTTCTCATGGAGAAAATAGCTAAACCTGTATCCCCAGATTTAATTGGGAAAGTCATACCACCTGTACTGGAGACAGGGAAGCTTACTGGTACGCCTAAGATAACAGGCCGCTCTTTGACTGTACCATCTTTAAACTTTTGGTTGATAGTAGGCTGAATATCAACCATCTGACCATCTCTTACACTAACAACAATACAAGGGATGGCTGTATATAAATTCTGCATTTGAGAGTTGAATGCAGATATAAGTACGTCTTGAATTACATCTGCGGTCATGTCACACTCACTTTCTTAATTACTTCTGCACGGATTTCTGTAGTCCAGTCATTTGAACGCCATCCACCCGAGTGTCGAATGTCTGTTACTTTATACCAACCATTGAACAGTGTATCTTCAATCTTAATAATGTCGCCAGCACGAATATCTGAGTTCAACAGAATCTTCATCTGGACACCGGGCTTCTTTGCCTTATCTTTCTTAGAACGTTTTCTGTCCCCGGATACTCGGTAAGGAAGTTCAATCAGGCCTGAGTATTTAGATATAATATAGGCCTGATTGAAGTTTTCAGAATTTCCCCTATCATTATCATGAACGTACAAAACCCCCTCCTCAAGCTGCCAATCTAAATTATACTTCTCAGATAACTCATCTAACATCTCTTTAGGTGTACCGCTCATTGGATATCCGTAGATAATCTGATTGCTCAGGTTAACTCCATTATAGACTCCACGATTGGCACCGATGGCTTTCCGTAGAAACTCCACAGCAGCTTTTACATCTTGTCCGGGAGGGACTAAGGCAGACAAGACTTCATGGTTTAGCTCAACATACCCAGAACCCATTGTGATGTGAGTAACCCTATCTGTTCCAGACTTACGCGTAGAGACATTATTAACCTGTCCAGAGAAAAGTCTTTTAACACCGCCTGTGTCTAAATAACCGGCACTAAAGACTGCTGCTGGGTAAGCAACATCAAACAGTGCAATGTGATCTTCCGATAGATTGGTAATCTCAATGGAAGCTGAATTAGTACGTTTTTTATTATCTGTACTTTTGCTGATATCAAAGGTTACTTGTAAGTCATGTATCTCTAAGGCATTACCTGTGACCGTATCCCCAACGATCAGAGAGTACACCCTGTTCTTTTGGAAAGGGTCCATAGTTAATCCTCAGTGGTGTAGATGAAGAAGAGATTATAATACTGGTCAATAGAGTCTGGGTAAGTCTTGTAGGGTTCAGATGCAATATTAGCCTTTTCTTCCATCAATATAAACCCAGTCAACGGGAAGATTGCATAATCCAGAAAGATTGGGTAGTTAGGAACTAATGCCTCTCCCATAACGATTGGATTATTATCTGCATCAAATAGGTTGATGAAATATAGTCTTGAACGCTCATTATAAGTGAACTCGAAAATATAAGAATCACCTTGAAGGGCTATCGAGTAGGTGTAATAAATATCCGGAAAAAGAGGCATTGTAATATAGTGGTCAGCCATTTATGTTATACCTCCCGAAGATTTCGGTCTTTTGGGGTCAATATCCCCGGGAGCTGTACCAACGTCTGGTGTCCCATCTTGATTACCCTTAGTAGTCTTACTTGAAGACTTCTTCTGTATAGGTTCAGCAACATCTTTCGGGATCGTTGTTTTGCGTAGCTGAGGGAAGGTGACTTGCTCGAATGTAAAATTGCAGTACAAACCGTAGCCCGTATTCTGATCTTCTCTGACAAGCATACTAGTCATAACAAGATTAATCTGAGGCTTCCTAATAATAGCGCCATCAAACTCATATATGGTGATCAGCTGAATATTAGGATCGAACTGCTTAGTCTTCTCGTTGAACACTTCCCCGGACATTAGATTTCTAAGAATCAACTCAATTTGGTCTAGTTGATCCTCTCGTCTAATATCTATAGTGACAATGGGTTTAACGTCAGGAAAGAACTGACCGATACTGCTAGGAATCAATCTACTTAGAACACCATTATCCGTGCTTTGAATAGACACAGGAGCTGGTGCTATATGGGCATTAAATGCTGTATTACCTTCGGGGTCTTCAATCAAGTAGGTGATGGTGGAGATATCTACTGCTGTGATTACTGCTGTGATATTAAACTTACTGTTGTTTTTAACAAAGTGATCACTGATTAGTCCCGCACCATCAATAGGGTGTGAAGTGACTTTACCTGTGTGACTCTGTGTATAAGCAGTTACAGCATCTAGGTAAATTCTTCCTGATGTGTCAATATCACCTGTACCATCACCCCAACTTATCATTAACGACATGTGCAATCCTTATTCTTTTTGGGGAAATTGTACAGAAGCTTGCTCTAGTTGTGCCCTAAACCAGTTACCAAGATCTTCGGCTTGAGTTTTAACATCCATATTAGCCAATGTAACAGGGTCAACGTTAATGCTAATATCAAATTGATTAGTAGTCACAATAGAAGCGCTTGCTTGCTCCTTGGCTAAGTCCATACCCATATTCTTCTGGTTATCATCATAACCTTCAGGGTCGTGGTAAAACAAAGAACTAGGGTCTCCGTAAAGAGCTTGTTGACGTTCTTTTGCCCGGTTAAGATTTACCCCTGTGTTGTTGACAACAGCACCTATTACACCTACTGGACTTTTGTAGCTACCCAAACCGAACGGGTCAATTTCAGGAATATCTTCTAAGTCGGTGGTGGTGGCTGTTGAAGTCCCACTCTTCCAGCGCTGAAATTCCCCAATAGCATTCATGATCTTAGCAATTTCTTCTGAAGTGCTTTTAAGAGTGGGTAGAAAATCAAATTGGATAGATGAGATATCTGTAAAGATTTGTTTGATATCTTTCCAGTCTTGTTTCAAATCTTCAGTCTTGTCTTTACCAAGCCAATCAGCTACAACACTATCACGCCCTTCTAATGCTCGCATGAATGACTGAGGCCAAAGAAGTAAGTCATCTGCCCATTTAGTGGCTTCATTAAAGCCTTCTGACAGACCCTTAACCAAATCACTGCTTTCACCCAACCCAGCGTTCAGAGTACGGAAAATACGGGCGAAACCTTCTTCCACACCTGAGTTTGAAGCTACTACAGCAAGGTCGTTTACAGTATTTTGATAGCGAGCTTGTTCGGCTTGGGAAGCTTGGGAAGCTATACCTAATGCCCCACCCTTGTTTGCTCTTTCTGAAGCCGCTGTACCAGCATAGGTCAGAATATCACTTGTTACCTTACCCTTCTTCATATCAGCCAAGAGCTGTTGAATTGCCTCAGTGCCAGTCTTATTACCACCAATCTTTGTTTGATATGCTTGAGCAAACAGTGCTGTGCCACCGGGGAGTGCCTCTGCGATCTGTCCAGTAAGTTCCTCAGACATCAACTTACCCTTGCCCGCAACTTGGGACAAGGCACGGAACAAACGGTTCTGAGTAGTCTTGTCGAGTTTGTTTACGCGGGCAAGTTCAGCAAAACCAGAGAATACTTTCTGACTTTCTTTTAAGCCAATACCAGAACCTGTAAGGCCTGAGATTAACTTGTTATAATCTTGGGAAGCGTCGAGGTAATTAAATCCTACGCGCCGGCCTTCACTACGGAGATACTGGAAGGAGTCAACACCTTGTTGTGCAGTACCACCGGCTTGTTGAACAACAGCGGAAGTTTGTAGTTGGGCAGATACGACTTGTTGGTTACGTTCATTAAGATTAGAAAGACCATAGCCTCCAAGACCTAATGCAATAGCCGGCCCAAGTAGGCTAGGCATTCCACGACCACGTACAGCACCAGCAGCTACCCCTGTTACAGCAGCTTCCCGAGTACGACTACCTTGTGGGTTTACAGGGGGGAGATTTGGGCGTAATGGAGGTTGAATATTTGGACGAAGTGTGTGTGTAGCACCAGCCCGTGCCATTGCTACACCAACTGTCTGATTCAATGCAGCTTGGTTTACAACAAACCTATTGATATCAAAGACTACACGATTACTAGCCATGTCCAAAGCATTACCCAGAACAAGGTCGAGTTTACGTTGGTCAACAGTGAAGTTACCAATCCCTAAACTCAGGGAATTGCCAAAACCGCTAAACCTCTTAAGTTTCTTTTCTAGGGTTTCTAAAGTCTTATCAACTTTTTTCAAACCTCTAGTATCTACATCAAACCCGATTGACGCGAAATACTTGGCTATTTGCAATGTCTATTACTCCGTCAATTCGGTTATTTCTTGTTCTTATCGATAGCTTGTTTCTTTAGGCTGTCATAGACATCTAATTGCTCAAGCATACTATAAAGCTGTTTTGTAGAATATTTCCAACTCATATCGGCAGCTATATCTAGTCCACCTTTATCGTGCACTGCTATTCTATATATCTGCCAAGGCTGGGAGAATTTATCTTCAATTTCTTTATCCAGCCTTGTTTTACTTCCCGATTCAGGGTTGTCAATTACTCTTCTGAATCGGGTTGTTGAAAAACTTCTGCAAAGTTAAACTGCAACACCTCTTGATAAAGCTTTTGAAGGTGTCCATATTTACGAGAGAACGTTACGTCAAATACTTTCTCAGTGATTTGCATGTTGTCTTTGGATACATGGTTGCAGATTATTTGCCTCATCATTGCAAGGTCGGGCTTACCTTTATCCAAAGCTTCCTGATGCTTCTCTAGGAATGCCAAGCCCTGTGTTGCAGGCATGGCTGTGCAAAGATATTCTTTATCTTCAACAGTGATTGTAATTTGTTCTAGTGCTTGAAACGTTGCCATTTATTTTATCTCAGAGTGAAGTTAGAAAAGACTACCGATGCTGTCAATGGCTCCACTGATTGCATTAGTTGCAGCATCAAATAAGGAGCTATTCGGACGGCCATTACCACCAACTACATAATCAGTTGTGGTTTGGCAAAAGATTTCCCAAGGTCGGTCTTGAAATTGACCGCTAAATGTTGCACTTGGGAAGCCTGTGACATAGGCTTCATCAGATGTGAATGCACTGCTACCTGATTTATCAATCAAAGTTAAAGAAATCCTTGCAGTACCATTGATAATATCTTGAGTAAGTATCTCAGAGAATACATCATTACCGGGACTAGTTTGCATTAAACTGATAACAATAGTTGCAGATGTGTCTGTGTTTTGTACACGAGTGTGTTTACCTCGAATACCCTTCACAGTAAGGAAGGGTCTAGGTCTTGTAATTATGATGTTATTCCAACCAGCGAATATATACCCACCAATTACAAGTTTTACATCTTGAGGACTATATGTATAACTATTCATTAAAATAGATCCCCGACAACACCACCCGCCAATCCGCCTGCAATGTTAATCAAGTCTTGTAAGATACTACTAGGATCTTGGTTGCTGCCAACATTAAGGGCAGACTGTGTGGCCCGCAATATCCATACTCGTGTATCCATTGACGAACTTTTAGTTACTGTTGGTACACCTTCAATCCATGCGCTGGTTGAGAAGAACAAGTCAGTGCCTGACAAGTCCTTTATAAATAACGGGAATCGACCTTTCTTGGTAAGCTCATCAAGCAACCAGAACTTTGTCAATACATCATTTGAAGGGGAGCCACAGTGGAAAGTTAGTGCGATGGTGTAGGTTTGACTCTTATTGAAAAGTCTAGAGGGAACTCCATCAGCAGATTCCCCCATTGTAAATGGAACTTTATCTTTAACAATAGAGATAAAAGTTCCATCAGCAAATCCGTCTAATTTGATACCGAATGCCATACAATTAACATCGTCTGGGCAATAGTTCGCGATGGTGCTCATAAAATCTTCCTTAAAATATAGGGGTTTTGAATTATTCCATCACCCCTAATACTAACGATTAAGGATTCAAACGCCATCTTTCATCCACTGTGCCGCCCGCTGCTTCAACAGCTGCAACTTCGGCAGGTGCCAACGGCATGTTACCACCAACAAACAAGTCACTGCCAAACAGGTAGATTTGCCAATCACGTGTGGAAGTATCAGAGCTAAATGCTACAGTAGGAGGGGCCGCGATGATTGCACTGTTGGAGGATGCGACAGTTTGCCCACTCAAATCTCTGATTGTGACTGAGAAAACCCATGTATTGTCGCTAGTTTGGGCGTCGGCAATTTGAAGCTGTTGTAGGACGGTATTAGATGGAGAGTATTGATGCAAAGTAACATCAACAGTCATACCAGTTACTTTACGTTTCACCCTCGCGAATGATGATCCCCCAACTCCTTGATAAGGTGTGGAAGTTGGAACGAGTCTATTAAGTGATGCAAATGTTCCGTCAGCGAAGCCAGTAACAGTATGAACAAAGTCACCTTTTGAAATTACGATAGTAAAATCATCCGGGCAATAGTTTCCGATATACGAAGTAGCCATTTTATTTCCTATGCATATTGAAAATCTGGATGATTTTCTTTTATTCTTGAATTGATAATATATTTGGAGTAGCCAGTAGCTTCAGTTGCCTGCTTTATGCTATCAAATTTAATATCATTGATAATTACAGAAATGGATGATGGATGATCTTTTGGATCAATACCGAACATGTGGTTCTGCTCAGAAGATTGTTCTCTGTAAGATCTTTTAGCTTCAACATAGCCCTTCTGCACTCTGTTATTCACAGTTGCATATGGTATACCTAGATTAAGTGCTGCTAAGCTTCTGTTTGTAAACCAAAAACCACTTACATAAACGGGATTAACTGCTTCGGTACGGTCGTAGACTATATCTTTCCTTCCACGAACAATGTCTCCAAGAGTTCCTTCTCGTTGCCTGTTCTTGTAAATATGCGTAGTAATATTTAAAGCTCTAATTGCAACTCTTCGAACAGGGAACCACCAACCACTCACGAATACTGGAGTATCCCGTTTACTGGATGCTATCGTGTAACCACACCCTGATTCACCACCGGGTTTTATATTATATCCAAGATTACGGGTACGAGTCTTATATAAATTAATAGCTCTAACTTCTAAATCAAGGATATAGTCTTTTTCACCAACACAAATAATTTCAAATTCAAAATTTTCTCTTCCGTGTTTATCCATAGCAGTGCGAATAACTGTCTGGTTGGTTTGTTTCGACTTGGAAAAGTGTTTGGATTTTCTCCTCTTTACGTCAGAGGTAATTCCAATGTAGAGTTTATTATTTACTTTATTGGTAATTTTGTATAAGTAATAAGGTTTCATAGAGCCTCCTAGATAAAATCATTGTAGATCATAACACCTAAAAGGCTCTGTGTAAAACCCTAGACCGAGAGATAAAACTGGATGGAAACGCTGCGAATGGCGCCTTGCAAGCGAGCTTGAATAACAAATACACCAGCAGCACGTTGGGCACGGAGGGTAGCCGGAATCGACAATACTGGTGGTGTCGAAACTTTCCACCCGCTATCAATCATGCCGTTACTTTCAGCCAAGGAAAGTACGGAACGAATCTCATTTTCAACAATTAAAAGTCCCGGATCGGTCATCGGAATTTTCAAACTGTTGATGATGCGGAAGTAAATACCTTCCTGAAGTCGTGCTTTCAACCAGTCTTTCGAAATTTGGATGTCGATTGGCTTCGAATCAAACATGTTACCGTCTTGGAAGACATCAACACCACCTTTACGGCGGAAGAAGTTCCACGATTTGGCACGCAAGTTAACAATCTGTGTCGGGCTAAGGATACTACGAGTAACGCCTACAGCACGCTTAAAGTCCCAGTCATTGGAGCCAGGAGTAACAGCCAGCTGACTACCGGACCAAGCTGCTTCAGGGAATTCAGTTGCAGCAGTTGCAGACCACACACCAAATGTACGACCAGCAGACTTAGCATTAAGTTTGTAGCCAATATCTGTAATACCATTAGTAGGTGCAACAACGTCAGCAGAAGACAGACCATAGATCTTATCCATTGCTTGAATGGTATCGGACAGAGCTTCTTGTTCAGCGACTACTTGAGTTTCAGCAGTCAGCTCATACCAGATATCATTATCTGCATCGACTGCCAGAAGTGCAGCAGGCCAAGTTTCAGTGGCAGTGTTTACACCAACAAGGTTGGTTGAAGTAATGACACTCCAAGCAGTACCAAGGACAGTGGTGGTCAGGATCAGGGTGGTTGTGCCGGTGACAGTGATGCCAGCGGGGGAACCAATAGCTGCTTTCAAACCAGTTACGATAGTGGTTGCAGTAGCACCTACACCAGAGGTAAAGGTGTAAAGTACGTCGTTAAGAGTAACGGTATAAGCTGTGCTATCAGCAACAGTTGGTGTAAAGACTACACTATCAACTTGACGACGACCAACAACCAGAGACGGGATTGGTGCACCAATTACAGAGTCTTGACCGAAGGCTTTACTAGCCATCTTGTAGACATTACTGGTGGTTGCAAAGTCTGCACCAACTTCTGTAATACTCAGGTAGGTACGAGCACGTTCAGAAAAGTTAGTGAACGTAGCAAGGATAAGGGGAATTGCGAAGCTAGCCGTAGCAATAGCAGTGGTCTGATCGGTAATAACAACTTGTACTACATCATCAAGGTCATTGGACATGGAAGAACTCCTTAGTTAGTGGTGTATTCATATGAATAGCCTTCTTTATTTTGGTAAAAATACTGTCTTAGAGTATTATATGGAACACTCGTGACTAAGGATGCTGCCCTTAAATCATCATATGTAGTACCATTAATTACTGGTTTTCTTTTAGGTGGTATATTACGGAACTTTGAGTTTTCTTCAAACTTACCTAAAAGAATGTACTTTCTGATTGTCTCTTTAGGTTTATTAAAAACCTCTGAAGCTTTTGTGATGCTATAAAACCAAAAACCTTTAAAATATACTGGACTGTCCATCACTGGTGATGGCTTTGGTCTACATATATCCCCAAGAGTCCCAGCTTTCTTCCAAATATAAAACACGTTTGTGTTAGTTATATCAAGAGCTTCGCAGGCAGTTCGTTTATTAGGGAACCAAAAACCAGAGACAAAACAATCATAATCATCTGATCTTTCCTTGACTTTCCCTACACTTGCCCCCTCACCACCTTTTGATATATTGTATCCACTTTCAATGGAGTCATATAATTTAATGGCTTTCACTTCAAGGTCGAAGATATAGTCTCTATTACCGATGCAGAGAACTTCAAAACTAAAACTATCAGGTCCGTACTTGAGAGCAGCACTTTTAATTAAAGAGATTCGCCCTTTCTTTGGTTTTTCATATAGGTGCTGTCTTTTTCTTTTTTCAGGAAAAGCGGTTACACCAATATAGAGTTTACCATTTACAAGGTTTGTGATTTTATATAGGTAATAACTCACCACAAACCTCGCTACGGATAAATGATACTTTCTGGAATTTTTATAATTACTGGAATCTCTGAAGTCTCATCAGCAATGACTGCGCCTTCAACAACGTCAACAAGTTGGTCAGTAATAACGATGTAGTTAAATGTTACATCAAGATTATGATACTCAACCCATTTGGTATCTCTTTTCTGAGGTGCCCGACGAATCTGACTTTTCCTCATCAACCCCAATTTATTTCTTTGTAATTCTAAACGAGTCAAAGGGTTGTTATTAATGTTCTGTGTGAAGCTTTGTGACATATCTCCACTCAAGCTTCCGATGAAACTTAGTTGGCACATGACCTCGTAAGCCCCTTGAAACGTCAATGTTTCATTAGTATTAGCTAAGGTAGAAGTACTATGGTGACCTTGCTGTTCAATACTAAGGATGTTTACAACAACATAACTCTCAGCAGGCTCACTTCCGTTCGAATTACTGAAAATCACGATAGGGTTTGTAAATTCTGAAAGGGCTGCTAAAGCACCTTTACGGATACTCGCTCGGACATCACTATAAACTGACATCAATCACTTCCTTTCTTATCTACTTTAAAATCAACAGACTCATAAAGAAGTCCGCTATCAATCAGTGGGTTGTCAAACCCTTTAAGGTCAATCGTATAAGGGCTGTTCCGTGGGGAATCCCACAGCTCAACAGCTTCTTTCAAGTCAACCTTAGCCATGGCACCAATCCTTATGTACTCTTGTTTGAAGGTGCTTTTTCCCTCAGCAATACGCTGAATACTTTCAACAAAGTAGGAGCCATACAGTCCTTTTTTAATAGGAGCCATGAAACCAACTCTGATGGCTGGTCGTGTTGGGATATTCTGTGCTGGAACACCCTCCTCTTGCCATTGCCAGACCTGAGCAACAGAGAGGTTATCGTTATCACTTCCATAGTAGGTAGGTTCAACAATACCAACTTGGACTTCTAGTTGATTACCTTTGAGAAGTTCCTTCTTCATCTTCTCCCAACAAGACTTATCAACCTTCAACTTAAAAGACATTTTGCTATCCTTTAGTTTGGGGTGAGTTCTATGCGGGCAGAATAACTATCTTCCATTACATTCGAATACCCTTGGAGAAGGATTGTCATGTAGGGGTCTACGGTGGAGTTCCCATCTTTGTGGATGTTCTTATGGCAAGCTACGCAAAGAGTCACTAGATTGGTAGGAGTAAACCTTAGCTCTGGGCTTCTGATCCAAGTGTCTAAGTGGTGCACATTAAGTTCACCAGATTTCTGAGAGCACCAAGCACAAGTAAACAAATCGCGTTTCAATATTTCAGCGGATAGTGGTTTAAACTCAAGACGTTCTAGGTTATATTCTGTTGACATTGGAATATCTTCAGGCAGTCCACGCTCATGTCTTTTTGCTTTGTGCATATTCAGCATATTTTCACCAGCCTTATCTTTCTGCCAGCAACCACAACTTTTAATATCTCCATTTCGTAAGGACGTTATTCCTGCAAGAGTTTCGGAACCGCAATCACAAAGACACTTCCAGAATTGAGAATCTTGTTCTCTACTTATTACTGTAAGCCTTGTGAATTTCTGACCAGCAATATCTTGACGCCTTGATCTATTACTCTCTATACGCTGACAGCCGCAAGATTGTGTATTTTTCAAGCTAGCTTGTCGGATCACTGCTTTATTTCCACAATCGCATAAACAATTGAAGAAAATAACCCTTTGAATAGTCCTATTGTCTTGTGTGTATTGTTCAACTCTATTAAAAGATTCTACATAAAGCTTAAAGTTCTTTGTCCCAACTGCTTTATAGGTCTTCAATTAGGTGTCAACTCTACTCTTGTAGCTTTAATTTCCCAGTGATCGCGAATTGACATAGAGTACTTTTGGCTCTTCATAGCTTCATAAAGATCCCCGTCCCAATAGAATCTATCTGCGCCATGTGGATCAGCAGATCCTTCTTTCTTGACCCTAACTTCACTAGATGTAAACATCCACAACCAAGACTTAGAACGGTCGGACTCGGGCATAATACTCACTTGATAGTCTGTGAAGGGGTGGACGTTAGCCATAATATCAACTGTAGTCTCAACCCCTTCTACCCATTCACCATCTATATATGAACCTGCCGTATGCCGTAGAAGGGTTACAGGAACTTTTCTAACCAAACTAAATTCTGCAATTGACATTTAATTCCTCCTTACTCAAAAGCATCCAATTCCCATCCGATAAACTGGATGGCTGAATCAATGCCAAAGAATGTAGAAGCATCTCGTGTTGAGTTACCATGATTATAAGGCTTCTCACCCTTATCAAATCCTTGATAAATAGGTTGGATATTATTATCTTGATTGCTGTCATTATTGAACATGTCAGCTTTACTAATACCACCAGCATAAGGGATGATACGCGTAGACAATAGGCTTGCCGGGGTCTTGATAATATTCTGTAGAGCAGCTAGGTAAGCAGTAGAATAGCTGTTCCACACTTCATAGTTTCCTGCCCTTTCTCGGGTAGGATAACTAGCAATTCGTAATGAGATAATGATTGCAGCTTTGATTGCAGCTTGCCAAACATCACCATTAGTTGTTTCTAAAAGATATTCGTAGGTTTCATCATCTAAGATTGGATATAGCGGATTACCCGGAACATCGCCAACAATGATTTTAACCTTGTCTACATCAGTGAGCGCCATGTAGCCTCCTTATAAAGTAAAGGAGGGCAGACAAGCTGCCCCAATATCAACTTGCAGGCATAATCCCGGCAGTGATCAGTTTAGTCAACAAAGCATTATAAGCAGTGGTGACAGCGGTCAAACTAGCAAAGTCACCAGACTGTTGTGCAGTGAAAGTGATTTGTTTTACAATACCAGCAGTAGCGGTAGTTGCTGCAACAGTACCAATAGCGGTACGTACCGCAGATGCATCTGCAGCGGTGAGAACAGTACGACCAATAGCGGTAGAGTCAGTAATATCAGCAGCTTGTACCGAAGCACCACCACCGTTTACATCAGTGACAACACGATCAATAACAGTAAATACATCACCCCAAGAACGTTCTTGGATTGTAGTCTTTGCAATAGCCATTTTATACTCCTAATCTATTTAAACTGTAAGGGCACCTTTCGATGCCCTGTATCTTCAACTTAGGTCGAAGAAATCAGTTTAACAAGTACTTGTGGCTGAGTTGCGAAGTACAGAGGCGAAGTCTCTACTTGCATTTCGTGGAACTCATCTTTCGGGTCGGTGAATTCATAAGCGAACATTTCAACGCCCGGACCATTAGCACCCGACAGTTTGTTGCTTGGGCCGTAGTAACCACGGAACAAATCATTTACAACTGGGATGACGTGACCAGTGTCGGTAGCGACGGCTACTTCAGTGGTATCGTTAGGCAGTTTGAAGATATGATCGTAAGTGATGAAAGTTACACCTTTGTAGGTGAACTGGTCTACCGAACCCCAAGCCAAGAATTGGTTGGTGCTGTTACGGTTGATTTCAACTTGGGAAGCGTAGTACAGATAAGCTTGACGAATCTGTGGGTGGCTAACCAGTTTGTCAAAGAACGAACCATCTACAACAACACGAATACCACCACCAATTGCCGAACCAGTTTTCAGGTTGGTTTGCAGGTAACGCTTCAGTTGCGAGATTTTAGCATTGATATCGGTAGTTGCATCACCAAGATCAAAGTCAATCACTTGTTGAGTAACACCAAACTCAGTGAACATGTCAGCAATGACAGCACCATCTGGGGTCTTCATGATACCCTTAACAGCTTGGAGTTCCATGTACTCTAGCGATTGCTCTACTTGGGCTTTCATGTCGGTCAGCTTCTGTACACGAACACGGGCCAGCTGCTCAGGAGCGTCTGGGGTGCCCGGCATACGCCAGCCTTGAATATCTTCAGGGGTGATGTAGTCACTATGCTTGAAGTAGGCCAAAGGCAGCGAGAAAGTCTGTACTTGACGATCATTACCTTTAGTAGTCTCACGACTACGACGGGATACTTGCGGCAGCAGAGTGGTATCATTCATGCTCTTGTCAAAAACAATAGCAGTTTGAGTGGTGCCTTGAGTGCGGAACAGATCCATGCCACGGATCAGGCCAGCTTGGTTATCAAGGTTGTTGATTTCAGCGGTCCAATCTACGAGTTGGAAGCCATTACCATAACTACGGGTAGTTGCCATTATTTACTATTCCTTACGCGAATTGATTTGGTTGATCGATTACTTTGATGCCTACAGCTTCCATTTGGGCATATACAGCAGCCAGTTCAGGAGCAGTATCAACAGAAGCACCGAAAACGAGGTAGGCTTTACCTACACCAGCAGGGCCTCGGAACAGAACAGTCACGTTGGTATCAGTGGTAGCGGCGATGGTTTGTTTGTTGTCACCATCTGGTTTGCCAATATAAATACCAGCAAAGTTTTGACTACCATCAACAGCAGTAGCTTCAAGGATTTTGTATTTACCGTTAGCGGTTACTTTACCAAGAACAGTACCAATCACGTAGGATTTGATTGCAGCTTCGTTAGCTACAACTACATCACGGCAGTGACCGTATTCTGGGTGATCTTCATATTGCAGTACAGCGCCAAGGCGAGTAGAGCGAGTGTCAATTGCAGCCATATTATTTGAAACTCCTAGCTAGGATTTTATTGATAAACAATATTATTGTTTTTTACTTTTGTTAATAAGTT
>Ga0065714_10003602_pt1 | contig 20004 bp, 13 predicted proteins | sample MisRhiReplicate2_FD_59101 | JGI IMG/M metagenome (GOLD analysis project Ga0065714, IMG submission 59101) | Miscanthus rhizosphere microbial communities from Kellogg Biological Station, MSU, sample Rhizosphere Soil Replicate 2: eDNA_1 v2... | ecosystem: Host-associated > Plants > Roots >...
GGCACGATGACACCCTACCTGGGTCTGCAGGCTGCGGTGTTTCGCGTCGATGGCTTCGATGAACTGGTGGTCTGCGGCTACTGCCGGCCAACGGGTTTGACCGGACTCCCTGTCCTCATGGACTTGAGGTTGGTCGGTCGCGCCGACGGAGACCCAGAGGATCTCTTGGGGGCTTCTTTTCCCATTGTCGGTGGCTGGAGTACCCCATGGAAGGTTTATAGACGGGCGAGCGGTTCGTGGCCGCAGCCGACCACGTTTACGTTGGGTGGCTCCTTGGGTGTGGGCCCCCAGGGCCAAAATCAGTTTCAACTGACCATTATCAATGTGACGGATTTCCCCCCCGTCTCACTGCTCAAGAACAGCTTCGATGCGGCGCAGTTCCTCTCCCTCAACCAGGCCGAGCTCACCCTTGAATACGCCCGGCTGAATTCGCTGTTCGGCCCAGAGTTGGTACAGCGTTCCAATATCTCCGTCGATGCGGTGCTGGATTGGGACACGCAGTTTCTGCCGGAGCCGCCCCCGGAATCGAAAACGATCAGTGAGCCCAACGGGGCCTTCGACGGTGCTAACGGTCTGTTCTTCTGGGAACTGTTTTTCCACCTGCCGCACCTGGTGGCCACACGCTTGCGCACCGAGGACCGCTTCCTGGAAGCGCAGAACTGGTCGCATTACCTGTTCGACCCGCAAGCGCCGGCCGACCCCGACAACGGCCAGTACCTCAATCCAAAACCGGCGTATTGGCGCTGCCGCCCCTTGAGTAGCGCCGGCAACCTGGGCTGTGAAACCCGGGCGCCCACCGACCCCGACGCCATCGGCTATTCGGCGCCCCGGCACTTCCAGATTCTGGTGTTCTCGGAGTACGTCAAGAACCTGATGGCCTGGGGCGACTGGTATTACCGCCAACTCACCCGTGACAGCCTGGTAGCGGCCAAGCTGTGTTACGTGCAGGCCGAATTCCTGATGGGCAAGGCGCCGGCGGTGCGAACGGTCAACCGTTGGGAAACCGACACGGTGGACAGCTTGATGAACAAAAGCATGTCGCGACCGGCCCTTGAACAATTTGAACAAAACCTTGCGTTCAGCCTGGCGGACTTTCCTGCCGCCGCCGAGGCGCCGCCGCTGCTGGGGCTGTTGGCCAACGAGCCCTTCAAGGCACCGATCAATGAACAGTTGCTCGCGCTGTACGATTTGCCTGGCCAGCGCCTGCATAACCTGCGCAACAACCTCACCCTGGACGGCAAGCCACTGGAGCTCGCGCTGTTCAGCCCGCCCACCGATCCCAACGCGTTGCTGCACGACCTGGCGGCCGGTGGTTCCGGTGCGCCAAGACCCATGGGCGGGCGGTTGGTGGTGGGGGCTTTCCGCTGGCGCACGACGTTCGAGGTGGCATTGCGCGCCGTGCAGGCGCTCCAGGAACACGGCACCCAGGTGCTGCGATTACTCGAACAACGGGACCTGATCGAACAGCAGGAACTGCAGCAGAACCATTTGGTGGAACTGGGTATCTACGCCCGGACTGTGCAGGAACAGAACATCACTCAGCTACAGGCGAGCAAGAGCGCGCTGGAGCAAAGCCGGGCCGTGGCAGAGGAGCGGGCAATCGCTTATGCGCTTCTCTATGACGAGAATGTGTCGAAGGTTGAGTACGAGGTCATGGAGAGCTTGCAGATCTCCAAAATCCTGGCGCTGACCTCGGCAAGCATCAAACCTGCGGGCGCCGTGATTGCCTCGCTCCCCACTATTTTTGGTTTGGCCAACGGTGGGCATCGTATCGACAAAATGGTCGACGCGGTTTGTTTCGGCCTGGATATAGCGTCGTCGACGATGCAGATAGACGCGGACAAACAGGCCACCACCGAAAGTTACCGTCGCCGCCGCGAAGAGTGGCTACTGCAGCGTAATCAGGCACTGGCGGAGGTGCGTGCGCTCGATGCACAAATCACCGCCCAGACCCATGCGGTGAGCGCCGCTCAAACCACACTGGATCAAACCCTACTGGTCAACAACCAGGCCTTGACGGTGTACAACTTCATCAAAAAGCGCGCAACCAACGCCGAGCTGTACGGCTGGCTGCTGGGCCAGTTCAAGGCGTTGCACTACCAGGCCTACGATGCCGTCGTCAGTCTGTGCCTCAGCGCCCAGGCCTCGCTGAGTGCCGAAACCGGTGATTATGATTCGCAGATCCCCTTGCCCCAGGTCTGGCTGGACAATCGCCACGGCCTGACGGCAGGCGAACACCTGCGCGGGCATTTGCTGCGCATGGAGCGCGAGTACCTGCAACGCTATGAACGGCGGCTGGAGCTGGTCAAGACCCTTTCCTTGCGCCAGTTGTTCGATGACGCGAGCGACCCGCAGGCGGGCACCAACAGCAGTTGGGCCAACGCACTGGATCAGTTGCGTACCAAAGGAACGCTGGAGTTCAAACTCTCGCAATTGCTGTTCGACCGCGACCATCCGGGGCATTACTGTCGGCAAATCAGCTCGGTCGAGGTCGACCTGCCTGTGCTGATCGGGCCTTATGAACATGTACGTGCCACCTTGCTGCAGATCAGCAGCATGACGGCTACCAAGGCCACCATTCCGGCGGTGGAGTACTTGCATGATCCCGCGGGTCGCGTGGCGCCTTCCGATGTGCAGATCAACCTGCGCAGCGGTCAGCAGATCGCCTTGTCGATGGGGCTTGGCGACCACGGCATGGTGGCGATGAAATTCGATGACAGCCTGCTCAATCCCTTCGAAAACACCGGGGTGGTTTCACGCTGGCTGTTGAGCTTCCCAAGGCCGGAAAAGGAACCGCAGAAGAGCATGCTGCTGTCCTTGACGGACATCATCGTGCGTATCCGTTACATGGCCAGGGCCGGAGAGCCGCCTTTCGTGCGAGCCGTCGAAGATCAGATCACCAAGACCGAAAGCAAACTGTCCCCCTTCTCAACCGTCGAAGGAGCAGGTCGCCATGAATAAACCGATTATCCTGGCCAATGAAAATCTGGTGCTCAATGGCGACTTCGAACAGTGGATCGATCACTGGATACAGGAACCGGCTTCGGGTTACTTGGGGACTGCGAGCGATTGGTATGAAGAGGAGGGCCAGCACGTTCGTTTTCTGACNGCCGGCAATGGGGCTTCGGTCAATCAGGCGCTGACGGCTCCCAAGGATCCGGGCGCTCAAGCTCGCTACGTCCTCACGTTCCTGTGCGAGACGAGGCACACCGAACCGGGCAGGCTGCTCATTAGCAGCGATAAACAGCCGCAGGAGCAGGAAATCCTGTTGCCGCCGGGTCCGGCCCGGGATGCGCAGGAGGATCAGGCGCGACGCAGGGACGGTCAGCCGCGGGAGTACAGACCCATTCCCTACAACGTCCCGTTGGACCTGCCGTTCAACGCTCAAGACATCCTCACGGTGAGTATTCATAGCCCGCGAAACGTTCCCGGTGACGTTTTCTCGGATGTCCGCATCACGCGTATCAACCTCCAGTTGCACCTTGAGCCAGCGCTGATGCAAGCACTCAAGCTTGATGAGCAAACACGGCCGGCAGCCGGGCGCTTGTACGTGTGCCTGGGGGCCTCGGGTGACTTGGCCCACCAGCTAGAGTTCGTTCCCGATCCGGGCAATGCCTGGGTCGGCACCCAAGCGGCGTTGACCAGCGACGACAATCCCCAGGAGGCGCTGATGGCGACCCCGGCCTGGGGCGTGGATCACCCATTGGATTCGGCCTGGACCCTGGACTGCCCGGCAATCGGTGAAGACGGGCCGTATTCGTTCTCCATGGACCTGGTCAACCAGTACGCCGCTGAGGTCTATCCGGTGCAGGTGTCCCTGGGTCATCATCGATTGGCTTTTCGTGAAGTGCTCGAGGCGGCGTATTACCCGGTGCTGGAATACGACCAAAGTGTGCGCTTGGGGGTGCAGGTCACTTCTTATTACACCGGGCAACCCTTGAGCGACCGCACCGTGAACTGGACTTCCACGACCGGGCAGGTCGCCAGCGTTGCCATCACCCGAACTGACGGCTGGGCCTACTTTGATTTTCAGCCGGCGCAGGCCGGTGATGTCGAGATCCAGGCGTCGGTCGAGAGCCTTTACTACGCCTCTGGCGTGTTGACTCAAACCTTGATGGTGCGGGTGTTGGCGACGGATCCGTGGAAGGATGTGCGAACGGTGGTCGAGGGGGTTGAGTCGCCTTGGGAGGAAAAAACCGGTTACCCCAACCGCGGCTCGGATTATCCCCTCGACGTGAAACTGCCCGCCGCCAGTCCCTTGCAGGGGACGCAGCTGTCGTTGCACTGGAGCGGTGATTCCCACGAGCAACTGGGGGTTGTCGTCAATCCGGCCCTTGAAGCGGCGGTGCCGGTCACCGGTGCCGAGCTGGTCTGGACCCTGACCAGCGAAGATCGTTATGACGGTCGCTTCGAGCTGCAACTGGCCTGCTCGAAACTGTTGCTGCCTTCACCGAAAAAAACCATGTCGCTGGCGCGCAATCTGGTCCGGGTGGGAGACGTCCGAGAGGCCAACAAATTTCCCGTGGTGGACGAAAACGAAAGCGTGCTGTTGCGGGTGCAGGTGGTGCACTTCGTGGCCAGCGGCGACGGCGATCCGGTCATCAATGCCCAGGTCGAATGGAAGGCTGGCGCCGAGTCGATTTCCACCGTCACCACGGGCGCCGGTGGTTGGGCCAGTGTGTTGTACACGCCGCAGAGCGCGGGGGACAAGGTGGTCATCGCCAGCATCAAGGCCCACGAGCAAGCCGTTGCGGTGGAGCAGCCTTTCGATGTGACGGCGATTGCGACCAGCCCCTGGAAAAGCGAAGTCAGTATTCTGCTCGATGGCGAGGTGGTCCAGCGCAATACGCTCGGTGTGCTCTGTCGACGCGGGCAGACCCACACACTGAAAGTCGTGCCCAACGCCGGCAGCCTGTGGATCGATAAAAACATCAGTTTGCATTGGCGAGGGGCCGCGCCGGATATTGGGCTGTTGCCCAGTGACCTTGGAACGCCCAAGCGGTTGGAGGCGGCTGGCGCCCAATGGACGCTCGCCTCACAGGTCAATAGCAGTACCAGCAGCCTGTTTGAGCTGGAGTTGCGTCTTGAGAGCGTTTCAGTCGTTCGCGAGCTGACGGGGCGATTGGTGTCCGAGGACCTGGCGGAAGAAGTCAGCCTGAGACTCGACCAGATTGCCGCAGCACTGGACGCCCAGGCGCTTTATCCGTGCCTGGGGGCGCTTCATCGGTTTAGCGTTTTGCCCAATGCGCTGAGCCCGCTGGTGGGGTTGGAATCAACGCTGGCATGGTCCGGGACATCCGCCGAGGAGTTGGGGGCAACGGTTCGTCCGGTGTTGAATCTTGCGCAACCGATCAACGACGGCGGCGCGATCTGGATGCTGGATTTTACCGCCAGTGAGCAACCGGGCGAGTTTGCCCTGGCGTGGGCAGTGCCTGCGCTGGACTTCGTCGCCACCGCCAAGCCGATGACGCTGGCGCATAACAAAGTCAGGATCCAGGGCTGGCGCGAATCGCCGGTCGACCCGGTGGTCGGGCAGGATCCTGCGTGGCTGTGGGTCCAAGTGGTTTCTCATTTCACAGGGCTTGCCGTGAATCAGGTTCCGGTGACCTGGACAGCGGGCAGGTCAAGCGCGCAACCCACCGACGCCGAAGGCTGGTCCGGTTTTCCCGTGGCGCCGGCCGCCGCCGGAACCCAGGCAGTGAAGGCCTCCGTGAGCAGTCGTTACGACGGCTACGAAGAGGAGCGCCCCTTTGAAGTCACGGCGCTGGCAAGTGATCCCTGGGCCGGGCTGACGGTCAGCTTTGATGGCGCCGCGGCACAGCCCTGGGGCGAAAAAACCTACTTCCCACGCCGCAAGGGCGAACATGTTTTTGAGCTGATGGCTCCCGAGAACAGTCCTCTGTTTGAGCGCGAGCTGACGCTTGGCATGACCGGAACCGGGCCGAGCGAACTGGGCATCAGCTTTTTGCCTGACCCCCTGGGAATGCCTCGCGAGTTTCCCAGCGATGGCCTGCGGTTCACGCTCAAGGCCGGCGATCTGAAGGACGGGGGCTTTGCTTTGCGCCTGGCGTCCCAGCGCCTGGCCAGCCTCTCCCCGGCGAACGCGATGTCGTTGGGCGAGGGCGAGCAAGTGCTGGAGATCCGCTGGGACAGCGGTGTTCACCAGACACTGGACTGGGAGCAGGAACTGGTCGAACAGGTCACCGTGGTCTCTTCCATCAGCGGCAAGCCGATTGCCGGGGTGACCGTGATCTGGCGTGGTGATGACCTGGGGGAAGTGACCACCGTGACCGATTATTACGGGGTGGCGCGCGTGCGCTATGTTCCCACCACGCCCGGCGCCGCGCAGTTGACTGCGACGGTGGGGCAAGGGCAGTACGCGTCATCGGTGGCGCTGTCGTACTTTTTGCACGAGCCCCGGGAAATCCAGTCGCTCATCAGCGACAAACCCAACGGTCACCTAGGGGAGCTGGTTTCAGCGGTCGTGACTGTGGTGTCGGCCATGACTGGCGAACCTCTGGAGGACGTCGAGGTGCGATGGGAGTATCCCCAGATCACGATTGCAGCGACCAGAACAAATGTCGATGGGCAAGCCGAGGTGCAATTCAGGCTGCCCGGAGTCAGGAAGGGGGTTCTATACGCCATTGTCACGGGGGGGTATGCGGGATGGGAGATGGCAGCTCTCAGCTTTGAGCTGCTGCCCAATGACATGACATGGTTGCAGGACTTCAGACCTTACGTTGATGGCAGGCCCGTAGAGTGGTCTGAAGTCAAGTTGAATGTATTCGCAGGACAGGTTTGCACGCTGAAGTTGGATTATGGGGGCAGTTGGCTGATTGGCGAGCCGGATGCCCAGATTTGTCTGCAATTCAAGCCGGGCGAAGAGGTGCAGGGTCTGGTGTTCGATCCGCCTTTGGGGCAATTGGTTGCGATGGAGCAGGGCAGTACTTCTTTGAGTTGGACTATTTTTACCGACCAGGCGCAAAACAGGCCTTTTGTTCTGGAATTCGATATTCCCTTGATAACCGAAATGCCACCGTCGCCTCCTTTGCCAGGGATTACTCGCGATGAAGATAGCTGGCTGGAGGAGTTCACCTTCTACCTGAACAGTCAGGAATTCGATCTGGCCCATAGAAAGCTCAGCCTGAAAGATGGAACCAATAACACCTGGGAGTTGCGAGCCAAGGAAGATAGCGCCCTGATAAACGCCACGAGTGTCGCTTTGTGGATGTCGGGAGGAGACGCGCTTCAGTTGGTTTTCGAACCGCCGTTGTTTCAACCACAGCCCGTGACCACAGCCCCCTTGAGTTGGTCGATTCTGACCAAAGCATCACATTGGGGTTCTTTCACGTTGGAGTTAAGAAGTCCGCACCTGCCCACGCGGTCAATCGACGCCGAGGTGAATGTTCATGGGACCTGACAACATCGCCTACAAATCCCCCGCTTTCTTCCACCCCAAATACAACGTCACCAGCTCGGCCCCCAATTCCCCGGGCCGGGCTTGCAGCACAGCGATCCCATGGGCGCTCAGCCGTTCATGCAGCGTCGCCCGGGCATTCAGATATTCCACCGCCCCGCAATACGCCAGCGCCTCGGGCAGAGTTTGCACCGGCGCCTGGCGCAGCCGGTCCAGCGCCTCTTCCCGCAGGCTCGCCACCAATACCCGATGCCGTTGGCCCAGCCGTTTGACGGCGGTCAGCAGTTCTTCATCGTCTTCGTCCCGCAGGTTGGTCACCAACACCACCAAGGCCCGGCGTTTCTGCCGGGCCAGCAGTTGGGTGACAGCGGCCTGGTAGTCGGCGGGGTGCTGGCTGCTGTCGAGGTCGTAGACGGTGTTGAGCAACACATTGAGCTGTCCCGTGCCTTTGACCGGCGCGAGGTAGCGCGACTGTTCGCTGGCGAAGGTACTCAGGCCCACGGCATCGCCCTGGCGCAGCGCGGTGTAACTGAGCAGCAGGCAGGCGTTGAGGGCGTGGTCGAAGTGCGACAGCTCGCCGTCCTGGCTGCGCATGCGCCGGCCGCAGTCGAGCATGAAGATGATCTGTTGGTCGCGTTCGTCTTCGTATTCCCGGGCAATCGGCGTGCGATGGCGGGCCGTGGCCTTCCAGTCGATCTGGCGCAGGCTGTCGCCCTCGCGGAATTCGCGCAGTTGATGGAATTCCTGGCCCTGGCCGCGCCGTTGCCGCTGGCGGATGCCGAGCTGGCTCAGCCAGTTGTCCACCGCCAGCAGTTGACCGTCGTAGAGCCTGGCGAAATCCGGGTAGACCCGAGTCTCATCGAGCGCATCCAGCAGACGCTTGTCGGTCCACAGGCCCAACGGGCTCGGCAGGTTGATTTCGCAATGTTCGAAGGCGAAGTGCCCGCGCTTGAGCGGGCGCAGGCGGTAGCCGACCTGGCTGCGTTGGTCGGGTTGCAGCTCGACGGACAGTGGCAGGTTTTCGAAGTCCAGGCCGTCGGGTACGTGATCGAAGACCTGCACGTGCAGCGCTTGGGCAAAGTCATGGCTGATCTCCAGGCGGACTTCACCCCAGCGACCGAGGGCCAGGCTTCCAGGCATTTGCCGTTGCACCCGGGGCGAAGGCAGGCGCCTGACGCGCACCGCGTCGAGCAGCGCCAGGGCCAGCAAGGCCAACAGCAGCCCCCAGTTGATCGACAGCAGTGTCGATGGCAGCGCGATGCCCAGCGCCCGCAGTGTGCCCAACACGATGCCGAGGGCCAGCAGAAGCGCAAGCCAGGTCAATAGCAGGCGCGAGGGTTTCATTGACACATACCCTTTGGGAGAAATGCAGAGCGAGCTTTTGTGGAGAGGGGGCTCATGTGGGAGCAAAGCTTGCTCGCGAAACAGGCGTCTCGATTTCTGCGAGACCGCGTCGCTTTCATCGCGGGCAAGCCTTGCTCCCACAGACAAGCGGGATGGTGCTGGTGGGAGCAAAGCTTGCTCGCGAAACGGGCATCTCGATTTCTGCGAGACCGCGTCGCTTCCATCGCGGGCAAGCCTTGCTCCCACAGACAAGCGGGATGGTGCTTGTGGGAGCAAAGCTTGCTCGCGAAACAGGCGCCTCGATTTCTGCGAGACCGCGTCGCTTTCATCGCGGGCAAGCCTTGCTCCCACATAAATCCCCTCGCCATGTTGGTGTTACTCACAACCGCGGCGCCGGCACTTGATCGAGCAGTTGCCCCAGCACCTGGTCTACCGACAGCCCTTCGATGTCCAGTTCCGGCGCCAGGCGTACGCGATGGCGCAGCACGGCCAGGGCGCAGCCCTTGATGTCATCCGGCACCACGAACTCGCCCCCGCGCAACAACGCCCGGGCCCGGGCGCAACGTACCAGCGCAATCGAGGCGCGCGGGCCGGCGCCGAGGGTCAAGCCCGGCCAGCTGCGGGTAGTACGGGCCAGGCGCACGGCGTAGTCGAGTACCTGGTCGTCCATCGGCAGGTCACTGGCAATGCGTTGCAGCGCTTGCACGTCCTTGGCCTGCAACACTATGCGCAGCGGCTGCACGTCGAGCATGTCGGCGCGGGTCGAGCGGCTGACCTGGCGCACCATGTCCAGCTCCTGGTCGGCGTCCGGGTAGTCCATGCGCACCTTGAGCATGAAGCGGTCGAGCTCGGCTTCCGGCAGCGGGTAGGTGCCTTCCTGTTCGATGGGGTTCTGGGTGGCGAGGACCATGAACGGCTGGCTGATGGGCAGGGCACGGCCTTCGAGGGTGACCTGGCGTTCCTGCATGGCTTCGAGCAGCGCGGCCTGGGTCTTGGCCGGTGCGCGGTTGATCTCGTCGGCCAGCAGCAGGTTGGTGAACACCGGGCCCTTGCGCAGCTTGAACTGCTCGGTCTGCAAGTCGTACACCGCGTGCCCGGTGACGTCGCTGGGCATCAGGTCGGGGGTGAACTGGATACGCGCGAACTCGCCGTTGAAACAGCGAGCCAGGGCTCGCACCAGCAAAGTCTTGCCCAGCCCGGGAACACCCTCGAGCAGCACGTGCCCGCCGGCGATCAGTGCCGTGAGCACATCGTCGATCACCGCGCTCTGGCCGACCACCGCTTTACGCAGTTCCGTGCGGATGGCTTGGGCCAACTGACTGGCGCGCTGGCGCTGTTGGGCGGCGTGGGCCTGGCCGTCGACAGGTTCGTTCTGTTCAGTCATAAGGCATTCCTGAGGGTTTGCAAATGGGCGACCTGGCGGCAGAAGTCAGCGCGGGAGAGGCGCTGTTTCGGCCGGGGGCTCAAGGCCTGGCTGATGGCTCGCGTCGGTTGTCGGGTCAGGCGGGCGAGTACCTGCCATTGTTCGGCGACGGCCAGTTGTTCGAAGCCTGGGTGAAGATGACGGGCCCGGCGCAGCACGTCTTGTTGCAAGGCATGCAACAGGTACTCCTGGCCGTTGTGCCGCAGGTGGAAACCGGCGCTGGCCTGCACATGCTCTTCCAACTGACGCCGCGCCTTGGAGGCCGGTTGCTGCAGTGGGCCATGGCGCACCGCTGAACGCCAGAACCACAGGGCAATCAAGGCCAGCAGTGCCACCAGTGCCTGAGGGAAATAACGCAGCAGCAGGGTCAGCAAGTTGTCGTGGTCGCTGTTGAACAACAGCGTGACGTCCGTGTCGGCGCTCAAGTACCAGAGCAGCCAGGCATTGTCGTACTGCTCGATGGAGTCGTTCTTCCACAGCTCGGCGTCGGTGATCACGGTGATCGAGCCCAGACCGAGGTTCAACTGCATCATGTGGGTCGACAGCGCGCTGTTGGCCCAGGCCTGGGCCAGGTTATGCGGGTCTTCGAGGTGGAAGTCGGTGTCGAAGCCGATATACGCCGGCGCCTCTTCGTCTTCCAGGTAGAGTTTGGTCAGTTCCGGGTAACGGTCCTTGATCAATTCAGGGGCCGGCTCCTTGAGGTCCTTGCTCAAAAGTTGCCGCAGGCGTACGCGGTCGAGCAGCAGATCGCCGCTGCTGCCGGTACTGTCGTCCCACAAGGCTTCGGCAACGAAGAGCAAGCGCCCGCCGGCCCGGGTCCAGTTCATCAATTGTTCGACTTCCCGTGGCGTCATGTGGGTTCGCTCGCCCAGCAACAGCAGGCTGTGTTGGCGAGGTTCCAGGGTGGGCAGCACGTCCAGGCTGTTGGCGTGCTCGACGTTGATACCCCGCTGGCGCAGGAAAAGTTCGGCGGCCAGGTAAGGATTGGCCTGGGCTTCAGGGGAGGGGCCGTGCTCGACGACCTCTTCATAGGGCTCGGCCTTGGTGTAGAGGTAGAGGCCGAATGCGCACACCAGCGCGGCCAGCACGGCGCCGATCAGCCACCCTGCGTGCCGGCTCATCGAGACGCTCCCGGACCGAACAGCTCGCGCCAGCCGTCACACAGTTCCTGTTGCAGGTGTGGCGGCGGTGGACGATGCCCATAGGCAATGTTCTGCCAATGCAGGGTCAGGTTTTTGCTGAAGCTCAGCAGGTTGCCCTGCTTGAGCTGTTCGACACGTTCCAGCACCTGGCCTTCGGTGTCGGCCGGTTTCAAGGGGATCTTGAAGTCATGATGCAATCGGCTGAGCAACGCCCGGTACAGCAGGCCCAGGGCTTCACGGGGTTGCGTGGCCCACAGTTGTTCGACGCTGGCGGCCACGTCGGCGGGCAGGCTCTCTTCGCGAATATCCAGGCCAAACATGCGCGCAGGTACGGCGCGTTCCACCGGCAGGCGCTGCGTCGGTCGGCGATTGACCAGGGCCTTGAGTCTTTCACGGTAGCGCCAGGCCAGCCAGACGATCGCCGCCACCAGGCAGGCCCACAGCACCACCTGGATCAGTGCGGCGGCGATGTCGAAACGTTGGCTGCCGAGCCATTTGAACAGGGTCTTGAGCCAGTTCGATTTCGCCTCGGTCTCGGTCTCGGGGGATTCGGCCGTTTCTTCGCCGAAACGATAACGGATGACGGTCTCGGGGTTCTTGAACGGCGGGGCGTCGAGGATTGCCTTGATACCGTCCCGGGAGGCCTCGCTGGTGAGGGGCTGGTTGAGTAGCCGCGGGCTGTCGGGGGCGTCGCTGTCTTCGGCGGCAAACGTCGGGGGCGCCAGCGGCAGCAGCATGAACACCAGCAGCATCAGCACTGGGGCCACGCCGCTCAGGCGCTGGCGCAGGCGCCGGAATACCAGTTCGATGTCCCACGCCTCGAGGATCGTGCGCCGGTTCAGGTAGAGGCTGAAGCCGCAGGCGACATACACCGGCTCCCACAGGATCAGTAGCAGTGGATAGAGGAAGTTGACCAGGTGTTCGAACCACAACCAGTCGTGCTCGGCCGCTGACACCAGCGTTTCCCAATCCCATTGCAGTTCGACTTGTTGCGGCACGAACAGATAGAACAGGGCCGTCAGGCCGAACCACAAGGCGGTTTCCAGGTGCATGCCGATGATGGTCAACCATTGCGCCGCGCCGCGGTTGCGTTGTTGCAATATCCGCAAGCGCTGCGCTCGCGCCTCACCGGCGAGGCCCTCGAGTTGCACAACCGGCATCACGAAGCTGCGGCTCAGGCTCAGCCGGCGCCAGGTCAGGCTGGCCAGCAACTGCGGCTTGAGCAGCGCAGGCCACTGGCGCAACGCCTGCCGCAAGGTGGGGGTTTCGCCAAACAGTGCCTTGGACAGAATGTACAGTGGCAGCCGGTCGAAGGCCGGCTTCAACCACCAGAACAGCATCACCACCAGTGACGGTGAGTCCCACAGCAGCAGGGTCAGCAACAGGTACACCGGCAGCGTGATGATCGCCCAACTGGTCATCAGCAGGCGTCGATGCTGCTGGCTCATCAACACCCCAAGGTCCATGGCTTCCCAGGTGGTGCGTGGGCGGATGACGACGGTGGCGTCACTCAGGCGCATGGCGGACCCGTCCGGCAAGCGACAGATAGCTGATCACCAACAACCACAACAAGGCGCCCACCGTGTATTTGGTGGCCGGTGTCACGGCGCTGGAAGACCAGTAGGCCTCGATGAACGCGGCCATGAGCAAAAACAGCATCACACCGCCGATCATCAGCACGCTTTTGCCCGCCGCGAGCCGCAAGGCCTCGCCCCGGGTCAGGCGCCCCGGCGCGATCAACGCCCAGCCCAGTTGCAGGCCTGCGGCCCCGGCCAGGGCGATGGCGGTGAGTTCGAAGGCGCCGTGGCCGATCACGAACGACCAGAACGTCCCCCCGGAGCCGATCTGGGTCAGGTGCCCGGCCACCGCGCCAATGGTCAGGCCATTGAAAAACAGGAAAAACGCGCTCCCCAGGCCAAACATCAAGCCACTGGCAAAGGTCTGAAAGGCAATGCCGATGTTGTGCATGATGTAGTAACCGAACATGACCCAGTCCTCGCTGGCGGCCCGCTCGACCGAGCGCCCCAGATGCCCGGACGCCGGGTCATACATGCTGCGGATCTGGCTGATTTCGTCGGCGCCGAGCACGCTGTAGACCAGCTCCGGGAACAGATAGACCAGCAGCCCGATGCCCACCAGGCTGCCCAGGAACATCAGGCTGGCGGCCAGCACGAATCGCCATTGTTCACGCACCAGTCGGGGAAAACCGGCGAGGATAAACGCCGAGAGNCTGGCCGAGGGTCGGCTGCGGTCCCGGTAGAGTTGCTGGTGACCGCGCAGCGCCAGTTGTTGCAGCGTNTCGACCAGNAAGCTGCTGTAGCCNCGGGCCTGGGCCAGTGCCANGTGATGGCAAAGCCGTCGGTAGGTAGCGGGGAAGTCGCTGCTCTGGGGCNCGCTGCGGCTGCGCTCCAGTTGGTCCAGTTGCCGGGTCAGGTGCTCCCATTCCCCTTGGTGACGGCTTTCGAACAGGCTTTGCTTCATGTTGGCCCCAGCAGGCCGCGGGCGACGCCATTGAGTTCGGCCGCGGCATTTGGTACCTGGACGTTCAGTGGCGCGGCCAGGATGGCAGCCAGTTCGTTGACCCGCGCTTGGGAAAGTTCTGCCTGGCGTTCGGCGAAGCCCAGCACGGCGCGTTGCTCATGCAGGCTGAGGGTGAAAGGTGTTCGTATCGGCGCTGCCATTGGCAAGGCGGGGCGTTTGACCGGTTGTTCGCGATACACCACCAGCGTGCCGGCCGCGAGGTCGCCCAGGCGCTTGAACGCCGGATGTTGCAGGCAACTGATGGCCCCGAAGGTGTAGCCGAAGGGCAGCATGTCGACGAAACGCAGCAGGTTGCGGATCAACGACGCCGACCAGCCGATGGGCCGGCCATCGTCCTGCACCACGCGCAGCCCCATGATCTGCTTGCCGGGAGAGCGCCCCTGGTTGAGCACCTCGAACAGCACCATGTACCACCAACTGACGACAAACAGCAGGATGGAGCCCAGGCCGATCCCCAGTTCGCCGAAAAACGCCAGGACCAGGAAGAAAAGCCCCAGGACCAGCCCGCGTATGCCCAGGTCGATGGCGAAGGCGATGGCTCGCGACATCAATCCCGCCGGGCGCAGCGGCAGGTCGATGCCTTCGGGCGTTTCAACCTGATAGCGCGTGTCCAGGGGCGCGGGCAGCGTCGCGTTCCTTTGCAGTGCTGGTGTCTCGAGCATGGGCAACCTGTGATGGGCCAGACCGAATGTTCAATCTCGGCCCAGATGCTAGCAGTCTTCGTGCGGGCAAACGATAGAACTGTGCAGGTCATTTCATGGTTTGCAACAAGATTCGTGGGTACCGCAGATCAACTGTGGGAGCGAGCTTGCTCGCGATGACATCAGTCTATTCAACATTGATGCAAGCTGAACCACCGCTATCGCGAGCGAGCTCGCTCCCACATGGGGTGGGTGGTGGAGCGGCGCATTAGTCTTCAAAAGTTACAGGACTGCTGGTCGCAGGCGGGTTCGAGCGCCTAGACTTCGCCAGTCTTCAGTTCAGGAACAGCCCGTGACTTCCATTTTCTGGTACGACTACGAAACCACCGGCATCAACCCGCGTTGCGACCGACCCTTGCAGGTGGCGGGTATCCGTACCGATTTCGAGCTCAATGAAATCGACGAACCGGTGAACCTGTATTGCCGGCCCAGCGATGACATCCTGCCTCATCCGGCGGCCTGTGCGATTACCGGTATCACCCCGACATGCCTGGCCGAAAAAGGCTTGAGCGAAGCCGATTTCATGACCCGTGTCCACGGGCAACTGGCCGCGCCCGGTACCTGTGGCGCCGGCTACAACACCCTGCGCTTCGACGATGAAATGACCCGCTACAGCCTCTATCGAAATTTCTTCGACCCGTACGCGCGGGAATGGCAGGGCGGCAATAGTCGCTGGGATTTGATCGACCTGGTGCGCGCGGCCTATGCGTTGCGCCCGCAAGGCATTGTCTGGCCGCAAGAGGACGGTCGCGTGACCCTCAAGCTCGAGCGCCTGACCGCCGCCAATGGCATCGACCATGGCCAGGCCCACGATGCGTTGTCGGACGTGCGCGCGACCATTGCCCTGGCTCGGCTGATCCGTCAGCAGCAACCCCGGCTCTACGACTGGCTGTTCCAGTTGCGCAGCAAACAGAAGGTAATGGACCAGATCCGCCTGTTGCAGCCCATGGTGCATATTTCCGGTCGCTTCTCGGCGGCGCGCAACTACATCGGCGTGGTCTTGCCGCTGGCCTGGCACCCGAAGAACCGCAACGCCCTGATCGTCTGCGACCTGCACCTGGACCCCCAGGGCCTGCTGGACCACGATGCCGAAAGCCTGCGCCAGCGTTTGTATACCCGCCGTGAAGAACTGCTCGAAGGTGAGTTGCCGGTGCCGCTCAAGCTTATCCATATCAACAAATGCCCGGTGATCGCGCCGTTGTCGGTGCTGCGTGCCGAGGACCAGCAGCGACTGGAACTGGACATGGAGGGCTATCAGCAACGGGCATTGCGGCTAACTGACGCACAGAAAGTTTGGCAGGATAAACTTCAGGCTATTTATGGTCGGGAGGATTTCACCGCCAGCGAGGATCCCGAGCAACAGTTATACGCGGGCTTCCTGGGGGATCGCGATCGACGTTTATGTGAACAAGTCCGTATGGCGGATCCGCTGCAATTGACCCAAGAACGCTGGCCTTTTGATGATGAGCGTTTGCCGGAACTATTGTTCCGATATCGCGCGCGCAACTTTCCAGACACGTTGAATCCCGAAGAGCACGGGCGTTGGAGACTTTTCTGTCAACAACGGCTGTCATCCCCGGAATGGGGAGCGCCTAATACCTTGGAAAGTTTTGATGCGGCGATGAGGGAGTGGATGGCCCTGTCTACACCAGTACAGCAAGAAGTACTCAGGGAGTGGCAGGGTTACAGTCAGCAATTGCGCAAACGTTTAAGCCTTGAGCCGTGATGAAGTGAAAAGATGACAGGCAAAAAAAACGCCAGCAATCGCTGGCGTTTTTTGTTCGCTAAGAACGGTGCGAACCGGTGAGGCTTAACCCAGCAGGGTTGCCCAGCCTTCAACCACGTCACCGCCCCACTTGGCTTTCCACTCTTTCAGAGTCTTGTGGTTGCCACCTTTGGTTTCGATGACTTCGCCGTTGTGCGGGTTCTTGTATTGCTTAACTTTGCGAGCGCGTTTGGTGCCGGTAGTTTTGACGGCGCCACGTGGGGCTTTGCTCGACTTGGCTTCTGGATCCAGCAGGGCAATGATGTCGCGCAGCGACTTGGAGTATTCGCCCATCAGCGTGCGCAGTTTGCCTTCGAATTCAAGCTCGGTTTGCAGTTTGTCGTCTTGGGACAGGTTTTTCAGGCGAGCTTGCAGTTCTTTGATGGCTTCTTCTGTGGCACGGTATTCATTGATCAAGGACATGTGGACTACCTTATGTAGGACGCGGGTGACAAGGAGACAGTGTGGCAATAGTAATCAGACAGTTTCATCAAGTAAACATTTAACCGGTGTTTTATTTAATTAATTAGTGCTGTGCCACAAAAACGCCTGTTGCAGTTAAATACTGCGGCAGAGTCTTCACATCTGTTCACACATATAATCCGCCTTCCCGACCCTCGCAGGCTGTGACCTGGGCTGTCGCCCATGATTCGGCGCGTCATCGATACTGCAGTTTTGCCGCGCAATGGCTAGAATGGCCGCCTTTGCGAAGTTCTGGAGTTTCCCTAATGCGCACTTTTCGTCTGGTGATTGCTTGTCCGGACCGCGTCGGCATCGTTGCTAAAGTCAGTAACTTTCTGGCGTCCCATAACGGCTGGATCACCGAAGCGAGCCATCACTCGGACAATCAAAGCGGTTGGTTTTTCATGCGTCACGAGATTCGTGCCGACTCGCTGCCCTTTGGTATCGAAGCCTTTCGTGAAGCATTCGCTCCCATTGCCGAAGAGTTCTCGATGGACTGGCGTATCACCGACACCGCGCAGAAAAAACGCGTGGTGCTGATGGCCAGCCGCGAGTCTCATTGCCTGGCTGACCTGCTGCACCGCTGGCACAGCGATGAGCTCGATTGCGACATCGCCTGTGTGATTTCCAACCATGACGACTTGCGCAGCATGGTGGAATGGCACGGCATCCCTTACTACCATGTGCCGGTCAACCCGCAGGACAAGCAGCCGGCGTTCGCCGAAGTCTCGCGGCTGGTCAAGCAGCATGATGCCGAGGTGGTGGTGCTGGCCCGCTACATGCAGATCCTGCCGCCGGCGTTGTGCCGCGAATACGCCCATAAGGTCATCAACATCCACCACAGCTTCCTGCCATCGTTCGTCGGTGCCAAGCCGTACCACCAGGCGTCGATGCGCGGTGTGAAGCTGATTGGCGCCACCTGTCACTACGTGACCGAAGAGCTGGATGCCGGCCCGATCATCGAGCAGGACGTGGTGCGCGTCAGCCACAGCGACAGCATCGAAGACATGGTGCGTTTCGGCCGTGACGTAGAGAAGATGGTGTTGGCCCGGGGCCTGCGTTATCACCTGGAAGACCGGGTGCTGGTGCACGGCAACAAGACCGTGGTGTTCTGACTACACTGCAAAGGGCCTGGAGGAGCGATCGCCAGGCCCTTTTTTCATGAGGTTCGCCATGACCGATCCATTGGACAAAGCCACCTCCAAGGCGCCGGCGACCCTGGGCGAGGGCTGCCTCAGCCGCTATGACCCAGATGCGTTGGGCCCGGAGGACGGCACTGAGTTTCCCGATGCCGCGCAATTGTGGGAGCAACTGCATCCCCAGGACGAGCCCGAACAGAAGCCGTGATGCGTCAGGCCTGTCTGAGCCTGACCAGTTTCTTGAGCAACGGTCGCCCGACCATCAGGAAGAACACCGGCCCGCCGGCCACCAGATAAAAGTAATAGGTCACCGCCCGCCAGATCAGAATCGCCGCCGCTGCGGTGGATTTGCCCACCATGGGGGCCAGCAGCGCCGCCGAAGTCAATTCGGCCGCCCCGGCACCGCCCGGCAGCAGGCTGAACTGTCCCGCACTCAAGGACAGCATCTGGATCAGGAAACTCCAGGCCCACTGCAGATCCGCTCCCAGCCCCTTCAACGCCAGGTACAACACGCTGTAGCGCAGCGCCCAATGCAGGCAGGTCAGGCCGAAGACCTGGAACAGTGTCTGTTTTGGCAGTTTCAAGGTGTCGGTGAACGCCGCCAGGAAGCTCAGGATCTTGCGCGCCCAGCGTCGACGGGTAACGGCTTTTACGCGCAGGTGGCGAAGCAGTCGAGCGCCCAGCAGAATCAATCTGCGGTGATAGCGGGCCACCAACACGCAGCCAAACAGCCCGCCAAACAATGAAATCGCACTTAACGCCAACATCCATTCCATGCGCTGGCTGAGATTCTGGAACAGCGCGTAAAACAGAATGCCGACCAAGGCGCAGAGGAAGAACAGCAAGTCGCTCAATTGATCCATGGCAAACACCGCGCTGCCATGGGCCGGGCGCACGCCGTTGCGCGCCAGCAGGGCCATCAGCGTCAGTGGGCCGCCACTGCCACCGGGCGTCGCGCACATGGCGAACTCGGTGGACATCACCACGCCGATGCTTTTCAGCCCGCCGATGCGCCCACGGTGTTCCCCCAGCAGCAGGCGCAAGCGCACGGAGTTCAAGCCCCAGCACAGCACGATCATGCCGAGCATGGCCAGCAGTAGCGACAACGGAAAGCGCTGCACCCGTGACCACATTTCCCCGCCGCCGACCAGCAGCGGCACCAGTAGCGCCGTGAGCAGGGCGGCGCCCAGCCAGATCAGCCGTTTCATGCGGCGCTGCTGACCCGCAGCCCCTGGGTCGCCAGCCAGCCGACTTTGGTCATGGGTACACGACCGTCGTTGAGCAGGCGTTCGAGGGTGCGCAGCCAATAGTCCCGGGAAAAGGTATGGCGCATGTCCACTGGGTGCAGGCCCAGGCGAATCACCGGGGCCTGGCGCCAGCGCTGTTCGCGTTGGTCGCTGATGACTTTCGACAGGCCACGGCGCCAGGCGCTGCGGGCACTCCAGACCAGCCCCGGCGCGTCGATGGCAGTGAAGTCGGGCAGGCGATAAAGGTGTTGGGTGTCACTGGTGTAGCTTAGCGGCAACTGGCGCAAGGCCTGGCGCGTGCCTTCGCTCATCAACCAGGCGGGGGCGACGAAACCCTCCAGCGGCCAGTGGTAGCGTTCAAAGGTGTCGATCCCGGCGCGCAGGCGGGCGAGGGCGGCGGCCTCGGACAGGTTGTAGAACTCACCTTCGTGGGTATAGACCCGGCGCATGAACCAGTCCTTGGGGTGACGGGCAACAGGACCGTCGTCGCAATGGTAGTAGCCATGCAACACCAGTTCGTCGCCGCGCTCGACCCGGCTGTCGAGCAGGCGCCGAAAGCCAGGATGAGCCTCCAAGGCATTGTGGCGATGAAAGTCCGGCACCACCAACCAGGTCATCGGTACCTGGCCGAGGGCATCAACGGCTTCGACGAAGGGCTGGTAGTCGGGCCAGGTTTGCGGTGCCACGTCGTGTAGCACCAGGAGGACGCTAGTGTCCTGTATCACAAATACTGTTCCTTTTTGACGGTGTCTGTTGTCGTCATGCTGCGTTGCCGCTCCTCGCCATAGCGGGCTATGACTCGTCGCGGCGCCTTGCCTGACGA
>Ga0065714_10064754_pt1 | contig 19993 bp, 25 predicted proteins | sample MisRhiReplicate2_FD_59101 | JGI IMG/M metagenome (GOLD analysis project Ga0065714, IMG submission 59101) | Miscanthus rhizosphere microbial communities from Kellogg Biological Station, MSU, sample Rhizosphere Soil Replicate 2: eDNA_1 v2... | ecosystem: Host-associated > Plants > Roots >...
GGCCGCCGTTGCTGACGCCCTGAAGGCCCAGCACCCGGACGCTTTCGCCGCCATTGCCGCCACCGGCGCGGCCGACATGGCCACCGCCGTCGAAGCGGCCCGCGTGACGGGTCACACGGCGGGCAAAGCCGAAGGGGAAATCGCCGGCCGGACGGCCGAAACCGCGCGCGTCACGGCGGTGTTTGCCAACAGCTTGCCCGGGCATGAAAAACTGATTCAGGCCCTGGCCTTGGACGGCACCACCAGCGGCCCGGAAGCCGCCGCGCAGATTATCGCCGCCGAGAAAAAAGGCGGTTCCGACTACCTGCACGACGCTGCCAATACCGAAGCCAACAAGGTCAAGGGTGGCGCCGAACCCCAGGGCGGGAAGTCCACTGTTGACCCGAAAACGCTGGCCGCTGAAGCCCGCACCCTGGTCGATTCCGAAGCCGCCAAGGGCAACAAAATCACTATTTCCGCCGCTGTGCGAATGATCCAAGGGGGTAAAGCCTGATGCGTCAACACATTGAAAGCCGTCGCGCCGGTACGGATGCCGAGCCGTACCGCATTGCCGCCTATGACGATGTCGAAGGCGAGTTCAAGCAAGCCGCGGGGCCGAGTGAAGCGCCGTTGATGGGCGTGACCGGCAGCCTCGGCGCGGTGGCAGGCACCGTCTGCGACGTGATCCGAAGCGGCCCGACCGAGTTGGAGTATGGCGACGCTGTTGGGTTTGGTGACTTGCTGACCGCCGACGTCGCCGGTCGTGCGGTGAAGGCGAAACCCGGCGAAGCCTACATCGCCCGCGCCGACGAAACCGGCGATGCCGGCACCATCGGCCGCGTGTTCATCGAGCGCGGCTTTGTGCCGGCCGCTTAATTTGACCCTGGAGAGTAATTCAAGCATGCCAGCCCCGTTTCCTATTGACCCGGTCCGTACCGGGATCGTCATTGCGTACCGCAATGACAAGCTGATCGCTGATCAGGTGATGCCGCGTAAGTCCGTTGGCGGTGAGCAATTCAAGTGGTTCGAATATGACAAGGCTGAGCGGCTGACCCATATCGACACTGAAATCAGTCGTAAGGGCGCCGCCCAGGAAGTCGAGTTCGCGGCCGAGGAAAAAGACGCCTCGACTGCCGATTTCGGTTTGGACGACGTGGTCCCACAAAGCGACATCGACAAGGCTGCCAACAGCAACTATGACCCGCTCGACCATGCCTCAGAAGCGCTGACCGATCTGATTCTGTTGGACCGCGAAGTGCGCGTCGCCCGGGCTGCCTTCAACCCGGACAACCATGCCTACGGCAAACCGTTGGCGGCCGCAGAGAAGTTCAGCAATCGCGACGCCGACCTGTTGCCGTTCTTGCTGGCCCAGCTCGACGGCCCGCTGATGCGCCCGAACACGTTGACCATCGGCCGCGCCGAGTGGACCCAGTTGCGGGTCAACCGCAGCATGGTCGCGGCGGCCCACGGGAACAGCGGCGACAAAGGCGTGGTGAGCATCGCCCAACTGATGGAACTGCTGGAAATCGAAAACGTGTTCATCGGCGAAAGCCGCGTGAACATCGCCAAGAAGGGCAAGCCGGCCGAGGTCAAACGGGTGTGGGCCGGGCATTGCGCGTTCACCTACCAGGCGGCCAACGTCGAGATTCCGGCCGGGACCCTGACCTGGGGGGCTACTGCGCAATATGACGATCGCTTCGCCGGGACCTGGTACGACGAAAGCGTCGGCCTGAAGGGTGGTTACCGCCTGCGCGTCGGTGAGCAGGTCAAGGAACTGGTGATTGCCAAAGAATGCGGCTTGCTTCTGCAAAACGTGATCTAAGCGTCGCCACACTGTACCGAGAGCCCCGCCAAGTGCGGGGCTTTTCGCAGCCGAAAGCCCACCCAGGCGGGTCGGCTTTCGCATGCGAAAAGGGGGAGCCGTGAGCCGATTTAACATTGTTGAACGAACGATGCTGATTTGTAAGGACGCCACGGCGCAGGTGCTGACGGACGCGGGCGAGCGCTTCGATGTCGAGGGCATTTTCGACAATGCCGAGGTCGATTTCGAGCATCGTAAAGAAGGCTCCAGCGACTCTGGCGGCTTGAAGTTCAAGCGCCGGCAACCGGTGTTCACCACCGGCGATCAACGCTTGGCCGGGATCAGCAAAGCGTGGCGGCTGACCATCAAGGACAAGGTTTACTTTTGCCCCGCGCCCTATGCCGACGGTGCGGGCTGGCTGACTCTCTGGCTGGCCGACAGCCTGGACGAACCCGCCGTAGGGGAGGGCGGAAGCCATGGCAGCCAGTGGCGTTAACTTTCAACTGAACTTCGCGCAAGAAATCACCCGCGTCACCGCGCAGATTCAGGCCACCCCCGAACAGGTGACGAAGGCCGGCGAGCGAGCCCGCCGTAAAACCATGCGCTGGCTGTCTACGCGTATGGCGCGCGAAATCAGCCAGGCCCTGCGGGTGCCGCAGAAAAGCTTAAAAGCGCGCTGGAGCGCGACCACGGCCGGCTCTGGCGCCGAACAAGTGACGATTCTCTGGTTTGGCACCTTGCCTTTGCCGGCGGAGAACGCTGGTCGACCCCGACAGGGCAAGAAGGGCACAACGGTCGCGGGTCGTCGCTTCGACGGGGCGTTCTATCGCAGCGTTTACGACGGGGTTTCGCGGGTCTGGATTCGCAAAAGCCGCGCCCAGGCGCTGGGTCTGCAACTGCCGGCTATGAGTCGGCAGAACGGCGGGGGCAGTGCTCGCTTTCTTGATCTTGGTGGCAGCAATGACAGCAGCAACCGGGGACGTTTCCCGGTGGTGCGTGTCGGCATCGAACTGGCCGACATGGCCGGCGAAGTGTTCCGCCGTTACGAGCGGCGCGCCCTGGCGCGGTTTGCCGAGCTGATCGAACAAGAAATCAATTACGCGGTGAATCATGAGCGGAAAACCTGACGAATCCCAAGTCGATTTGACCGAATTGCATAACCGGATTATCGCGGCCATACGCGAGCGGTTCGGTGCGCGGTTGACGACCGTGGACATGTACAACCCCGTGGACCCGAACAGCCAGTCGATCAAGACGCCGGCGGTGCTGCTGGAGCTGGCCGAGATTCGCCCCAGTGGGCGCGCCACGGGCGGCCGCACACCGATGGAGCTGGTATGGACCGCGCACTGTGTCTTAAGCGCCCAGACCGAAAACGTGCAGCTGGAGGTGCGCAACTTCGCGGCCCATCTGCTGCGCCTGATCGACGGCGCCCGTTGGGGGCTGGAATACGTGGAACGTGCCGGCGACTTAGAGGCGTTTCCCGGGTTGTTTACCCCGGGCGAAAAGGGTTTCGAAAGCTGGCTGGTGAGCTGGAAGCAAACGGCCCATGTGGGCGAAGCCTGGGAACTGCCGGTCGATGGTCCGGCGCTTGAGGTGTTCATAGGACAGGACCACGAAGGCAACGAATAGCCGGAGGCGTGATGGACGTTTTGCAGCGCCTGGAAGAGCTGGAACGCCGCGTTGCCCAAATGGTGGTGCGCGGCAAGATTGCCGAGGTCGACCCCATCAAGGCCGTCGCGCGGGTCCAGTACGGGCCCGGCATGACGACCGGCTGGCTGCCCTGGAAGCCGATCCGTACCGGAAAGGCGATTGTCTGGTGGTGTCCTGAAGTGGGTGAGGGGGCCACGGTGATCAGCGAGGGCGACCTGGCCCTGGGCGAGATCCTGCCCGGCAGCTATCACAAAGACTTTGTTGCGCCATCGAGCGACCCCGACCTGTTCTTGGTCCAGTACGGCGATGGCGGATCGGTGTCCTACGACCGCAAGGCGCACTTGCATCGCCTCGACTTGCCCGCCGGCGGTCGCGTCGAAGTGGTCGCCCCAGGTGGCGTCAAGATTACCGGCGACACCGAAATCGACGGCACGTTACGCGTAACGGGCGACATCAAAGGCGACGCCGAAGTCGGCGATGCCGTGCGCAACATGAGCGCGGACCGCGAGCTGTACAACGGCCATAAACACGGCAATAGCCCGCCCCCTGAGCCGCAACAGTGAGAACAGCATGAAACAAGGTATGGACAGGGTTACAGGGCGCCTGATTGGCGGCATCCCCTACCTGTGGCAACGCCTGAGCGATGTCATAGCGACGCCGATCGGCAGCCTGGTCGGACGTCGCGACTTCGGCTCCCGGTTGTTTGAACTACTCGACCGTAACGTCGATTCGCAATTCCACATGGACGCCTTTGTCCGGCTCGCTGAAGCGATCAACAACAAGGCCAACGGCCTGGACGACTTCAGGCTGTTGACGATGCGGGTAGAGGTGGTGGCCAGCAACCATATCGAGCTGTTTCTAAACGGCCTGCTGTACGAGCAGGGAAAAGCCAGCGCGGTGGAATTGGAAAGGATCTTGCTCAAATGACAGGCGTAATCCCGGCTTTGCTGCCGCCTTTGACCGTCGTTAAAACGGTCGACTATGAAGTTATTGTCGCTGAAATCGCCGCCTCGGCCGGAGTGGAGAACAACAGCCCGGCCGACCCGGCCTATCGGGTTGTGCTGGCCTGCGCCTATCGGGAAATGCTGATCCGCCAGGAAATGAACGAGCAGGCCAAGGGGCTGACATTGGCGCATGCCTTCGGCAGCCAGCTCGACCACATCGGCGTCACCTATTACCGCAACCCGGACGGCAGCCCGATCCTGCGCCGCGCTGGGGAGTTGGACGACGACTATCGCGCACGCTTGCAGGAATCCCCCGAAGGACTGTCGGTGGCGGGCCCCGAGGGCGCCTATCGCTTTCATGCGCGCAATGCCAGCCAGGAGGTTAAAGACGTTTCGGTCGATAGCCCGCAACCCTGTGAGATTGACCTTTTTGTCCTAGGGCGCACGGGTGACGGCCAGGCTGGCCCCGGGCTGTTGCAGGCGGTCGACACCTATCTGAAGCCGTTCCGGCCCTTCGGTGACCGTGTGCGGGTGCGCTCGGCGGAGATTGTGCGCTATGCCCTGAATGCGACGGTGTTTGTGTCGTCCGAGTTGGACCCGGCAATGGCGCTGGAAGTGGCTGAGAAGCTCGCCAAGGCGTATGTGGCGCAGATGCATAAGCTGGGTGGCCAGGTCGTGCGCTCGGCCGTAGACGCGGCGCTGACGGTCGAGGGGGTGACTGAGGTTGTATTGAATGGCTGGCAAGACATTCGCTGCAGCAAGTCACAGGCGCCCTATTGCTATGACCTGGTACTACGGCTGGGAGGATGACCGATGAACATCCTACCGCCACAACTGGCAGAGCTAGAACGCAAAATTGACGCCGGGACGGCGCGCATCGATGCCATTCCGGTGCGCACGGAAACCCTGTGGAATCCCTGGACCTGCCCGGTCGAGGTGTTGCCGTGGCTGGCCTGGAACTTGTCCGTCGATCATTGGCGGGCGAGCTGGCCCGAGCAAAGGCAGCGGGCGGCGGTGGCCAGTTCCCTGGATCTGCACCGGATTAAAGGGACGCTGCGCGCGGTCGAGCAAGCGCTCTCTGAGTTCGACTTGGCGCCGAAGGTCACGGAATGGTTTGACGCGGTGCCACCGTTGCGGCGCGGCACCTTCCGTCTTGACCTGGCCACCGACAGCGTTCCGATAACGCCTGAGCTGGACGCGCGGATCATGGCCGCGCTGGAGCAGAACAAGCGCGCGTCGATTCACTTGGCCACTGTGCATATCACGCTGGACGGGCGTAGCCAGTCCCGGGCCGTCGCGGCCTCTGTCGCGGGCGAAGTGACCACGATCTACCCGTTACAGGTAACGCAGTTAGAGCAAACGCATACCAAATGTGCGGCGGCGGGTGTGGCGACGATGACGGAAAACACCACGCTCTATCCGTTGCAGGCCACGGCTTTCGAGCAGCACTGTCGGTTGCCGACCGCCGTGGGCACTTTGACCACCGGTGATGCCACCACGCTTTACCCGCTTCAACCGACGTTGCTCGAGCAGCGCGCTAACCCTGCCGTGGATTCGGTAGGTGGCGATTCTGGCGAGCAAACCACGATCTACCCCCTGCACATGACCGAGCTTGAACAGCAAACCGCGACGATTCAATCAGTCGGCGCGGACGGGGTGGAATTGACAACTATCTACCCGCTGGAGGTGTGATGGCAGCGCAAGAGTTCTACACAATTCTGACCAAGGCCGGCTTTCAATACGAAGCCGAATGTAAGGCCAACGGCAAGCCGATCAAGCTGGTAAAAATGAGCGTCGGCGATGGTAACGGTGCGTCCTATAACCCTGTGGATACGCAAACTGCGCTGAAGCGCAAGGTGTGGGAGGGCAACCTAAACAATCTGTATCAGGACAAAGTGAATACCGCCTGGCTGGTGGTCGAGGCCGTCATTCCTGAAACAGTGGGCGGTTGGTGGGTGCGCGAGGTTGGCGTCTGGACCGATACCGGCGTGTTGTATGCCATCGGTAAATACCCCGAGTCATACAAGCCGTTGATCAACAACGGCGCCGGTCGCGAAGTCAGTATCCGCACGATCTTCACCACGTCCAATGCCGACAACGTGACGTTAATGCTCGACGGGTCGGTCATTCAGGCGACCCGCGCCTGGGTGAAAGATTTTGTTGATGCCGAGTTGGCTAGCGTCTTGTCGGCCGAGCATGAGGCAGGCAAAACCCACACCTACCCGCTGGCCAATTTCATCGAAACAGACTGGGTATCTGAGTCAAGTCAGTCGGAATACCTGGCGGAGATTTTCCGCACCTTTGGCCAGTCGGGAGTTTTGGGCAGTCGCCAATATGGCTCTGCCGGTACCGAGTCTTTCAACCGCACGTTCGACGGCGCTTATTCGGCTATCAACCTGCACAACCACCCGAACCTGCTGGCGACCCCCGGGCTGGGGGAGATCGCGGCCTTCATCAACGGCCACATGGTTAGGACGCGCCACAACGACTACCGCTTGCGTAGCGCTGCGCCGGGTAAGTACCTGGCGATGGTGGACATTGCCCCACCAGCGGCCCCCGCGTCAGTGAGTGCGGCGGCTGACGTTCCGGCGAAGGTCGCAGAAATGCGCGAATACTTTCGGGCCTTTGCTGCGCGTGACACGTCGATTCGCGACTACAGGCCACATTTTCGCTGGAACCTTTCAGTGCTGGAAATCTGGCCGGAGCTGTTGACCGATGAGGTGAACGACACCTTTGAAAGCTTCCGCCATCTGGAGGAAATCAACGGCTATCGTGACCTGTTATCGCGCACCTTGTTGATGGGGGCCACCGGCTACAGCGGGCGCAATGAAAACGGGTCGTTTATCCCCGGATCAGTGCGACAAGTTTCCAAGACCGGGCGGCCGCAGTACGTGGCCTGGCGTTATCGCATTTCGGTCGCGGACGTGGGCAGCGTCGGGGATTACCCCGTGGAAAAACTCGTTACCCCGCTCGATTTGCCGTTGCAGCGTTGGCACGCGAACCTGACAGGGCCGCAGGTGGCGTCAACCCGTCGGCAGCGGTTTCGTATCAACCGTGAGCTGTCGACCGATCCGACTTGGGGCGCGTACAACGAAAGCCCGACCATCGACCTGCTAGACGAAATGATGGCCAAGGTTCCGGGGCTGGACGGCGCCGGGGCGAACTTGGTCGAGCAGTACACGGACAGCGGCGTGGTCACCAAGCTGACCAAGTGGGACAGCCCCGAGCTGCTGAACGCGGCTTACTACAACCGCCGTTATGGGCACGAACGCAATGCCAGCGGCCGCACCAAGGGCTTGCGTAGTTACAACGATCCGACGCTGTTTGTGGCGTCCAATACGCGCCCTGAAGTGGCGTCGTTTGCGGCGGATGGCCAAGCCTACCGCAACAGCTACGCGATTCCGTTGGAGCTGATTTTGCGCACGCCGCTGGAGGGTTGGAACCCCTACGGCATCGCCACGGTTGCCGCCACGGTCGGCGATGGTGCCACTGCACAAACCGCCTGGACCGGGCGCAGTGATAGTTCTCGGCACTACCTCACACCGGCCGAGATGTTCTCTGACACGGTGTTAGACCCCGATCCGGCGGACACCGGGGCGAGTCCGCGCTGGGTGTTGGATAGCACCGGAACGCCTCGACTGGTGCGCGCCTCGGGTATCTACGCGGTGCTGCCCAAGGTCGAGGGCGCCGGCGGCTTGGTCCTGCGTTACCCGGTCTATCCGATGTACCACGAAGGGGGCTGGGCGGCAGCGGCCGTTGATGCCTTGGCGGGCGACTGCACGACCGGCATGGTGAATTTGATGCGTGGGCACATCGCGCAAAAAGACTCAATCGCGGAAATGAGTGAGTCGATCCGTGTGCTTAAAAACGAAGTTTCGCAACTTAAACAGAAATAAACCGGGGATTTATTATGGGCATGTCGGCACTGCTGGCTGAGGCTACTCGCCTTGTAACAATGTTTCAGGACAAAGAGAAAAGCATTAAAGACGCCGTGGCCGCTGCTGTCAGTGCGATTCCGGCGATGAGCAAGAATTACTACGTGAACGCAATTTCCGGCGATGATGCCGCCGGTACCGGCGAAAAACTCAAACCGTTTAAAACAGTGGCAAAGGCCGTGAACTCCATTCCTTATGGGGGTGGTGGCTACATCCGATTGTTTGGTCATGAGCATGTGATCGAAAGCTTGATTTTCGTGGTGTCCAAGAACATTACGATTACCGTCGCTGAGGGTGAACTGGTAATGCCCACCTTGCGCAATCTTTGCGTTCCAGCTAACGGGGCGGATGGCGCGGGGAATCAGGACAACTCGACTACCGGCTTTATGCTGGACAGCTCCACCGTTGTTTTGGGGAGCCTTCGCATTCGCACGGCCAATTATTCAAAGCCCGAGTCGACGACGAACAACGTCTACACGGGTTTCTTCCGTCGCTATGACCGTCCAATGGGCATGGTTCATGTGACCGGCTGTGAGATTGAGCTGGGCGATACCGCCCTGACTCGCCATACCATCAACGGGCAAACCGGTATTGTCTCGCTGTACTTGAACAAGATCAGCCGCGTGGGTCCGGTGGTTAAGAACACGCCATTAATCGAGACGGCCGGTAGTCCAATCATTTTTGCGGCGCAATCGAATACCTTGCCAGCGGGCGCAAAGTGGTCGGGTGACTATATTACCGGCATTGTTTTTGACTCCAATGGCGCGACCCGAAGTGTCGTTACTAACGTCAATCTTCTTTAACTCGGTGATTAATAATGCGGCTTAATTTCACATATGAAGGTCAGTTTTATTCGGCGTTTACCGTCGAGGATGCGCTGGCGGTAGAGGTCCCGGTATTAGTGCTGGTGAGGGCTGCGGCAGAAGAGATTCAGAAAGGGATTGATGCAGCCGTGGCCCAGGCCCGCGCGCGCAATGCCACGCGGATCGAAGGCCAAGATTCCATGTATTTGCTCAAGGCGAATGAAGCCGAACGCTATATCGCAGCCGGCTCGCCAGTGGATGCCAGCGACTATGTGTTGCTCAAGGCTGAAGCCGAGGCGTTGCAGATTACCCCGCAAGCGCAGGCAGAGCGGGTGATTGAAGCCCGTGATTCCTGGCTGGCGGTCGCCGCCCGCATTGAGGCAGCCCGCATCGGCGGCAAAGGGACCCTGGCTGAACTGGCCACCGTCGAAGCGGTGGTCGCCGCTGGTGAACTGGTGATCGCCGAGCTGGACGCCATCTAAGCCAGCGCTGCCCGCTGAGACAACCCCAAGCCGCGAAAGCGGTTTTTTTTCGCCTGAAAGTCCCCAGTCCGGGGGCTTTCGCTTTCTGCTGGAGATTGAAATGGCAGCTGATTACCTGCACGGGGTAGAGCAGTTTTTTCTCGAAAACCTCGACCGCCCTATCGAAGTTCTGGCGGCATCGACCATCGGCCTGGTGGCCACCGCTGACGATGCTGACCCACTGGTGTTTCCGCTCAATGTCCCGGTGCTGTGCAACAGCGACAAGCTGATCGCCAAGGCCGGCATGACGGGCACTCTGCGTGATGCGCTGAACGACATCTACCGCCAGTCCGGCGCGGTGGTCGTGGTGGTGCGCGTGGACGCGACAGAAACCCCTGAAACCCAAATCGCCGGGGTGGTCGGCAGCATCGACAACGAAACCGGCAAATACACCGGCCTCAAAGCGTTGCTGGCCGCCGAATCCCTGGTCGGCGTGCGCCCGCGGCTGATCATCGCCCCGGAGTTCAGTCACTTGACTGGCGTGGGCGCGGCAATGGAAGTGGTCGCGAAGAAGCTGAATGCGATTCCGATCATCGACGGCAGCGAGAAGGGCTATTCCGCCGTTATCGGCGAAGCGGCGTTGTATCAAGAAACGCTGTTCGTGAACTGCGGTGTCAAGCTGCTGGACGAGGTTACCGGCCAGGTTGTGACCCGCAAGGCGTCGCCGACCATCGCCGGACACATCGTGCGCGTCGACAATGAAGAGGGCTATTGGAACAGTGCATCGAGCCGGAAAATCTTTGGCATCCTTGGCACGTCCGAAGTGATCGATCATGCCATCGGCAGCACCACCAGCAAGGCCAACTTGTACAACAGCAAGAACGTGGCGGTGATCGTCAATCAGCAAGGCGGCTGGTATCTGTACGGCAACCGCTTGGCCAATTCCGTGATGATGCCGCACCAGCGGATTCGCTACATCGTCGGCGATTCGATCCTGTACGCGCACCAGGAATTGCTCGACCGCAACGTCACCCAAGGTTACGTGGATGGCGTGAAAAACCGGGTCAACAAACTGATCCGCCGGCTGAAGTCGCGCGACGTGATCAGTGGCGGCGAATGCTGGGTCGACAAGGAACTGAACCAAGCCGCCATCGGCACCGGCCAGGTGTATTGGGATTACGACCTGGGCTTCTACGACGTGGCCGAACGCATGACGTTCCGCCAGCACATCAGCAACGGCTACAACGAAGCCATTTTCGAATAAGGGGGGTGATCTATGGGTGCCAAGCTGCCTAGTGTTTTGGTCGACGTGAATTCGTTCTTCAAGGACGAATCATTTGCCGGCCGTTGTAATACCGCCACCTTGCCCAAGGTTGTCACCAAGACGATGGACCAGACCCTGGCCGGCGTCGCGGGTGACATCGAGCGCGACCTGGGCCGCCTGGAAAAGCTGGAGTGCGATGTAACTATCTCTGACTACTCCGAACGCATTACCGGCCTTTTGGGCGCGCGTGACAGCCGTGAAGAGGTGTTCACGCTGCGCGGTGCGGTCGACGTGGGCGGCATCATCAAGACGGTGATTGTGCGGATGCAAGGCTTCTGGAAATCCGCCGAGTTCAACGAATGGGCCCCGGAAAAAGAGGCCACCATGAAATTCGCCATCGCGGTCGAGCTGTTCCACTTTGAGGTGGACGGCAAAGAGCTGATTTACATCGACAAGCTCAACAACGAATTCCGCGTCAACGGCGTGGACCGCAACAAAGAAATTCGCGCAGCGCTGGCCCAGTAAGGGTCGGCGTTTTTTTTGCCCCATTTTCGAGGAATTCCCATGAGCAAGCCTGTAACCCTGACCCGTCCAATCAAGCGCGGCGAAACTGAAATCACTGAAGTCACCTTCCGCGAGCCAGGCGCCGGCGAACTGCGCGGCCTGGATATGTTTGACGTGATCCGCATGGGCGTGAACGCGCACCGTGTCCTTGTGCCGCGTATCGCCAATATCACCGCCAACGAGTTCGACATGCTGGCCCCCAAAGACCTGTTGAATGTACAGACGGAGGTGGTCGCTTTTTTCACGGATTGACCGCCGTACCGCACGAAGTAATGGAGGCGGAAGCCGACATTTTCCTGGTCTTCACCGGCTGGGATGCGCTGACGACGGAGCGCATGCGGCTTGAAGAGCTGATGCGTTGGCACAAGATCGCGCTTGCTCGGTACGAGCAGGGCCGGGCCGGGCAGTCCTGAGAGGGGCCGCCCGGCCTTTTTTTGGGGTGGGCTATGTCGAATTCTATGCGGCTAAACCTGATCATGGGGCTGGTGGATAAAATCACCGGGCCCATTCTGAAGGTGACCGATACCACGTCGCGGATGGGCGAAAAAATCAAGGCGACCCAGTCCGAGCTGTCGCGCCTAGGCAATACCTCTAAGGACATCGAGCACTTCAAAGCGCTCGAGGCGCGCACCGGCCAGACGGCGCAGGCCCTGGCCCTGGCTCAATCCAAAGCGCAGGCCCTGGGGCAGCAGCTGAATGCCACGGCCAACCCGACCCGCAAGATGACGGATGAATTTACCCGGGCGGCTGAACAGGTCAAACGCTTGCAGGCACAACAGCAGTCCGAGCGCCTGGAGCTTCAGCGCACCGGCCAGCAGCTTGCAGCGACGGGGGTGAACACGGGGAGGCTTGCCGAGGCAACGCGGCGTATCGAGGTGCAGACGCGGCGCTACAACGAGCAATTGGCCAAGGAACAGAAAGCCTTGGCCTTGGTCGCCGAAAAGCAAAAGCGACTGGGTGAAATCAAGCAGCGCAACAGCGACATGAAAATGTCGGCGACGGGTGACGCCATCGGGGTCGGGGTGGCGATCGCCGGCGCGAAACAGCTGGTCGATGCCTATGGCGAAGTAGTCACCGCGCGCAATGACGGTTTAGCCCTGGGGCTGGATGAGGCGGGCATTGATTCGATTACCGCCAAGGCCAAAGAGTTTTCGAACATGTGGTCGGGCACCACGCAAAAGGAGTTCATCGACGGCGCGGTCGAAATCAAGTCGGCGATTGACACCCTAGGCGCCGAGGCTATCGGCGACTTCACCAAAATTGCCGCGTTGGTGGCCAAGTCGACCAAGTCAACCACCGCCGAAATGACCTCGCTGATGTCGACCGGCTACGGCGTGTATCGCCGCCAGTTCGACGAGTTCGGTAAAGCGGTGGTAGCGGGCTGGGACAAGATGAGCGCGGAAGAACGCGACATCGAGTTCGGCAAGTACTTCGCGGCGGGGCTGGTCGAAACGGTCAACGTGTTCAAGTCGGACGGGCAGCAGATGTCGGCGGCGCTGACCAACTTGGGCGCGACCGCCACGTCGGCGAACATTCCGTTTGCCGAGCAGTTGGCGATTCTCGGCCAGCTTCAGCTCACGATGTCCGGTTCTGAAGCGGCAACGAAGTACCGTTCGTTTATCGGTGCGGCCGCCGGGGCCAGTGAAAAGCTGGGCGTCTCGTTCATGGATGCCAACGACAAGCTGCTGTCGATGCCGGCGATTCTGGAAGTGCTGCGCAAGAAGTACGGTGCCACCCTGGACGCGATGGAAACCCAGGAGATGAAAAAGGCGTTCGGCACCGACGAAGCTATCGCCCTGATCCAGCTGCTGTACCCCGAAATTGACTCGCTGAAAAAGAACATCAGCGGCATGGGCGAAGCGCTGAAAACAGGCATGTCGACCACTGAGCGCATGGCTCAAATCATGAACAGCGGCCCGAACGAGTCGTTCAAGTTGATGAGCCAGCGCATTCAAAACGCCAGTGTCACCCTGGGTGCGGTGTTCGCCCCAGCGATGATGTTTGCCGCCGGCGCCGTGGGCCAGCTGGCCAGCCTGATCGGCAGCCTGGCCGAGCGCTTTCCGTTTCTCTCCCAGGTGATTGGCTTCGCCCTGGTCGGGCTGGTGGGCCTGAAGGTGGCGTCGATTGCCGCCCGCTTTGGCTTCGCGTTCCTCTCCGATGGGTTGATGCTGGCCAGGCGTTCGCTGATGTTCTTCACGGCAGCCAACCTGCGCACGCAAGCGGCGTTACTCGTAACGCGGGTACGATCGATCGCCGCCGCGACGGGGGTGTTCCTGCTGGGCACCGCAAGTCGTGCCTACGCCATAGGCGCGGCGGTGATGACGGCGGCGCAATGGGCGTTAAACGTGGCCATGTCGGCAAACCCTATCGGCCTGGTGATTGCCGGCATGCTGGCATTGGTTGGGGTGGTGGCCCTGGTGGTGCGTTATTGGGAGCCGCTGAAAGGCTTCTTTGGTGGGCTGTGGGAGCGCATCAAGGTCGTGTTCTCGGCGGCCTGGCAGTTCATCAAGGCGCTGTTGGCCTATTCGCCGCTGGCCTTGCTGATGCAGACATGGGCGCCGCTGACCGCTTTCTTCAGCGGCCTATGGACCAGCGTCAAAATGGTGTTCTCAGCGGCTTGGGAGTTCATCAAGGCGCTGATGAATTTCGCCTTTGTCTGGTCGATCTTCCTGGTATGGGAGCCGCTGGTGGCGTTCTTTAGTGGGCTCTGGGAGCGCGTCAGGGTGCTGTTCTCGACAGCCTGTGAATTCATCAAGGCGCTGATGGCCGATTCCCCTCTGGCGCTGGTGACCCAGGCGTGGGAACCACTGTTTACGTTCTTCGGTACGCTTTGGGATCGCATCAAGAGCGTGTTTGCTGAATCGACCCAATGGTTAACGGACAAGGTTCTGGCGCCGGTCACGTCCATCATGGACAAGGTCGGGGGCTTTCTGGGCGACGGCGCGGTCGCCATCACGCAGAAAATCACCGGTGCGACCGACGCGGTGAACGCCGCACTGCCACCGTCTGCCCCGGGCGCGGGGGCGGTAGCCGCACCCGGGGCGCCCTTGGCGGCGCCAGTGGGGGGCGTGGCATCACCGGCCGGTCGGCCACCTTCAACGCAACAGGTAAATCAATACGGCGGCATTGTCGTGCAAGCGGCCCCGGGCATGTCGGAAGAGCAAGTCGCGAAGAAGGTGCGCGCCGAGCTGGATGCTCGCGACCGCCAGGCCAATCGGTCGCAGCGCGGCCGCCTGGGTGATGGCCAAGGCTAATAAGCGAAATAGCGAAGCCGCCCCCGGGCGGTTATCGCGGGGGAGGGGTATGTCTGAAGTAATGATGGCGCTGGGCGACTTTCGCTTCAGCGTGGCCACGACCGAATATCAAGGGCTGTCGACCTCGATGGCCTGGCGCTGGGCGAAAAAGGATCGTTACGGGGCCAAGCCTGGCAAGCAGTTTCACGGCCCCGACAGCACCAGCAAAACTTTCGACATCACCGTTTACCCGCAGTCGCGTGCGGACGTGTTGCTGTTCGACCGCCTGCGCATGATGGGGGACGCGGGCGAGCCGTTGCGCCTTGTATCGGGCGGGACGGCCAAGGTGGAGGGTCAGTTAAAGCAGTCGGGGGCTGACCTGGGCCTGTGGGTGATCGATGGCCTGACCGTGGCGGATGAGTTTTTCCTCAAGGACGGGACGCCCCTGGTACGCAAGGGGTCGCTGTCAATTTCCGAGTACGGGGAGGATGAAGGATGAGGACTTACCGCACCCGTCCGGGGGACATGCTCGACGCCATTTGCCATGTGTATTACGGCGCTCGCCCGGGGACCGCCGAAGCGGTTTTAGAGGCCAACCCGGGGCTTTGCCGGCAGGGCGCGGTGCTGCCTGAAGGACTGCTGATCGCATTGCCAGACCTGGCCCCGGCGCAAGCGCCTGGGCAAGTGTCGTTGTGGGATTGAGGACGACCATGAAAAAAGCTGACTACCGAATCACGGCCAACGATGCCGATATTACCGCCATGCTGCGCAAGCGCTTTATCAAGCTGACCTTGCAGGATTCCGCCGGAGAGGACAGCGACACCGTGGCGATTGAGCTGGATAACCGCGACAACCTGATTCGTCTGCCGTCGACGGGCGCGGAGCTGAAGGTGTGGATTGGCGAGCCGGGCGCCCTGGTGTTCAAAGGCGCCTATCAGGTCGACGAACTGGAAGAGCCGTTAGACGATCAGGCCCTGGTGATTCACGGCAAAGCGGCCAAGATGCTGGGCGGGATCAAGGCCCCGCGTGACGCCACGTTCGACGGGATTACCCTGGGCGCCCTGGTCGCCAAGATGGCCGTCGAGCATGGTTACATTGCGGCCGTATCGCCGGACCTGGCTAAGCATGTTTTCAGCCATATCGACCAGCGTGCCGAATCCGATATGAATCTGCTGACGCGCCTGTCTCGTGAGCTGGGTGCCGTGGCGAAGCCGGTCGGCGGTCGTCTGGTGGTGGTGCCCAAGGGTTTGGCTCAGACCGTCACCGGTGCCGCGCTACCGACCGTCGTGATTAGTGATCCGGAGAACAGCAGCGGCCGGGTCACTCTCCAAGAGCGCAACGACTATCAGTCAGTGGTCGCGTATTGGTTCAACGAAGCCGAACAGCGCAAGGTCCCGGCGGTCGCGGGCATAGTCGCCGGCGCGGTGTCTGTGTACGGCGATACCCCGGACAGTGCCAGCGAGGCCACTGAAGACGCCGACAGCCAGGCGGGCCCGCGCTACATCATCCGCAAGACCCATACGGATCAGAAGAGCGCCCAGGAAGCGGCGGCGGCGCAATTGAAGAAGCTGCAACGCGGCAAGTCGACCATGTCCATCACTCGACCGCTGACGCCTGAGATTGTTGCCGAGGGTCGGCTCGATGTTCGCAACCACCGCACCAGTGCTAATCGGCTGTGGCAGGTCGAGTCGGTCACGCATGTCATTGGCACGGGCGGGGTGGCGTCGTCGTCGGCCGAATGTGTGACGCCGGCGTGAGATCGTCTGAGGTACCGGGGCAGCCACCCGCGCCGCCATGGTGCTCTCCGACCTGTTCCAGCGGACTGACAAAAGAGCGGGAGAGCTGGCAGCGGCGTATGACCGATCCTGCATAGCTGGATTGGCGTGCGAGGTTGCTTATACTGCCTTGAGCAAATGATCGATATTAGAGGATCACATGGAAGGCCTTGACGAGAAAAATGGAAGCAGGTGAGCCGCTAATGCAGCAGGCTCTACAGGCAGTGCGCCGGTACAACAAAGTGAAAGGCGGGCTTAGTACGCCCTTAGATTTGCCCGCCCTATACTGGGTTACACTGTACGCCTCAGCAGGCTGTTACACGCAATCTGAAGCTAACTCCTATTTTCGCAGCGCCCACTTGAGAGCCGAGATTTTTGATCGGGTGCGCTACTTGAGAAGTGTAAAAAACATCAGGTACTTCATGAAGGTAGCGATTGCACCCTCGTCTGTAGTAATGAGTAAATGATGTGATGAACGCGCCTGAGCTTGTGTAGAGCGTGAAGTCGACAGTGACATCATCTGTCCAGTTGTGGTCTTGAGCGGCTGCCACGGGAGTTTCAACAATCCAGTGGAACATTACTTTAAATCGAAACTGGTCAACTTCTTGTAGTTCGATGAAAATTTCCCGCATGTAACACGTCCAGTCATAACTTTTCATTGCGATATCGTTAAAATAAAATCGTCTGCTATCAGCTCCTTGGATGCTTTCAATTGACTGATTTACCTGATTTACCTGCGGGTTTACGGAACCGAATTCGTTCTCGTTTCCGATGATTTCTCCTTTTTTTAGATTTATTATTCCTGATGCGTCAGAACCGCCAAATTGTTCGTTCATTGCCTAGCGCTCCGGTTAGTGTGGAGGGGTCCTTTTGTTATGTCGCGTTTTTGGGGACTGCCTCCAGACAACAAAACTGAAGCCCTCAAATCAGCATAGCAGCAACCTTTATAGCGTTCTTTTAATGGACGTGCGGTGCGACAGTTCTTCGATGCGTCGCTTCAAATGAGGTCAGACTGGGTAGCTAGTGACAGCCTTCTGCCTATAGCCATGGGCCATTTTCTAAACGCCAATCTCTGGCGCTATCTAAGTCAGCTTAGGAGGGTGCCACCATCTTGGCAGGGCAGCTGTATTAGTCGCACCAGATCACTGCGATGGGGGTTCGACATTCGTTGAATCGACTCGGGCGTCCGGAAATCACGCGCTAAGCATCACCCGTTATTGACCACGTCGCCGCCATTACCGCCTTCGATCCGCTCTATCAGGCTACTCCATTGGTTGAGCACATTGCCCACGGCCCGGTCGACCTTGAACCATTCAAAAGCCTCGGCGGGCTCTCCCTGCACCAGCACCATCTGCTCGGCGCGCTCATTCGGTGTGGCCGGATCCAGCCATTCCCGGGCCAACTCAGAGCTGAGCGTCACCGGCTGGCGATCGTGAATATCCACCATGCCACCCTTACTGTCGGCAGTAATGATCACGAAGCCGTCATATTCACTCGGATCAAACTCGGCGCTTGGGTATTGGCCGATCGCTGCGCACAGGATCGGCGCCCGGTCTTTACGGCGGATCAGGTAAGGTTGTTTCTTCGGTCCGCCTTCGTCAACCCATTCAAACCAGTTGTTGATTGCGATGATCGCCCGGTGTGGCCAGATCGCTTTGAAGAATGCTCCATGGGCGACTTTCTCTACCCGGGCATTGATCGGTGCGGCTCGGTCCTTGGCCCAGTGCGGCCGCCATCCCCAGCGAACCATGTCGGCTCGCAGAAACTGACCTTCCTGGTGAAAGAGGGCGAGCTCAGTGGACGGCGCGGCATTGTAGAGCTCGAAAGGCTGGTCGCCTGCATAGTTGACCAGGGCATTGGGCATGCTCAGCGCGGCGACAAAGTCGTGAATACCGCAGTATTGAGAAAGGCGACCGCACATGGGGAAAGTCCTCCGACCGTGCTTTCAGCGTAGACCAGAGACGAAACGTTACCGATCGTCAGCGACCAATTGAGCAATAGCCATATCGCTGGGATACTGTGTTTTTATACAGTTACGAGTAAGCAATGCAGTTCCTGATCGTCCCCATGAGAGAGCGCGGAGTCGCCAGATCCAAAAGGGATGTCGCCAGTGCCGAGCCAGTGAAGGGCGATATCATTTTCTCCAGCGCGCCGTCTGATACCCTCAAAAGAACGTCCAACACCGCATCTCTGCGGCATGGTGCTTGGCCGGGTGATGAGCCACCACTTCGGTCGCTTCTTGATGCTCGCCTGACCAGCATGGCAACACTCGGCTTCACGCTGAGTGGTCTGGAAGAGGTCGATGGTGTTCTGTATGCGCAGTCTTGGTATTGCAGGGAGGTTTGATTGTATGCGGTCGGCAGGACGCCTGAATGCAGGGGCTTTTCTGTCAGATGTGTCTATCTAAGTAGGGGCTATTCACCTGCTAATTGAGGCCTGGTCTACTCAGGCTGAATGCTCAGCCCCACTATCAAACGCTTGGAGAGGCTTGCGCATTCCCCTCTGTTGCTGTCTATGCTGAGTTGACTGGATACCGCTGCGTCATTGCTAGGAGAATCAAACATGGGGAAACGATTGTTTAAAATTCTCTGGATTCTCCTCTTTGCCTGGATTGCGCTGGGTTTCTTGGGCACCGTTGTCATGGCGTTTTCGGAACAGGACGAGTATGACTTGAACAAGCAGATCATGAGAGAAGAAGACCACTATCGAGAAATACACGGCACGTATGGCCTTAGGTTGCCTCCGGATATCAAAGAGTTCGAAGACGAGTTTAAAAAACGATTGTTCTCCAACCAATCTCTAAATTTTTTACTCACCAAGCGGCAAATCTTGGATTTTTTGGTGTATGCGCTGGCGCCTCTCGGCGGGCTAATGCTCCTTCAGTACATCGTGTTGGGCACGCCGAATCCACGCTCAAGCTTCAGGCGCCGGGCATCACCGGAGTAGCGGATGAGAAAAAGTGCCAAATGGAAAATGGCCTGCTCTTGCACAGCCGCCCTGCTATTGGGTGAGCGCTACAGTCGACCCCCCAGCCAGCGCAGATTTGCAGTTGATTGCAACAGATACAGAAAAGCCCCGCTGATGCGGGGCTTTTTACACGCTCGCGTGACAGGTCACACCGCCACTTCGGCCAGTCGCGCCATCGCTGGCTGTTCGCCGTGCTCGAATTGCCACAGATCATAAGCGGCCTGTTGCGCGAACCACATGCGCACCTTGCCCAGTCCAGCAAGGCTTGATCGTCGATAGCGATTCTCCTCGCCTTTTTTTCTGTCGCGGGGCGACGTTCAAGCTGTATCACGTAAGCCAATCCGATAACGACTATGTGCGGGGGTTTATCCCTAAGCTTGCGAATCAGTTCGGTTAAAATAATGCATTCGTGCGTAGCGGCTCTCTTGCGCAAAACACTGGCTACAGGCCACGGTTTTCCGTTTGCATAAGCACAAAAAAGCGGATGTTTTGCCACTTTTAAACCGGTGGGTATTCGTTGTAAAACAATAGGTTATGTCGCTATGGTCCCCAGCATGGGGTGCTAGGGGTCGAGTGTTCGAATCACTCCGTCCCGACCATATAATTCAAAGGGGTCG
>Ga0065714_10002387_pt1 | contig 19935 bp, 16 predicted proteins | sample MisRhiReplicate2_FD_59101 | JGI IMG/M metagenome (GOLD analysis project Ga0065714, IMG submission 59101) | Miscanthus rhizosphere microbial communities from Kellogg Biological Station, MSU, sample Rhizosphere Soil Replicate 2: eDNA_1 v2... | ecosystem: Host-associated > Plants > Roots >...
CGCAGCGCCTCGCGGGCAACGTCCCAGGGCTGCGGCAGGATGTAGGTGGGAAAGCGGCTCGCCAGGGCGATCCAGATCAACAGCAGGAATGGCAGCGACGCCCATCCCCAGTTCGGTTTTGGCAAGGACATGACGGACTCAGTGCGCGGTTTTTTCGAGGTAGGAGGTATCCACGATCTGATCAGTCTTGAGCGTGGTCTCGATAAAGCCCAGGTCGTGGGAATAATCCATCAGGCGTTGGATGAACTGGATGTCCGACGCCTGCAAATCCGCCGACCAGCCCAGTCGGGTACGGGCCTGGGCGACGATGGCGTCCGGGGCGATGGTCTTGCCGTCAGTGCCTTGCACCGCTTCAAGCTTGAAGGCCTCGGCGATGAGCCGGTTCGACTCGGCGGGATGCTCATTGAGGAAGGCGATGGCCTTGCGATGGGCACGCAGCAGCTTCACCACATCATCCGGACGTTCCTGCAAGGTTTTCGGCAAGGCGATCACCACATACCACGGGTACTGGGGCAACGCCTGGTTGACGTCCAGCAGGATCCGGCTCGAGCCGCGCAATACCGACTGGCTGACGAAGGGTTCCCAGGAAAATGCCGCATCGACGACGCCGCGCTCCAGGGCCGCGTTCATGTTGCCCGGCGGCATGTCGATGATGTCCAGGTCCTTGTCAGGGTCGAGCCCGGCCTTTTCCTTCAGGACATAACCGCGCAGCAACACATCCATGCCACTGCCCTTCTTGACCCCGGCCAGTTTCTTCCCCTTGAGCGCATCCAGGCTGGTGATCGGACTCTTGGCGTCGACAATCACTGCAGCCTGACCGTAATTGACCTTCGCCAGGATCCGGCTTTGCAGCCCGCGGGAAAACCACTGGTACACCGGCGGCGTGCCGACGTAGGCCACATCCAGTTCACCCGCGGCCAGAGCCTGCTGGATCACCGGGCCATCGCCCAACGACTTGAGGTCGACGTTCAAGCCTTCCTCGCGGTAGTAACCCTGTTTGTCAGCAATCAGCGCCGGGGCGTTGGCCATGGCGAAGACGTACCCCACACGCAAGGGTTTCTCTTCACCCGCCACAGCGAATGCGCTGCCCGCCAACGTGGCAGCAGACAATGTAAGGGCAAGCAGCGAACGTTTGATCATGCTGTCAGCTCAAGTCGAGGAGTGGAGTGAGCAATGGCCTGGGGCGCGTCCATCACCTGGGCAATGCGCGTCATCAGTTCATTGCGGTAATCCAGGAAGGCCGGCAGGCGGCGGGTTTGCAGGTTGCTGCGGGGGCGCGGCAGGTGGATCTCCAGCTCGCTGTGAATACCGCCCGGCGCGATATTGAGCACGACGACCCGATCGGCCAGGAATACCGCTTCGTCGATGTCGTGGGTGATGAACAACACCGTCTGGCCCAGTTCGGCCCAGATGCGCAACGTCTCTTCATTCATGCTGTTGCGGCTGATGGCATCGAGCGCGGCGAACGGCTCGTCCATCAGCAACACGCTGGGTTCGAGGGCCAGGGTCCTGGCCAGGGAGACACGCTGTTGCATGCCACCGGAAAGCTGGTGCGGCAGCCGATGCGCCGCATTCTCCAACCCGACCAGGCGCAGGTACTGCAACGCCTGGGCGCGCTGCTGCGATTCGTCGATTCGAGCGCTCATCCGCAGACCGAAACGGACGTTTTCCAACGCGCTCAACCAGGGAAACAGTTGCGGCGCCTGGAACACATAGCCCAATTCCGAACGCTCCGGACGTACCGCTGTCTGGTTGATCGTGATACGACCGCTTTGCGGTTGCATGAACCCCGACAACAAGTTCAGCAACGTGGTCTTGCCACAACCGGATGGCCCCAGGATCGCGACGAACTCGCCAGGCTGGGCGTTCAGGCTGAAAGCGGAAAATACGGAGTGCCCATTGGGGTAACTGAAGCTGATGTCATCGACCGTCAGGGCATCGGCTTGCGGCTGTGCGTAAGGAAAGGTTTTGAGCATGGCAAGTGTCGTCAGGTCGTTTACAATGGGAATACCTGACATAATACGTATTAATACAAGTAGTCCCAATAACCTATTTTTATAACCTTAGAAGTGAAGGCACCCTGCCCCGCTCAAGGCCATGGAAACTGACTGTGTCCACGCCCATTCTTCGCGACAGCACCACCTCGCTCTACGAACAGATCGCCCATCAACTGTTGGAGGAAATCCAACGCGGCGACTACGAACCCAGCGGCAAGCTGCCGTCCGAGGCACAGTTGGGCGAACGGTTCGGGGTGAGCCGCGTCACGGTTCGCCTGGCGGTGGGCAAGCTCAGCGACGACGGCGTGGTGGAGCGCAAGCAAGGCAAAGGCACCTTCGTGGCAGCCAAGCAGGTACGCCACGGCCTGGATGCGTTGCGCAGTTTTCATGAGGCGTTGTTGCTGCAAGGGCTGCAACCGAGCATGCAGGTGGTCAGCCATGCCCTGCAGCCCGTTCCAGAGATCCTGCGTGGTTTGTTTGAGGACGCAGACGACTGCCTGCTCCTGGAGCGTTTGCACTTCGTCGATGACGAACCCATCGCGTTGGGGCGCAGCCACTTACCGGCAGAGCTGGCCAGCGTGGCCTGGGCTGAAGTCGAACATCAACCGATCTATTCCATTCTCGAGTCGATCACCGGCCTGGCGGTCACCCGTGCCGACCTGGCCATCCGTGCGCAGGAAGCCGACAAAGGCCTGGCCAGCGCGCTGCAGGTCAAACGCGGCGCCGCGCTGCTGGTCATGGAGCGCACATCCTATTTTGCCGACGGACGCTGCTGCGACCGCACGACGTTTTTCATCCGCCCGGAACGCTATGCCTTCATCCTCAGTGGGGTTTTCAAATCCACGTCGGCCAGTTGATCTCGACGGATTACGCGTCAACGTGATGAGGCGGCTGGACCCGGCCTGACAAAACACTGCTCCATGACCCGCTGCCCCCATTGCTGCCCTTCTTGCTCCAGTTCCAACTTGAAACCGAAATCCTCGTACAGCTTGCGGGCAGCATCGAGCCCCTGGAACGTCCAGAGACTCGTTGAACTGAAGCCCCACTCGTCACAGAACTTCATCGCTTCAGCCAACAAGCGTCTACCGGCGCCCTTGCCTCGTGCCGAATCATCCAGGATGAAGCAACGCAGCACCGCACTGCCGTCCTCTCCTTCGCCGTCGATGGCAATTGAACCGACCACTCGTTCGCCATCCAGGGCCGACCAGACCTCGTTGCGCGGATTGTGCAAACGCCCCATCAGTTCCGCCATGTCCGATGCCACCAGGCTTTCGAACGGCTGACCGAAGTTTGAACGCCTGGCGTAATAGTTTGCGTGCATTTCCGCCATGCGACCGATGAGGCCAGGACGGTAGCCCCGGGCAATCTCCAACTGCGCCGGCGCAGGTGGCTCTGCACCGAGCCGATGAGCGTGCAAGGCGTCGGCATAGCTGGCAATCCCCTCGCTCACGATCTGACATTGCCCGCTGGACAAGTGAGACATGGCCGCGACAACCTGTTGCGTGGCGAAAGCATCGATGTCTCGAAGGGTGTTTTGCCCCTGCGCGGTGAGTCGCAATCGCTTGGCGCGCGCATCCTGTTCATGGGGAATTTCTTCGATCTCGCCGGCCTCGACGAGCTTGCGAACCATCCGGCTTACGCTGGACTTTTCCAGGCCGAGCAACTCGACAAGCTCACCCGCCGTCAGGGATTCGTGATTGCCGATCTCCACTATTGTGTGCACCGACGACGGCGGATAATCCGTCGCCGCCAGCGTGGTGCGCATGAACCCCAGCTCTCGCACCATGAGGCGCGACGCTGAACGGACGTTCTCAATCAGATCTGGTGGGCAATGGTTCATGGGGGACCTCGGACGCAATGATTGAGTAGTTGTACCGCACAACTAAATACTCATCAATGCGTTCAGTCAAGCTTCGCGGCCCGAATCCTAGGATAACTTCAAGACCTTCCAGGCCGATGGCATTGCCGCCCTGCTCTACATGTTGCTGGCGTGCATGCTGGTGGGTGTATTCCGATGGTCTGAGCGCCGCTTGCTGGCCTATCAGCGATAAACCAAGGGCTTATAGAGGCTCTGCGGTCTGGATGAGCGAGTTCAATACCAGCTTGATTTCAACAGCTGGGTCTTTATGCCCTTGCAATATCAGGCCTTCCGCCAGGGCGGTGAAGGTCTTGGCAAGCGCGGCGTAGGCCAGCGGCGGCTTCTTGCCAGCGTGATTGAATATGATGGTAATCAACTTGCCCAAGGCCTCGCTGTTTTCCTCATGCAAGTCGTAGTAATGCGGCGAGAATTCTTCATCGCGCAAGGCGATCAATTGCAACTCGGCATCGAGGATCGCACAGCGGGTATTGTTCTTCAGCGTGTCGATATAGGCATTCAAGCCGTGACTCAACTGCTCCGCCGAATATCCCGATGCCAGGGTCGTACTCAGTCGGTCGATCTCAACTCGCTTGAAGCGTTGAGTCAATTGCAGCAGCAAGTCCGATTTACTTGAAAAATTTGAGAAAAAGGCGCCTTTGGAAAAGCCCGCCTCTTCGGCGATAACGTTGACGCTGGCGGCATGAAAGCCCTTTCGGATCATCAGCTCAGTGGCTGTGTCGAACAATCTGTCTCTTGTTACTTGCTGGCTCTCTTCTCGACCTAGTCTCTTTTTAATCACGCCCTCGGCTCCTTTGGCCAAACAAGATAGCTATGTGTAACTGGATGCAACGAATCGATTACTCACTGTACGTAACCCGTTTTCGCCATCATATCTTATACGCGCCTTGTTCAATCATTTACATTTTAACTTTCAAGAAGTGCCATGTATGTGCCATGTAGTTGGAACAGCCGGAAAGGCACGCTAGATGGGCTACCCGCCACAGTTTTGCTCGAATATGAAGCAATCAAAATCTTCATTTCGCCCCGTTTGATGAGTCCCTGACATCCCTTTGAGCGGCTCAAACCGGATATTTTCCTGTCCGACACCCCACGCTGGATCGTGAAAAAACGCCCATGAAGCCCGGTGCAGAGCCATCAGCTCGTCAATCCGACGAAATACCACTTGATTTTCAGATACCGAATGGTTTTTACTTGCGCCGTTGGTGGAGCCCAACGCCTGATCAGCGCATCGAGTCAGTGACACCGCTCTCGATGCAATGCCAGGTCACCTCACAGGAGCGGGATTTTAATGGAATATGCCTTCGTTACAGGCGCTACTGGCCTGCTCGGGAATAATGTCGTTCGTGCGCTGTTAAAGCGGAACATCAAAGTAAAAGCGCTGGTTCGTTCCGTAGAGAAAGCCAAGAAACAGTTCGGCAGCCTGCCTGTGGAGTTTGTCGAAGGCGACATGCTTAATGTCGAGGCCTTCGCCCATGCCCTGCAAGGGTGTGATGCCCTGTTTCATACGGCGGCCTATTTCCGCGACAGTTACAAAGGCGGGAAACATTGGCAAAAGCTGTATGACACCAATGTGACCGGCACCGAGCGCTTGCTGCAAGCCGCTTATGACGCCGGTATCCGTCGTGCAGTCCACACCTCTTCCATTGCCGTATTGAAGGGCAACCGGGATCAAGTGATCGATGAAACCATGTCTCGCAGTGAATTGGAGGCTGACGATTACTACTTGAGCAAAATATTGTCCGAACAGAAGGTCCAGCAATTCCTGACCCAGCACCCGGACATGTTTATCGCCATGGTCCTGCCAGGGTGGATGTTCGGCCCCGGCGATATCGGCCCTACTTCCTCAGGCCAGTTCCTGCTCGACTTCGTCGGACAAAAATTGCCCGGTGTACTGCCCGGAAGCTTTTCCGTTGTCGATGCCCGGGATGTGGCCGAGCATCAAATCGCGGCCATCACCCGCGGCAGGTCCGGAGAGCGTTACCTGGCCGCCGGCAATCACATGGACATGAAGAGCATTTTCCAGGCGCTGTCCAGCGTCAGTGGCATAAAAGCCCCAGAGCGAAAAGTGCCCCTGTTCATGCTGCGAATCATCGCGCTTATCTATGAAGGTTATTATCGGATCACCAAAAAACCGGTGCTCATCAGTACCTCCACGGTCAAGCTCATGGAGCAAGAACAAGGCCGCACTCATTTCAGCCACAACAAAAGTTCACGGGAGTTGGAGTGCAAGTTCCGCCCTGTTGCTGAAACCCTGACCGATACCCTGGATTGGTATCGGAATAACAACTACACAGATGCTTAATTGAAACAATTCATATATAGCCTGCCTCTGTAGTACTTTTTTTGACTAGCCATACATCCAAGGATTGAGAGAGGTTGGTAAATGAAAAGCCTTTCATATAAAGAAGGTTTTCTGCATCGCTTTGTCGGTTTTTCGGAATCGTTCCCCGAGCAAGTTGCTATTCGGCATCTGGACACGGAAGAAGATACCGTTACTTATCGCGAGTTGCGCATCAAGGCTGAACAATGCAATGGCGCTCTTACAGCGCTCGGTGTATTGCCTGGCGACAAAGTAGCGCTGGTACTGCCCAATGGCGTGGCGTTCATCGCTTACTACTTGGCGATCATCGGGCGAGGTGCCATTCCGGTCATCCTCAACTACAAGTTGACCTCCTTCGAAATGGCCAGTGTCGTCAGCCTCGCCAGGCCGACGCTCGTGGTCACGACCGAAACGCTATGGGTGCAACACAGTGAGGTATTCCAGGCTGACAACGGTGTCAGGCACTCCCTGGTGCTGGACGGCGGGAGCGAACCGTCAGCGCCCCTGCCTGCCAACGCAACGGCCATCTCTCAACTGCCTTGCCAGATCGAAGCCTTGTTGTTGCCCGAGGGCAATCCGATCGTCTCGGTACAATTCACCTATCGTGGCATCGGCAGGCCCCTGGCTGTTTCTCACCGTTATCTCGACCTGACGCAATCGAGCGACGGGCTGCATGAGCATTTTCATCTGCAAGGCGTCGGATCCGTTCATCTGGTGACGCTGCCGCTGTATGCCATCTTCGGCCTGTCCGTGATGATGGTGTTTCCCTTGAGCATCGGCGCCACCCTGCTGATGACCAACACCCTGCTCAATCGAGACCTGGCTGAAGTCCTGTCCGAGCATCAGGTCACCTTTGCCTGCCTGGTGCCCGACGTCATTCGCTACTTCAATACGCGCCTGGCCAAGCGTAAAGGCGCGCTCCTGCCGTTGCACCCGCAACTGATGATTTACTCGGGCGGCAGCCACCTGCCGGCCGACGAGGCCGAGAAGCTGGGAAGGCTGCTGGGATGCAATCCGGTGCTGCAGGGCTATGGCTTGACCGAAAGCATGCCCGTGATCGTCCAGAGCTCGATTGGAACGGTCCACCGTGGCGCCATGGGCCAGCCGATCAGCGGTGTGCAGCTACGCATCGTCGACGCCCAGGGCCAGGACGTAGCGCCTGGGCGTATCGGCGAATTGCTGATACGCGGCTCGATGGTGATCGACGGCTATAACGATGCCGAGGACACCAATGCGCGGTTCTTCCGCGATGGTTGGTTCCACAGCGGTGACCTGGTCTGGCAGGACGACGATGGGCATGTGTTTTTCTATTGCCAACGCCTGCGAATCTCGAAGATCAAGGCGCAGATGGTCGACCTGGTGGAAATCGAATCCGTCGCCCTCAAGCACCCCGACGTGGTGCGCGCCAAGGCCTATATCGTCCCGGACCACAAGGAAGTCAACGTGCTGCACCTGTGCGTCGAAGGGACCGGCGAGCTGACCCAGAACGCGCTGTCCACCCTGCTTTCGCGCTACCTATCGGGCTTCAAGCTGCCCAAGACCATCGAGATTACTTCTCTCAAGGAAGAGGCACATGCACGCTAACAGCACACAACCGGTCCTGGCCGTTTTCGACTTCGACGGCACATTGACCGACCGGCACACGTTCTGGCGCTACATGCGCTTCATCGTAGGCACACGTTCGTTCTGGCTGCGGATCATTCCCCTGCTGCCCAAGATGCTCAGCGTGATCGTCGGCATCACCCCGCTGATGCAAGCGCGCCTGGCGTTCATCGCCTGCTACCTGGGCGGCCTGTCGGTGGAGCAAGAGCGCGAGCATGCCAAGTATTTCATCAGCGAGCTGCTGCCGCTCTGGCTCAGGCCCGAGGCGTTGCGACGGCTGCAATGGCATCAGTCCATGGGGCACGTCACCGCGCTGGTGAGCAATTCACCGGAAAACTACCTGATCCCCTGGGGCCAGGCCGCGGGTTTCGACTATGTGTGCGGCACCCGCCTGGCAACTGCAAAGAACAAGCTGACCGGCGGGATATCCGGTACCAACTGTGTAGAGCGAGAGAAAGTCACGCGGCTCAAGGGCTGCTTGAGCAACCTTGATGATTTTTACATTTATGCCTACGGCGATTCATCAGGCGACGATGCCCTGCTCGGCATTGCCAACTCTCCCTTCTACAGAAACTGGTACTGATCGATGAACACTCTGAGCACGTTGGCCCCCAAGCATTTCCAGCGACCTGGCAGCGCCCCGACGGTCATGATCGTCGGCGCCGGTCCTGTTGGCCTGTCCCTGGCAATCCTGTTGAAGAAATGGGGCGTGTCGTTCCGCATCATTGAAAGGAACGCCGGCCCCTCGACGGCGACCAAGGCGATGGCTATCCATTCCCGGACCCTGGAAATCTTTCGGGACCTGGGCGTTGCCGAGCAAGCCATCAGCGACGGCTTCACGATCAACCAGTTTTCGGTGCAGTCGAATGCCAAGCGGGTACTGAACTACAACTTCTCCTACCTGGACGCGCCCTATCCCCTGCTCCTGAGCCTGCCACAGCCGCAAACGGAGAAGATTCTCCTGGAGCGGCTCAGGGAGCTGGGTGCCGAGGTGGAGTGGAATACCGAACTGACGGACATCGAAAACCTGCCGGGTTCGGTGCGCATGACGCTCAAGCATGCCGACGGCACCGACGAACACTTCACCAGTCGTTGGGTGGCCGCGTGCGACGGTGCTCGCAGCAACATCAGAAAACGCCTGGACATGACCTTCGAAGGCTCGTCCTACGACCGCTTCTTCATGCTCGCCGATGCCGATATCGAGTGGTCCGGAAGCAAGGACGAGGGCGCATTTTTCCTGGGTGCGCAGGACGGTTATGTGGCCGTTGCACCGATCAGCGCTCAATCGCGTTACCGGTTGTTCATCGAAATGCCCTACAACCTGCCGCCAGAAGGCGAGCGCCCGTCCTTGAGCCTGGAGAACTTCCAGCGCTTGTGCGAAGGGCGCGGGCAAAAGATGACGCTGTCCAACATTTCATCGACCACCATCGCCTCTTTCCAGCATCGCCGCGTGCAATCGATGCAACAAGGCTCCGTGTTTCTGCTGGGGGACTCGGCGCATATCGGCAGCCCCATCGGTGGGCAGTGGATGAACCTGGGGGTTTCCGAGGCCTACAACCTGGCCTGGAAAATGGCCTATGTCGATCAGGGCCTGGCGAATCCATCCTTGCTCGACAGTTACAACGAAGAGCGCTACCCGGTTGCCCTGGAAGTCGAGAACACCGCACACCGGCTGACGGGGCTGATTACGGTCCGGCGTCGCGCCCTGGTGTGGCTGCGCGACAATGTCCTGCCGCTGTTGAGCAACCGCAAAAAGGTCCAGCGCAAACTGCCGTCGATGATTTCCGGTCATCAATATCACTATGAGAAAAGTGACTACATTCAAGAATCGCTGACGAAGAAGCAGCGCAAGAACTGGAGCAAGAAAGGGAAAAAACCCGAGTTCCAGAGCGCAGCGCCTCGCGCCGGGCAACTGGCGCCCGATGTCGAACTGTGGCAACTGCAAGGGATGCCAGCAAAACGCTTGATCGACTTGTTCCACGGGACATTCACGCTGCTGATTTTCAGCGCGGCCGATCAGTTTTCGCCGTTGCTGCCAGGCTACTACGCGCTGGCCAAGTCGGTGGAAAAGGACTTCCCAGGCATCAAGGCCTACTGCGTGATCGACGCCCTGAGCAGCGCCGGCCTGCCGGCTTGGCACTCGACGTTGCTGGACCCCGATTGGCGACTGCATAAGCGCTATCACGCCAAGGAAGGCACGATGATGCTGATTCGTCCTGACGGCTATATCGCTTTCCTCGGTGCCGATGCAATAACGCTGATGACGTATCTGAATGTAAGGTCCGGGTTGCTCAAGGGTGCCAGAAAAACAATATCTTGCGAGACCGACGCAGTGGAACTCCAACTTTAAGTCGCTCCATGGCTACTGCCAGTTTGATGAACTGATATAAACAAGGCCCTGCCCTGGGCCATGATTTTTGATCTTTCTTACTTATAGAAATATCGACCGACTTGGTTAGGAGAATCTTATGCGCTTGCAACTTAATGATGTTGTGCAGGAATTCATCGTGTCCAATGGGAGAATAGCCCATAGCTATTTCTCTCTTTCCGAAAAGATTATTGATTCACTCTGCGAATCCAATATCGCCAAAGAATCAATATTGCTGCGACTCTTGGAACAGGCTGAAACGGTCACTGCGCATTACTTCAATGCTCATCAACAAGTCCTTGAAGGCGTTTATGCCAATGGGACCGAAGCGGCGGTCAACACGAGTGTTCCCGTACTCGAGCCGGTTCATTCAAACCCGACCATACTGGCGCCGACGCCTGTCGTCGAAGCCGCCGCAGCCGTCGAAGAGACAAATGCACTCAGCTACGGGCAATGGTTGCGTGCCGAAATCAGTACGGTCACCGGCTTCCAGGCTCAACAGATCGACTTCGATCAGAGCTTCGAGAGCCTGGGGATCGACTCCCTGGGGCTGGTCGATATTTTCGAATCCCTGGCCCAGCACTTCCCGGAAAAGAAAGACCTGACCTCGCAGCTCTTCGACGCCCCTACCCCAACCGCATTGCTGGCGCGGCTTGAAGCCGATCCGCAGGCACCAACGGTGGATGTCCAAGCGTGGGTACTCGACCAACTCGCGACCATCACCGGCTTTACGGTCGAGCAGATCGACCCGACACAAAGCTATGAAAGCCTGGGCCTGGATTCCCTGGTGCAACTGGACTTCCTGGAGTCGGTAGTCGCCATGTGGCCGCAGCTCAAGGCCCACAGTTCCGAACTGGCCAACGCCAAGTTCCCGCAGGCAACCATCGCCCTGATTCAAACCGCCCTGGCCGCTCCCCAGCCGCAGGCGGCGCCTGGCGACGAACCTTCAGCGGCCACGACGGACACTCAAGGGCAGGAAGAAAACCTGCTGCTCAACGCCCTGTCCCCGCTGATCCCGGACGCAGCGCAGTCGATCGACATCCAGACGCCGTTCGCACAACTGGGCCTCAACGGCTTTGCCCGAGAGGCGCTCTGCCAATCCATGGCGCAACAGTGCTCTGCCAGCGAATTTGCCGGTGAAGCGCTGATGTCCCGTCGCACGCCTGAGGATGCCTTGTCGCTGCTGGCCAGGCTGAGCTGAGCCCGGCAGCAACAGGAATGGAATCCGGGTGATCGAACAGGTCACCCAGCATTTTGGCGATCAGGGAGACAGGTATGAGTGGCGCAGTCACAACAAAGGGCGATTTTTGCTTTAGCGCAATGGCGGGCGAGTTTCCGGGGGCGCCGTCCACGGATGCGCTTTGGCAGTTGCTCTCGCAAGGGCAGATCGCACCGATCGAATCAATGCCGACACGCTGGGAATTGGACAAGGCGTCGATCTATTCAACCAAGGCCGGCGAGAAGGATCGCACGTACCTGGACAGCGCTTTTTGCCTGACCGATGACGTCTCAACCCCGTCACGGCACGAAGGACGACAGGTCGCCATCGGCAAGAAAGTGCTCCAGACGCTGCTCACCCAACTCGCCGGACAAGGCTCGGCGCTAAGCAGGGAGCGCACCGCGCTGGTGGTCGCGACCTCCTGGAGTGACGAGAGCTATTTCGTCACCGGCGTGTCCGGAAAAACCGACGCACCGGCCGGCTTTACACCGGGTGAACAAGTTGCAGAACTGGCGGCGGCCTTTGCCTTGGGTGGGCCGGCGTTATCGGTAGACACCGCGTGCAGTTCGTTCCCCTATGCCCTGGATATGGCCCAGGCACTGGTCAACAGTGGCCAGGCTGACAACGCGATTGTCATGGCCCTCAACACCGTGCTGCCACCCGCGCTGTTCCTGGGTTTCTCGCAGTTGACGGCTTTTTCCGCCCGCGCGCGGATGGAAGCGTTCGGCCAGGACGCCGACGGTATCGTGCCGGGCGAATGTGCCGTGGCCTTTCTGGTCGAACCGCTCGCCCAGGCCCTGACAGCGCAGCGTCATCCCCTGGGCGTGCTGCGCGCCTTGGGCATGTCCGCCGACGGCGCCGAAGGCTCGGTGTTTGCGCCAGGCAAACAGGCCCAGTACTCGGCCTACCAACGAGCCTATCGCGGCCTCGATCCACGCGATGTCGACTACATCGAGACCCACGGCACCGGGACACCGCTGGGGGACGCAACGGAGCTGGCCTCGCTGAACAGCTTCTTTGCCCCCCATCGTCCGGACGGCAAGAAAATCACCATCGGCTCGATCAAGTCGGTCATCGGCCATCCCCTGGCCGCTGCCGGCGGTGCCTCGCTCGCCAAGGCCTTGATGATACTGCGCCATAAAGGCATCCCCCCGCAGCCCGGTTACCGCCCCAGCACCAAGGTCGACGAGACCTGCCTGAGACTCGCCACCCAGCAGATACATCCCCTGGAGGATCATCCATCTGCACGCCGGATTGGCATCTCCAGTTTTGGTTTCGGCGGTGCCAACGCGCACTTGGTGGTGGATGAATACATTCCCGACAACCACCCTGCCGCCCCCCTGACCGCGCCGGCGAGCGCCAGTGGCGTGGTCATGCTCGACCTTGCCATTGTCGAGGCTGAAGCAGCGCTGGGCAGCCACCGTTCCTTGCAGTCATTCCAGCAGCAACTCGATCAACCCGCCGCCCCCTCCGTCATGTTCCCTTATGGGCGCTTCGTTGATTACACCCCGGCGCCCGGTCAACCGTTGTTGGGTAAATTCCTCGCACAAGACCACGTCATCGATATCGATGGCTATGGCATGGGGCCCAAGCCATTGGCTCATGTCGATCCGTTCAAGCTGTTGATCACCGATCGCGTCAATCATTTGCTGCGGCGTTTGCCAGGCGTGGCCGGTTCGCCCGGCACAGCGATGGTCATGTGCTGCAACATGGGTGGCGAGCGCTTCAGCAATGCCTACAGCAGCGCCCACAACTTCTACTCCCGGGCGCAAGGTGCGGCACCGGGCGTCGAAGTGACAGACGTGGCAACCATGCTGCCGAACATGTTGTCCGGCTATCCGGCGCAGATTTTTGACTTCAAGGGTTTCCATCAGACCCTGGTCGGCACAGCGGGCCTGTTCTGGCAAACCTTGCTGGCCTCGCCGCAATGGTTCAACGACGGCATCACCACGCTGCTGCTCGGCGCAGGGCGTTTTGTCAGCGGTGAAATCGAGGTCGAGCGCGCCCGGAGTAGCGCAATCACGCAAGGTGAAGGACTGGGACTGATCGCGCTGCGTCGTTACCAACCGGATGCCGCTGACAAACCCTTGCTGGTGATCCGCGCGGCGGTCCTCGCCCACGCTGCCGGCTCGTTGGAAGAGGCTTGCCAACGGCTGGACAAAGCGCCGAGCGACTATCCGAACGTTGACGTCTGTGAGTTGCAGCCTGCTGCGACGCCTGCCAGCGGATCACTGCAGGAGATGACCGGTTTCCTGGCTGAAGCCAGCGGCATCGAGACCCTGTTGGCGGTGATGTTGAAGGGCGCGACCCATTCCGTGATCGAGGTGCGCGACGCCGGCAAGACGGTGATGTGGCTGTTTACCGAAAAGCTTCGCCAATGGAGCCCGACGGCGGCCGAAGCCAGCTCGCCCATCAAGCATCCCTTCATGTTGCGCTTTGCCCATTCGTCATCCCACGAACTGCAGCAGGTCATCACGCCTGCCCGGCCTGTCAGCCTGGTCCGCGAACCACAGAACGATGGCGTCGACGTACTGCAACTCAGCGACATGCTCACCAGCACCTTGCTCTCCGGGCTGCGGGTGCGGGTTCGCGCCATGGAAAGCCTGTTCGCCCTGCACCATGGCGACACAACCCAGCGCCCGACGCACTGGCAGCGCAGCGCGGAACATATCGTGATCGCCAACGCCCAGCGCAGCCCACAGTCGCTGCACGCCCAGCTCGTGGTGGATGAAGCACACCCGTACTTCTTCGATCATCCCCTGGATCACGTCCCGGGCATTTTGCTGCTCGAGGGCGTGCTGCAACTGATCGAACTGGCCATGCCGCCTCTGAGCGGACGGGTCGCCTACATCAAGAGCCTGACGATCAAGTTCCAGCAATACGTACAGAAGCAAGGCGTGATCGATCTGCACGTCGAGCAAGGCCAGGATCCCCAGGTGTTCAATGCCAAGGTCATGCAGGCCGGGAAAGTGATGTGCACCTGCGTCCTCGGGATGGCCTACAGCTCGGCGTTCGAGACATCGCCAGCCGGCGAATTCACCGCCACGCCCTGCCGTAACAAGGCCTTGTTGCACAAGGCCAGGGAGGAGAACGTCATCGTCAGTGACATGAGCGGCGTCGCCCAGGGCCTGAGCGTGGACACGGTGAAACTGCCGCAGGAACACTTCTTCCAGGCAGGTGATCCCGAACACTATTCGATGGTGTATTTCCTCGAAGTCGCTCGCCAGTGCTACATGCAGATCGCCCACAGCCATCTGCGGATTCCACTCAATACGCCAATGAATCTGCTGGCCTTGAGCTTCACCCTGGATCGCCCCATCCCCAGGAACAGCCCGCTGTCATTGGCGCCGCAAGCCGGCTTTGATGCGGCGCTCCAGGCATTCAAGACCAACCGCATCTATATCGACCTGTTCAACCGGGGCGAAAAAATCGGTCAAGCGAGCATTACCGCCCAGGTGCTCAGTCAATCCGCGCCGGCGGCCTGAGCATTGAATGGATCTGCCCTCCAGCATGACCGTGCCCCCCACAACCAAGGTGTCGCCGTGAACGATGTCAAAGTGCAAGTCATAGTCAAATCGCCCCCTTCTGAAATCTGGAAGATCTGGAGCAATTTTGCAGAAGCGCCGTTATGGGATACCGACGTTCGCCAGTGTCAACTCGACGGCCCTTTCCAGGCGGGGACACGCGGCAAATGCGTGCTCAAGAATGGCTTGAACATGCCACTGAAACTGGAAGCCGTGAGCCTGCACGAAAGCTATCGCAACAGTGCACGGCTGCTGTGGATCGACCTCGAGTTCGATCATCAGTTGCGCAGGCTTTCTCCCGATGAAACCCATGTCATCCATAGCGCGAAAATTTCCGGGCCGTTGAGTTTCCTGTATCGCGGACTGCTGCGCAAAGCGTTGACCGCAGCGATGACCACGGCACTGGACAACCTGTGCCGGCTGGCTGAACAACGGGCCATTGGCGCCCCAGGACACGAGAAAACCGCGACGCCTTTGCACCTCGTGTGAATGCCTCCCGGAAGCACGCGTGCTGAACGCACCTTCCCGGACTCGCTTTGCTTACTTATCGATAACAGCACATTTCGGATCTAGCATGAACCTACAGAAAAACAGCCAATATCTGCTCATGGCCATCGTTGGCCTGGGGGCTATTGCCCCAGCATCGAGTTTCGCCGACAACCTCGGCCCCTATGTCAGTGGCATGGGCGGCGTGAACTGGGTCTCTAAACAGGACCTGACCCAGAACAGCAATGATTTCGTCGAGATGGAATACAATCAACCGCTGCACTCGGGCTACGCCACCGGGCTGGCAGTGGGCTGGCGGTTCCCGGTCGGACTGCGGCCCGAGGTGGAGCTGAGCTACCGCCGCAACACCATGGACCAATTCAATAACCGGGTCTACGAGGGCGGAAGCAGCATCGAGGGCAAAGGCGAAGAGGAAGCCAGCAGCCTCATGGCCAACCTCTGGTATGACGTCTCGAACCTGCCGGCCCCCTTCAGCCGCTTCACACCTTATGTAGGCGGTGGCCTGGGCTACGCGGTGCTGACCATCAAGGGCCTGGAAGCGGGTGGCGTCGAGTTCGGCGGCACCCATCGCGACACCGTCTCGGCCTGGCAACTCGGCGCAGGCGTTGCTTACGAGCTGAGCGACCATTGGTCCATGTCCCTGGATTACCGCTACTTCAAGACCGGCGAAGCGAACTACGGCAAAATCCAGGGCCTGGTCCCAGCCGATGTGAAAACCGAATACAACGCCCAGTCCTTGATGCTCGGCCTGCGGTACTGGCTGTAAGCGCTAGCCGGATCGACGCCTTGCCTTGGCCAGGCGTCGATTTCTCATCTCGTCTAACGCAAAGTGCCAGGCGCCTGGCGCCCGGCAAAACGCGCCGCAGCCACCGCCCGGTTGGGGACGTTCAGCGCACGGATCAACGAAGAGACATGAATGCGCACAGTGAAGGGAGAAATCTCAAGCGCTGCGGCGATCTCCTTGTTGGTCTTGCCTTCGGCAATCAATTGCCAGACCTCTCGCTGCCGGGACGTGAGCTTGTTCATGTCATCGTTGGAGCCAAGCGGCAGCGGGTCCGAAGGCTCGTACTTGACCAGTACTTCGCCACGACGAATAGCGCCGATAGCCTTGCCGACCTGCTCGGGAGAAAGGCTCTTACCGACAAAGCCGTCGACACCGGTCTCCATGACACGCCCAATGACATCGCCGTCATCCAGGGTCGAAACCACAATCATCACAGTGTGCTTGAGTGCCTGGCGCAACTGCGCAAGCTCGCTGACGGAACCCAGGCCGGGAAGACGTATATCAAGAATCAGCGTATCGAGAGCGTGTCCATTCGTTACGAGCGTCCGTACTTCTTCCAGGCTCCCTGCTTGTTCGATCATCGCCTCAGGTACCAGGCGTTGCAGTAACAGCGTCATCCCCTCTCGGAACAGCGGGTGTTCGTCTGCCACGATGATCCGGCAAATCTTCTGGCCCGAAACGCATCGTTCATCGCGCCTCATACTGCATCTTGATGACTTCGCTGATTCTCTGCGCAACGCCATTGGCCGGCGGCGTGACGGATCGGATCGACTGCCCACGGTAGGGTCCGTCCGCAGGAAACCAATTCTGGACAACGACGACGTTTTTCGGCTGCGTGGCCGAAGCCGAGCCGGTAGAAATTTCATTGGTGAACTTGCAGGTATCAAACGTGCCGAGGGCGGTCTTGATCGTTTCGCGACCGTTGTAAGTCAGTTTCTCGACGACATCGAACTCGATGGTTGCCCCGGCGCTCACGGCTTTGTTTTTGTAGCTGACGGTGACGGTCTGCCCAGGTTGCAGATCAATCGGTGTGGAAGCGGGAGGCTGGTAGAGGGTGGTCACCAACGATGCCCCGGCGCCATGGCGATCGCCGTAACGAATCAATCGACCGTCCTTGATCTCGGCGAAGGTTGTCGTCAGGAAGAACGGCGCATTGTTCAAGAACGAGGTGTGCGCCGAAGCCACCGGATTGGCGTCGGCAAATGCCTCACGCCCCAACGTCTCGGTTTTGCCGCGACTGATGGCCGACGACAGGTTGTCGCGGCTTTCGTACTCCACCACTGTCCCGGCCTGAAAGTCCGCTTCGTTGGTGCAAGCGGCTGAAGACGTTGCACTGGCGGTCGAGGACGACGCATCGGCGATAAAAGAACCCCAGCCACTGACGGCAAGGGTCGAGGCGGTGAACGCCGTTGCCAGGCGTTTGCGCCAAGCCGGATTGACGTTGGACTTTCTGGCAGATGTACTTTTCAAAAAACAGATCCTTGTCCCGATGTGCTCGTTGCGATCGATCGAAAAACCGATAACGCTCATAGGTTAGGGACGAGCGCCGAGCGGCGCTATAGCGCAAGTGTGCTATAGGCTTTGCCCTTGTCTGGTTCATTCTTCAGCCTTGAAACCATACGGAGGCTCGCATGACCGAATCACTGGAGCGTTTTATCCAGGCGCAAGCGTCTACCTATGAGCACGCCTTGCTGGAACTGCGGCGTGGCCGCAAGGAAGGCCATTGGATGTGGTTCATCTTTCCGCAATTACGCGGCCTGGGCGTCAGTGAGAACGCCACCTACTATGGCCTGTGCGGCATTGACGAAGCGCGTGACTATTTGCAGCACCCGCTTCTGGGACCGCGACTCGAGCGCGCCACCCGTGCCGTACTGGACTCGGGAGTCGCTTTGGAGAAACTCCTCGGGACCATCGATGCCATGAAGTTCGCGTCCTGCATGACGCTTTTTGCAGCGGCTGCGGGCGAGCATTCCGTGTATGCCCAAGCGTTGGAGGGTGGGCTGAAGGTCGACGCAAGGACACTGGATTTGCTTAAGGAGCAAGAGAGTAGAAATGCCTGACTACGAAACGTGGACGTTGCTCCAGCCAATTGAGTGGTGAGCGAAAAATCAAGAGATCGCAGCCTTCGGCAGCTCCTACGCTCGACCCAGCGAGAACAGGCTCTCATGGAACAAATTGCAACCATGTGATTTTTAAGGCTGAAAATACATATCGATCGTTCCCACGCTCCCGCGTGGGAATGTCGCCAGGGACGCTCCGCGTTCCGCTTCTGGAGTGTGACGCAGAGCGTCACGGGATGCATTCCCACGCAGAGCGCGGGAACGATCAAAAACAGATATCTCGTGGACGTCGCTCTAGTTCCCTGCGCGACAGCGCGGCGTCGAAGATGTGGCGGGGACTCCCTCGCCACAGGTTATCTGTTTGATGGGGTCATAAACGAAAAATGCCCCGTACCTTTCGATACGGAGCATTTTTTCAAGGCTTCCCGCGGATTGTGGGAGCCGGAACGCAACCCGCCGCTATCCTTAGGCGTTTTGGTTCCAGGGACGGTCTCCATGCTCGTCCTTGATGCGCGTCGGCAAGCCCATCACGTCCAACGCCTCGAGGAACGCCTCGGCAGGCAGCTCCTCGACGTTGACCATGCGCTGCACGTCCCACTCGCCACGGGCCACCAGCAAGGCTGCGGCCACGGGTGGCACGCCTGCGGTATAGGAAATGCCCTGGCTGTCGGTTTCGGCGTAGGCGTCCTCGTGGTCGGCCACGTTGTAGATGAACATCTCGCGCGGCTGGCCGTCCTTGACGCCCTTGACCAGGTCGCCGATGCAGGTCTTGCCGGTGTAGCCCGGCGCCAGCGAACTCGGGTCAGGCAGCACGGCCTTGACCACTTTCAGCGGCACGACTTCCAGGCCTTCGGCGGTCTTGACCGGTTGCTCGGAGAGCAGGCCGAGGTTCTTCAGTACGGTGAACACGTTGATGTAGTGCTCACCGAAGCTCATCCAGAAACGTACGTTGGGCACGTCGAGGTTCTTCGACAGCGAGTGCACTTCGTCGTGGCCGGTCAGGTACAGGTTCTGCGAGCCTACGACCGGCAGGTCGTCGGTGCGCTTGACCTCGAACATGGTGTTGCTGGTCCACTGGCTGTCCTGCCAGCTCCACACCTGTCCGGTGAATTCGCGGAAATTGATTTCCGGGTCGAAATTGGTGGCGAAATATTTGCCATGGGAGCCGGCATTGACGTCGAGAATATCGATCGAATCAATGCGGTCGAAATGCTGTTGCTGCGCCAGTGCCGCATAGGCATTGACCACACCCGGGTCGAAGCCCACGCCGAGAATGGCGGTGATGTTCTTTTCCTGGCACTCCTGGAGGTGGTTCCACTCGTAGTTGCCGTACCAGGGCGGCGTCTCGCAGACCTTGCCCGGTTCTTCGTGGATGGCGGTGTCCAGGTAGGCCACGCCGGTATCGATGCAGGCACGCAGCACCGACATGTTGAGAAAGGCAGAGCCGACGTTGATGACGATCTGGGACTCGGTTTCGAGAATCAGCGCCTTGGTCGCTTCGACATCCAGAGCGTTCAGTGCGAAAGCCTTGATGTCGGCGGGTTGCTTGAGGCTACCCTTGGCCTTGACGCTGTCGATGATGGCCTGGCATTTGGAGATGTTGCGCGACGCGATAGCAATACGACCGAGTTCGTCGTTGTGCTGCGCGCACTTGTGGGCCACCACCTTGGCGACA
>Ga0065714_10064759_pt1 | contig 19865 bp, 14 predicted proteins | sample MisRhiReplicate2_FD_59101 | JGI IMG/M metagenome (GOLD analysis project Ga0065714, IMG submission 59101) | Miscanthus rhizosphere microbial communities from Kellogg Biological Station, MSU, sample Rhizosphere Soil Replicate 2: eDNA_1 v2... | ecosystem: Host-associated > Plants > Roots >...
GAGCCCTCAGCGTTGGACTGGCCGGGGGCTTGAGACTCAGTCGCCTACCCCCTCAGGTTCTAGCAACAAATTGCCATTTCTCCGGAGGGTTTTTTATCTGGCAAGCGGGTTTCGGAATGTCGATGCCGCGCGGAATAGCCATCCAGTACGACTCCATATATGGTCCGGTGCCTGTAACCAGATGTTTGTACTCGAGGGACTCGCATTCGGTACCTCGCACATGAATCGACGCGAGTGGAACAAGCAGCATCGGCAGCAAAGATGGGTCAGCAGGCACCTCGACACGGCCAATTGCTGTATAGATCCTGTCACCCTTCACGACGGCCGAAACCAGAAACCAATCACTGGCCGCATTTTGGAGAAGCTGCAGATAGTTGCCGTCCATCGTTGGCCATGGTGCGAGCCGGCCAACATCAGGTGCAGGACTGGCTGAGCTGACGCTGGTGGCCAGCATCAGACTGAGGGTGAACAGCAGGTGTTTCAGGTAGATCATTGTTGCAGCCTCGTTGAGAAAGAGGCTTCCCATGATAGGGCGATTAAATCGCGCTGCAACCGAAAACGATGCAACTTTTCCCGGACGTTGATTGACGCTGTGACGCTAGAATGAACCATGGTCAATTCGTCAGATGACTTTCGCCAGCCGCATTGAAATCTCGATTACGTCCAGACAACTGGTTAAGCGATGTTCTAGCCATCTTCTCTGGTTACGCCATGCTGCGCGAAAAGCTCCTTGAAAAAATTAACTGCCAATACTCGCGATTGATCACCAATTTCTACGGCACCATCGCGCTGTAACGTGTCCTGAAATTCGCCTCCACCGAAGCGGTAAACCTCGTATCTCATTAACCTCAGACGCCGATCCTCGGCAACCATTGCAGCGTACCTGGCCGGAGCAGGCTTGCCATCGATTGCATAGTGATGCTGCCCATCCACCTCAATGACTATCCGGACACCGTGCTCAAGAAGTAACAAGAAATCCATTCTCTCCCGAAGCAGCACCTTATCTGGCCCCCTCTGCCGTGAGGTTTTGGGATCGTAGTGAAGATAGACTTGTGGAATCAAAGCCGGTAACCGTTCTTTGAACAGTGGCGCCAATTCACGGTAGTAACTGTGGAAGAGCACAGCCTCGCCTGGGGATCGTGCTTGTTTCACTGAGTCTCTCAATCGCCGATAGAGGCCTCGCTGAGCGACATCGAGATCATCTACACCTTCGCGTCCTCCCCACCAGCCCACGAGATCGCTCCACAGCAATCCTTTCTCGCTCAATGCGCGGTCATAGATTAGGGCGTCATGTTGATTTCTGATGCCAACCTCATTGTTGATCGCATCAGTGAAATACAGATCTGGCTTGCTGTTGATCGAGGCAAAAATCAGGTTCTTGGCGGCTCCCTGTACTCCTGAAGAATTGCGTCGAATGCCATAAACATCCCGACGTGAGATCTCCTTGACCACCGTCATTGAAAAACCGTCTGCCGCGAGTAGATCATTAAGTATCGGCACCAGGACTTTTTGTTCAGGGTCTGTTCGGCATTCGGGAGAAAGGACGTAAGCGATCAGATCAAAAAAACGCTGTTGTGAGCATGCCATCGCTCCACAGTGTTTCAGTGCTACGGAGTTTGAGTAATCGTCATTCCTAACAAAATGTCGCTCAACATCACTATAAAGCGTATTAAGAAAGCCAGCTTCGGGCCCCGACATGCCCCAACTTGGATTCAGTACCTGGAGTCCATCCAAAGCTGGAATCTCACCAAAAAGCGGGTGCACCTGGTCCAAGGCTCCAAGGATTGCACGTCTGGTGATATCGGAAATGCGATGACTCTCAGGCGTCATCAGCTCACCGACGAAGTCCTCTAGTTCCGTATCCCCAATTTCATCCATGACATTTTTTGCCAGGGCGAGCAGCTCGTTTAAATTGTGACTGCGTAACCGAGAGCGAACGTATGTCCGTTTGCTGCGATAGGCTTCTTCCTCGGTCCCTACCTCCATACCAAGCTTGGTGCACAGCCCAGGCAAGTCGTATGCTTTAACACTGTGAAGAGAAGCAGCAATCGCGTCTCGTATGTCCTCCAGGCTAATGTTTTTTGCGTGCACCAATGGTCACCCTCACTAATAAGAATTCGCGTCACAGCACCGTGTAGGGCACACCATCCGGACGTATTTCTGCCCTTATATTTTCTAGGCGCATTCAGCCAAAGGATGCGGGGCTGCGCCCTTCTGACGCGCTTGCTCGAAGGCATCGAGTAATGCTTTACCCAGCTCGCTCAGGCTGCCTGAGTGAAGACCTCTTACTCTCCTTCCGAAACAGCGGAAATTGCCTCCAGTGAGCAAGCCTAGCTGGTTCCCACTTTTTTCGTACGTACCCACTCCCCATAATCCGTCTCGCGCGTCCACGTCGTCAGCCTCCATACGTGCTGTATGCGGCCACCAAGGTCTGCTTCAAGACGCTCAGCAGCTTCGCGCGTCAGGCTTGAGCAGCAGGCGATGGGACTGGACCAGCCATTTGGATGCGTGGGTTGCCAGCTCCAATACCAGGAGGCAAATTCTCCTACGGGTATTCCCTGGGATGTCATTGAACACACACCCACCGCCGGTACTATCTCAAGTTGCGGTAAGGACTGCGTGGACAAAGGTACGTATGGAATACAGCCCACAAAATCAGTCTGCAAATAGCCAACCGAAGTCCCAATAAGTGGGAGAACCGTCGGGACAAAGCCCAGTTCTTCCATACCCTCCTGCTCCAGGCTTGGGCTGACGAAAGCTCGAAGGCCATCACGAGCCGGCGTAAGCTCTCCCAGTATGTGTTCATAGAAGTTAAGGACGTGCTGTGCATTGGCGGATCTCTTTGTACAAACGACTCCAAACACCGCCAGCTCGACGTGACAGAGGGGCGTATCGCAAACTACGGCAGACAAATGCATAACGCGGCGCTCACCCACAGTCTCCACCAACTGTAGGCTGTCGCGTACCAACGACTCCGGGGTCAGGGCGGCCTCGGGTGAGCGCTGGTGCAGTTCTGTCGCCCAAGCGGGTGCTTGCCCTGGCGCCAGCTTTAGGAACAACGGCTCTGCGGGTAACGCCTGACAGGAATATTCGGACGCAAGACGCTGCGGCATGCCCCAATGCTCCACCGCGCAAGCCAAAGCACGGAGATACGCTGATCTGGCCAGATGAGCCTGACGGGCGATGAAGTTGCCAACATTGTTTCGCTCGTGCCCGTGAAAGTACTGGAAGTGACCATCCCCTTTGCTGCTGACACGCTCGCATAAAACGCTGAATTCGAAAGCCCATTGCCGCGCCATCGGGCGCCCGGAAATTTTTTCCAGATGCTCAATCGTATGTACAAATATGGGAGGAATAAAGGTCCCCGCACGCAGTGTTTGCTCTTCGTTTCGAACATCAAGTAGTTGCGGCACCGGCCCTGAGTGACATCCTGACCATGATGGCAGAACGGTAGGATTACCCGTCGCAAGTGAGAGGAGCGCATCCGACGCCAAGGAGGGCTGATCTATTGCACGACGAATGCGGGCTGTGAATTCGGGTCGCGGCTGCGTCAGCACAAGAGCAGACAAGGCCTCCAGGCACTCTGACTCTAATTCCCGGGTGTCGATCCAATTTATCACAGCATCCTCAAAGACCTGCGCGGTTTGCGGATCCTTCAGCGCTTGTGCGATGGCTTGAATTGTGACGAGCTTACCCGTAGGGATTGGTAAGCCAAGGCGTGCCACGCCGATGTCGGCAATCTGCCGGGGCGTCATGTTCCAGACTCCTTCCACCAAACCGGCGGCAGTAATGGCTGGCTGTCGAACTCCTCCAGTAGCGTGTCGATCATGGTGACTAGAACGCTCTTAGCCCGAGCCACCTCGCCTACCTCCAACAGAAGCCGTACCAGACCCGCATCCGGGATGGCACGGCCTCGTTCAGGGGAGCGCAGAACCGGCAAAGATGATCTCGCCAAGAATTCTGCCCAGCGCTGGGGATAGAGCCGTCCGATCAAAGCCAGACGCCTTTCTGAATCCGAATCGCCGTAATAGTCCTCAGACCAACCATAGCGATGCTGATGCGCTCGAACCAGCCAGATGAATGCTTTATTCGACCCTTGTAGACGGTAGGACAGATGAAAAGCAGGATCGAGTAACTCGTTTCCGCGCAAAGGCTTGAGGCCGTCCTTCACAACCCCCTCAAGGGCGCTCAGAATCTCTATACCGCGGCCCTTGCCTTCCCAATATGTGAACCAACTTTGGATGACCTTGGGACCCGATGCATATTGGCGGGTAGCGTCCACTGCCGACAGAAACTCGCTCAACTTTGCGGGTGAAAAGTCCTCGACGGAGGGCATCGGCAGCGTCTTAATGTTTGGTGCAGCGATGCCGTCAATCTCCGTGTCCTTATGTGCCCCGCCTTCCGCGCCACTTCCAATCAGGCCCTTTCGATCCCACAAACGAATCAGCGAAGCCACATCTGCGCCTTCAGGTGTGCGCGCGCGATCACGCAGCGCGTGCGCTGTTTCCTCGCCCGATGCAAATGCCAGTGCAACTGCAGTTTCCGGAGCCTTCAAGTCGACGTGTTTCGCAAACGTGGCGAAGACTTGATCGGCGTAGTACCACTCACAGCGGGAGATCCAATGGCGGTAGTAGCGCACATACGTATCTGGTTGCAATTTCAGCAGCAAGTCAGCTAGATCGGAGGGTCGGGCACCCGAATCTTCCGTCATCTCGTCGATCTGATCGTAGATGGGGGCTAGCCTACCAATCGCCTGAAGAGCCGCCGAGGGCTCACTTGCGGCGACCTTCTCTACAACCTCCAGTAATCTGGATAGACCCGGATCCTTGCGCCAACCGTAGCCCATCCCATACCGGTAGGTATCCTCCAGAAGACCGCGCCCCAAGTCAGACAAATCATACGCTGTCGCCCAACTACACAAGTCCGCAAGCTCACGAGCTTTTTCGTTGAATGGGCCGACAGTGCCTCGGACTGCCTGCGCCTGCTCTTGGATATGCGCTTGCACTGTATTTGTATCAAGTAACTGATATTTACGCATGAGGAACACGTCCCGCCAGTGCTCCAGTGCGAAAAACTCAGATTTTCTGCAGGCAGCCCATTCCGCCGCCGACACATACGACGCTCCAGAACGCAGGCGAGTAAGCAGGAAAACATCAGCTGTAATCAATACCAGGGCCTTTCGGATGGAACGAAGGTCGGACCAGGCCATGTGGTCGCTGATGATAGGCCGCTCGCCAACAACAAGCCGATAAACTAACGAGACCGGCGGCATGTCGCCCCTAGCCAACACCGCTGCCGTTTGCTGTGCTGCGACTGCCAATCGCTGCAGCATCGAAGAAAGCCATTTTCTGCCTGTTTCAATGCCCAATCCCCTGGGGTCAGGCGCTCCACGTAGCGTCAAGCCATTAGCCACTGCTGCGAAGAAGACGAAATGTAGGTAGCGCGCGAAGTCTGCGTCATCAGCGCTCCCCGTCTCTAACTTCAAAGCGGGGTGCGCTGTGCGCCGGGGTATGCGAACGCTGCCCTGCTTGTCGTACAGAAGCGCCCAGCAAGCCGAAAGCGGATGTTTATCAAAGCGCCGAAAATCTTTCCACTCATGGAGTCCGGCGCGGGCCCAACCAGCGACACGCACGGCTTGAGTCTCCAGCACACGGCGAAGGCGTACCGGCATCGGAAGACTAGCAAAAATCATGATTCGCTCTAGATCGACTGCGTCGCTCGCGTTGACGAGGAAACGATCAAACAATTCCTCAGCACTTCGGTGTTTTCGAAGCAGGTTCAACACCTGTTTCGGTTCATACTTGCCAGTGCCTGCTGCAACCTGCAGATAGCGCTCAATGGCATCTTCGTACTCTCGTGCCTTCATGGTGCCCGCACGAATTCGGTCGTTGATCTTACTGCGCATGCGCTCCTGCACTTCGCATGCACGGTCCACCTGACCCAGCGATAGGTAAAGAGTGGAAAGCTGCTGCAACGCGAGCAGATTTGACTGGCTCGCGCGCGAGGCTAGTAGCAGTGTCGGATAACGATCCAGAGTTAGACGCAGTGCATATTCGCGCAACATATCTGCGTCGTCGATCTGATGCGCCAACCCACTCTCCACCCGCCTCTTGAGAGCTCTCTTGCGTATGGCTGTCTCGTAATCGCCCGCCTCGAATGCGACCTCCTCAGCCGCCTCGAGGATGCGCACGATCTGTCCGACCTCGGCGGCGCTAACAAGAGCATCCAGTACCCATGATCTAGTCGTGCCAGCCAGAAGGTTGCTCTGCTCACCCCGCCGCGACTCGTAAAGCCACAACCAAGCCCAGTGCAGATACTGCGGCGCCTGAGAACCAAGCCACGCCTCCACCCGCGGCCCCAATACACCCAAGCGTTTTTTATGTTCGGCTTGCTGCGAAATGAAGACGTACAGGCTGCCATGAAAGGCCATCAGCCCAGCGTCCACAGTTGCTAGCAGGTGTCCAATTTCCGACTCGAGATTTACGTCTCCGAGATCCAAACACTGCTCGAGAGCACCCGCTGGCCAAATGAAGCTATCCTCCGCGATCAGGTGTAAAGCGTCTCGGGCATCCCAGGACAGTTGCTGCCAGAGTGCCTTGTAATACGCACGCGCATCCCCGTGCGGAGCAGAATCGATCTGTTGCACCAATGTAGGTGTCAGCACGCGATGGTCATGGGCAAGCTTCATGAAACTGTACGTGAGGACCAGTGGATGGCCTTCACTCAGAGCGTGGAATGCCTCAGACAAGCGGGCCAGTTGCTGATCGGCTAGCGCTTCAGGCGACAATTGAAAGGTGCCGGCTTCGTACTGCGCCCGCAGCCAAACAATGACAGAGGCCAACTGCATCCGCGGCAGCTCCACCCAGTCTTGTGGGTCGACAAAACGGTGCATCCGTCGGGGCAGTTGCTTGTCGCTCACTCGCTGGGTGCCCAAAATCAGTGTGGTACCGACAGGTAAGGGAAAAAGCTGGGCAAAAAGTTCGTTCAGAGGCGAGATCTCCTCATCATTCTCGCGCCAAACATGGTCTAGGCCGTCGACGACCACCACCAATCTCTTGCCTTGGGCTGAACAGGCTTGCCCACACGCGGCGATCCAACTGCGCAGTTCCTCGGGTCGATCATTGAGATGTGCAACTAACTCTGCGAACTCAGCATTCAACTGGGCCATTAGCGACCGCGCTACGCTCTTAAGGCTGAAGCGATCCGAAGCATCCTGAAGATCGAGAAAATAGTGGTGTCGAATGACGGGAACGTCCCGGGAATGGAGTTGCTCGCAGACATAGCTCAAAAAAGTGCTTTTACCCTGACCAGGGGAGCCCCACAGGACGCGTATATCCCATGCGCCCACTTGTGCCTGTTCGATGAACTCTTGCGCAGTCTGAGGATTAGGAGGCAGGTAGCCTGTCGGAACGCGGAACTCCTGGTCCAACGGGCGAGGCTGCCGCTCGGAGATCGTGCTGCGCAGGACCTCCAACGTAATGCGACCATCAGGTGCGGGCGCACTCTTGTGGATACTCCACTCGATGGCGCGTCGAAAAAGCGCCAACCAACCCAGGTGATCCGTATGCCGCGCCTCCAGCGCGGAAGAAACCACGCCTTCGAGTGACTCATATCCAACGTAACTGTGAGAGAACTCAAACCTGTCGAAAAACAGGGCTGCACTCTGCCCCCCGCCAACATGTTGCTCGATCTCTTGGCGCAAGGCATCCGGCAGCGAACTCCAGCACACCTTGCCCCCAACGAGATGCTTCGCAAATGTCGCATCAGGCCGTCTGTTGGTAACCAACCGTACCTCGCCAAGCCGTTCCAGACCGACGCGAAAGGCCGCGCTCGACCACTTCTCCAGCAATGAAGTACCGCGCCCCTTGCGGGCGGTCAGCCATTTCCAGGACAGAGCGTTGTTGGGCTCGAACTCATTGACCGTGAATTTGACTTGCGTCAGCTCCATCCGGCCGTCCGCTCGCAGGATCACAATGTCGTCCAGTCCTCGTGCGTCTTCCTCGTCGTCTGCTTCGAACTTCACCCAAGCGTAAAGGGTGGGAGTGTCGAGCCAGTCGCACAAGACTTTGATCCCTAAAAGGGTCTGGTACATGTAGCCGCTGGCGGGTATCGCGCTACGCTTTATGCCTCCCTTCATGTCGCAACGCTCCTCAATACCTACGTTCCTGTAGTCCGAATTCTGACTCTCAGCCGTTGCAGCTGCAACGCGCAACCTATTCTTCAAGTCGAACCAGCCTGCGAAACACAACAACGAGCAACCACGTGGCGCGACTATTCGAGTCCAATGTCTAAACGATCGTCGCTCTGTGGTCGGATCGACTGCGAGCAAGAGTTTGTATGCCTTCTCGCTCGGCACTCAAGTATATCGAGGTGTTCCTAACATACTTGACACCCTTACTCGGTCGCCCAATCCTGCAATTTCTGCAGCTAGTCTAATTGCACGAATGTCATCCTCTGTGAGTGCCGGACCGAGATAGATTTGGTCTACAAGCAGTCGAAGATCGACTGCAACCCTTATACCCTCCTCCGGAACCACGACACCGAACTCTTCAGCCATGCGAAGTGATATCACCAGTCGAAATTCTTGCTCCCAAGAGAACGCCTGGTGCTTGTACATGAAGCGTTCAAGCATGCTCACGCGGAGTCTCTGCTGAAGCAGATCGACGTACCGAACATTGCCGCCCCAGAGGGTCTCATCTGCGTAGTCCTCCCTCAGTTTGAACGGCTTGATTGCTTCAGCTAGCTTGCTTGGACTACTTCGAATGGCAACCCCTTTCCAGGCCGAGGCATAAAGCTGCCACATGGCATCGCTCTCATATGTAGCTCGATGCCAACAACAAATCTTCGTGAGACGCCGCAGTTGCTCAAAGGCTCTTTCGCCATACTCATTCTGCGGCAAGAATCGCGGGTCAGAAGGTGTGCCGGGAGGCAACACAGCAGTAGCGCCTTCAAATGGGTCTTGAAATTGACGCGCAGATGCGAAATAGAGATGGCCGCTGCTCATTAAGTCCAGGAAACGGTCAGGCCTGAAGTAGCGCCACAGTGACTCCTCCTGATCGATCGGCTCATTAAATACATTTCTCAAGGATTCACCTGTAGTGCGGGTATGGTTTCATCGATTATCTCGCGTCCAACCGAGTTCAATTCCCCCCAAGAGGAGGCGGAGCTTCGGAGCGAGGCGACTCCATGCTACGGGCATTCGTTAACGCTACACGAGTTCTTACCCAGTAGCGCCCCGAGTCATGCACCTAGGGCGCCACTGCACTTCACAACCTTACCTCCAGTCGAGTTTTTCGACGCTATCATCCTGCATACGAGCATCGGCCTCATAACTTCGCGCAATGTTCGCTAACACTGCCGATGTTCGATGCCATCCCAAAGCTGTGGCTTTGGAATAATTTTGATAGCGAGTGGCTAGCTCTCTTTCTTGATCCCCCCCCTCTCGTAGCAGTCGTGTAGTGACCCCACGCCGGTTGCGGTGGCCTATGGCAAAGCCGAGTTCAAGATGCTCGCTACGCACTGATTCAATCAACTCACGGATTTCCAGCACAGGCCAAATACCATCCTCACCGACGGGAGAAGCCGATAGCGCTTCCCCGATCTTTTGATCCGCTATTGCGTCGCGTCCTTTATTTTTCGCTAACTTTCGAGCCTCTTTCACCCATGCTTCTAAGGCGTGTGCATCGATCTTTCCGTCTGGTAGCGTGCCAGGTAGGACGTCCCATACCCGCAACATGTTATGCGCCTGTTTCGCGACGTTTTTGGCGTGCTCAGGATCCGGCCGGAGGGGGTCGACGATTCCGCTTTCCTCGCTGGGTTTGAATATCGCGCAGATGACCTGCACAAAAAGCTCGGGGCTTTCTGCCATAACCTTAGGTAGAAGCTTGGGTGGTCTTTTGGAGTGCTCCAGAAGTGTTAGGTAGGCCCACTCGATGGTGATCATTTGGCCTTCGGACACGCTACCCGCTGCATCCAAGTGCTTAAGTATCTCCACCAAATAATACTGAAACATCGTCGAGTCGTTTCTGTCCTCACCAGATAGTCGGGGCTCACTTGCCGCAGCTAGCAGTACCTTTACTACCAACTCACTGGGGATCGATCCGACACGATTTTGGCCACCTATAAAATGCACTGCATCACTGGCTCGCCCCACTGCAACGAGTTTTTCAACCACAAAGTGGTTTTCAGCTTCCGTCGCAACAATTCGGTACTTTGGAGCCTGCCGCCAATAAGCACGCTCAAACTCCGATCCCACGCCTTGTGCAAGCGCCCAGGTCCAATGATTAACACTGAGAGGCTTCAGAATGTGCAGAAGCGTCTCTTCGCTCCAGTGTTGCGCAATAGCGCTTTTGAATAGTGACTCTAGCCAAGCATTCGGTATTGCCGTTACCTTGGCACCAATTGCTCCCTGTGCCATCCAACGATGCTGATCTTGTTCGCTACGCAATCCACGCTTAATGAGGGCTTCAAGATCAGTTTCATCAATCCCGCCATTAACCAGCGCTCCCCCTAAAGAGGCAGCGTCCTGGACGGACTGGGCGAGCTCAAATAGCGTCTCGATACCTTCCGTTTGGAAGAGCTGTATGGCTGCTTCGCGCCTGCGTTCGTTGATTCGCCGCTGATTTTCTTCCCAATCAGAATCTGGGTTAGGCAATGAGACCGATTGATCAAACAGCCAAGCTATCCTTTTGAGGGAATTGGTGGGCTGCAACGAATCATATACGGTCTGAAGAGCTGTGATTTGCGTCCCCGAAAGAGACCACTCCGCATCTGGAAACTCCCGATGATGGTTGAGCACTTTTCTCAGATAATTCCAGAGTGCTGCTTGATCATGTTCATTGGTTAGAAATGCCACGTCTACGGACAGTTGAACAATGACAGCATCGGGATCAGGCATATCAGACAACCGACCAAGAAGATCCTGCCAGCGCTGCACATTCCCTTTTACATCCTCCAAAAGACGCTTCACTAATTGGTTTGTCCCTTGGCCAATTAGAGGATAGGTAACTGTTTCTACAGGGGCGTCCTTGTAATCTCGCCAACGCGCTGTCGCGGAATCGGATGCCGTATCATGTCCGCCCGGAAGAATACCCTTCATTAACTTCCATGCCTGATCGGGATAGCTGCGGCGTAAGCGGTCAAGCACTATGAAGCGCTGCCCTTGATTGGCGTAAGTCTGTGGTAGCCATAGAAGATAGATTTGACGCAGGCTGCTGCCAGGTCGATTGCTGTAGCGGCCACCAGGGTCAATGGCGTCGAGTCTGGCTAGAATTTCCGACACCTTTGCCAAGTGGCATGGCGCCCACGCCAAAGACTCAAGTGCCCATAGCAGATCCGACAAATGCTCGACACTGAAAGTGCCATCGCCATCGGTACCAAAGAGGCTGCTGATGGCAGGTTCTGCTTGATCAAGACTGCGTTCAATTTCAGCCAAAAAATGCTCAGGAGCGGCTTCGGCCAGCAACTGAAACTCTCGTGAAAGCGACCACCAACATTGCCCGTCGGCCTTGTGCAGGACTGAGTGAACTACACGCCCCGGCAGAGACGCCGCATTAGGGGCTGCGTGTACACGCTCACCAAACAAAGCCAACATGATCAATGTCGCGCCTAGCCCGTGACGCAGCACTTCTGAGTACTCTGGCTGTATTTCTCGAATGGGGGCAAGCCATCGCTCTTCCGGATCCATCTTGTATCGCGGATCGGCCGAACTCAATACGTTGACGATAACGGACTCAAATCGATCAATGTCAGCACTGGTAAGATAAGGGGCGAGAAGCAACCAAGCATCTTGGGGCGATGCTACTTTCCATATTTTGCCAATCTTTCGAAGAGGGCTGTCAAAGCGACCGGTGTATTGAACAATTTCCGAGACCAGGTCCTCATAAGGCGCACCAGCCAACTGATTCATTACATCGACGTCTGCGCTAGAGCTTTCATCCCAACCTCCGGCGAGCAATGCGCTTAGGAGCGCTCGTGAGGGAGGAGTTTGAGCCCATCGCGGGATGCTACCTGCCTGGCTTGGCATTAACCTACGCAATATAGCCAGGCTTCGAGATGACTCTCGAGCCATTCGTATCGAAAGATCCTGTGGAACCCCCGAGGTTTGCAGCGCAGCTTCTATCCCTTCCCGAGTAGGGCGCTCTAACTTCTGCACTTGGTCGATAGTGGCATTGGAGCCATATGCGCAGAGCACGTGGTGCCCTTTTTGAACCATTGCCTGCGCTAAGCCAGGCTGCGGATCGAGCAAAACAATGATCAAGGGGGTGATGCTATCTGCCAACCGCCTCCCCATTTCAGGATCCGATGCGATCAGACAACGAGCGAAATAATGCTCCGCCACCTCTTCGGGTAACTGGCTAATGGCAGCATAGAGGAAGGAACACACCTCTTCTGTGGTATCCCCTTGCAGTGCAAAAGCCGCTGGTGCAGATCTTAGCCAAGACAAAACGGACACCGAGTTTTTGTCGCGGTCACTCAGGATCAGATCTACTGTCAGCGGCCACTGAGTTGATAGCGACCATTGCTGCCAAATTTCTTCAAGATCAAGGGTGCCTGAAGGTCTTTTACCAAGATAGGTGGCCAACCATCGGCCAACGGCGGGATAGAGTTCAATCCAATGGACGAGATCTGTTCCGTCATACGCCCGCACATCCCCCCAGAGGCCTTGATCACGCTTTTCTTTTATCCATTTTTCTTTTTTTGACCAAGGCCTTGGGGTCACAAAAATGAAGGTCGACTCGGCAAGAATCAGATGCTCGGGGTCATCTGTGCGCTTGTCGTAATCTTCATTTGCTTTACGGATGATCTTTTCGCGCTGGGTACCGATTTCCCAGCCACAAAACCCTTGGGGGACGTATTCGGTATCGGTTTTGGCCTGAGATATCCCATCCCACCCAGGATGCTGCACTCCTTCGTCCGATGGAAAATGCACCGAAACGCAGCCGGTAGCTCGCACCAGCTTCGCCAGAAGCGTTGGCAGAGATCCTTGGCCGTCGCGACGTTCAGCCCATTGTGCTAAATCGGTCAGATCAACCCAACGGATAGGGACTCCTGATTTGCTTATCTGCCCCAAGGCGGGTAACGGAGGGCCTACCACAGCTCCGCCTGGGGGGAATGAAATGCCGGCATTCTCCAGGGCCTGCTTTATTGCCTGAGCATTATTAGGTACTGGCGTACGCTGCCCCCTTTCAAAATCTGCGAGAGTGGAAGGAGCGATTCCTGCAATTTTGGCCAGTTCTTGCTGAGACCATGCCAGCAGTGCTCGGCCAGCACGTACCTGCTTAGCAGTTAAAAATACGCTATCGATAGACATGGGAAGCCAACCCTCACTTAGGTCATATGATTTATATGACCTAAGTGAAAATTCGTCAACTGATGCTGGATTCTTGTTTTGCTCGAGTCACTCAAAGCGAAAGCGCGGGCAGCAGATATGAGTTACCGGATTGCATCAATACCCAGCTGCAGCCCTACAAAATAGCGGTGAAGGCTAATTCTTTATTAAAAAACCAGCCGAAGCTGGTTCATTTATTTCGAAGATTTCATGGGTTTTTATCAACAAAATTGAAAAACCCATGAAGCTGTTATTTCAAAATAAATGCGTAACTTATTGATTTAACTGAACATTAATAATCATCTTTTTTGATAACCCACAGTCACCGTGACCGGACGCCCATCCTTTGTGCCGCGATTGGCAAGTATCCGATCGGCGAACATGAGCCTGGGGAGCATGATGGTTTCGTCATTATTACCGCCGACAGCGCCAGCGGTATGGTGGACATACATGACCGGCGTCCTGTGGCATTATCGCCGGAGCTGGCCCCAGAATGGCTGGATCCGGCGACGCCGAAGGAGCGCGCCGAACAGATGGTGCTGCTTCAGGGAGAGCCTACCGAAGCTTTCGAATGGTTCAAGGTTGACCCAGCGGTGGGCAACGCAAGGAATCAAGGTCCAGGCCTAATCACGCCGAACAGCGATTCACTTCTCTGACGTATGCTTGGCACGACGCATGCGCAACCATCCTTGGTCGCCGTCGTGAATGACCTTTTGCTTAATCCTCCAGTCGCTTGAACCAGTTGGCCATGGCCTTCGAACTTACCGTCAGCGCGTTCGCCCCAGGCTCGGGGCCATAAATAACGGTCAATGCCTGCTGCATGGTCGGAATATCCAATAGTAGACCACCATGGCCGCCCGCCCCATGCCCGCCATGCCCGCCGCCCGTGTCTTTGGGCCCCTCCCATGGATCTTCAAGCAGCACCCATTGCTTATCGGCTTCGAACCACTGCACGTCGCCTAACATTTTCCGAGTGATGACCCCAGGACGCGCCACCTCTTGAGCTTTGAACCAGTCCTCGATCCGGTCGTCGACCCAGCCATGGAGCCGCCAGAAAATGGGGTTCACATGAGAGGAGAACGTCTCGCCTAGATAGTCGTACTCAGGCGAGACCCACTTGGGATCGAAGTCCAATGGCAGACGGCCCTCGGGTATGGGTAAGCCATGTCTAGTAGGATCGGGGATAGGATCGCGCGGCACAGAGGCCCAACGCATGTGCATCCAGTTATGGATGGTGAATTCGACGCGCGAGCCGAGTTCGGCGAGAGAGATTGACGCTAGATAGCGGGGATCGGTGTAGAGCGCTTCCCAAGCGGCGAATCTGCTGTAAAGCGTCGAAGTTTTACGAAGCTCGACAAGCCAACTCGTCGTATCGGGATCTCCAGGCACTATCCAAGGATCTGCGAGTGCGTTGCCGTCCATGTTGCCTACAGTGGAGGCTTTAGTTCCCTCCGCGAATGACACAGGAAATTCCGGCGAAGGTACCGATGTCCATGACTGTAGAGACGGGTCAAGCGTCCGCACATGGTGGACCATTCTTCGATGCATATAGAGAAAGTCCTCTCCCGAACCATTATTGATTCGGCCAGTGCCACGGCTCTTCCGTTCCGAACCCTGCGGGCCGGGTTGCCAGCCCAAGGCCTGAAGGGCCGAGCGCTTCGCTGCACTTAAGGACACCCATTCGTCTCTGGATGCATGCCACAGAGCGTGATGATACCGATGGCCCTCCGATGCCATCAGGTCGATGACTGGTTTGGCGAGCGGGTGACTGAAGCGAGGTTCCAAGAAGTCCTTCTTGACGGCGTAAAATGAAAAAACAGACCCAGCTGGAGCGTTGCCATGCGCCACGGTGCGGGTCACCGTTCCTGTTATGACCGTACGTGGACGCGAAGCATCTACCCACTCAGGCATCAGATAGCCAACATAGTCGTATATCCATCCATCATAGTCTGAGCCGGACCTTCCCGTGGCCCGCCAGCTCACACGGGTGGGATCTCCTTCCTGAAGGTGCCCTTCGATGGTGAGATAGGGCTCATTGGCTTTCGCCTCCTGAGGTCGCTCGCCGAGAAAACCGTACACACGACCATCATCTGTGAGCCCGAATGATAGTTCAGCCTCCCAAACAGTGAGCTTATTAAAGTCTCCTACCGTTTCAGCGGAATTGAGAAAGCTACGATAAACCCAGACACCACTCAGTATTGATACGTCACTCATATCACCCTCCATTGCACGGCAAACATGCCGACTTGTAGATGCTACAAACGATCATTACAGGTGCCGCCGACAAGAGCACACTCACTATGCGAGTAATGGGTGAGATTGGCTAAATTCGACACCAACGGCATAAAGTCAATCTTCGCCCTCGTATCTTTTTGAGACTTGAGCCTCAACCGCCGGCCCAAAAGCTCCTTTAAGCGCTGCGGTTTCAGCAGTGGCCTTGTCGAAGTCACCAGCGATATTTCCGGTCTCTGTAACACTTACTGAAATTTGGAGGTTTTTTCCTGAGTACTGAGCCGGCATTATTTCAGAATCAGGGAGCGGCTCCTTGAGTACAGGATTATTACCAATGCCGAGGGCACCATCGCCCCCTAGCTCAACTTCAGGAAATGAGACCACGCCTGTTGCAAGCACGCGAGTTTGAGGTACGGAAGTCGCGTCAGGGACTACTCCAGAAATTACAACAGCTACGCTAATGCCAATTTTTCCGGCCTTTTCCGAGTCGGTGGCTGCGCAGTTTTTCGCACATTTTGTCAATGCAACACTATTCTTCGCCCATGCAAACACTGGCCGTAAATAGACAACTTCGTCATCATCTTTCTCTTTAAAAAGTTTTATAATCACAAGCGAATCTAGTTCTTTCTTTAGCCCAGACTCAGCACTATCAGCCAAGCGTCCAACCATCAGACAACGCCCTGGAAGAAAATCTTCAGTTCTAATTTTTAGCCGACCATTATAGTTGCCAGTAGATTTTTTCTTAACTCTAGCCAGGTAATCCGACAGCCAGTCCGCCCCTGCATCGAACGCAAATTTGGCAACTACTGGAACCCATATTTCAGCACCAAGAGCCCCTGCAGGCTTCTGAATTCGAGGCGGTGAATCAGGATAAGTACATAGCGTCTGGACCTCTGATAGATATGAAGAAGGAACTCCAGTCATCTCAATTTTGTAAGGATAAGATAAGTACTCAATGACGCCTTTATCCCCGTCTACAGGCTGGATTTTTTTTGTCGTTGCAATTTTTATAGTTTGGCAACCAGTAAAAAATATGACTGCAACGAGGATGCAAGCTACTCGCATTATGCTCTCCCTGCTTAGTGAGACGGTGATGGCAGACTAGTATCGGTCTTTCAAATACGCAAATAGACCATGGTGCCTTCGGTCGTCTCGCTCCGTTTCGAGAAATCCAAGAGCCCCGAGCCGGGAAACCTTTACCAGCTAGGCGGTCGCCAATTACCCGGTAATGAGCAAGTAATACCCCCTAACGCAAGCGAGCGAGCGACTAATCATCGCTCGCCTTTTTTACTGAGACTTTTTTCGCATAAGCTTGGCACGCAGCCAAGACTATTAGTCCGTTATCGCCGTCGTCGGTAATACCGATAATTCGTTGCGCATGCGCTGGCTCAAGTTCGGCTCGCGCGCTTCCATGAACCACGCCGTCGGCGCTGGTGGCGGCTGACATTCCCCCACCACACCGGCTTTGGGGTAGCCGCTGGCAAGGATGAACGACAGCCGAAGTTCGCCAACGCAATAAAACGTTCTCAAGCTTGATCAGGCACCTAACAAACGCGCCCGCAGCCGCGCATGCGCATTCCCTTCGCGTCACCCCTTAGACGGTAGTAGACGAACCCAACTCACGACGCGCCAGCTAATGGGCACCTGACACTCAGTTTCAACGAGTTGTCAGACTATTGCTGGCTATCGCTAGCTGAAAAACTGATCAAACTCCGAGGTTTCAAACGATTGGGTTCACCCGTCATAGGCGTTGATGAAAACATTCACCAAAATTTCCAGTGTGCTGAGTTCAGCCTCGCAGCCGGCTGGGACAATTGGACTGGGCATTACTTGCTATCAGACTCAGTGGCGGGCGAAGTTTATTTGCAAAAGCTATTCGACCAGCTCCGCACCTGACGAGACTCAAGTCATTTGCTCCGTCGACTGGGAATGCGTGCCTGGGCGTTCGGGAATGGCTGCAATGGGTTTCTGCCTGTCGCGAAGGACAGAAAACGACCCATTGCTGCCGTTCACAACGGGCAGAAATCGCCCCCTATCCGACGTTCAGCTATTGAGAAAACGGGACCTAATCGAATGGAATGCGCTCCATTAACGATTCTCAGTTCGAACAGGAAGGAAAACTAAGATCTGGCTGGTATCATTGAGCACAGTAGGTTTCTGGTATGCTGGCTCAAATGCAATGAGGAAGCATTAATAAAAGGGTATTACATGCTAGATATCGGCGGGCTATTAGAAAAGGTTTCAAAAGTAAAGCTAAATGGGGGGTTTGTTGGTAAAACATGCATGGTTATAATGGTAGTTAGCGTTTGCTTTGCATCCATCGGGTACTCCTCAAATAGTGATCTACTTAAAGCCACAATCGCAGGACTAATATTTCTATTTGGTACGATATTTCTTTGGAAACTCATTAGCTTTGCGGATAGGCACCCGCAAGCAGCGCTCCTAGAAGGCTCGGAGTTCATTATTCACGAACAAATGCGGATGGGAAGTAAAAACTCCCCTGTCATTGAGATATCTCCTTCGGATAGATCACAGTCAGCCCCAATTATAGATGAAGAGGCTGTTGCGCTAGATGCTCGGAAACCAGATTACGACGTCACTCCACTTATCGACACACCTCGGAAGGATTCGTAATCATGGCAAAAGCAGAACTTTATAATATTTACCTGAAGCACAAACCAAGTGTCACTGCTGAAGAAATAAAAAAACAGATGGATCTAAGCTTAGACTGGTATAAGTACGCTGATCAATGCTGGATAGTGGAAACTACCTCTACTCCTGAAAAATGGCTAACGCGCCTTAAACCACTGGCTGAGCCAGGTGGGTTTTTGTTTATATGTAAGATTGATGCATCTGTGCGTCAAGGATGGATGGCAACCTCCTTCTGGGAATGGCTTAAACCCAAAGCAGAAAAAAAGAAGAGTTTATGATCTCTACAGCCTATTTGGTCGCAGGTGTATATAACCTCTAAAGGCTTAAAATGTTGCAAGCTGGATCACATTTGATGTTAATTTAGAATTAGGCTTTAGAAAATCATGATCTTCGATCCATATATATCGTTCCTCGAAACCCTAGTTAAGGCATGGACGCGTGACGATAAACGCGTTCGAGCGGCACTACTATTTGCAATGATAGCAACGGCTATCGCAATAATCATTGCACTGTTTGCACAATCAGGAATTGTCGACAAAAAGATCACCGAAGCAGTCGCAGGCACATTCGCCGTACTGGCCGGTCTCATTGGTTCTGGTGTTGTGGCGTACCAGGGATTTGTAGATCAAGAGGCTCGTGAACAAAAAATCGAGACTGTAGAGCAGCGTCTTCGGGATCATCCTGAGAAACCCCAACTCGCCTGGGATCTCGCAAGGGTCAAGCTTGAAAGTTATCTGGACCGAAATCTAAGTCAAGTGCAGTCAATTTACTGGTTAACGTTGGTTGTTATGCTCTGCGGCTTTGGCTTCATCAGCTATGGACTTTTTCAGGCATTTCAAAACCCCGAAAAGCTTCCTGTTTCAATAGTTGCTGCAGCTTCCGGCGTACTCATCAGCTTTGTAGGGGGGTCTTTTCTTCTCATCTATCGGTCAATTTTGGCTCAGTCCAAGGAGTACGTAACCGTTCTTGAAAGAATCAATGCTGTTGGCATGGCGGTTCAAGTCATCGCAACGATTCCAGAGTCTAACGCAGAACTTAAGAGCCAAACAAAGGCGGAACTTTCCAGGCAACTATTAAGCTTGTATGCACAGTCTGGCACGCTGAGTGCGAGCAAATGATGGTCTTTTCGCGTTAACTTGCCATAAATGGCACTGATTTAAGTATCCTGGACTGTTGCTTAAATGTACTGATTGCAGCCAGATACATTCCTAATGACAGTTCGGTACTCTCTTTCTTTCAGTTATCTGCCGGTCTCATTTGTTCTCGCCCAGTGAGTGGTTGTGAGTGACCGCTTCTGGCCCAGAGTGTGTAAAAACGCTTCGTCAAAATTGAAGTTTGCGCGTCTATGCGAAATCTGAAAATTATCGGCTGCTCAGCCGATCTGGATTTTGCGTAGAAACGCGATTTTCAGTCCAGCACTGGGCTCCAATCGCGCTGAAAAACGTTTTTACACAGCCTCGGCCGATTGCTGCCTTTTGTGAAGGGCTTCAATCGGCCGAGAGTGTGTAAAAACGTCAGATTGGGTTTCTATATCGACGCCAGGAGACCGTGCTCACGTTTCGCAAACTGATCAAGGTCACGACGTTTTCAGGAACAGTTAAAACGGCTCAGCAGCCTCTTAAAGTCCTTTGGCCGGGGTGTAAAAGACCGG
>Ga0065714_10002518_pt1 | contig 19825 bp, 14 predicted proteins | sample MisRhiReplicate2_FD_59101 | JGI IMG/M metagenome (GOLD analysis project Ga0065714, IMG submission 59101) | Miscanthus rhizosphere microbial communities from Kellogg Biological Station, MSU, sample Rhizosphere Soil Replicate 2: eDNA_1 v2... | ecosystem: Host-associated > Plants > Roots >...
TGCTGTGCATAATATTGATTAAAAAGCTTCCATTTCGGAAAAACTTTATATAAACCAAAAACTTTTGTAAAAGCAACCCATGGCGTTGGAATTCCGCGTTTACTTTCGGGCAGAAATTGTCCTGTGCCGTCAATTAATTTGCAGCCGACAATTCCGAGATTCTTTTGTCCTTCGGCGAAAGCCAAAATTTTAATAAAAGCATCTTCTGCAACCACTGTATCCGGATTTAGAATACAAATGTATTTTCCTTTAGCTTCGGCAACTCCAATATTATTTCCTTTTGGAAATCCGAAATTCTCTTTGTTTTTAATGAGTTTTAAAGACGGAAAACGTTCCTGCATCATTAAACAAGAGCTGTCTGTTGAATTATTATCGATAACAATAATTTCGGCATCAAGTGTACCGATTGCTTCCTGAACACTTAAAACACATTGTTCCAGAAAGTAACGTACATTATAATTAAGGATAATTACCGATAATTGCATGAAAAATTGGGCTGTTGATTTTTTGGAAAGTTAGAAATTTTCTGTTAATCCCAACCGTAAAGACCAATCGTTTTTACTGACTCCGTAATCTAAGGCCAGATTACTGTTATTTTTTTTGTTCCATTTAATTCGGATACCAGTTCCAATAGCCGGATGCCATTTATCGAATTTATAGGTGTCCAACTTTGAAACGGATGAAATATTACCAAAAAATACTGCTCCAAAAAAACCATTTCTGGTGATATCAGTTCTATACTCGGTTTCAAGATAAATCAAGGCATTACTTCGATATCTGTTTTTGGTAAATCCACGACCTGTTTTCCCATCACGGTCCCAACCAATACTTGGCAAATCAAGATAATGGGGCTTACCTCCAAAAGTTGACCAATAAAAAGCACGTGAAGCCCAGACACGATGTTTCGTTTTACTGAAAGAATGATATTTTCGGGCATCAAAATACAAAGATTTCCATTTATTTCCGTCTACACCACTTGTATTTATCCTCAAATCGGCTTCAACATAAAGTCCTTGCTCCGGATTAACTAGATTTTTTCTGGAATCGTACAAACCCTGTAGGGCAAAACCAAAAGAAGTTTCGTCTGAAAAATCTCCATTCATGTATTTCGAATAGTCCGTTTCTACATCGATGTATGATTCTTCGGAGATGTTTTGATAATTATCGTAGAGAAATCCGATTCCTAATCGATAATTGCCCACTACTTTTCGGGTAATAAACTGATAAAAACGCCATTGCTGATAATCTAAAGTTGACATTTCTTCTGTCGTGTTATGATCTCCAAGTCCATACGTAAGTTGTGGATAAATAAGATATCGGTAGTCTCCAATAAAATTCCATTTGTTGTCTTTTGTATAAATATAAGATTGAACAGGAAAAACATATTGTTTGCTAAAACTAAAATAAGGAGAAAAAGAAACCTGGGACATATTAGTAGTTTCGTGATTTTCATCTAAATAAAAAGTAGTTAAAAAAGAAATCACCAATCCGTTGGAATTATTAGCACCAACGGGAACAGGTAATAATGAAAAGGCTAACTTTCTTTGCTTGCTTATGGAATCATCTTTTTTGAAAATCTTTCGTATAACATCTAAAATATCTTTGCTTTCCACGGTTGTACTGTCATTTTGCGAATAACAAAATGGAGAAATTAAAAAAACAAACCAGATAAATTTGATTTTTAAGCTATTCATTAAAAAGCTTTTAAGAATGGATTCTTACAAATTTAAAGTTTTATTAAGACAAAAACATAATTTCTAAAAGAATTAAAGGAAGAAAGATAAAATTGTTTCAGGTTTAAGCTTCAGGTTTACCGAAACTTGACACCTGAAACAAATATTTATTTCTAAAGATGCAATTGAATTTTATATCTGTTGCAGATTTTCATAACAAGCAACATAATAGTTGAAAAGACTAAACTCCAGATAATTCCAGGAATTCCTTCTCTGAAATATTCTGGTATGATTTCTATTTTGAATGCTAAATTGAAATAATAAATTACGCCTGGTAAAATATAAATCAACAAAGGATTTGCCGCAGCAGGCATAAAGAAATCGCTCCATTTTGTTTGTTTTTTTATTTCCGTCAGCCAATAAAAAAAATAAAACAAAACCGTACAAATTCCAGCTGAAATCATAGTCCACGACGGTGTTCCTTTTATTTTTGAAATTCCAAAATAAGGACGAAGAAAATAACCCACAGCAAAAAAGAAGGCGGCAAAACCAATTACTGGCCAATTAATTTTAAGTGCTACCTTTCGATCAAAAAACAATAATGAAATAATTACACCTGCAGTTACTACAGCTGCATGAGTTAAATGCCCCGCTATAAAACTAAGCCATGAAAATTGTGTTATTACGGAACCTTCTATTAAATTCATCGAATTTGCAGCGATACAAACTATTAAAAAAGTGATCATAGCCCATAATTTTCCAGAAACCAGCCAATAACAAACAACCGTAAAAAGGTATGCCCAACCAATTAAACCTAAAATTCCCCACCATTTTGGCGTCATCCCAATATCCCCTGTATCCTGAACATATAGGAAGTAAAGTGCTATTAATACCAACATTCCACCGTATTGCAATGTGTATTTTAGCCAGACAGGGAAATCTTTAGGATATTTGTTCCAAATCGGAATTGGCATCGCATAAGCTAAAAGTCCCCAAAATGCGGGGGCGATTACCATTTTTGAGGCATCATAACCATACTCTGCATTTACCATAAAAACACCAATAATAATTAAGGCCACTGCTCGTTTTAAAGTATGGGTCCAAATCGTTCTGGCACTATCACCCTTCAACAACCTTGCATTAAACGCAAAGGGAACAGACATACCGACTATAAATAAAAAAGATGGAAAAACGAGATCAACAAAAGTCATGGCATCTGCATCTGCGGGCATGTGTTTCATCCATTGTGGCACATTTTTAACACTGGCAAGCTCATTTACAAAAATCATTACAAAAATGGTAATTCCGCGTAAAGCGTCAATCGAAATAATTCTCTGATTATACAAGTTCTCTTTAATTTTCATAAAATAGTACATTATTGATACTAACAAATATAGAATATTAGACTAAATGACAAATTCGATAGGATAATAATATCCCCAAATAATAAAATCACCGTTTTAAATGCCATAAAGCAATCTGCAATTCTTATTTTTGTATTATGTTTTCATTCTTAAAATCAAAACCTTATTTAAAGGATCTTCTGGGCGATAATTATATCGATATCCATTCTCATTTATTACCCGGAATAGACGACGGTGCCAAAAGCATATCAAGTACTGAGAGACTTGTCAAGTCTTTTCAGGAAATGGGTTTTGCTCAGTTTATTACAACACCCCATATCAGCCACTATATCTGGAATAATTCCGGTGAAAATATTATTGATAATTATAAAGAAACAAAACTTTTACTGAAAGAGCGCAACATACAAATCCCGTTTAAGGCCGCAGCTGAATACTTTATGGATGATTGGTTTGAGACGCATTTTCAAAATAAAAAACTCTTAACCTTAAAGGATAATTATGTTTTGGTTGAAATGTCCTATATGAATGCTCCTGTACAATTGTATAAAATACTTTTTGATTTGCAGGTTGCAGGATATATTCCGGTTTTGGCACATCCGGAACGGTATTTATTTTACCATAAAAACTTCAATGAATACGAAAAATTAAAAAAAGCCGGCTGTCTTTTTCAATTAAACCTGCTTGCTGTAGTTGGATATTATGGAAGTGAAATAACTAAGATATCAGAACAACTTCTAAAAAAAGGAATGTATGATTTTGTTGGCACCGATATTCATCATAGCGATCATGTTGCTGCTTTTCATCAAAAAATAAAAATTGAAAATATAAGTGCTGTAAAAGAAGTTATTGCAAACAATCAGTTTTTTAAATTCTGACGATATGAGCTAGTAGGCATTTTCCTCTCCCTTAAAAACATTTATAAGCGTTCTCACTATAATTTTTATATCCAGTAAAAGACTCCAGTTCTCGATATACCAAATATCATATTCGACTCTATTTTCCATGTCGATCAGCTCTTTTGTTTCGCCACGATAGCCATTTACCTGTGCCCAACCCGTAATTCCCGGTTTAGCATAGTGACGTACAGAATAATTTGAAATCAACTCACCGTATTCTTTTGCAAGGTTAACCATATGTGGCCTTGGCCCAACAACAGACATTTCTCCTAAAAAAACATTAAAAAACTGCGGTAATTCATCAATACTTGTTTTACGCATAAAAGCTCCGAATTTAGTAATACGATCGTCTCCTTTCCCTGCTTGTTTTTTATGTGCCAGATCATTTACGTACATACTTCTAAACTTGTAACAAGTAAAAGATCTATTATCCCTACCGGATCGGTCTTGCTTAAAAAATACAGGCCCTGATGACTCCATTTTAATTATTATCATTAATATAGGAAACAGCCACGGAAAAATTAAGAGGATCACTCCTATTGAAAAACAGATATCAAAAACTTTTTTAATTAGTCTGTTTATGGTTAGTTCCAGTGGTTCCGGACGAAACATCAATACTGGCGTATTTTCATAAAAGGTAACCTCAACCTTACTTGATTTGGTATACAGCTGAAAATCGGGAATAAATTTAATTCGCACCATATTTTGTTCGCAGATCTTGACTAATTTATTTATGATTTCAATCTTATTTATGTGCAGGGCAACATATATTTCATCGATATCTTCTCTTAATATAAATTCCTCAACATCATCAAATCCACCAAGAAGCGGTACAAAACTAGTATCTGGCCCCTCTGTTTGTTCATCAAAAAAGCCTAAAAACTTATAACCGTAAGTTAAATTTTTGGCCAGTATTTTTCGCATTCTCTCCCCTGTTTCATTGGCTCCCACAATTATGAATTTTTTAAAATTATAACCTTTGGCCCTAATGTATTTAAAAATCTTCATTAGAGTATAACGGGAAATTAATAACAATACGAAGAATAGCAGGTAAAAATACAATAATCGCAGTCTGGAAATGTCTGCATATTTATAAAAAACAACAAAACAAGTCAGGATTGCAATATGTATTATTATTTTTTTTATCGTTCTTTTTAAGATTGATTCTATATATTCTATCCTTATTATTCGATGCGAATCTTTAGTAAGTAATAATCCAATCCAAATTAAATTTGCCAATAAAGAAACTGTTTTTTCATCCTTTAAAAAAAGCTTTTCCAAGTCTCCAAACCGAAGTAAAGCAGAAACTACTAAAGCTAGATTTAGTAATATAATATCCCAAACTACGAACAGCAATTTGGAGTAGCGTGATAAACGGTAATTGGATAATTTTTGTATAATTTTCATCTTTGGAGCCTCTTTTGACAAAGCAAAAGATTTAGTTCAAAATTAATGATGCAAAATACCATTTTAATTATATTTTAAACTATTTCAAATTAATTCTTTTAGCTTTATTTTACAGGACCACTAGTTGTCTAAAAATAAAAAAGGTTCAAATAACTGAACCTTTTTTATCACTTGAATTTTGAAACAATTTTCTTAAACCATTTCTCTTTTTCAACTTTTATACCATATCCATAAGTATATCCTTGCTTTGTACTTGTATCATTTAAAACAATGCACATATTAGGTAATTTTTTTTCCTTAAAGTAATTGTTTGGCACCGATAACATCTTTTTTTCTATAAAATTTGCACGCATGACATATACGAATGTATCAGCATTTTTGGCGATTAAAAGTGTATCTGTGACAAGACTAACTGGTGCTGTATCAACAATTATATAGTCATATTCTTTTTTTATTTTTTCAAAAAGATGATCGACTTTTTTACTCATTAATAATTCGGCTGGATTTGGCGGAATAATTCCTGAAGGGAGAATAAAAAACCGCTCATAATCTTTGTGCTTAATAATAAAATCCTGAATATCTGCATCAGGAGTTGACAGGTAATTTGTCAAACCAACGTGAGGCAAATCAATATACTCAACCAATTTTGGATTCCTTATATCCATTCCTATTAGCAAAACTTTAGCCCCTGGCAACGCAAAAGTTGCCGCAAGATTTGTAGCTATAAATGTTTTTCCTTCTGATCCAAAAGTCGAAGTAACAAATATCGTTTTTGCCATTCCTTTTTCTACTTTGTTAAGCATGAATTCAAGATTTGTTCTTATAATACGTAATGCCTCGGCTGAACTGGTTCTGCTTTCTGATCTAATCAATTCAGAAATATTTTGAGATGTTGGAACATCTCCAATAAAGGGAATTTGTGTTTTACCATCTAAATCAAGCTTGCTTTTAATTTTTGTATCCAATAAGTCATCCACATAAATTAATCCAAAAGGAATTATCAGACCTATTAATATTCCTGCCAGACATATTATATTTTTCTTTGGAGTAGTAGCATTTTCATCAACCTTTGCTAAATCTATTACACGAGCGTTTGCCTCTGTAACAGCCAGTGAAATTGCAATTTCTTCTCTTTTCTGTAACAAATACAAATACAATTCTTCTTTTACTTTTTGTTGTCTGGCTATAACTTTAAATTGACGTTCCTGAACTGGAATTTTGGCAATTTTACCATTCATAGCTCCTTCCTGAATTTTTATGTCCTGATTTTGAATCTTTAAAGTAGATAACATGCGATCTAAACTTGTTTCAACATTCTTTTTTAAAGAAATTAACTGTTGATCCAGTTTTACTACCGATGGATTTTCAATTGTAGCCGACTTTAATATTCTATTACGATCTAATATTAACTGGTTATAAGAGTTTATAAGTGTTAATGTTCCTGCATTATCTGGTATCAGATTAGAAGGCAATAAATCAGAATTATTACTTTTTTTTAGAAAATCTAATAATGAAGAAACAATGTTTTGTTGTATTTCTGTTTCAACACCTTTTTTGTCGTATTCATTTGATCCTTCAATAAAAATCTTTGCTTCCGATTCAATGTCAGTTAACTTATTTGATTTTTTAAAACGCTCTACATTTTGTTCTACCCCTTCTAATTCCTGCGTAATTAGGGCTAATCGATTGGAAATAAACTTAGAAGTGTTCTCCGAAATAAAATTCTTGTCCTCTGCTGCATCAGCATTATAAATTTGAATCATAGTATTCAGAAAATCCTCAGCCCTCTTTACAACCGGATCCGATATTGAAATAGCAACCACACTACTTGTTTTACTTATAGACTCAACTTTTAGATTTTTCTTAAATTCTTCTGTCAAATTATCTAAAGGTTTTATTACAATAAGAACCGAGCTTTTATCTTTTTCAACTTGATTTTCAGGATAATAAATTGTTTTAGTAACAATAAGAGTACCTAGTGTGGTTGGTATTGGTTCACTATATTTAAACTCTTTTTTTGAAGATAAGATCAGGTTGGTTATTTTATTTTTATCATTTTTGATATTATCTAATTGAAAAGTGTTATTTCCTAAAAAATGACATTTTAAAACCACATTTGCATCATTAAACAAAGCTTTTTTACTTACAAAAGAAATTTTGACAGGAGCATTTGCGTAAATATCTTTATCAATAATATTTCCTTCAGTAAACAATGAAACATTAAGATTCATTTTTTGTATTGTACTTTCGATTAAGCTTCTGGATTTTAAAATTTCAATTTCATTATCCACATTGTTTTTTATACTAACACCCAGACCTAAATCAGCAAATGCAGATAATTCAGAAAGCATTCCTCCTTTTTTTTCATCTCTCACTAATATTGTTGTAGTCGCTTCGTATTTTTGAGGAACATAATATAGATAGATCAAAGTTAAAATCAAACAGATAAACAAACTCAATAAAAACCAACGCCAATGCGTTAGATATCTGTTTACCTGTTCCCTAAAATTCATTTCTTCGTTTTCTTCGCCTATTATATTATTATAAAAATCTTCTTTATGCATTTTAATTTATTTAAAGATTAGAACAGAAAGCGATACCAAAATAGAGATCGCTGATATTATTACAGAAGTATTAGGCCCAACGGCCGAAGAATTTATCCTCGTTTTATTAGGTTCGACATATACTACATCGTTTTGTGCTAAATAATAAAAAGGTGAATTAATAAAATCAGATTTTGTAATATCAACTCTATTATATGACTTAACCCCATTAATTTCCCTGATGACTAGAATAGTATCTCTTTTGCCATAAATGGTTAAATCTTTTGCCATACTTAAGGCCTCAATTAATGTAATTCGTTCTGAAGCAATAGAATAAGTTCCGGGTAAATTAACTTCTCCCTGTAATGAAACTTTAAAATTTGTAATACGAAGATTAATGATTGGATTCTTAATATAAATTCCGATTTTGTCCTGAAGCAATTTAAGGACTTCAGTACGTGTAAATCCACCCACTTGTAATTTTCCTAGTATAGGAAATTCTATATTTCCCTGTTGATCGACCAGATACAATTGTACAGTTTCCTGAGCTCGTGCAACATCTAGTTTATTATTACTGGAAACACTATATGTTTTTAAATTAAAAGGTAAAGCTACTTCAGGGTCTTCTGCTGAAACAATAATCATTAATAAGTCATCTGGTTGAATCTTAACTTCATAAGAATTTCCATTTTGGCTTTTCAAGGAATCGATATTTTGATAATAAACTACATTTTTTCTCGAAGCACAAGAAAAAACTAAGAACAAGAATGATAAAAAACTGATTTTTTTTATCACAAAAATAAATTTAGATTTCATTAATTTTCATTTTAAGACATTGCCTAATAAACAAAATAGAACTATCTATCTTTTAGAAGGATTTTTTTTAGTGGATTTTTTCTGTAAAGTATTGGGAAAATAAATCAATAAGCGTTTTTTTCTCCTTGAAAAACATTAAGAACTGTTTTTATGATAATTTTTATATCTAGTATCAAACTCCAATTTTCTATATACCAAATATCAAATTCAACACGATTTTCCATATCAACGAGTTCTTTAGTTTCACCTCGATATCCGTTAACCTGTGCCCATCCTGTGATTCCTGGTTTTGCGTACTGTCGAACCAGATAATTATTAATTAGCTCACTATATTCCTGAGTATGATATAACATATGAGGTCTTGGACCAACAACCGACATGTGCCCAAACAGCACATTAAAGAACTGAGGTAATTCATCTATACTTGTTTTGCGCATAAAAGCACCAAATTTCGTAACACGATTGTCTCCTTTTTTTGCCTGCTCCATATTTGCCGAGTTGTTTACTTTCATACTTCTAAACTTAAAACAGGCAAATGACTTATTATCTCGCCCCGATCGTTCTTGTTTAAAAAAAACCGGCCCCGGAGATTCTAATTTTATAATAATCATTACTATAGGAAACAGCCATGGAAATAGTAATAAAATGACTGCTAAAGAAAAGCACACATCAAAGATTTTTTTTAAAAGTCGGTTTGTTGTGAATTCAAGAGGTTCTGTGCGAGACATCAGCACAGGTGTGTTTTCATAAAAAGAAATCTCAACTTTGCTGGATTTTGTATATAATTGAAAATCGGGCACAAATTTAATTCTCACCATATGATGTTCACAAATTTGAATTAATTTATTGATCATATTAATGTCATTAATATGCAAGGCCACATACATTTCGTGAACATGTTCTTTCATAATAAATTGCTCAATTTCATTAAATCCACCTAAAACACTCTCATTAACAGAATGTAAACTTTCATTTATTTCATCAAAAAAACCTAAAAACCTATAGCCGTAAGTCAAATTTTTAGACAAAATCTTATGTACTCGTTTTCCAGTTTCATTGGCTCCAACAATAATGATATTTCTAAAATTATAACCCTTTGCCCTAATGTGTTTTAAAACTTTCATGGCAGCTATACGAGAAAACATCAATAATAAAAAGAAGATTAAATAGAAATAGAATAATTGAAGTCGGGAAATATCAGAAAACTTTAAAAAAACAACAAAAACAGCTACGATAGCAGCATGAATAATTACTTTCTTACTTGTTCTTTTTAAGATAGATTCAATAGGCTCAACTCTAATAATCCGATAGGAATCTTTATATAATAACAGGCCTATCCAGATTAAATTACCTAGTAATGAAATTGTTTGTACTTCTTTTAAAAAAAGCTTATCTAAACTTTCAAATCTTATTAATACTGAAACAACGACCGACACATTTAGTAAAGCCATGTCCCAGGCTATAAACAAAATTTGAAAATAACGTGAAAAATTATAATCTGATAACTTCTGTAAAATTTTCATAACAATTTGGTATTAATATCCCTTTAGGATATCTAAAAAGTGATTTGCATACTGATCAACAATAATTTCCCAATCATATATATTCACAATTTTCTTTCTGTTTTCTTCAAGCATTCGCTGATAAATTTCTTCGCCTTTTGTTTTGTTTAAATGGCTGGCAACCTGAGCTGCATCTTTAAAATAAATCGCATCGCTACCTAAGATATATTTATTGAAGTCGTTCTCATTAGCACAAATCAAACTATTAGACGCCATTGCCTCAAGTAAAGATGGATTTGTCCCTCCAACTGTATGGCCATGAAAATAAATGTTCGAGAAATAGCGAAGATTATTAAGCAGTCCGATATTGTATATGCTGCCTAGAAATTGAATTTTGGGACAAGCTAAATATTTTGCTTTTAAGTAATTACCATAAGGTGTATGATAATTTCCTATAACCAGAAAGGGACGTAAAACACTAGATTTAGCAACTCCGTCTAAAATAATCTCTATGCTGTTTTCAGGTTCTAATCTGGCAATAAGCATATCATATTCATACGGTTCAAGATTATAATCTTGCAATATATTAATATCATTATTAAAAAAAAGAGTAGCCCCGTATGCTATATAGGTTGATGCTACTCCATAAGTGTTTTTCAAATATTCCTTTATACCTATAGAATCTGAAATAAGATGATCACTATATTTTACGCCTAACGATTCTGCGTAACGCAGAAATTTTTTTACTCTTTCTGAATATTTAGTTCTTTTCCACTCGAGTCCATCCATATTAGTCGTTAAAATAGCTTTCTTAGGCATCAACCAACCCCAAATCGAACTACTTGTATAACCTAATTGTAAAATAATATCACAATTACGCTTTCTAACATCCAGAATACAATTTAAGTCATAAATAAACTGACCTGCAGTTCCTAATATATATTCCGGATCAAAACAATGAATGATTTGAACACCGTTCCATACTTTTTCCTGATAAGGATGTTTGTGAGAATTATAAACAATAACTTCAAAACCTTTTCTTACTAGCCCTAAAGCAAGATATTCGGCGCATTGTTCAAATCCTCCATAATGATTAGGAATTCCTCTTGTTCCTATTATTGAGATTTTCATTTATTTAAAATTGAATTATAAGCTTTTAGTGTTTGTTCAGCTGTTTTTTCCCAAACATATTGTTCTAAAATCAATTGTTTCAAAGAACTTTCATTGGGAGTATTAAATGCCTTTAACACAGCATTTTTAATAGATATGATATCTTCAGGTTCGCAGTAATAAGCCAAATCCTGAAAATATTCCTTAGTATCCCCTTTTTGTGAAACAACGATGTTACAATCCATAATAGCTGCTTCTAAAGAACTAAGTCCGGTAGTTTCAAACCAGCTCGGTAAAACATGTACTTTTGCTGCTTTAAATATTGATGCTAATTGTATATGATCCATATGATCAATTAACTGCATATTATCACTTTCGTTAATGATCTTGACACATTCATTATAGTATGCAATATGATTTGGAGAAGACTGGCCGATAATAGTTAAAAACAGATCTGTTTCTTTTAGTGCTTTTATTAAGTTTAGCTGATTTTTCCTTCCTTCAATACGACCAACTGATATAACGTGGTTTTCAAAAGCCTTATTCGGACTAATATCCTTGCTGAAAACCGAATTATCAATAGCATTTGGTATTTTAAAATATGGAGATTCTATTTTATATTTTTTTACAAACCTTAAATATTCGCTATGTGAATTAGGAAGGAGAAGTTTTGCTTTACGAGCTATGTACTTAATTGACGCCCTATGTCCCTTGAACAAATAGTATTTTGAAGATATTTTATCGCCATTTTTTAAAAACCTCCCAATAGCTTTTAAATATTCTAAATTATCACTACTAATAATATTAGCCAATAATCCTAAAACTCCCTTTCTATTTTTTTCGTATTCGCTAAAATCAACGAATATAGTAGAAACAACATATGGTAATTTGGATTTAAAAATATGTGGTAATATGTCATCTGGCCTTATAATATTAAAAAAGTGCATAATATCATATTTTGAATAATCAACTTCGCCATCTCCAATAAAAATATCAACTTCGATATCTAATAATTTTAAGTATTTCGCAGTAGAAACTATCTGGATGGTATCTCCGCCAGGGGATGAATGAAGAGTTCTGCGTGCTATCATAAGTATTTTCACTTTTTCATTTTTTTTTTATTCAACTATTATTGCTTACCCGTTTTACATTTGTTTTTATTCCAGAAATGTTTTTATAGTAGATACACTGCTTTAATGAAATTGTTTTTTTTGTTGGATAAACAATTTTTTGCAAGCTAAATTCAGTAACAAGCCTGGTTACCTATGTAATATTTAACTTATAAATTTTAAAAACAAGCCATAAAAATTCCTTTCAAATGCTTTAATTAAACATTTGAGTCATTAATTAATACTCTTAAATTATTTGCTTTTTAGATTTAAAATCTCTCCATTCAGGTTATATATCCTGGCAAGAAAAACAGAAGATATTTAGTGTGATTTTAAGATTAACATAGTAGTTATTTGTTACTATTTTATATAACCTTTAGCGTAGGCATTAATAATTTTAAGATAAACGCATCTTCTTTCATTTCTAATTATCTTATAAAATAAAACATACAAGATTATTGCAAAATAAGATTTGGTTATTTTTTTTATGACTTTAAATTTTGAAACAGACTCGTCTATAATTCTTTCAGATGAACCCAGTTCTCTGGAATATTCTATCACATACTTTTTATTGAGTTTATCATTAATCTTATGGAGGATATTTTGTTCTGGATGATAAAACATTTTATACCCCATTAAATTTGCACGGTTTTGATAATCAGTTTCTTCTCCACCTGCAAGAATTTTTCCCATGCGACCGAGATTACTATTATAGTAACCTATTTTTTGTGCCTCTTTTTTTCGGATTGCAAAATTGCCTCCCATAAGATGTTTAACAAATTTTATTGAATTGCCCAGGTCATAGACGCTTACAAGATGATAATATTTTTTTGGTAACCATTTAGGAATCGTCACTTTATAGGGTAGTACTTTTCCACCAGAAATTGAAACCCATTCATCCGCAAAAATTTGATCGCATATCTTAAAATAATTTTCAACTAACTCAATATCATCATCCAGGTAAACAATTATTTCGCCACCCGACTCATTTATCCCTCTATTTCTGGCATGAGATAATCCTTGTTGAGTTTCAAGAAAATATTTGACAAACTTATTAGAACTGTATTTTTCATTAATAATTGAAGTAGCATCACTTGAGTTATTATCAATGACTAATAGTTCGAAATCTGCCCTGCCTTTCAAAGCTTCTAAAATAGATTCTATAGTGTCTATTAGAAGATTATATCTATTGTAACTACATACAACAATACTATACTTAGTCATGGTTAAAATAAAATTGAAAAGGTGCAATATCTGCAGCATTATTATAAATTGCTTTGTAATAAAACATTAACATACCGATAGTGATCATTATAGCTAGTGTTTTTAATAGTTTGCTGTTATTTTTTGAAAGATTAAAAATATAAAACATGAGGAACGCTAAAATCAAAACTCTAAAATATATAAAGTAATCTGCTATTCTTGCCAGAATAAAATTATCAGCAAAAACCCTTGACAGAATTACTCCAATAAAAAAAAGATTATAAAATTTGACAAAATAGAAGTGATTAAATTTAGATTTAAGGTTTTTATAAAAAACAATTAAAATCAAATCAATAAAAAAAAACAAAAAGACAGAAATACCATCACCCGTTTTATTTTCATCTGTAATCTCTTTCATAAAATCTAAATTTTCTATGTAATAACTGTAACCCAAAAAGTTAATAAATGGAGCTAATAAATTTAAAAGAAGATAAAAAAAAGTTGGGAGAACAAAAACTGATAAAAAAAGTAAAACAATCTGAATCCTTATATTTTTAAACCATTCAAATTTTAAAAATGGCAATAGCAGAAATAGTAAAACAACTGTCTTGTGTATAGATATTGCTAAAATCGCACAAAAAAAAACACTATAATATTTTTTATCAAAAAACAATTGTAAGCAATACATGAAGATTAGAAAAGCAAGTGTTTGTCTCATTGCATTCATACTAACAAAAAACAACAAACTGGTAAAGAAAAAAAAGAAATACCATGAACTAATAAAAGGAATTCTTTTGAGAGATAAAAAAATAAATAAAATTTGTAAAAAGGCTAAAACAATAAATAAGCTATAACTCTCAAAACCCAAATCAACTAATGCCTGATTTAACCAAATAAATCCAAAATCGTTATCCACTGGAAAATGCCCTGTACGACATAATTCTTTAAACCATTCTGTATAGCCTATATAATCTCTTCCTACATTATATCTTAACCCAATAAATAAAGCATAGATTAGCATAAAAAGATAAACTCCAGGCTCACTAAAATTTATTTCAACAGTATGCAGATTAGTTGTTTTTTTTGAAATTATTTTTTTTGAAAAAAAAACACAAAAAAACATAAACAGTGTGTAGAAAATATAAGTATTACTATCTTTCATTCTTTAGTGTAAAAAAGATTTGAGAGATTCATTCTGACGGGAAAAATCATAAATTTATGTAATTATTTTTTTTTAAAATAAAACTCAGGACTTTTGATTTTGTCTTTTTAATATCCTTTTTAACAACTCTGCTCCTAAAAGGATATCTTTCTTTATTAAAAAAATAAATAAAAAACTAACAGCAGATAGCAGCAGAATTAGATTAACTGTATTCTCAATAAAAGTTACACTTAAAACAGTAATTAAAGAGATTGATAACAACGTGAAGTAGAAAAAAATATTAGTTATTTTTACTGTTTTCCAAGAATATTTAATCCGGGAAATTACTATCGCTAAGTGTGACAAAACTATTGCGAAAACCACCCCATATAAACCCCAAACTGGAATTAAAATTAAGTTAAACGCGACTGCTATAATTGCTCCCCAAATACTTGAATAAAAAAAATATTTACTCTCTCTACCAGCTAAAAAATTAACTCCTATAAAACTAGATATTGATGACAGAAGAACTGAGAAACAAAGGATCGGAATGTATTTCTGAGCTTCATTAAATTTAGCATCAGCTATAAATTCAATCAATGGTTTACTAAAACAACTAAAAACAATTACAGAAAACACCAGTACAATAAAGACAATTTTGAAAATACTATTATAAAATATTTCATACTCTTGCTTCTTAAATTCCTCTACTGCAGAGATCTGCCAAGAAACCATAAATACAGAAAACAGAACATTTATTAGTGATGGTAATTTATTAGCGACTGCAAAGATTCCAATTGCATGCATACCAAGATAATGCTCCATTAATGGTCTGTTTAATGATCCGACTAACCACCACATAACCGCATTTGGTATTAACGGAAAAGAGTATTTGATCATTTCAGAATAGCTAGAAAACTTAATTTTTTTTAAAGAAAGAAAACTAAATGAACCTGAAGCAAACATTGAATAGATTGTGGTAATAAATAAAGAAAGAATTTGCGCTATAAAAAAACCATCAATTTTATATTTAGGAATTAGAATAAATGCAAAAAAAGCAGTTAAAAAAGTGAGGATAATTCCACTGGTAGCATAAACCTTTATTTGATCAATACTTTGAGCAAACTGCTGAAAAAAATTCTGAAAGAAAAACGCAACAATTAAAAGATAAATATACCCTATATTAGATACAATATTTTCAAAAGTATTGAATGTATTTAAAATTTCTTTAAAACAAAATAATCCAAAACCTGTCAAAATAAGCAACATAACAGAATAAAAAAGGCCGGAAGAGAAATATCTTTTTTGTTTATCAATATTCTGATCTTTAGGAAAAATAAATATTGAATCCGAAATACTTAATGTAAAGATTGTCAATAAGAGACTAACATAAATTAAAATAGTATCTGAGGTACCATATTCTTCTACAGAAAGCCATTTTGTATAGAAAGGAATCATTAGAAAACCTATGAATTTGCTCCCAAGATTTCCTAAAAAAACAAGAAAAGTATTTTTACCTAAGCGTTTGTATTTACTCATATAAACTTATTTTATATTGAATATACTATGAGCCGTTTTTTGCATATTTTTCTTGAAATAATTTATTAAATCAGGATTGTTGTAAACACGACATAAATCTTTAAATTTTCTTAAATCATTTAGATTGTAAATAGGAACTCCTATATCATTTAAAATAGTAGTTCTCGTGTCATTTGTTCCAAAATACATACATTTTTTACCGAACGCGATTGAAGGTAAAATTCCATGTAATCTTCCTGAAATGATGTAAGATGCATTCTTAAAATAAGATAGATATAATTCAACATCCCCATTAAAGTCAATAATAGGGTATTTCCATCCCGCTGCCACTAATCTTTTTGCATCACCTTCTTCGTGAGCTATCCCGATTATAGCTGTCTTTTTTCCAATCCTATTTCCTGCTATCACTTGTTTGTAATAATCTCCTCTTCCAAAAGAAAATAAAACATAATCATTATCCATTGTATCTGAATTATCCAAAAAAAGAGTTGGACAACCAGTGTACAAAGTATTTAATCCATTTGATTTTAAAGTTTTATAAGTAAATGAGTCTCTACTTCCTATTATTCCACTCAAATTTCGAGCAATTGAAAGATTAGGTTTTATTCCTTTTTTGTACGTAAAAAGTCTTTGTTTTATTAAAAGATGTTTATCAATTTGAGAGTACCACAATGATCCTGCAAGGCAAAATGCTTTATAATTTGTACTACCAATATTACTAAGGGAGATATTTTCTCCTGGAGTAAGCATCGTACAACCAGGTATGAACAGACCTTCAAAATCTCCGTCTGGTATCAGATTTTTAAATGAATCAAATTCGACAAAATCAATTTCATAAAACAAGTTGTTTTTCAAAAATTGCTTTGTTGCATAGTCAATAATATAATTTCCATAATTTATTGATGATTCTGTAAAATTCGCATATAAATATGACTTCATGTTTTTTTATATTTCTTTGTTTTTTTTTATATAAAACAATCAGGATAAATTATTTAAAATTTATCTCTCATTATTTTCCTACACTATTCTAAGTAATGACACCTCGATAGAAAATACAGCTTCGCATTTCCAACTCCCATTAAGGCTTTAGAAAAATTTAAAAAGACATTTAAAATTTTAATGAATGAAAAGGTTATTGGTAGTTCCAACTAACTCCTTAGACAAAAATCTAATGTTATTTTTTTGCAAAAGTAAAGTATCAGCATACGTAAAAATCGCCAAAATGAAGGATTAGTCTTATTCTGTCTATAAAAAACCGTATCGTTTTTATCACCTGAAAATACTGAGTTCTTTTAATGCATGATTTTCGCAAAAATTAGTTTTTTTGCGTATTTTTTTTCAGAACAAAACAAAATTGCAGTTTAAAGAATATCAGAATGATTTATTATAACCCTATTTTTGTATACCCAAGATTAAATTTCATATGAAAAAATTAGCTTTCTTTTTCTTCATGATTTTCACATCTATTCACGCCCAAATTTCTGGCTGTACAGATCCCATTTCAAAAAATTATAATCCAGATGCGACAATAAATGATGGTAGCTGCGTTTATGAAACTTTAAAAATAAAACCACAATTAAACATTAAATTAAGTGATTCAATAAAGGAAACTTCGGGTTTAATATCCTTCAATAATTTATTGTGGACTCATAATGATGATCACGATACAACCATTTACGGACTAGATTCTCTGGGAAAAATTAGAAGAAAAATTGTTCTCAATAAAGCAATTAATCATGATTGGGAAGAAATCACACAAGATAATTCTTATTTATACATAGGCGATTTCGGAAATAATTTTACCGGAAACCGAACGGATTTAAATATTCTTAAAATACAGAAAAAATCCTTTTTACAAGAGAACCCAGTCATCGAAACTATTTCTTTTAAGTATTCAGATCAAAATGATTTTTCTCCTAAAAAACAAAACACAACCAATTTTGATTGCGAAGCTTTTGTCGTTTCGAACGACAGTATTTATCTGTTTACTAAGGACTGGCAATCCTCTAAAACCAGTATTTACACATTGCCAAATCAGCCTGGAAATCATATCGCAAAATTCAAGGAAACGCTCGATACAAAGGGCTTGGTGACGGGAGCAACTTACATGGAAGAAAAAAAACTTATTGTGCTTTGTGGCTATTCTAAACTCGGAAAACCGTTTTTATATTTATTGTACGATTTTAAAGATCATGATTTTTTGTCCGGAAATAAACGAAGAATTAATATTGGTCTTTCTTTTCATCAAATCGAAGGAATTACTACCAATGATGGTTTGCTCTATTATTTAACTAATGAAGCTTTGGTCCGAAAACCTGTTTTGAATGTTCACCAGCAAATTCATTATTTTGATTTAAGTCCGATTCTGAATTCCTATCTCCATAAATAATTCGCAAATCGTGATATAATAGTTTACTTTTGCAAAAAAGTTGTGTTTTGTAAAACCTTCATAACTTATAATTTATAACTCATATTTCATAAAGTGAATTACTTATCTGTAGAAAACATATCGAAGTCTTTTGGTGAAAGAACCTTATTTGACAACATCTCATTTGGTATCAACAAAGACCAAAAAATTGCTTTTATTGCCAAAAATGGTTCTGGAAAAACAACTATAATGAGCATCATTAATGGTTTGGATGAGCCTGACACAGGACAAGTAGTTTTAAGAAAAGGAATCCGTATGGCATTTCTTTCTCAGGATAATAATCTACAGGAGGAGTTAACTATTGAAGAAAGTATTTTTGCTTCAGACAATGAAACTTTAAAAGTAATTGAAGCCTACGAAAAAGCGCTTGAAAATCCGGATGATGAAGAAGCGTATCAAAAAGCTTTTGACGGAATGGATCAGCATAATGCCTGGGACTTTGAAACGCAATACAAACAGATTCTATTCAAATTAAAACTGGAAGATTTTAAACTGAAAGTAAAAAATCTTTCAGGTGGACAAAAAAAACGTCTTTCATTAGCCATAATCCTGATTAATCGTCCTGATTTATTGATTCTGGATGAGCCAACGAATCACTTAGATCTTGAAATGATCGAATGGTTAGAAAGTTATTTTGCCAAAGAAAATATCACCTTGTTTATGGTAACGCACGACCGTTTCTTTCTAGAGCGCGTTTGTAATGAAATCATTGAATTGGACAACGGAAAATTATACCAATACAAAGGAAATTACTCTTATTATTTAGAGAAAAAAGAAGAGCGAATTGCCTCTGAAAACGCCAGCGTTGACAAAGCCAAAAATTTATTCGTAAAAGAATTAGAATGGATGCGACGTCAGCCAAAAGCGAGAACTACAAAATCGAAATCGCGTCAGGATGATTTTTATTTAATTAAAGAAAAAGCCCAAAGCCGTCGTCTTGAAAACAAGGTCGAACTTGAAATTAATATGGAACGTATGGGAAGCAAGATTATCGAGCTTCACAAAATTTCAAAAAAATTCAAGGATCATGTTATTCTGGACAACTTTAGTTTCGATTTTCAACGTGGAGAACGTATCGGAATTATTGGAAAAAA
>Ga0065714_10002870_pt1 | contig 19803 bp, 25 predicted proteins | sample MisRhiReplicate2_FD_59101 | JGI IMG/M metagenome (GOLD analysis project Ga0065714, IMG submission 59101) | Miscanthus rhizosphere microbial communities from Kellogg Biological Station, MSU, sample Rhizosphere Soil Replicate 2: eDNA_1 v2... | ecosystem: Host-associated > Plants > Roots >...
GCGGTCCCTGCGTCGCCCGCTGCGGCCACAGCGTCACTCGCGCTACCGGAAGCCGCCGAAGCCGCCCCCGTGGCCGTAGACGCCGCCGTGGTCGCTGTGGATGCCTTCTCTGTGGCCGTGGAAACACCCTCAGTGACAACGAGGGCAGCAGCGGCAACGGACTCGAGGGTTTCGGTCCAGCCGGCCAGAGCTTCCGGGGTTGGTGTGAGCGTCGTCGGGTCAACCTCCGCCAGGTCGGCGAAGTTCGCATCCCCAGCAACGGCGACGTAATGCATTGCAGCACCAGCGATTCCCCCGTATTCGCGGATCTGCCAGCACTGTGCCAAACCCGTATCGGACAGTGGTACATCAACCTGACCGTCTGCGAGGGAGACAGAGAACGGGGCTGTCGTGCGAATGGCCCCGTCCTCCACCTCCCTGTAACGCAAAGCGAATTCGAGGCGACCCGGCGAGGAAACATCGACACCATCAGGGGTCGGCTTCCGGTAGTCAAACGTGATGATGCCCATGTGATGCTCCTCGGGGGTCGGGTTAGACGGTGGGCTTGTTCGGGAGCTGCTGCACGGAGACGGCGGTGATGATGATGGAGATGAGTGCGACGTACGGGGGAATGCCGATGCCGATTGCGGGTGCGGCGATGATGACGGCAGAGAGAATGCCGCCGATCCATGCGGCGTAGGCCTTGACGTATGCGGCGGGGTTTTTGATCACGGTGACTCCTTAGGTCAGTGCGGAAGTGCTGAGTAGATGCCGACACCGGCACCGATGAGGATGCCGCCGACACCGATGACACCGGCGATGGCAGCCCAGAGGGCTTTCGACCCCTGCGTTTGGCCCTGTTGCTGGATGGACCCGTTCATGAATGGTTCGAGCTTCGTCATGAGGGTTTCGAACGACGCCGCAACGCCTAGCTCAAGCTTCTCGATGGCACTGTTGACACTGGCGGTGGTGGCGTAAACCCCAGACTCGGAGAGGTTCTTGTCGCGGAGAGCATCGTTCTGCTGCTCCTTGTACGTCTGCGATTCGCGGGCCAGGGAGAGGGCGGCGAGGTCAGCAGTCTCCTTGATCTTGAGCGCCTTCTCCTTCTCGATGTTGACCTCTGTGTATCGGCGGTCGCGCTCGTCGTTGAACCGCTCATCGGCTCGGCGCAACTCGGCTGCGTGGATGGCGTAAGACTCCAAGGTCCACCCTGCGTCTGTGATGTCGGGGGCCTTCGTCATTGAGCGATCCCCTCGATGCGTTTGGGCGTGTCGTCGGCGTGAGCAGCTACCATGAGCTACCCCCTTTCGTGGTTAGTGCATGGAAGGGATCAGCCCGCGGATGGTTCTTGAAAGCCATCCGCGGGTGTTGAGGCAGAGCATCTGCAGAAGTCGCAGCACGGGCCGCATGCGCATGTGTTGGACCATGCGTGCCGGCACATCTGCTACTTCTCGGAAACGTTGAAGTTCTTGCAGAACGCCTTGAACACGGGCCACTCAACCTTCGGCACGTCATCGATGGGCGGCGGGGAGAGCAGGTCTGAAGCCTTGTGCTGAACAAGGAAGTTCACGGCAGACCGCCAATCGTTGTACTCGGCGATGCTGTCGAACTCGGCCTTCACCCCCGGCTGGAAGTGGATGATTTTCTTGTTCGGGGCTACGACGTAGGCTTCGGCCATGGTGATGCTCTCCTTCGGGTTGTCGATCACGATTGGGGTGTTGGTGCTGGCGACTGCGGATGCGGCAACACCGGCGAGGGTTTCGGTTCCGTGTCGCATGGTCCAGCCGCGGTATTCGGGCAGTCCGTAGTCGAGGAAGTGGATGGTGCCGAGCGCGGTGCCGTAGTTCGAGGTGCGCGAGGAGGCCATGAGCAGGGTGCCGCCGCCGAGCTCGAAAGCCACGTGCCCGTCGCCGCCGACGCCCGCCCAATAGTGGATTGCGCCGCGGGGAGCTTTGGCCCATTCGCCGTTCAGGTCGCCCGATGCGTTCCCCGCGAGCAGTGCGCTCGAGAAGCTCCCGTTGAATCCGCCGGCACGCCACACGAACGATTCGCACCAGCCCGCCCACGACTTGCCGTCGCGCTTCGGGTGATCCTTGGCGTACTGGATCACCTCGTCAATCGTGTTTGCCATGAGGCTCCTTCGAGTTGAGGGAACGGGAGCCCCGAAGGACTCCCGTTCGAATGGGTTACGGTTCGTGTACGCTCACGGGCATGAGCGATTTCTGGAAGCGACTGTTCCCGCGTGCGGGTGAGCGCTGTGCAGGCTGCGGCAACTCGCCCGCAACCCTGGGATCTGGTACGTGCTCGCCGGAATGCGCCGAAGATGCGCAATGGGCTTGGGCGATCAGGTAGCAGGAAGCCCCGAAAGGCTCCCTATACGCAGGCGGGCTAGAGCCGCGCGTCGACCATCCTGAGTTCGATTCGTCCGAACCGCATCGTCCCGCCACCCGATTTGGCGACTGCGATCTCACCCATGGACACGTTCGCAGGGATAACGAATTCGGGGGTGGTCAGCACGCCCGACGGGTGCCGACCGCCAACAGTCACGTCACCCGTGAACAATGCCAGTGCGGTGATCCTGCGGGAAAACCCAACATCGTTGGCAACGAATGACAGGTCGAATGTGCCATCCGTCCACCCCTCAGCGTCGCTCTCGAACTCAACCATCGCCTGCATCACAGTGCCCGCCGAGGGCAACCCCACGGCCTGCCTGAGGTAGCCAATGCCAGCGGGGTTGAATGTGATCTGCTGCCACTCGCCGATAACACCGTCCGTGCGCGGCACCTTAGCTGCACCCAAGACACCGGAAGTCGTCCAGTACTGCGCCAGGCCAGGGCCGGGCGAACCATTGATGCCCTCCATCGCGGGATTGTTCACAAAGTTGAACGGGTCGCGCGCACTGAATAGTGCATCATTCATGGGCAATATGCCCTTCAGCTGCTCGTAAATGTACGTGCCGACAATGAACGCGCCCAAGCTGTTGAGATGAACCCCAATGGAGTCGAAGTACTCAGGGATCGGCAACCCCGCACTGTTAGTGAGGACCTTCGCCCAGTCCAACAGGATGATGTTGCGCGGGTTGGTCCGGGCGTTCGCACGTATCCAAGCGTTCACAAGGTGCTGGTCGTTGCGCGACTCCGTCGAAATGTCCCCCGCCGGCATGATCGTCGTGGCGATAACGATCGCCCCACTCGCGATAATCCGGTTGTAGAGCGTTGTCAGGTTGGCGATAATCTCCAGCCGGCTCTTCAACCCGCGAATATCATTGGTGCCAATATCAAGCAGCACATAGTCGGGGGCGAGGCTGAGCACATCATCGTCCAGCCGGGGCATCAGGTCCTCAGTGCCACCGCCCGGGTACCCAGCAATGTGTGTGGTCACTCGCTGCTTCAGCAGGATCGCGGCATGAGTCCAGTATCCCGACGCGAGGTAAGCCACGAACGTGCCGCCGTCGCCAGCGACCGTGTTGCCGAAGTTCCCGTACGCCTTCGAGTCGCCCGTCACAACCAGCCCAGCGCGCGACGGCCGGGCATAACCGGACGGCGGCGTGATGATCCAGCCGGCGTCCTGTGAGGTTGGTATCGCGACGTACGCCGCGTCCAGGGCGTCCTTTGTTTCACTTGGGGTGCCGACGAGGCTGGCAACCCCAGCGTCGGTCGGAACTGCCTCGAAACCGGGAAGCCCTCGAGGCCCAGTTTCGCCCGTGAGTCCGCGCGGACCCTTGAGGTTCGTAATGAGCTGGTAATCTTCGGCAGTCGCCATGATCAAGCCTTCTTTCGAGAAAAGTCGCCGGTGTCGGGGTTCAGCCAGTAGGCGGGGAGCAGGGACGGGGGAGCGGTAGAGATGCCGACCGCCAGCGGGCTCGACCAGTCGCGCACAAGGTCAGCGAAGTTCCACACGCCCTCAGGCACGCGGATCTGCCACGGGAATTCCTCGTACCCGACCGGAATGTTCTCGCCGTTCAAGTAGTGCGCCGTGATCGTGTAGTAACGGTCCTGGGGCATCTCCTCGGTGGCGACGATGTACAGGGACCACTTGCCCGTCGCGCTGTCGACCGTCACGGATCGGGTCTTTGTCCCCGAAAGTGCCATCCGGGCGACGCCAGTTTCTGTTGCAGTGTCGGACAGTTTGAATTCCAACGTCGTGGAATAGATGCCCATGCTGTACGCGCCAAGATCAAAAAAGTTGCCAGAAACGAGTGACATGTGCCCTCCATCGGGGGATTGAAAAGTGAGAGCGAGGTATAGGCTTCGGCCATGGTCAGCATGGGGAAGTTCGCAGTGTTCGCAGTGGTTGTGCTCGCGTTGAGCGGGTGCGGGGCTGCGGTTGCGAGTGCACCCGGGGACGGTGCGCGGGCAAGCGCGCCAGCCCTCACCGCGGCGCCGACGACGCCGGCGCAGGAGGAGTTCGTGACCGCGACGCACCGGATTGTCGGGCTAGAAGATGTCCCCGCGCCAGAGGCGCTCATTGTGGGGGAAGACGTGTGCGCCCGCCTGGACGCCGGCGAAGACCCAACCACGATGGCCCCGGTGGCGAACGGCACCGAAGCGACCAACAAGGAAATGGTGATCGTTGCCGCACTCACCCTCTGCAAGGAGCACGACGCGCCCGTACAAGAAGCATTCGCCGCCCCCATCCGCGAGGCAGAAGCCGCGCGCATCGCCGAGGAGATCGCTCACCCAACGGAGATCCAGACCTCACCGCCCGACTAAGCGGCCAGCAGCCTGCGCATCTCGTCAAGGGCTGCCACGGCCGAGGCGAGCTCTAACTCGAGCTTCGAGATGCGAATGTCGGACGCGGCCTGACGCCGTGCGCCAATCTCAGTGCGAGCGAGAGCCAGCCGGTCATAGGCAACACCCTGGACAGTGCCGTCGTTGCCGTACTCGACGAACTGTTCGCCGCCCGCAGCGGCAACTTCCTCAGCGATGACACCGGGGACGCGCTTGAACGTCGCGTCATCCCATACGGCCTGTTCCACGAGATTGAGCGGACGCGGCGCGTTGAGCAGTGCCGAAATGCTCTCTGCCGCGCTGAGATCAACCCAGTCTTTCAGCGGCACGTCAAGCAGCGCGTCAGGCACCTCCATCTCCTGCGCGTCAATCTTGTACCGGGCAGCAGACGTGACCCTCTGATACACGCCGCTGTCCGACACTCGCATGTTCACGGGGCTGGTCGTGCCGCCAATGGCGGCATTCAGGACCCACCCCGAGTTGACCCGGAAATCGCCGCCCATCGTGAGGTCGCTCGCAATAGTCGCCGATCCGGCCATCGTGACGGTGTTGGCGAACGATGCGAGCCCACCGACCGTGAACATTCGATCAACGATCACCTGTGCGGCCGCGTCGAGGTGGATAGTGCCGGCCGACTGGATGTTGCCCGTGGGGCTGATCGTGGTGCCGCCTGCCGTGATCTTGCCGCCCGACAGGACGCGCAGGTCATTGGAGAGCGACGTGATGCCCCTAATCCACAGTGCGCCCGTGTTGTCCTGGTCGCCCTCCACATGGAAGGGACCAATAATCCGGGTGCTCGGGCCGTGGATCTCGAGGTTGCCCTGGATGTCGGTGTTGCCCTCGACGTGGAATGGGCCGGTGATCGTCGTACTCGGGCCCGTGATCTCGAAGTTGCCCGAGATGTCAGTGTTGCCACTCACGTGGAACGGCCCGGTGATGCTGGTGTTCGGCCCGGTGATCGACAGCGCCCCCGAAATAGTAGTGATGCCCTCGACCACCAGCGCTCCGACCAGCTTGAGCGTGCCCGTGACGATGAGCCACCCCGATACCAGCTGCGAGCCGAGCACCTTCAGCGACTCGTTGCCAATGAAGCGGGTTGAATTGCCGGGCGTCGACACCGCGGACTTGCCCAGCGGCACCGCAACGTCTGTGACCTTCTGCCGACCAATGAGCTTGCGCTGCTCAGACTGATTCAGGTTGTCAATCTGTCCCATCACGCACCCCCAATCGGTTGAGTTTGGATCCGCACCTTGTCGCTGCCAACCGTCATCGAGTAGCCGATTGCACGAGTCTTCCGCCAACCGTCAGGCTGCCATCCGTGGTCCCACACTCCGATGTAGTGCAGGACGCCCAGAGCGATCGCAGTTGGATGTTTGCTGGCGAAGATGGAGAATTCCCACTGCTCAGTCGGCAGAGTGTGCGTTGCCTGATCCGAGTTCGCGTGAGCCTGCAACACCGCCATGCCCTGATCCGCACCCTTGTACGACACCATGCGTTCAAGCGCCGGCAGGGACGATGAGCCGGTGGCAGTCGCCACCATCATGTCCACCTCGGAACCCGTTCCGACAGCGAACGAGGTGGTCGACATCTTCGTGCCGTCCTCAGTCACCTTCACGTCAAAGATGCCCGGCTCCGGCGCAGTGAGCATCCAGTCGAACCGCGCCCCGGTGAGCTGAGGCTGTGCGGCAGTACCGGTGCGCATCTTCCAGTAGAAGGTGCCCGCGTCACTCCACATCGGCTCGAAGTCAATGTCCGGGCCAACATCCTGCAGCTCGTTCAAGCCCGCGTCGAGGGTGGTGAAGTTGTAGTCGTAGTAGATCCGGTAGCCGGTGCCGACCTCGGACGAATCAGACAGTTCAATCGGCAGCGAATAGTTACCGTCCGTCCGCGCCTGAGTGCCAGCCCACACCACCCACGGCGCAATGGCCGCGAGGGTGTGACTGCCGATCTCAAGCTTATTGTCAGACGTGTTGCCCGAATAGCCGTTGGTGCCGAACGTGTACCGGCGCGACAGAATCGACCGGATGTCCGCATGCTGAATGTCCAGCTCGCCCTTGTTGAAATCGAACGAGCGGCACTGGATCACACCGCCGTACAGCGCCTTCTTCTGCAGCCCGAAAGCATCCAGGAAAATCGACACCACGACGGTGCGCGCCCACAGCTGATACAGGGACCGCAGGGTGGCGCGCGAGCCCAACGGCATCGCGTTCGGGAACGTGTGCGACCCCGTGCCCATATCGTTCAGGACCCGGTTGAATGACCCGTCCGAAGGGAAAACCGTTGACTGCCGAACACCAGACTGAGAATCAACAACATCCACGACCTGCATCAGATTGACGTCCTTCGAACGAGAGACGACAGGCTGAGTGCGCCCGAATCGGGGATGAGCGTTTGCACCACCTGAGCACCCCCAGGGATCGGCCAGAACTGCGCGATAGGCATGTGCCCGTGGACCTGCGAACCGTCGATGAACAGCGTCATCGTGGAGAAGTCGATGACGTGATCGTGACCAGGCGTCACTGCGATGTCCACGACGATGCGACGACCGTTCGGGCCGTAGAGCGTGTAGCCCGGCGCCGACCCTGAGATGGTCTGGATGGGCAGCGCCTTGTAGTTGCCGTAGTGGTAGGCGGCCTCACCCGAAACGAACCCGGGCTTGGCCGGCTCACCGAACTTGTACGGCTTCGGGAACTTGAGGACCACCTGGTACTGATTGCGCTGACCCCAGATCTCAGAGTCAAACTCAGGGCCATCAGACTGCAGTTGCGCCCAACCCCACTGCGTACCATTCGGGCCATCCACAAACACCTGCCGGACGCCATCGGCGAACAGCCCCGCAAGCTGCTCGCCGTACTGCTCCATCTTCTCCGCGGAGGTCGTGATGCACGGGCCGGCGAAGGTCAGGATGCGCGGCTCAAGATAACCCGGCATCGTGTAGTCACCGTCGCCACCCTGAACCGGCGTGTCATCCCGCTTCTCGCCCGGGCGCTTCGTCCAGCCGGACCACTCCCGAATATAGAAGCCCTCATTGCCGAGCCCGCCGTCAAACTTCAACGTGCCGATGCGGATGTCAAGAGCGGACATTTACCACGACCTCTCTTGGTAGTTCTGCTTCGCAAGCACCGCTTCCGCGAGCTCATTCGCAGACGGGCCATCCGTCACGTTGAAGGTGTTGCTGATCGACTTCTTCGTCACCGACGACGAGTTGCCGCCGTACGTGTGACCCGACTGGACGTACTGCGGTTGGGTGGCGTAACCGACCGTGCCGCCGTTCGCGTGACGGGAAGCCGACCGGAAATACTCATCCAGTCGGTCAGCGTTGATCGCCTTCAACAGTGGCCGGTGCTTCTCAGCCATCGCAGTGCGAGTGACTTCCTCACCGTTCGACAGCCACACCGGGATCGAGTCGGACGTAGACGTTCCCGGCCCGTAGACCGAACCGCCCTCAGCCCTCGTCATTCCACCCGAACCATCGATTGCGATATGGCTGGTCATCGTTCCTCCGATGCCATTGAGCAGATCCTGAATGTGCTGGATCTTCGCAGCAGCATCCGCAGTCTCGGCGAGGATCTGCGTTTGCGCCTGCGTGGGCAGGGCGTACACCTTGTCGATGAGCCGCTGCACCTCGTCGGCGCTGAACCCACTCGCTGCAGCCTGTTCCGCGAGCGCGTCCCGACTCGTCGCCAGGGTAGCTGAGTACTTGTCCGCGGCGTCCTTCGCGCTCATCGTCTTCAAGTCCTGCTCATAGACGGCCTCCGCAGCAGCCTGCGCATCAGCAGCAACATCAGAGAGCATCGAGGCGTTAGCCGAGCCGGCGGCAGTGGACTCATCGAGGCTCAACGTGAACCCGTCCAGCGTCCCCACGAACCCGTCAAGGGTGCCGTTGGCCGCCTTGTACGCGTCCTCCTGCAGCTTGATGAACTCTTCCTTCTGCTTCTCCACCTCTTCGGTGATCCCAGCGAGTGAGTCCTGGTAGGCCGCGTTGGCCGAAACCGCATCCTGCCCGACACCGTTCGCCAGGTTGATCGACTCCATGAGCGCGGCCACCTGCTCGTTCAGACCCGACGCCTCATCTGCAGCCGCAAGGTACGCGTCAGCAGCATCGAGCGCAGTCGGCGTGGCATCGCCGAACGCGATACCCAGCAGCGCGGTCTTGTTCGCAGCCTCATTGGTCGAGGTGACGTTGATACCCAGCTCAGTCGCCTGCTCGGTGAGCGCATCCTTGTAGGCGGGCATGGACGACAGCAGGCGCCACTGCGACTGCGCGGTCCCATCCGTCTCCTTGGCCAGCAGCCGGAACTCCCGCTGCGCCTCCGGCAGGTCAGAACCAGCCGTCTTCGCAAGCTCGGTCCCAACATCCTTCAACGCCTGCAACGCCCCGAACGAACCCTCGGCACCGAACCTGGCCCACATGTTCTCGCTCTGCTCAGCCGACTCCTGCAGCAGCCACGGCAGATCGTTGAGCTGCGCCTTCACGTCTGCCAGTGCGGTCCACTCGCGACCCTCCCCGACCTTGTTGAAGATCTCGGCCGCTGAGGTCGCGGTCTTCATGCTGTTAGACACCTCTTCGGACGAGGCCCTCAGCGATTCCAAGTACTGCCCCAGCAGGGCGACGCCGACAGCGGCGGCAGCGAGCGCAGCACCCCACGGCCCGGTGAGGAACTTAGCCGTGGTGGCAAGTGCGGCGCCGGACTTCACGACCGCACCCTGCATGCGGAGGGCGCTCGCTGCAACGGCGGGCATCTCCGACGCCGCAAGGGTTGCGAGCGCCACCTGAAACTGTGCAATCTTGGGCACACCAAGCAGAAAAGCGCCACCTGTAAGAGCCGCCGCAGCAGCCACGGCGCCCAGTGCGAGCGCAACCTGCTGCACGCCCAGCGGCGCACCGTTGAACACGTCCACAAGGGCGGTGACCGTTTGAACCAATCCGCGCAAGACCAAGTCGGAAGCCGACCCGCCCTTGATGAGCGCAGTATCGAACGCGCCGCCGAGCTTTTCGACGTCTCCATTGAGGTTGTCCAGTTTGATCCGGGCAGTCTCGGCGGCGTAGCCGGAATCGGCCACCTTGTCGTTCCACGCCGAGATGCCCTTCGCGCCCTGGTCGAACATCACGGATGCCGACCGAACAGCGTCGGTACCAAAGATCGTGGCCAGAGCGAAGTTTCGCTCTTCGTCGGAGAGGCTTCCGAGCCCGTTCTCGAGCTGGCCCGCGATCGCGGACATGCCCAGCATCTTCCCCTGTGCGTCGTACACGGAGATGTTGTACTTCTCCATCAGCTCGGCGGCCTTGCCGGAGGGCTTCTCAAGCGCGAGAAGCATGGTCTTCAGCGAAGTGCCGGCATCCGACCCGATCAAACCGGCGGATGCGAACGCTGCGAGCACGCCCGTTGTCTCATCGAGTGACATGCCCGCCTGAGATGCGACGAGGCCACCCTGGGCAAGCGCGGCGCCGAGATCCTGCACGGACCCCTGCGCCTTGCCCGCGCCGGCCGCCAGAAGGTCGGCGACGTGGGGAATGTCCTTGCCCTCGAGCTTGAACTGTGTGAGCGCCGTGGCGGCGATAGAAGCCGCGTCAGCCACACCTAGACCGCCAGCCGACGCGAGGTCCAGGGAACCCGCCAGGGCGCCGCCCAGCACGTCCGCAGCGGACACCCCGGCCTTCGACAGTTCGTCAATGGCGTTCGCGGCCTCGGTGGCGGTGAATACCGTGGAAGCGCCAGCCTCGATCGCCGCATCCCGCAGCAACCCCATGTTCTCAGCGGACTCGTGCGTGGACGCCTGCACCTCGGACATCGCCGCATCGAAGTCAGCAAACTTCTTGATTGCCAGACCAACGCCGACCGCAGCGATCGCGCCGATGGCCATAAGCCCGGTGCCGACCTGCTGCATAGCCTGGGTCTGAGCCTCAAACTTCGCCCGAGCTTGATCCGCGGCCGAGCCAGCTGCAACGTTTGCTTTGCGCACCTGCTCGAAGCCGGACACGTAGTTGGAAACCTGAGCAATCAGACTTACTTTTACAACCCTGTCGGTCATTTGGAAACCTCCGGGGTAGTTGTTCAGTTGTGGCTAGCCGCCGATTTCCTCGACGGTGAAGTACGCGCCGTTTAGATTCGGCGGCGAGTCCTTCGGGAACTGCGATTTGTAGGCGTCAATCCGGTCGAGCTCGGCCTTCTTGGCGTAGTCCCAGAACGGCCCGTGCCCGACGTACCCGAGCGAGGAGCGGTAGTTCATCGGGTCAGCTTCGGGGCTCGTAGCCTTCGACAGCAGGTGACCGTGCGGGCCGATGTCCGCCTTGAACGCTTGCGCGGCCAGCAGCATGTCGACCTGCTCCATGTCCCACTCCGCCTCGCGGGTGGTCACAGACCGGAAGACCAACAGGCCGTCCGCATCGAAGTACTCCGTGGTTTCCTTTGGCTCCCAGCCCGCCAAACGACGCGGGGAAACCCGCATCCGTTCGGCAAGAGCCATCTCGTCTCTTAGGCGGGACGAGTCGCCAACTCTTTTTTCATCTGCGCCACCCGCTGCGCAGGCTCGTACTCATTCAGCTCGTAGATCGCATCGATGACCAAGCCGAACTCGTGGCCGCTGATGGTGGTGAACAGGTCGGCCCACTCGTCAACGGCAGGAACGCCAGCAGACGCCGGCACAACCTCAAGGGCGACCTCTTTGCCGTCCTCGATGCGCACGCCGCACAGCGGGGCGGCAAGGCGGCAGACAGCGTGCATGTTGTAGCCGTACTGACGGTCGACCGGCGCGTCGATGCGGACGGGGCAGCGGGCGGTGATCTCCGCCCACTCATCCCCGGGCATCCGCGAGAAACGCAGCGCGATGAGCGAATCAGCAGTGATGGTCAGGAGTTCGTCAAGCTTCTCCTGCACCAGCTCGGGCGCGGACTTCGTGGCGAGGCGGGCATCCGGGTTGGCACGCGCGGCCTCAAGTTCAGCCTGCAGGGCGGCACGCTTGTCGGACACATCCGCGTCAAGGGAAACGGTGACTTCACGTGTCGGACGGGCTGCACTTTTGGCAGCGGCCAGACGGTCTTTGAAACTGGACATAGGGGTTACCTCCACAGTTGAGTCCACAGTTGGTGAGGTGGAACCTGCAGGGGCGCGACTGTGGGCACGCCCCTGCAGGGGATTGGGTTAGGCCGCGAAGACGCAATCCACGATCGCGCCGGAGAGTGCTGCCTGCTGGGTGATGGTGAACTTGCCGGTGCCGTCGATCGGCCCGGGGATCTGCGGGCCGAGGTTCACCGGCACCGATCGGCCGACCTGAGCTGCGGCCGCAACCACGCCATTCGAGATGGCGCGACGCTCAACGAAGTAGCCCGACTTGGACGAAGCGTTGGCGTCCAGCTTCAGCACGACTGCCGCCGAGCCTGCCGCAGTCGAAGCCACGTAGACGACACCCGATCCGAAGGTCTGGGTGAGCGTGTCCAGCGACTCGAGCGGGGTCATCAGCGCCAGGCGCTCATCAAGCGTGGTCGTCTGCGCGCCGGCCAGCGTCCAGCCCGCGGGGGTGAATGAGTGGGTGATCCTGAACGCGGTGGCCGCACCCAGTTCGGTTGCAGCCTTGGGGGCCTTCGGGTCGGCCAGGGTCGGCACCCACCAGATGACGGTGTTGCCCTTCTGGTCGATTGCCGGGGGAACAGTGTCGGCGACGTCTGCCATGGGGTGGTCCTTTCGGTTTTGCCCCTTAGCGGGGTTCAGTTTCCGGGCATGCCGGAATCACCGACCGGGCGGCCAGTGAAGTGATGGGTGGGTTAGATGGGAGTGGACTCGAAGCCGATTTCCGCGGTATGGAAGATCGTCGGCGGCGAAGCGTCGGTGTCGACATCCATCGGCTGCGGGACCGAATACCAGACCGCGCACGGGTGCTCACCCGCGATGACCGGAACGACGCCGAAGCCGCCGACGATGAGGCGTGCCTTGATCAGTTCCGCAGTCTCCTGCGCCTGATCAGCAGTCAGCCCGACCGTGTGCACAACCCAGCGCGGGTGCGCGACTACTGCAGGGCCAGCGAGCCGGTCTGATTGGTCGCTGCCGTCAGCGGGGTGGATCACCGCATAGGGGATCTTCACGGCTGACTTGTCGGCGTTTACCGCGAGCGAGACATAGACGCGATTCGTGAGCTGCGGGATTGCGTTGATGGTGGACTTGAGCCAGTTGGTATGAACCCTCACAGCCCCGCCTCCTTCAACGCTTGATCAATGGCAATCTCGATGCCCTTTTCGAAGTCGTCGGCGTTCTCCTGCAGCGCCGCATGACCGAAACCACGCGGGGCAACCTTCGGGGTGCCGTACTCAGAGATGTTGCCGAGTGGGCCCTGAGGCTTGGACTTGTCGAAGCCGATCTCCGCGGCCAACGTGGTTCCGGTGGCTTCGATGTCGTAGGACACGGCGCCGGGGAGTCCGGGGAGAGTGGCCGAACCCTTGAGCCTGTCGCGCCAGGAGGACTTGATCTTGCCCGACGTGACCTCGACGGCCTTGCGCAGGAGGGGGCCGGAATTCTTGGGCACCTCGCTGAGATCTCGTGCGAGCCGGTTTAGCTCGGAGAAGTCGGCGTCGGCGGTCATATCGTGACCACCGGAAAGCGCGCCGCTGTTACAGCGCCCTTCTGCGACTCACCGTCAATGCGGAACGTCTCGCCCACAAGGTCAGGATCAACCTCGGAAGCATCGACCCATACGGTGTCGTCCTTCTCGACCGCGCCCGCCATGCCAACCGGGAGCGACAGAACCACGCTCTGCACGGCCAGAACCTGCCCCACGGGGGTTTTCTCGGACACGACCATCGACGGGTACTTGATGCGGCCCCGACCGCTGTAGTGGAGCGTGAGGACTTCGGGGTAAGTGTTCGTGATCGGGTCGAACTCGCCGGTGGTTAGGGTGCCGACACGGACGGTTTCGGTCATGCGGGCGTTGGCCTGAGCCCTGAGGAACGGGAGGGTTGCCAGAATGTCCGCGTTGAGACTCACCAGTCACCACCCTCGAAGATCGGGCGGCCGGCGATGTCCACCCCGCAGGAGCAGTACAAGGCGCCGAACATGCCCGCGCACCACGGCAGGTGACTCGAGGCGACGCCCACCATGTCGATTGCGAACGCGCCCGACGTTTCAGTGAGGCCGAGCAGCAGCCACCACTCATCGAGGATCGTCACGCGACCCTTGCCCGACTTGTACGTCCGCGAGCTCGAGCCGTCATCGACCGCCACCGTGACCTGCGTGGCGTCGTCGGGCTTCTTCAGGTGCGCGACGACTGCTGTGCGCACCACGTAATCAAGCTTCGCCTCATCCGGATAGAACTCCGGCGCAACAGCGAGGCGCCGAGCCTCGATGAGCATAAGCGCGTCATCGATCCACATGAACCACTGCTGCTCCAAAATGGAGCCAGTTTCGGGGGCGGCCTGCCCGAGAGCAACCGCGATCATACTGGGAGTCACAGACATGACCGCCCCCTTCTACTGGTTAGACGTTCTCGATCGACTCGTTGTGGAGATCGATGGCGGCGAGAAGGTCTTCCTTCTTCGTCGCATCGCCCAGGTCGACCGTGTGCTCATCGGCGTAAGCCTTGAGCTCGGCGACCTTCCACGACTTGTCCGGGGTGTCGGACTTCGTGGGGGACTCGGCTCCGTCGAACGGCTTCCACCCGGAGGCGAAACGGTCGTCCTTGGAGTCATCGACCGACACGACGATTCCCGTGCCGTTCTGGATGAACCGACTCATCAGACGTTCGCCACCTTGTCCACGACGACGGAGAACGCGTCCAAGTCCATGACGCCCCAGCCGTACACGATCTCTGCACGGAGCGCGATCTGGTTCTTGCGCTTGAGGTCACCCAGTCCGTCCGGGTCGCCGTACTTGATCAGCTCGACGGGGATGTTCTTCTGCACACCCCAGCGGAACGCATCCCACTGGCCCATGATCGCCTTGACGTTCGTGTCCGTCGCCTCCGGCAGACCGGAGACTGTGGACGAGCTGTACGCCGGCAGCCCTTCGAACGAGGTGATGTTCGCGCCGTAGCCCAGTTCGGGGTACTTCTTGCGGCCATCCGCGTACCGGGCAGTCGCGATCGTCCACGCGTAGCGCGGGTCGAAGGCGGTTCCGTTCGGGATGTACCCGTCCGCAATGATCAGGCCGGCGGCCTGCTCGAGCACGATGTCAGGGGTGAGCAGCGTTGCGGTGGTGAGCTCCACGATGTTGGTCGTGGTCGCGATGCGGTCGCCCGCAACGATGCCGGCCGCGACAGTTCCCGCACGCGGGTTGATGCCGTGGAAGCCACCGAGGTCGAGTGCGCGCGAGAGGGCAAGTCCACCCTCATCGGAGAGCGTCTGCAGCACACCGAGCTGGTATTCCTCGTCGGCCCACTGCACCTCCTCGTTGAATCGCATGGTGACCTGGAACTTGTGGGGGGTGACGACCTTCGAGCCGAAGGTGGCGTTGGTGTCGCCCTTGTCTCCACCCTCACCGACGAGCTCGGCGCGGGGGCGGCCCGTGAGGGTCATGTGGGTGACTTCACCGAACTTCTGCGGCTCGGAGCCCGATAGGGCGGCGATCGCGGAACCGGTTGCGGCTTTCTTGAACATGCCCTCGGCGATGTTCTTGGGGAGTACGAGCCCCGAGGTGGCGAGAAGTGCCATGAGTGGTTTCCTTTACGCTTAGTCGCCCGGAGCGAACAGAGCGGAAACGAATTCCGCGTCTTTGCTCGGCTGCGGGCGGGGGTTGTTGCCTTCGTTGGGGACGACCAGCGGGGTGCTGGGCTGTGCTCCCCGAAATGCGATGAGCGCATCTGCGGACGCCTCAAGTTCGGCCTGCGTGCTGCCCGAAAGCAGTGCGACAGGTACGCCCTTGGCGGCGGCCACGGTGGAGCGAAGTGCACCGGATTTGAGCAGGGCATTTTCAGCCTCAAGCTCTGCGGTGCGGTCCGCCTGCCGTTGCGCATCGGTCTTGTCCCGATCCTTGAGCGCCTTCAGTTCGTTCTCCGCGAGGGTTCGAGCATCGCGCTCAGCTTGCAGTGCGGAGAGTCCGGGAGCGCCGAGGGGTGCTTCCACGGGCGCAACCGCGGGCTCCACGGGAGGAGTGGCTGTCGGAGTGATGACGGGTTCGGTGGGAACGATGGGGTCTGGCATGACGGCCTTTCGTGTGATGCGGCATCGCGCCGCGTTGATCCGCCAGCCGTCGCGGCTGGGGATGGTTTTGGGGGTTAGTAGTTGTCGTCCAGGTATTGGCGCAATGCGGCCTTCTGGGCCGGCGTGCGGCCTTTGTGGCTGGCCTTGTACTGCATGACCGACGCCTCCGGGCCAGACTCGCCACCGCGGAAAACTGCCTCCGCAGTGCAATGGCAGTTCGGATGCGTGGCAAACGTCGCGCTCGACTGCCGATACACGGCACCTCGAGAGGCGAGCATTCGGCACAGCTTGCAACCGCCAGCAGTGACCCGGCGCCAACCAATCGCGTACGGGTCGTTCTTCTGGTTGACCAAGATTGCGTCCCTGTACGGGCGTGCAACCTCAAGCTGAATCAACTCGCCCATGCGTGAGGCGACAGACAATACGTCTTCGGGATCGACCAGCAGTGGTGCAGCCGACCACGCGATCGCGCTGCGGGTCTTCACAACCCGGTCCGTCTCGACAATCTGCGGGACGAACGGCGACGTGGCGCCGGCCAACTCGCGCTCCTGCTCGTAGAAGTCCAGCGCAAGCGCCGATGATCCGTCCGAGTAGTAGTCGATCAAGCCCGGAATGTTGTCGAGCAGGATCAGCCGACGCGCCTCCGGCGTGCCAGACGTGCGCGAGAACAGGTCCACCCCAGCGGCCACAGCTTCCGCTGTGAGCCGTTGGAGCATGGCCCGTGACTCACGCGCCGTTGGCATTGTCCTGAGGCGTCACGGGTGCGGCCAGGGCCGCCACAACGGCACGTCCCGCGGCACGACGCTCGGCACTTCGCTTTTCAGCCAGCGCCCTCTTGATCTGCTGCTCATCGAGACCCAGGAGCTCGAGACCAACTTCGGTCTCCGCAAGCCACGGCACCGAACTGAGCTGCTTCGAGCCCGCATCCGCTTCGGCAGCGCGAGACGCGAACTGCGCCTTGCGCCACTTGGTGTCGATGGACGCCCACTCGCGCGGGACCTCCGACAAGCCGTTCTGCTGAGCGAGCCCGCGCGCCGTAGCCCGCCGCACGCTGATAGACCAGTCGTCCATCGCGCCCTCAGCCTCGGCGATAAGGTTCTCGCGAGCTTCGGAGTAGGAGCCTTCCGACGTCGGGTTCGCCATGTCGGTGAGTGCGAAGTCCGCATCCGACAGGTCAAACTCACGCGCCGTCAGCTTCGCCAGCGCGTTCATCTGCGCCAGGTGCGCCGCGGGAGACTCGGCCTTGAACTGCTTGACATCCGCACGCGGGTTTGCAGCATCCTCGTCATCCGGCACGCCCAGGACGCGCCCAAGCGCAACCTGCCACGAAGCCTTCTGTGAACCGTCTGCGTTCTTGAACACAGACTCACTCGCGCCCAGCAGAAGCATTTGCGGAATCGAGTAGATGTCCATGTGCCCCTCCATGCGCACCAGCGCACGAACGGCAGCATCTTGGAGCCCGATGGTCGCCCGAGTGATGCGCGACCGGCCCATGCGGCGTGAGGCGCGCGGACGGTACACCATCGGCTCAGCAGGGACATGCCACGTGTGCTCCACGCGGTCAACGGCCCACTTCCGCCCATTTAGCGAGGCGCTGATCGTCACGTTGTCCAGGTACAGGACGAACCCGGTGATCTTGTCCTCCTGGCGCGCGGTGACCGATAGAAGGTCATCGAGCCGGCGCGTGCGGTTGTTCCAGGTGCCCGTCGCATTCAGGCCATCCTTGGCGTGGATGAGTGCCTTAGGCTCGCCCTCGCCACCCTGCGTGTTGATCAGGTAGGAGACGCCGTGGATGAGGGAGTCGGCGCGTGCGCTCGAGATCTCCGACAGCAAGAAGTTACTGTCCGTCAACTCCTGGATTCCCAGTGCGCCGAGGTCGCCGTCTGTCCAAACCATCCGCTCGAGGTTGCACCGCCGAGCCAGCCCGTCGACACCCTTCGCGTTCCAGCCAAGGATCAGACCGAGCTTCTGGTACTGCGGCGGGATGACCGTGCCGACCTGGCGGATGGCGCGCTTCCCGTCGTAAACGGAAGAGCGGAACAGATTCCGGGTCGACTTCTCCTCAAGCTGTTCCACCAGCATGTTCAGGGTCAGAGTTTCGTCCTCAGAGAGTCCAGAGACGCGGAGAGCTTCACTCACAACACCACCGCCGTCCTTGTGCTCGTGCGCCTTGTGGGGCGGATTACGTTGTCGTTCTGAGCGCCCCAGAGAGCGAGGGTTTCAGCAACGATTGGGGAAATGTTCGAGGTGGCATCTTTCCGGTTCCACGCAAGCCCGCCGGCAAGAGGGCGCGTGGAGGCACCAGACAGCGCCACGTTTACCTGTGGCTGATCCGTGTGAAGCACTGAGCCGTCATGGATGCCGTCATAGAACTTCGCAAACCCGACCGCCATATCCCGCCCCTCGGCGGCAGCCAAGGTGACGAGAATGTCGGTTCCAATCAGGTAGTGCTTGTCCCTGCGTCGCTCGGTCAGGCCGGCCAGCTCGTCAACAACCACGGCATGCAACCGATTCTTCGCGGCGCGCGCGACGACCCACGGGATGGCCCAGTCGACGCCCTTGCGCTCCTCGTCCAGCTCCACGTGCCAGCGCCCGTCAGCACGCCGGCCTGCGAAGCCGACCGCGGCAGTCTTGCGACCAGGCGGAACCTCAATGGAAATGGTCAAGCGCTCGACAGCCATAGAAGCCGCATCGCCCTGGTTGTCCCAGGTCAGCTCATCGATGACACGCTTGTTGTTGACCGCATCCCACACGCCCAGCGCTTCACGCATGAACGAGTCATCATCGGTCAGGTTCTCCCGCATCCGCTCCATCGACTCCAACGGAGTGCGGTGCGGGAAAGACGGGTTAGCCAGCGCCCACTGCGCATGGTCGTCAGGGTCAGCATTCGCATCAGCAGACAGCTCGACGTACACCATGTTCGTGGTGCGGCCATCAAGCGCCTTCGCCCGGCGGTTCGTGAACTCCTCGCCCGGGTCAGTAGGCCGCGGGGGAGTGCCCATGAAAAACAGGAGAGCGCCCGAAGCCTGTCGCGACTGGTTCGCCGCCGGCACCATGTCCTCGAGCGCCTTCTCGGTGAGGATCTGCGCCTCATCGAAGACCTCAATGTCGACCTCATCGAAGCCACGCCCGAAGCCCTGCTCCCTGGCGCCGAACATGATGATCGAGCCGTTCTTGAAACGGATCTCCTGCTCACCGTTCGTGTTGCGCGGGTCAAGCATGAACGGCAAAATCTTTTTGCGGGAAGTCATGCCCTTGAGCGAGCCGAACGTCTTGGAGGCTGTACGCGTGCGGTGAGCGCTCCACAGGACCGTAAGCCCGGGGTGCAAGATGCACAGCGCGATTACGATCATGCCGACGATGAACGTCTTACCCACCTGGCGGGGGATCGAAAGGACGACGCCGCCGACCGTGGCCGCGTACTTGCCGTCCTTGCGCTTGCCTAGAGCAATCGAACCGATGCCGTGCTGCCACCCATCGAAAACGACGCCAATCTTCGCGCACTGGTCAACAACCCGGGACCACTCCGTCGTGACAATCCCCTTGGGGTAGACGACATGGCGCGCAACGTCAGATAGCTTCGGCGTCGAACTCGGAATCTGTGACTTCAGCACCCTTGCCCGCTTCCTGTTCCTCCCGGGCGTCAATGGCCTCGATGTCGCGCACCGTCTCCATCAGGCGCTTCGTCAGGGAAGCGAGGTCACGGGCTGCGGTGTTCGGGTCCTCCACCGCCACGGCGATGCGGTCGCGGGTCGCAACCAGGAGCTCGCGGGTCGTGCCCGACTTTGCGGCCTGAGTAACGGTCTTCGCGTGAACGGGAAGCGGTGCCTTCTCGCCGGCCTTCACGGCACGCAGAGTAGCCATGGGATCACCGCCTCAGGAGGGGAAAATGGAGGGTCGAGGTTGGTACAAAGTGATTGGTACAAAGCGCGGATCGTGTGGAAAAAAGTTCGGGGAGGGAGCGTTTGT
>Ga0065714_10064760_pt1 | contig 19792 bp, 23 predicted proteins | sample MisRhiReplicate2_FD_59101 | JGI IMG/M metagenome (GOLD analysis project Ga0065714, IMG submission 59101) | Miscanthus rhizosphere microbial communities from Kellogg Biological Station, MSU, sample Rhizosphere Soil Replicate 2: eDNA_1 v2... | ecosystem: Host-associated > Plants > Roots >...
CGCGTGCCCTACGGTGCGGCCAAGGGCGGTGTGAATGCACTCACTGCCTGCCTGGCCCTGGAAACCGCCGGCAGCGGCATTCGCGTCAACGCCACCGCGCCTGGTGGTACCGAGGCACCACCACGGCGCATCCCGCGCAACAGCCAGCCGCAGAGCGAGCAGGAGCGCGTGTGGTACCAGCAGATTGTCGACCAGACCCTCGACAGTAGCCCGATGAAGCGTTACGGCAGCATCGACGAACAGGCCGGCGCGATCCTGTTCCTGGCGTCCGACGAAGCTTCCTATATCACCGGCGTGACCTTGCCGGTGGGCGGTGGCGACCTCGGCTGAAGCGCGTTCTACCTGCAGACACTGACTCACAACAACAATAAAGAGAGCACTGCCATGCGTACCCATGATGTCCATTCGATTATTGATAACGCTCCGTTCAACCGCTTCCACTGGCTGATCGTGAGCCTGTGTGCGGTGCTGTTGATCTTTGACGGCTATGACTTGTTCATCTACGGCGTGGTCCTGCCCTCGATCATGCGCGAATGGGGGCTCACGCCCTTGCAGGCTGGCGCCCTGGGCAGCTATGCGTTGTTCGGCATGATGTTCGGTGCGCTGATTTTTGGCACCCTGGCGGACCGTTTCGGCCGCAAGAAAGGCATTGTGTTCTGCTTCGCGCTGTTCAGCGTCGCCACCGTGATCAATGGCTTCGCCAGCAGCCCCACCGAGTTCGGCATCTGCCGGTTCATCGCCGGGCTAGGCTGCGGCGGGCTGATGCCCAACGCCGCCGCGCTGATCAATGAATACGCACCGAAAAAAGTCCGCAGCACCCTGATGGCGTTCATGTTCAGCGGTTACTCCCTGGGCGGCATGCTGGCCGCCAGCGTAGGGATTTTCATGCTGCCGCACTTCGGCTGGTCGTCGATGTTCTTTGTCGCGGTGATCCCGCTGCTGCTGTTGCCGCTGATTGTCTACTGGCTGCCGGAATCCATTGGCTTCCTGATCCGCCAGGGCCGCACGGAACAGGCCCGCGCTCTGCTCGCTCGCCTGTCGCCGGGCACCCGTATCAACGCCGAAGATGAGTTGGTCGTCACCGACATCAAGGGTAAAGGCGCCTCGGTGGTGGAGCTGTTTCGCCATGGCCTGGCGGTGCGCACGGCAATGATCTGGACGGCGTTTTTCTGCTGCCTGCTGATGGTCTACGCACTGAGTTCTTGGCTGCCCAAGCTGATGGCCGGTGCCGGTTACAGCCTGGGGTCGAGCCTGTCGTTCCTGGTGGCCTTGAACTTGGGGGGCATGGCGGGCGCCCTCATAGGCGGGCGCCTGGGCGACCGCATGAACCTGGTGACCGTGACGATCGCGTTCTTTATTGCCGGGGTTATCTCGATCAGCCTGCTGGGCATCAACAGCCCGATGCCGGTGTTGTACCTGCTGATCTTTGTTGCAGGGGCGACCACCATCGGTACGCAGATCCTGTTGTATGCGGGGGCGGCGCAACTGTATGGCTTGTCGATACGCGCCACGGGCCTGGGCTGGGCCTCCGGCATCGGCCGCAACGGTGCGATCGTCGGACCGCTGCTGGGCGGTGCGCTGATGGCGATCGAGCTGCCGCTGCAACTGAACTTCATGGCCTTTGCCATTCCTGGTGCCATCGCGGCACTGGCGATGACGGTGTTCGCCCTGAATGAGCGACGCAACCGCGTGGCCTTTCCGACCGCACAGGCGCTGTGACCTGCACCCACCGTCGATAACAATAACTAAGAGCAACGACATGCACACACAACGTATCTGGCTTGCCCTGCTGGGCATGCCCCTTGCGGCGACGGCTGGCGAGGGTGGTTTCTTCAAGGATTCCACGGCCACCTTGCAAGCCCGCAACTATTACTTCAGCCGCGACTTCTCCGACATCGTCGGGGCCAACAAACAATCCCGGGCAGAGGAGTGGGGCCAGGGTTTCATCCTCACCTACAAGTCCGGTTATACCCCAGGCCCGGTAGGCTTTGGCCTGGATGCACTGGGCACCCTGGGCCTCAAGCTCGACAGCAGCCCCGATCGCGTCAATACCGGCTTGCTGCCTGTGAAGGACGACGGGCGCGCCGCCGACGACTACAGCCGGCTGGGCCTGACCTTCAAGGCGCGCCTGTCCAAGACCGAGCTGAAGGTCGGCGAACTGCAGCCCAACCTGCCGGTGCTTGCCTTCAGCGACATTCGCCTGCTGCCGCCGAGCTACCAGGGGCTGAGTATCAGTTCCAGCGAGATCAGCGGCCTCACACTGCAGGCCGGGCACTTGACCAGCACCCGCCTGCGCAACGAGGCCGGGGACGAAAAGATGATCGCCATGCTCGGTCATGTGCCGCAACGCACGGCCGACAGTGATGCCTTCAACTACCTGGGCGGCGACTACGCCTTCAACAGTAACCGCACCAGCGTCAGCCTCTGGCACGGCCAACTGAAGGACATCTACGCCCAGGACTTTGTCGGCTTCAAGCACAGCCAGCCGATCGGATCGTGGGTGCTGGGGGCCAACCTGGGTTACTACGATGCGCGGCAGGACGGTGACCAATTGCTTGGCAAGATCGACAACCAGGCGTTTTTCTCGCTGCTGTCGGCCAAGCGAGGCGGCCACACCTTCTACCTCGGTTATCAGGCGATGTACGGCGACAGTGCCTTCCCGCGTGTGTTTGCCAACATCACCCCGCTGGGTAACGAGGTGCCCACCTACGAGTTTGCCTACACCGACGAGCGTTCGTGGCAAGTGCGCTACGACTATGATTTTGTCGCGCTGGGCCTGCCGGGGCTGACCACCACCGTGCGCTACATCACCGGCGACAACGTGAACACGGGGGCTGGCTACGAGGGCAAGGACCGCGAGCGTGACCTCGACATCGGTTACGCGGTGCAAAGCGGCGTGCTCAGCGGCCTGGGGATTCGGATTCGCAATGTGATGGCGCGTTCCAACTACCGCAGCGACATCGACGAGAACCGGCTGATCCTCAGCTACACCTGGAAGCTGCTTTAAACCCCGCCCTGGCAGGTGCCGATCACCGTGTATTCAACGGTGTGGCTTGTGCCCTGGCTGTCGAGATAAACCAGGGTGGCGGGCTCCACCTGGCAACTGCCGGGCACCGCAGTGATGGAAACGATGTGCTGGATATCCAGCGGCTGGCTGTCATTGCTGCCGGCGGCGAAAGCCCCGGTGGCGGTGAACAGCAGGATAAGGCTGAGAAATCGAATATTCATGCTGGGGTCCTCTGTCAGTAGGCTCCAGTGTAGTGGCTGCAGCGCCGCGTTAAAGACAGGAACCGGTAAATGACCCGTACGCATTATGTAGCAATAAAGGCCCGCCGCTGATGGACCTGTTCAACGGCATGCGGGTATTTGCCCAAGTGGTCGACAGCGGCAGTTTTGCTGCAGCGGCAGAGGTGTTGAACCTCTCCGGAGCGCAAGTCTCACGACTGGTCGCCGACCTCGAACACCATCTGCAGGCGCGCCTGCTGCAGCGCACCACCCGGCGCCTGAGCCTTACCGAGTCCGGCGAACGCTTCCTGCTGCGCTGCCGTGGCATCCTCGACGACGTCAGGGACGCCAGCGCCGAAGCCAGCGGCGCCCACCTCAACCCCCGCGGGCACCTGCGCGTGCACTGCATGAGCGGCCTGGGCGTACTCATCACCCCCTTGATCGCACGGTACAGCGAACTCCACCCCGACGTATCCCTGGAACTGACCCTCTCCCAACACACCCCCGACCCCCTCGAAGAAGGGCACGACGTCGTCATCTCCATCGCCCACGCACTCCCGGATTCCGCCCTGGTCAGCCAGACCATCGGCCAACTGTTCAGTGTGCCCTGCGCAGCCCCCGGCTACTTGGCCAAGCACGGCGTACCGGAACATCCCCGCCAACTGCTGGAGCATCGACGCCTGCACCTGCAGGACTTCCAGGAGGATGAATGGCTGTTCCAGGACGAGGCGGGCGCCATCAGCATTGCGCCCGGCACCACCTTCAGGACCAACGTTGCCGATGCGATGGTCAAGGCTACGCAAGAGGGGATGGGGGTCAGCCTGCTACCGTTTTTCAGCGCGTACCCGGCGCTGAAGGACGGCTCGCTGGTGCGGCTGCTACCGGAGTATCGGCTGCGTGAGCGGACGATTTTCGCGGTGTACCCGTCGCGGCGGTTTTTGGATGCGAAGGTGCGTACTTGGGTGGTTTTTTTGCAGGAGAGGTTGCCGGTGGTGTTGGGTGGCTGTGTTGGGGTAGATAACTAGGAGGGGAGGCCTGGTTTAATTGGCTCCTATCGGCCAATAGCCGCGATTTACGACAAGCCGCTTTCGACTCCAAGCGGACACTCCACTGATGCCAGGCAGGTAGTGCGAGATGTGCGGCGTCGAGCCGATAAGCGAATGTTTTAGGCCAGAAGCGCGGTTAGGTCTCTGCTTTAATCAGCACGCCACTCTTAACCCGAGCATCCAGCATCGCGGAAAATTCCTCAAAATCGTGCGCGGACTCCGGGGCAACGTACATCAAGTTGCCAAAGTGATCGGCGTAGTCGTGAAGGTAAAGGCCACGGCTCCCGTAATAGTGCTGTGCGATCGCATTCCCCGCGTCATTTAAGTCCTCCTCAGTAAATTTGCCATCGCAATACCTGAAGAGAAATTCGGTGGCAGAGAGTTCGCCACTGATCACACGGGCGACGGCTTCAGGCTCTTCCTCGACATGAAAGTCGCCAGCCCAGCCTCTAACAAAACACCATCTCATGAAAAGCGCTATGTGTGTGCCGCCATGCTCCTGTGGTTGGCCTGCTGGAAAGTCTCCTCCATGGTGCCAGCTTGCATCATCGTACTTCATGGGCGTCCTTGAGATGTTTTGCGTTGAAAAGGGGGTTATTTATCACGTTCTCGCAGGGATGCAGTAGGTCTTTTTTCACTTTTCTCCAGCAGGAAAACACATAACTGTCGTTGCCCAACCTGGCAATGAACTACATCATTCGCCATTGCTGCCTGTTGACGGCGAATGTTCACTTTTGGCCGATGGCTGCCCCTCACGACAGACAACAATCGGCTACCTGCCGCCAAGCGCCCAATGCGCCCGACTCGGGTACCGCAACGCCACAGGCCTGGGGGCTGGCCTATGCCGCCTCAGAATCTCTACTAGGCTGACACTGTCCAAATGCTCGGCCACGGTGATCCCAGCGTTACTCTCAAACGCCCGATCCTGGCCCTTTATCGAGAAATGCCAGGGCAAGGTCCTGTTGCTCTGACCGGACAAGAAGTTGACGCCGTGATGGGAGGCCAGGTCGTCGAGTGTCTGTGGTTCGCCATGCTCGTGCAGGTACTCGAGCGCTGCACACGTCACCACGGTGGCCATCGCGATAGGGCGTGCGATCGATGTTGAATCCGGTAGCTCGCCAATACGCAACGCACAGTCGATACCTTCACCGACAAGGTCGACCGCCCGGTCGGTCAAGCCAAGAATCATGTTGATGCCCGGATAGGCGGCGGTGAGTGCGACCTTTCAGAGCTGCATGACGGCCAGCGCCCTGCGCAGGGGCTCGTCGGATATCTGGATGGGGCCATGGAAGGGCACATCCATGTCCAACACCAGGTAAACAGACGCTGCGATCAGCAATGACGAGATGATGAACATCCCGATCACCATCGGGTTCCTGGGGGCGCGGTAGCCAAAACTCGCGAAGATCAGCGTCAACCAGGCGGCCAGCATCCCGATCAACGGGCCGGGAATTGCACCCTCCGACTGCTCGACGATCCTCCAGCGTTGCTCGATGAGCGAACGGTATTGCTGGCGAATATCCTGGAGCATCGTTTCGTGAAAACGATCCGGGGGTTTTATACCGGTCAATGACTTCCCGATGTCGTCCAGGTATTTAGCCGCCTCACTGTTACGGTGCTGCAATGCTTCGTCACCGCGATAGGGGGTCTCGATCGCTCGTTCAAGATAAGTGACCAGGCGGCTCCTTGTGTCTTGTGTCGCTTCTCCGTAGGCACGCAGCGTCCGGTCGAAAATGATCAGGCTGGTTGCGTACCCGTGGAAATTCGCATCAATGGACTCAAAAGTGTTCTTGGCGGAGTTGATCATCAGCCCGAAGACCAGTGACGTCATGACCACAAAAATATTCGCGACCAGACGAATGACCGTGTTGGTCTCGTCATCCCTGTGGTGGGCCGCCAGCTTGGGGTACCACTGCATCATGAGCAGCGAGGCAGCAACCAGGCACCCAAAAATGGCCAGTGCGATCCAGAGTGAGTTCATGCGTCAGCGCCCCGATCAAGAGGACTCAAGTCTTGCAGAATAGACTGTCGACGGTATCCTTGTTCACGATACGCCCGTACAGGTGCGCGTGGCACGCAGTGCAGGCGTGGCGCTGAATGGCTGCGTTCTTGTCCACAATGGCGAGCTTGTCGGCATGTGCCGTGACGCTGACAGCCCGAGGGATTTGCCGCCCCCGGGCCTCACATCAGTACTTGATGACGGTGCGGATCGACTTGCCTTCATGCATCAGGTCAAACGCTTCATTGATGCGTTCCAGTGGCATGGTGTGGGTGACAAAGGGCGCCAGCTCGATTTCGCCTTTCATGGCGTCCTCAACCATTTTCGGCAGTTGCGTACGACCTTTGACGCCGCCAAACGCCGAGCCTTTCCAGGTGCGACCAGTCACAAGCTGGAAGGGACGGGTGGAGATCTCCTGGCCCGCGCCCGCGACACCGATGACGATGGATTGGCCCCAGCCGCGGTGCGAGCTTTCCAGCGCTGCGCGCATGACATTTACATTGCCGATGCATTCGAACGAGTGGTCCACACCCCAGCCGGTCGCTTCGATGATCACTTGCTGGATCGGCTTTTCATGATCTTTGGGGTTGATGCAATCGGTAGCACCGAAAGACCTGGCGAGTTCAAACTTGCCCGGGTTTGTGTCCACGGCAATGATGCGTCCGGCCTTGGCCTGGCGCGCGCCTTGAATAACGGCAAGACCAATACCGCCGAGTCCGAATACTGCAACGGTGTCCCCCGGCAGCACCTTGGCGGTGTTATGCACTGCACCAATCCCGGTGGTTACGCCGCAGCCCAACAGGCATACGTGCTCCGGGTTGGCGTCTGGGTTGATCTTCGCGACAGAGACTTCCGCCACCACCGTGTACTCACTGAATGTCGAGCAGCCCATGTAGTGATAGAGCGGCTGGCCCTTATAGGAAAAACGCGTAGTGCCATCGGGCATGACGCCTTTGCCCTGGGTTTCCCGGACCGCGACGCAAAGGTTGGTTTTGCCGGACTTGCAGAACAGGCATTCGCCGCATTCGGCGGTGTACAGCGGGATCACGTGGTCGCCCGGTTTGAGGCTGGTGACACCTTCGCCGACTTCCATGACGATGCCAGCCCCTTCATGGCCCAGAACCACAGGAAACAAGCCTTCAGGGTCATCACCAGACAAGGTGAAGGCATCGGTATGGCACACGCCGGTATCGGTGATCTTGATCAGCACTTCGCCTTTGCGCGGCGGCGCCACATCGATCTCGACGATTTGAAGTGGCTTGCCTGGTTCAAATGCAACTGCAGCACGGGATTTCATAAAGGTTTTTTCTCCAAGTGGTAAGGCTTGTATGGCGGGCGCAGCGCAGGGCCTGAAGGGTTCGGGGCTTACTTGAGGTAAGTGCGCACCAGTGAAACCACTTCATCGATCGAGGCGCGCTGTGCCTTCGACGTGTCGGTCAGTTGTGAAAACTCCTCCCTGAGATGGCTCTCTAGAACGCCAGCCATCAAACCGTTTACCGCGCCACGCAGCGCTGCAATCTGTTGCAGAACCGGGCCGCATTCAGCACCTTGTTCAAGTGCCGCTTGCAGGGCATCCAGCTGGCCCCGGACCCGATTGACTCTGCCGAGTACACGTTTTTTTTCAGCGGGCGAATGTGGCATTGAACGACTCCAGTAAGGCGTGGTGGCCAGTGTATGCCAGTACTGGGGGGGAGTATGTGAATATACTGGCTGGGAGTATATTGGCCCGCCCTGCAAACAAACATGGGCATTTTGTTTGGGGACTGATCACATTATGTTTCTAATGCCCACTAGGCGCCGGTTGCAATGGCTACGGAGCAGGTAGCTGGCTGGGGTGACCAAGCTCATTCTGGAGTTGGTCCCGTAGCGAATACGCCAGCGCTGCTACTGCCGCTTCGTTGCGCCTATAGAAGTGAAAGGGGCCCGTCCGACAGACCTCAACCAACGCCGCCTGTTTGAGTACAGCCAAATGTTGGGACACGGTCGATTGGGACAGGCCGCTACGTTGGGTGATCTGGCCGACACAGATTCCCCGGTCAACGTCCCACTCTTGCGACGGAAAGTACAACAGGGGCGCCTTTAGCCACTTCAGGATTTCCCGCCGCAACGGATGGGCAATCGCGCGTACAGCGGATCGCCGCCCCCGCTGAACCGGGTGCTCGACTGATTCCGAGGTCGATGCGGCCTGGGAACAGCGTGGCCAATGTGCCGAACTGTTCGGCCACCATCAACGGGGAGTGGTTGGGCAACATGATGCCGCCGGAGCCCACGCGCAGGGTGCGGATGGCGGCTGCCAGATGCTGGACGAGCAGCGTGGTTGCCGAAGACGCCATACCCGGCAGGTCATGATGCTCGGCGACCCAGTAACGTTTATAACCGTAGTCTTCCACATGCCGCGCCAAAGTGACCGCGTCATCTCATTTGATTGCGTTTCAGCAGGCGTATCCAGAAGTGGAGTTGGAACTGGAGTTCAGTGATCGCCTGGTCAATGTGATTGAGGAGGGCTTCGATGCCGTGATGCGCATTGGCGAGGTCGATGACTCGCGACTGATGATGCGTAAGCTCAACGGCTACAGCCACCGCTTGGTTGCATCGCCCGACTATCTTGCGCGTCGAGGTGTCCCTGCGCGGCCGACGGACCTTTCGAATCATGCTTGCCTGCGATACCGCTACCCCACCAGCGGAAAGCTTGATCCTTGGCCACTGGTGACGAAGAAAGGGCAAGACGTGCTGGAACTGGGCCAATCGGCGACGTCGAACGCGATTGAAGCCTTGCTGGCAATGGCAGAGGCGGGGCAGGGCATCGACTGCCTGCCCGACTTTTTTATCGAGGATGCCATCGCGGCAGGGCGTTTGGTGCCGGTATTGGACCGGTACATCAGCGATCACCGCACGTTCAGCATCTTGTGGCCGTCGAGCCGACAGCCGCTGCCCAAGATCAAGGCGTTTGTCAGTTTCATGGCCTCACGCCTGACGTGAACCGCTGCAGCGCGCCAAACGCAACTGCCGGCGCACTGGTTGACCAGGGCGCCGGCAGCGATTGCGTATGGCTCAATCACGCATTGTTGGATGGCTTGGCCGCAAAAGCGCCTTCACCCAGCAACGCAACGACCAGTGCAGTCACGCTCAAGTAGATTGGATATTCCCAGCCGCCATTGGCGTTGGTGAAGCTCCAGCCGTTACCGAAGTGCACGGTTGCCGCGACAAACAGCTGGACCACTGCCAGTGCCGCTACCCAGCGTGCATACACGCCCAATACCAGCATCAGGCCGCCGATCACTTCGAATGCCATGACCGGATAAGCCAGGAAGCCTGGAAAACCGATGGACTCGAAAAAGCCTGCGGTGCCGGCTGGCGTGAACACCAGCACTTTGGTCAAACCGTGGGCGATGAACATGATGCCGAGGGCCAGGCGCATCACGAATGCAGCGTAGGGTGCAGTGCGAGAATCAATCATGGTGTAGCTCCTTTTATTTAGTTGGCAAGGGACAGCGTGTGGCTTAGCCATTGAGAGAAATCGGCCAGTTCTTCACCGATAATCTCGTGGGCCATGTTGTAGAAATGGGTTTCGTGTTTGACGCCGATGCGATCCAGCCAGGCATCAGCCTCGTTCGCCCAGTCCACCGGCAGGACGGCATCCTGATGGCCGTGGGCGATGAACGCCGTGACTGACTTGAGGCGTTCGGCTGAGGCGATACGGGGGGCAATTTCGCGCAGCATGCGGCCGCTCAATATCGCAAAGCCCGCCACCAGTTCCGGCTCGGTGACGCCCAGGCTCGCACTCATGATGCCGCCCTGGCTGAAGCCTGCGATCACCGTCGGCAGGGCGGGCAGTGCTTCGATAAAGCGCTGCAACAGCAGGCGGCTGGCTTCCGCCTGTTCCTGGTTGAACGACGGACCATTGCTGGTGAAGTTCACCTGGTACCAGGCAAAGCCTTGCGGGCCGACCTGCAAGGGGGCGCGAACCAGAATGACTTCCAGCTCCTCAGGCAGTGATTCGGCCAAGGCAGCAAGATTGCCTTCGTTCGAACCCACACCGTGCAGCAGAATCAAGCGGCCTTTCGGGGTGAAAGTACTGCAGCCTTTGCGGAAAAACAGACCCGTCTGTGGTTCGCGGGCTGCGTCGGAAAATGGAGTGTCACGCATGGTCAATAGTGCCTTGAGTCAGTTGAGTAGGTTCGTAGCCAGTGGACGGGGCCGAGGAGAACAAGTAGCTGTCCATGGCCAGCACGCCGTAGGTCACGCCGCCCTCCAATACCTGTGTCTCATAGCCTTCCCCGGCTGCGCCAAGGGCGATCAGCAAGGGCAGAAAGTGTTCATCGGTGGGGTGAGCCCGCTCAGCCGACGGCGCGTACTGCTTGAACTCCAGCAATTGTCCGGTGTTCCCGTCCTGCAGGGTTTGAGCGGTCCACGCGGCGAACGCATCGACATAGGCGGCGCTTTCGCGGGTGGCTCCGCGGAACTCGTACAAGTTGTGGGTAAGGCTGCCTGACGCGACGATCAGTACATTCATGTCTCGCAGCGGCTTGAGCGCATCGCCCAGCTTCCAGGCCTGATGGGTGTCCAGGCCGGCGGGCATGGAGACCTGGACCACCGGAATATCTGCCTCGGGTGCCAGGTACAACAGCGGTACCCACGCGCCGTGGTCCAGGCCGCGTTGACCGTCCAGTCGCGACCGCCAGCCGGCAGCCTGTAACAGGTCTACGATGTGCCCAGCCAAGGCAGGAGCGCCAGGTGCTGGGTAACTCAGTTGATACAGTGCGTCGGGAAACCCTCCAAAATCATGGATGGTTGCAGGCGCGGTGCTCGCCGTGACAACGATTTCGCCACGCGTCATCCAATGCGGAGAGAGCACGACGATAGCGTCAGGTCGCGGCAGCTCGCGACCGACCTGAGCCAGGCGGTGACCCGCCAGGCCAGGCTCGATGGCGAACATCGGAGCACCATGAGACACAAACAACAGGGGGAACGGGGTGTTCATGGTGGAATGCTCCGAAGGGGTTACTTGTTCAGCCAGACCGGCGCGATGGACGTGCCCAGGCCGGCGCCGTAGCCGAGGTAGATGTTCAAGCCTGCCAGCGGCTCCAGGTAGCGCGCGTTGACCAGCCCGCCGGCGTCGACGGTGTTCCAACCCAGGCTGCGTGCCAGGGCTGTCGCCGTCTGCTTGGCGCGCTCACTGTCGCTGGCCACGAATACGCTGCCACGTTGGTCACCGGCGAACGTCGGACCATCGCCCAGTACTTGAGCAAACAGCGTGTTGAAGGCTTTGACGACTTGGGCCTGTGGCACTGCCTTGGCGATTTCTTCGCTGGCGCTGGTGGTGTGGCCGATGGTCAGCGACATGTAATCGGCGCTGAGCGGGTTGGTAATATCGATGACGACCTTGCCGGTCAGATCGCCCAGGCTTTGCAGCGCCGCGGCGGCGTCTGCATACGCAGTGGCAAGCACCACCACATCGCTGTCGCCCAAAGCCTGGTCTGCGCTATAGGCCGTTACCTGATCGAACTGGGCTGCCAGCGCTTCTGCCTTCTGGATATCACGGCCCGTAATACGCACAACGTGACCGGCGCCAGACAACTGCTTGGCGAACGCTGAACCCATGTTGCCGGTACCCACTACTGTAATTTTCATATCGACCTCTTTGGCGTTGGTGTGTGTTTCGATGTGCCCAGTGTATAGGTTGTGAAATTGGGATAAATAAGGCCAAATGTGATTGATAGTTCCACTAAGTGAGACAGTTATGGACAGGGCGCTAGAGATGCAGGTGTTCTGCACGGTGGTTGATAAAGGTACTTTTGTAGGCGCGGCCGACGCCCTCGAAATGTCCAAGGCGGCTATCTCGCGGTATGTGAGTGCCCTTGAGGAACGTTTGGGGGCTCGGCTGCTGCATCGCACTACGCGCAAGCTCTCGCTGACCGAGGAGGGCCGGCAGTTCTACCATCAAGCCCGTGAGGTACTGGCCCTGATGGATCAGGCAGAGGAGGCTGTTTCGTCTGCAGCCCCGGAACCCAGCGGTGTGTTGCGGGTGAATGCGCCGGTCAGTTTCGGCGTTCTGCACCTTGCGCCGCTGTGGGGGGCGTTCATGAGTGCGCACCCGAACGTCGAGTTGGATATCAGCCTGAATGACCGTTTGGTAGACCTGGTGGATGAGGGCTTCGACGCTGCGATACGCATTGCGCGCATGGAGAATTCATCCCTGGTGGGACGGCGGCTGGCTGGCACGCGGATGTGCCTGTGTGCTTCCCCCGATTATTTGGCGAGCCATCCGCCGTTACGCACCCTGGCGGACCTGGCTGAACATGGCGTCATTGCCTATACCAACTTTGCGACAGGCAATGAATGGCTGTTCGACGGGCCCGATGGTCGCGTCAGCGTGCGCACCCGGTCGAGTGTGCGCTGCAACAATGGCGATACGTGCCGCAGTATTGCCCTTGCGGGTGGCGGCATTGCCCTGCAGCCAAGCTTTATGGTCGGCGAAGATTTGCGCAGCGGAGCACTCGTGGAAATCCTGCCAGAGTACCGCTCCATCGAACTGGGCATTTACGTGGTTTATCCCACGCGCAAACACTTGGCGAGCAAGGTGCGTGCGCTGATCAGTTTCCTGACGGAGCGATTCGCCCATCCCGAGTGGGAGCGCTGAAGGGTTGAATTCGCACGTATCAGGAGCGCTGCAAGAAGCTGTGCAGGTCAGCGGCGAATTTCTGCGGATTCTTGAATGCCAGGAAGTGATCGCCTTGTTCGGCCTTGTCGTACACATGCAGTACCGAGTTACTGATGACTGAATTCATCCATTTTTGACTGTCCAGCCAGTCGCTGTATTCCCCGGTAAAAATCGCGGTGGGCACGTCGATCTTGGATTGGATGACATCTCGCCAATCGTTGGTGACGTGATCGAAAAGCACCAACCCGGTAAACGCCATATCGTCCTTTATGGCCGCCTGGACCAGGCTGATTGCGTTGTGGAAGTAGGGTGAGTCGAGGGCCATTGCGCGCTCGACAACGCGACTTCCTGAAATCAATTGGTTGGTCGGTGTCATGTTCACGTAGGCATCGATCATGCGTTCCGGTGAGGTGGTGAACGCACCGGCATCCAGTCGCTGCTGTTCCGTCCAATCGGCGTGACAGTAAATCGAAGGCGCCTGATCGATGATACTCAAGGTGCGAATACCCTGGGTCCCGAACAGATCAATGTAGGCCCAGATCACCGAGGCCCCCATCGACCAACCACAATAGTGAGCGTCAGGCACGCCCAGATGCTCGGCAAACTCTCTTACGTCCATGGCATAGCGGGAAATGCGGTTGCCCGACGCGGTTTTTTCGGAGAAACCCTGGTTGCGTACATCCAGCACGTAGACGTGATAGTGGTTGCTGAGGATGTGCATGAGGTGGAAATACATCGCACCGTTCGCCGACCAACCCGGGATGAAAATCAATGGCTGTCCTGCACCCGCTTCCCAGTACGCCAGATTTACACGGTCACTGGTGCTGAAACTGCTGACTTTGAGGTCGGGAAAGTCCGAGGTGCGGAATGCCTGGCCAATGATCTCGTGGGGAAAGTAAAAGTCTTCGCCGAGCATGGCAGGGAGCGATTTATTGATCAGGGGGTACTTCACGGTCCAATCCTGTGTCGATTCAAATAACGGTCGAGCGACGATTTCCAGTGCCGGCTATCAGTTGGCCCGCACCCGTTACCGCCAGCTCGCTGCCAAGCGAAGATAGACCTTGGACAGTTCCAGGATAAATACTCAAAATGCCTGAACATTCGAAACGGATCATTGGTAATGGATCGTCTAAGCAGCATGGCGGCGTTTGTCAAAGCGGTGGAAATGGGCTCCTTCAGTGCCGCTGGCGACGCGTTGCAAATGTCGGCGCAATTGATAGGCAAGCATGTGCACCATTTGGAGCAGCACCTGGGCGTACGTTTGCTCAACCGCACCACGCGTAGACAAAGCCTCACCGACTTCGGCCGCGAGTTTTACGAGCGTTCCAAATTTATCCTGGCCGAAGTTGAAACCGCCGAAAACCTCGCAGCTCATACCCAGGCGGCCCCGAGCGGACGGCTGCGCATCAATGCGCCCGTCAGTTTTGGTATGCAGTCCCTCGCGCCATGCCTGCCTGCATTTATGGAAGCCAACCCGCAGGTGAGCGTCGAGCTGAGCCTGGCCAACAGTGCGGTTGATCTGATCGATGAGGGCTTTGACGTGGTATTCAGGGTCGGTGTACTGGCCGACAGTGGCTTGGTTGCCAAGGCGTTGGCACCCTACAGGCTAGTGTTGTGCGCTGCGCCGTCTTACCTCGAAGGCAAGCCCCCGATCGAGACGCCGTGGGACCTGCAGAACCATGAATGCCTGGGGTTCTCCCACACCGAGCTACGCACGCACTGGACCTTCGATGGGCCTGAAGGAACCGTCGTTGTTCCCGTCGGCAGTCGATTCATGGCCGATCATGGCGAACCGCTGCTGTGTGCCGCACTGGCCGGGCTGGGGATACTGCTCCAACCGGTTGAGCTGGTGCGCAAATCACTGCTCGCAGGGGAACTCGTCACGCTGCTGCCGGATTACCCGCCACCCAGTCGCCCCTTGCATGTGCTGTACGCACCCGACCGCCGGCTCACCCCCAAGCTGCGCAGTTTTCTCGACTTCGCCATCCAGAACTTCGGTGCAGACTTCGTTGAACCCGAGCTCTTTTGAAACAGACTGTTGTAGATCACCAACCTGAATTGACATTTATCCAGCAGCGGCTTAGCCCTACAGTGGCGGCTTTGTTTTCTACGTAACGGTAGGAACTGATGGCGGGCATACACGCCCGTACATTCTTGATGGAGAAATGATGAATATCCAACTGAAGACGAAACGCGCACTGGTTACCGCCTCAACTGGCGGCATTGGTTTTGCGGTGGCCAAGGGGCTTGCCGAGGCAGGCGCCGCCGTCGTCGTCAATGGCCGCAGTGAAGGCTCCGTGAACGCAGCGGTAGCCCGCCTGCTGGCAGAAGTGCCCGGTGCCAGTGTCAGGGGTGTGGCTGCCGACCTGAGCACCGCATCAGGTGTTGCAACCTTGTTGGACGGTATCAGTGATATCGACATCTTGGTGAACAACGCCGGCATTTACGAACCACAGGATTTCTTTGAAACCGGTGATGACGTATGGGACAACTACTGGCACACCAATGTAATGTCCGGCGTGCGCTTGAGCCGTGCGCTGCTGCCAGCCATGGTTGATCGCGGGTGGGGGCGGGTGGTGTTCGTTGCTTCCGAGTCTGCGCGAAACATTCCTGCGGACATGATTCACTACGGCGTTTCCAAGACCGCCCAATTGGCACTGGCCCGTGGCTTGGCCAAGCGGGTGGCCGGCAGTGGCGTGACCGTCAATAGCGTGCTGCCGGGGCCTACGCTGTCTGATGGCGTCGCGGACATGATGAAGGACGAAGTCGAACGCACCGGCAAATCCCTTGAGTCGGTGGTTGCCGACTTCGTCCTGCAGCATCGTCCAAGCTCGATCATCCAGCGTGCCGCCAGCGTTGAGGAAGTGGCTAACATGATCGTGTATGTCTGCTCCACGCAGGCATCGGCGACCACCGGCGCTTCGTTAAGAGTCGACGGTGGCGTAGTGGACGATATCGTCTAGCCGGCCTTCAGGGCTGGCGGGATACGTACAGATTCACCCCGATACAGACCAGCAAGGCGAACGCAGACAACAGCATTGCGTTCGCCATCCCTTGCGAGAACGACGCCACGTCATCATGCGCAATCAATATTCCCGAGACGGCAACGCCTAACACGCCGCCCAACTGCCTGGCAGAAGCCATCAACCCCGAGGCGATCCCTGCATCGTGCTGGGATACAGACGACAACATCGAATTGGTAATGGACGGCACCGACATTGCGCTGCCAATGCCGACCAGCATCAGTGCGCCATTGAGCAGCCATGGGGAGGCTTGCGCCGTGATTTGCGACAGTACGAGAAAACCTGCGATCTGAACGCTAAAGCCCGTGGTGATGATGCGTGTGGCGCTGAAGCGTTTGGCGAAGCGTGAGGAGAGCAGGGTTGAAAGGGTCAGCACCGCCGTCAAGGGGATGAATGACACACCGGTTTTGAACGCGTCGTAGTGCAGGAAGGTTTGAAAGTAGATACTGAACACGAACACTGCGCCATAAAACGTCAAATTGATCGCAGCACCGGCCAGCGCCATGCTGCCGAGCACTTTATTGCGGGCAAGGCGTGTCGGTAGCATGGGATCCTTGACGTGACGTTCGATCACTACGAACGCTGCCGCACAGGCCAGCGCAACAGCCATGGCTGTCAGCGTCTCAGCGCTCCAGCCTTGCGCACTCGACTCGGTCAAGCCGTAGGTTAAGGATGCAAGGCACACAGCAATACTGATCTGGCCCGGAATATCGATGTGTTTATCGACCCGAGGGGATGCGGGTGCGTAGCGCAGGATCAGCATGATCGCCAGCAGACCGATTGGAATATTCAGCAGAAAGACACTTCGCCATCCAAAGTACTCGATCATCAAACCACCGATTACCGGCCCGGCAGCCAGCGCTATTCCGCCACAAGCCCCCCAGAGAGCGACGGCAGATCGACGTCGGTCCGGGTCTTGAAATGACACACGGATCAGCGTCAATGAAGTGGGGATCAGCAACGCGGCTCCGATGCCCTGGATCACCCGCATCGTGATCAGGACACTCATGCTGTTGGCCAAGCCGCAGCCGATGGAGGCTAGGGTAAATATCGCAAAGCCCGCGGCGAAAACGGATTTTGCCCCCCATTTGTCACCCCAGGCTCCCCCCAGGATCAGCAAGGCAGAGAAGGGCAAGGCGTAACTGTTAATGACCCACTGAAGGCCGGTGAGGTCGGCGTTAAAGGCGGCTTTCAGGGCTCCCAGCCCGACGTTCACTACGCTGACGTCGAGTTGCACGACAAGAAAGCCCAGGCAGGCAGCGATTAAGATGGCGCGTAACGAAGCAGGGGTTTGAATCATGGCATTTGTGTTTCACAGCCTGTGGCAGGTCAGGGTTGAGGCGATTGACCCAGGCCATGGCATGCCTGGCGTGAACCAGGCACGCACAGTGGCGAGGGCTTACACGAACTGCAATACGTCGTTCACGGCTTTACGCGGTTTTTGTGGCCAGTTGGCCGAGCCCGGGTAGCCAACGGTGATCAACATCACAGGTACTTCTTCCTCCGACAGACCGAACTCCTTGGCCACCGCAGCCTGATCGAACCCGATCATGGGGGTCGATACCAGGCCTTGGCCCTTGGCGGCCAACATCAGGGTCATCGCGGCGAGCGAGCCAGAGCGAATGGCTTCGTCGCGCTGCAATTGAGCGTTTTCCTGGTACATGCCTTGGGCCGCACCCAACCACATGTCGTAGATCGACTGGTCAATGATTCCGGCATCCAGGGTCGGCTTCAATGCGGCGGGCAGGGTGACATGCGGGTTCAGGGTGCCGCAGACAATAAACGTCACGGCGGCGTCCATGATCTTTTGCTGGCCGAATGCCAATGGCAGCAGACGCGCTTTGGCTTCGGTGCTGCGTACGGCCAGGAACTTCCAGTTTTGCAGGTTGAAAGCGGAAGGGGCGTGGGTGGCCAGGTTGACCAGCTCGGCGACCTGGGCGTCCGTCAAGGAGCGTTCAGTGTCGTAGCTGTTGGCGGAAATGCGGGACTTAATAACTTCGGCGATAACGGACATGGTGATCTCTGTGCGGGCGGGTGATGCGCAGGACACGGTTGTCACTCTTGAGCCTGCGCCCTGTTTCAACTCAGCGGCTGAAGCCGTCGAATGGCGTCATGTAGACGGCGCCGAACGGGTCCAGGCGCTTGCGGATTTCAGCGTCGGGGGTGCCGTACACCACCAGGCTCTTGATGGTGCACAGCTCCAGGAAACGCTGGCCGAAAGGCGCAAACGTGGTGTCGACGTGGCTTACCACGGCATCGACGTTATAACGCTCAAGGATGTGCACGGTGCTGTTGTCTTCGTTGACGCTGTATTCGTAAACCAGTGTGCCCGGCTCAGCCTTGGTGGCCGCAACGATCGTAGCAATCAGTCGTTTGAATTCAGCGAACTCGGCGGGTTTTACCGCAAGTGAGAACAGGCAGGAAATATAGGGATGCATGATAGTGGCCTCCGGCAGAGAGATGACAAAAACCTGCAAGGCAGCATCGCTGGATTAGCCAGAGCATGCGGTGCAGGTCGGGGCGTCAGGATTTCTCGGGGGCTTCCCCGAACAGCTTGCCGGCGCCTGCCCAATCCGATGCGGCTACGTCTTCGAAGATCACGTAGCTGTAACTGGCATCGGTACCGGTGTGTTTAACAATGCTTTCGGTGATATCGGCTGCAACAGCTGCTTTCTGCGCGTGTTCTTTACCTTCGAACCAGCTCACACGTACGACGGGCATGATGTATTCCTTCTAGGACATTAATCTGGAAGCGGTGCGCGAAGTGCACCGTTGTCTGACTGGAATCCATCGTACTGTTGAATACTGTGGCGATAAACGGCCTTCAACTATAATCTGGGTAGACCAAAACTCTACAATGGCAGTGCATCATGGTACCTATCGACTCCTTCCAAGGCGTCATCACCTTCGTCGTGGCGGCGCGTTCATCCAGTTTCACCCAGGCAGCGGAGCGCTTGGGCCTGTCGAAGTCTGCCGTGGGCAAGGCCATCGCGCGGCTGGAAGAGCGGTTGGGCACGCAGTTATTCCATCGCACTACGCGAAGGATTTCCCTGACCGCTGATGGCGAGGCCTACTTCGCAGCGTGTTCAACGGCGCTGGAGGAAATCGGCACCGCAGAAAGCGGGCTGGGGCCAGGTGGTGGTGAACCTTCAGGACGTTTGCGGGTTGATGTTCCGGTGGCCTTCGGACGGCGGGTCGTCGCACCACTGTTGTTTGAGATCGCCAACAAATACCCGGCGCTGCAATTGAGCCTGACCTTTTCCGATCACCTGGTGGACCCGTTCGAGGAGGGTATTGATTTATTGGTACGGTTCGGCGAACTGCAGGACACCAGCGGCCTGGTAGCGCGACGTTTGACCCGTCAACGCTGGGCCATCTGCGCTTCCCCTGACTACCTTGCGCGTTTTGGCACCCCGCAAACCCTGGAAGCGCTGACTCAGCATCGTTGTATCGTCGGCCATCGCCGCGGGCAACCCCTTGCGTGGCGAGTGATGCAGGCGGGCCAGACCGTCCGTTACGCCCCCCCTTCAACGCATCAGATTGGCGATGGCGAAGCCATGATTCTTGCCGCGGTGGCGGGTACGGGCCTATGCCAAATGCCGCGTAGCCTGTTCCAGGATGATATCGAGGCGGGCAGGCTGGTCGAGGTGTTGCAAGCCTATGAGCCTGAAGCGGTGGACGTGCATGCGGTGTGGCCCAAAGTGTCGCACCTGCGCCCCAAGGTGCGTTATGTGGTCGACGAGTTGGTGAAGTTGTGCGCGCATTGGCAGTAAAGGCTGCACGCGCCGTTAATCGCTGAACAGCTCGAACATCAGTTGCCGGAACCATTTATTGGCGG
>Ga0065714_10002640_pt1 | contig 19766 bp, 22 predicted proteins | sample MisRhiReplicate2_FD_59101 | JGI IMG/M metagenome (GOLD analysis project Ga0065714, IMG submission 59101) | Miscanthus rhizosphere microbial communities from Kellogg Biological Station, MSU, sample Rhizosphere Soil Replicate 2: eDNA_1 v2... | ecosystem: Host-associated > Plants > Roots >...
CGGGATAAAACTGCATATAAGAACATCAGCATAGCCGGCAGGATAATGACCCGCCGTATTATGGGAAGTGCTGCATTTGTAGAATTACAGGATTCAACAGGAAGAATACAGGTCTACTTAAAAAGAGATGATCTTTGTCCTGATGAAGATAAAACCCTTTACAATACTGTTTTCAAAAAATTACTTGATCTTGGAGATTTCATAGGTGTTAAAGGTTATGTTTTCACAACTCAAACCGGCGAAATCTCTATTCACGTTACTGAGTTCACACTTCTTTCTAAGGCTCTAAAACCTTTGCCTGTTGTAAAACGCGATGAAGAAGGGAATATCTATGATGGTTTTACAGATCCTGAATTACGTTACAGACAACGTTATGTTGACTTAACTGTAAATCCTGGATTTAAACAAATTTTCATCAACCGCTCTAAGGTAATCAATACCATGAGAAATTATTTCGATAATCAGGGTTGGATGGAAGTGGAGACACCTATACTACAGTCTATCCACGGTGGTGCTGCTGCACGTCCTTTTACTACACACCACAATACATTAGATATGCCGCTATACCTTCGTATAGCAAATGAGCTTTATTTAAAAAGACTTATTGTAGCAGGATTTGATGGCGTCTATGAATTCGGTAAAATGTTCAGAAATGAAGGTATGGACCGTACTCATAATCCTGAATTTACTTCAATGGAAATCTATGTTGCCTATAAAGACTATATCTGGATGATGTCCATGGTAGAAGAATGCCTTGAGAAAATTGCGGTAACTATTCATGGATCTCCAGTTGTGAAAGTTGGCGAACACGAGATAAATTTTGAAGGTCCTTATGAAAAAATGACCATGTATGAATCAATACAAAAGTATACTGGTATTGATGTTTCTAACATGACTGAAGAGGAACTAAAACAAACCTGTAAAAGTCTCAATATTGAAATAGATGATTCTATGGGTCGTGGTAAACTTATCGATGAATTGTTTAGCGAGAAAGTTGAAGCAAACCTAATCCAACCTACCTATATCACTGACTATCCTTTAGAGATGACTCCTCTTGCTAAGAAACACAGAAGCAAAGAAGGTCTGGTAGAAAGATTTGAATTATTCGTAATGGGTAAAGAGATTGGGAATGCATACTCAGAACTTAACGACCCTATCGATCAAAGAGAACGTTTCGAAGATCAGCTGAAATTAGCAGCCAGAGGTGATGATGAAGCTATGGCTATGGATGATGACTTTATCCGTGCCCTTGAATACGGAATGCCTCCAACCTCTGGACTAGGAATAGGTATAGATAGATTAGTAATGTTAATGACTAACCAATCTACTATCCAAGAAGTATTATTCTTCCCTCAAATGAGACCAGAGAAAAAAGCAAAGGTAACTACCGATGAAGACTTCGTCAATGCAGGTATTCCTTCTGAATGGGTTCAGGTAATTAGAAAAATGGGTATCAATACAATTGAGGAGTTAAAAGCAGCAAATCCGAACAAGGTATTTAATGATCTTGGAGGAATGCGCAAGAAACTTAAACTTGAGTTAACCATGCCTTCAAAAGAGGACGTAACAACTTGGTTTTCTTAACATACAGATAACAAAAACTTAAAGGCCTGCTACATAAAATACTAGCAGGCCTTTTCTATTTTTATGGTATATTAAAATTGATAAATCATGAACAGTTCAAGCCTTGAAATAACAGAAAATGAATACTGCATAAAGCTCAGTAAAGAAGCTTTTGATCTGACGTTGATCCGTCAGCTGATTACAAGAATACAATCAGAGCAATTGTTCTTTAGCAAAAAGAAAGATTACCTTGAAGATGATATCATTAGCAGATCTTCTCAGTATTATGAAGCTAATGAAAACTTCGACAGATTAAGCGAAAAATAAAAAGCCACATTCACATGTGGCTTTAAGCTTTTCTTTATCTATATCTAATCTGTTGTTGTCTATCCATCATCCCCATCTGATCTTTCATTTGTTTTATCTGATCAGCAAGTAATTTATTTTTATCTGCCTTTTTTGCTTCGGTCAGATACATTTGAGCTTCCCTTTTATTTCTCTTTCCCATTGATATACCTGCTAAACTTAATTTAGCTAAGGCTATATTATGGTCCATATGTAAACCTAAAGAAAGTGCTTTCTTAAAATACTTTTCAGATTGCATTGGTGCTTTTCTTGATTCTATAAGACCAATTAAAAGGTTATAATAACCGTGCTGAACTCTGATCAATTGTTTTTCATAATCAGTTATTCTCCTTAGAAAAGCTTCAGCTTTAACCATGTTGTCCTTTCTTAAAAACCACTGAGCAAGCAACATATTTTCGTTATAAAAATATGTAACCCCAATCAGGATACTAATAAAAATACCTAATATACCCCATCCCCAAAAACCGAAGAACATAAGGGCAATAGAAGCTCCCAACACAACAAAACCTAAAATAAGACGAACTATATTTGGCATATCCTTTTATAATTTTTTTTTGCAAATATCGGGTTTAAATACCAAAAAACAGATTTAAAATTATAATTTAAGCAAAAAAGAAATCGCCTTCCTTTCATATTTTAGCTAAAGATTTTCAAAATATGAATAAATTTACAAATCCTTAACTATGAAAACCGGAGCAGAACACATCAATAAACAAATAGAAGATCCTTCAACTGGTGAGATCATCTTAATAAATACTTGCACGCGTGATGTTATTACAGCCTTCCCAACAATGAAGGAAAAATACGATATCGAGTATCCCGACTATACTCCTGAACCCAACGCGCTAAATGATTTACAACCATTGTTAAAGAACAAAAACATTACTATTGTCTTAGGAACATGGTGTGGAGATAGTCGTGAGCAACTTCCTCATTTTCTAAAAACCATAGATTCATCTCCTATCGCAAAAGAAAATGTAACCTTTATTTGTGTAAACAGGGCAAAAGAAATTGAAGGTGGATTATTAGAGCATTTAAATATAGATCGTGTGCCAACCTTTATTGTTTACCATAACGAAGAAGAGCTCGGTCGAATTATTGAAAAACCAATTGTAAGTATCGAGGAAGATTTGGTACTTATGCTATCATAAAAAATAAATATGTCAATTACCTTAGAAAAAAGCTGGCTTAAGGAACTAGATACCGAATTCGAAAAAGGCTATATGAAAGACCTTAAATCTTTTTTACAGCAGGAAAAGCAACAGGGAATTACAGTTTATCCTAAAGGATCAGACGTTTTTAATGCCTTAGATCATACACCCTTCAACAAAGTTAAGGTGGTGATATTAGGACAAGACCCCTATCATGGACAAGGACAAGCTCATGGACTATCGTTTTCAGTTCAAAAAGGAATTACCGTTCCTCCTTCCCTAAAAAACATCTATAAAGAACTGGCTACCGATATTGAAGGTTTTTCTATCCCAACACACGGTAATCTAACCAAATGGGCAGATGAAGGCGTTTTACTTCTTAATGCTACATTAACAGTAAGAGCACATGAAGCAGGATCTCATCAGAAAAAAGGCTGGGAAATATTTACAGACAAAATAATCAGTCAATTATCTGAACAAAGAGAGGGTCTCGTTTTCCTTTTATGGGGTAGATATGCTCAAAACAAGTCATCGCTGATTGACCAAACAAAACATANCATTTTGGTTGCAGCACACCCCTCGCCTTTCTCGGCCTATAATGGATTTCTTGGATGCAGACATTTTTCTAAGGCCAATGCTATTTTAGAAAAACAAGGCCTCAGTCCAATTGACTGGCAAATAATCTAATAAGAATTAGTATTCCAAAGGAACAATTGGTTCCTTTTTAGTAGTAGACATGATCATCATGGTCTGGAAAGTTTTAACTACAGATATTTTACTAATCTTATCCATAATTAAACGTTCATAGGCCTTGATGTCATTTACATAAACCTTAAGTAAGAAATCTGCCTGTCCTGTAACGTGATGACATTCCGTGATTTCTTTAATTTGATTTACCTCATCTAAAAAGATCTGAATGGTATTATTTTTATGAAAATCCAGTTGAACCTGAATAAACGTTTTAATACCTAAACCTAATTTCTCTTCGTCAACCAGAGCATGGTAGCTTTTGATAAAACCCGACATCTCTAATTTACGTACCCTTTCCAACGTAGGAGCCGGCGAAAGTCCTATCTCCTGAGATAACAATAAATTAGTTATCCTTCCATTTTCCTGTAGTAATTTAAGAATTTTAAAATCAGTTTTATCTAGTTCTGCTGCCATTAGTTTTATTAATATTATCCAAAGGTAGAATAAGAATGCGTTACATACCAAATTTTATTCTAAAATTGTTACAATTATTTACAGTTTATTTCTTAATAATTTTTTAGATTTGTCTAAACTTGGAGTTAGATAAGTATAAATGCAATCGTTTACAGAAGAGAACTATCTTAAAATCATATACCACCTTTCACTTAATACAGAAAGCACGGTACAAACCAATGCTATCGCAGAAAGAATACAAACTAAAGCTGCATCGGTTACTGACATGATAAAGAAATTAGCCGACAAGCAATTAGTTGATTATAAAAAATATCAGGGAGTAAAGCTTACAGAATCAGGCAAAGCCGCAGCAATCAACATTGTAAGAAGGCATAGGCTCTGGGAGGTGTTTCTTGTCGAAAAATTGAATTTTAAATGGGATGAGGTTCATGACATTGCTGAAGAATTGGAACATATCAAATCTCCGGAACTTATTGAACGTTTAGATGAATTTCTAGCCTTTCCTAAAAATGACCCCCACGGCGATCCCATTCCAGATAAAAATGGAAAACTGGACAAAACAATATTTATAAAATTGGGTAAGCTTAAAGCCGGAGATAAAGGATTAATAATGGGAGTTAGCGAACACTCCTCACTATTTTTACAACACCTCGAAAAACTAGGTCTTACCTTAGGTAAGCAAATAAAAATTACAGAAATCACAGATTTTGATGGCTCTGTAGAATTAAATGTAGAAAACAAACAGATTAATGTAAGCCGGGAAGTGGCAAAACACATCCTCATTAAAATATAATATGAACAAACCTAAAACCGCCACAAAAAATTCCGGCTCATTAAGTGAAGTACATCAAAGTGTCGATACCAGCAAAAGAACTGGCTGGCGCCGTATACTATCTTTTATCGGCCCCGCTTACCTGGTAAGTGTTGGCTATATGGATCCGGGAAATTGGGCCACTGACATTGCGGGTGGTAGTAAATTTGGTTACCAGCTTATCTGGATTCTACTAATGTCTAACCTTATTGCGCTGCTGCTTCAATCACTAAGCGCGCGTTTAGGTATTGTAAGAGGTCTTGATCTTGCACAGGCTTCAAGAAATGGCTATCCAAAATGGGTAAACATCCCACTTTTTGGTTTGGCACAAACTGCAATCATAGCATGCGATCTGGCCGAGATAATAGGTATGGCCATAGGTTTAAACTTACTCTTCGGTTTACCTTTAATATGGGGAATTAGCTTAACCATCTTTGATACTGTGCTCCTTCTTTTTTTACTTAATAAGGGGATGCGAAAAATGGAAGCCTTTATTGTATCAATGGTATTTATAGTGGGTGTTTCATTCTTAGTAGAAATGTTTATTGTAGAGCCCTCTCTAAAAGAAATTGCAAGTGGTTTTGAGCCAACTATGCTTTCCGGCGAAGCTTTATACATAGCAATAGGTATTATAGGTGCAACCGTTATGCCGCATAACCTATACTTACATTCTTCACTGGTACAAACCAGGAAATTCGAAAGGGATGATAAAGGAATTAAAGAAGCTATAAAGTTTAATTTCATTGATACAGCGGTAGCCCTAAACCTTGCATTCTTTGTAAACGCTGCTATTTTAATTCTTGCAGCTGCAGCATTCTATAAAAACGGTCTACATGAGGTCGCTGAGATTCAGGACGCCCACAAACTACTTCAAAATATCTTTGGTAATGTTGCCCCCGCTCTTTTTGCTATCGCGCTTATTGCCGCAGGTCAAAGTTCTACAGTTACAGGTACGTTGGCCGGACAAATAGTAATGGAGGGGCACTTAAAACTTCGTATTGAGCCATGGTTACGTAGGTTAATTACGCGTTTACTGGCAATTATACCAGCTTTTTTCACTATATTATGGTTTGGTAACGATGCTTTAGGTGGCTTATTAATTCTGAGCCAGGTCGTTTTAAGTCTTCAACTTGGTTTTGCGGTAATCCCATTAATTCACTTCACATCTGATAAACGCACAATGAAAGGATTTGCCATCAAACCATGGGTAAAAATTCTTGCCTGGACAAGTTCTCTGGTTATTGTTTCTCTTAACGTTAAACTCGTTGTAGAAGAAATCAAAACCTGGGGTGCTGATGGTGGCTGGTATGTTTACGGCATAATAGTTCCCTTGGCCATACTTATCGGATTACTTTTATTATATGTTTTCATCTATCCTTTAATTGGCAAAATTAAGCAGGCCCAAAATGTTGCCCCACATGGCAATGCGCTTAATATAGATGAAGTTGAAAAAATCCATTATAAACGAATCGGCATTACTGTCGACTTCTCTCAGAACGATAGGAACACCATAAGACACGCATTAATTCAAGGTGGAAAACAAGCTAACTACCACCTAATTCACGTAGTAGAAACTGCAGTAGCTCGTTATCATGGAGATTCTGCAATGGATTACGAAACACAAAGCGATACAGAAAACCTGGAAAAATACCGTACTAACCTGGCCGAACTTGGTTACAAAGCCACTATCCACATTGGTTATGGAGGAACGGTAAAGGCAATTGTAGATATTACCAATGAAAGCAACCTTGAATTACTAGTTATGGGGGCTCACGGACACAAAGGTCTAAAGGATCTGATCCTGGGAACCACAGTGAACTCTGTGCGTCATAAAGTCTCTATTCCAGTGCTTATTGTAAGATAAAATTGAGATATTAGCGGATTCTTATGAAGAACGATATCCAGATTAAAAATAAAAGAGCCTATTTTGATTACCACATTATTGAAAAATATAATGCTGGAATTGCTTTATTAGGTACCGAAATAAAAGCTATCAGACAAGGTAAAGCCAACATGTCTGATGCATTTTGCATGTTCATAGGCAATACACTATATGTAAGAAACCTACACATTTCAGAATACAGCCACAGTTCTTTCCATCACCACGATATTAAACGCGATAGNGTCCTGCTTTTACAGAAAAAAGAGCTTAAAAANCTTAAAGTAAAGGGTGAAGAAAAAGGTTACACTATAGTGCCCCTGCGCATTTTCACCAATGAAAGAGGCTTTGCCAAAATAGAGATCGCATTGGCACAAGGNAAAAAAGAATTCGACAAGAGAGATAGTATTAAAGACAGGGAATCGAAAAGGGAAATGGACAGGGCTATGAAATTCTAATAGCCCTTCAAAATTACCAGGCCTGATCCCCAACCAGAGGTACAAATCTGAAAGTATCCAATTCTATCCGCTCATAATCAGTTTCGCTTACACGAATAACAGTTACCATTTTCTGCGAATGCTCATCACCTACTGGAATTACTAAAATACCACCAATTTTAAGTTGTTTAAGTAATATCTCAGGCACAAAAGGAGCACCTGCCGTTACAATGATCTTTTGATAAGGAGCATGCTCTGCAATGCCTTTAGATCCATCTCCAAAAAAGAAATGTGCATTATATCCCATTCCAGGTAACACCCTTATGGTATGTCTGTATATACTTTCCTGACGCTCAATAGTGTAAACATTGGCACCAAGTTCCATCAAAATACAGGTTTGGTAACCAGAACCGGTACCAATTTCAAGAACTTTATCGCCTTTTTTAATGTGTAGTAACTCACTTTGATATGCAACCGTATAAGGCTGCGAAATAGTTTGTCCATCACCAATTGGAAAAGCTATATCCTTGTATGCCTGGTTCCAAAAAGTTTCATCAAAAAAGAAATGACGTGGCACTTTACCGATAGCCTTCAACACCTTTCTATCAGTGATCCCCCTTGCTTCCAGGTGTTCAACTAATTTCTTTCTCGCTCCCTTTTCTCTGTAATTGTCAACAAACTTGTACGCCATAGCACCCCAAAAATAGCCTTTTCAAATCTAATAAAGTTAATTATTTAGGACCAAAAAGTTAAAAAAAGGCTAATGCGCACAAAATCAATCCTAATAAAAATTAGTAAGGATCAACATCCACTTGAATGTTTACTGCACGGTAGTCCTTTTCTGATTGAAACATAACAATGGTCTCTTTCAATATCGACTTCACCTTTTGCACCGAAGTATTTTTATCACTTTTAATGATTACCTGTTTAATGTAATAATTCCTAACTCGTGATACCAGCGGCTGTTCTGGGCCAAGTACCCTACCACCAAGCTGTCCTTTAAGAATATTAGCAAACTTCTGAGAAGCCACATTTAACAGATCAGCATCTTTATGTTTAATGTTAATAAAGATTAGTCTTGTAAACGGAGGATAATTAAACTGTCTACGCTCCGCAAGTTCCTCATTATACATTTCGAGGTATTTGTTATCTATAACCTGATTAATAATCCTGTGATTATCATCATAAGCTTGTATAATCACCTTTCCTTGCTTATCTCTCCTACCAGCCCTACCGGCAACCTGTGCCAATAGCTGATAACTTCTTTCAAAAGCCCTAAAATCAGGGTAATTTAAAAGTGTATCAGCATTAATTACACCAATTAAAGTCACATTATCAAAGTCCAACCCTTTAGCAACCATCTGGGTACCAATCAGAATATCAGTCTTCTTCTCCTGAAAATCAGAAATAATTTGTTGCAATCCATTCTTGGTACGTGTACTATCAACGTCCAACCTTGAAATTTTAGCTTCAGGAAAAATCAAACTCAGTTCTTCCTCTACCCTTTCCGTACCAAATCCTTTTTGCTCAATATGTACAGATCCGCAAGCCGGACAAACATTAATACTACTCTGATGATAGCCACAGTAGTGACAATGCAACTTGCCACTTGTTTTATGGTAAGTTAAACTCACATCACAATTCACACATTTAGGTGCATAACCACATGTACCACAAATTAAAATGGTAGCGTAACCCCGTCTATTTTGAAACAAGATTACTTGTTCCTTATTTTCCAGCGTAAAGGTGATTTCATCAACCAACTTGCTAGAAAAATACGAAACCATCTTTTTGCGCTTTGTCTCTTCAGAAATGCTGATTACTTCCTGCAAAGGAAGCTCCACACCACCAAATCGCTCAGTAATCGTTACAAGACCATACTTGCCATTAACTGCATTATAATAGCTTTCAATAGAAGGAGTAGCAGAACCAAGAACAATTTTCGCCTGATGCAAATGCGCTAAATAAACAGCTACATCTCTGGCCTGATACCTTGGTGATGGCTCATTCTGTTTATATGAAGATTCATGTTCTTCATCAACCACTATCAGTTTTAATTCTTTAAAAGGTAAAAACACAGCAGAACGAGCACCTAAAACTACCCTATACTTACCGTTCAACACCTTATTCCAAATTTCTACACGCTCATTGTTGTTAAATTTAGAATGATAAACACCAATAGCATCTCCAAAATAGCGCTGTATACGTTCAACTATCTGAGTGGTTAATGCAATTTCAGGCAGCAGGAACAATACCTGCCCTCCCTTTTCAATTGCTTTTTCAATCAGCTTTATATATATCTGTGTTTTGCCGGATGCAGTAACGCCATGTAACAACATGACATCTTTATCCAAAAAACCATCTTCTATCTGCTGCAAAGCTTTATTCTGGGCCTCACTGAGCTCAAAGTTTAACACAAAGTCGTCAGCGCTTTCTAGCAACCGGCTAACCGGCCGTTTATACACCGCAAAAATATCTTTATCTACAAGCGTTTTAAGCGCAGCTGTACCGCAAGCACTCTCCTCAAGCAACTGTTGCTTTGAAATAGTAGTCTGTTGCTTAGAAAGCTTTAAATAGGCAAGGAGTGCATTCAATTGCTTAGGTGCCCGCTCTAAAATAGAAAACAACTGTTTTAAGTTCTCTTCCTCATTATAAAATGGTTGTAAAGAGATAAAGGACTTTAATAACGGCTTATACTTTTCAACTACTTCTTCAGCAATATAAACCATGCCCTTACCCAGCAAGGAATTGATGATCGGATAAACCGTTTTTTGCCCAAGCAAAGCTGAGACATCATCAATAGTTAATCGAGGTCTGCTCCTTAATGCATTTAAAATGACCTGCTCCTTATCTGTAAAAACAATCTCCAGAACAACTCCATCCTCGTCAGCAAGCGGACTTTCCTCTTTCAATACAATAATTGTTTCACTCGCCAGCTTCAATCCTGTCGGCAATGCAGCCGACATCACATCCCCTTCATTACAGAGGTAATAAGAAGTCATCCAGTCCCACAAATGAAGTTGTTGACTAGTAATAATCGGATAAGCATCCACAACATCAATAATGTATTTAGCTTCATAAACATCAGGCGCATTCTTACTGATGCTTTTTATTAAAGCTGTATAGATTTTATTCTTTCCGAACTGGACCACTACTCGTTTTCCAATAGCAATCTGATCATTGAGTTCAAAAGGAACACGATAAATATAGTTTTTGGATAGAGAAAGGGGTAAAACTACCTCAATAAAAAGGGTTTCCCTTTCTTCAAATTCCAGATTAGGAAAATCCAACATTATTTACTTTTTAGAGCTGCTAAAAGTAACGACAACCAACCAAGAATCAGTAGTAAACCACCAATTGGGGTTACCGGACCAATATAATCTACGAAACCAATATTTGTAACACTCCTGGTTGCCAATAAATATAAAGAACCCGAGAACAACAGTATTCCAAAGGTAAAAAAGCCATAAGCCAGGTTTACGAATTTACGCTGTCCTGCTTCTATCCCTTTAAACTGAGCGAGAAAAAGTAAAGCGAAAGTATGATAAAACATATATTCCACCCCTTTTGCCCAAATCTCAATGGAGCCTGCATCCACTACTTTCTTTAAACCATGCGCACCAAAAGCTCCAAGCATTACCGCTATTGCTCCAAATAAAGATGCGGTTATCAATATACGTCTATTCATGATATGTTAAACCCACAATTTTAGTTAACAAACTTAACAAACTTGAAGCATTTATTATTAATCCCAACTATTAAAATTAAATTTGTAGTAACAGCAAATGAAAAAAATTCTTGTCATAGTAATAGCCCTTTTTACTGCCATCATAACCCTGGCCTACATGTATTTCTCAGGCCTAAATACCCAGAGGGAAAATAATGATAGTAGTTTATATGCGGCAACAGTAAATTCGGCTCTCATATTCTCTTTCCAAAACGACAAAAGCATATTTGACATTCTAAAAGGTCAGAGCATTTTACAGGAGGTTATTGGTGAGGACAGCTATGCAGAGCTACAATCCATAAAAGACCACATCTTATCTGCCCCTAACCTTAACAGAATAATAGGTAAACAGGCCATATACATAAGCCTTATTCCCGGAAAAGATAAAAAAATTGACCTGCTTTATAGCACTCAAATCAACAGTGGAGGGAGTAAAAATCAATTAATGAATGCTTTGGCTGCAGCTAAATTACAATTAGATAGTTCCCAAAAAATAACTACTATAACCCTGCCGGATAGTGCAGTATTCTTTCTTGCAATTAAGGGCAACCTTTTACTACTTTCCAGCACTGCGCAACCAGTTTCAAATGTATTATCAGCAACTATTAATGACAATACTAAATTTGTACAACACATTAAATCAACCAGTAGATTAACAAAAAATAGTCTGGCCGAAGTTTACATTAATTTCAAGAACCTCCCTCTACTTTTAAAAGCAACCATGCCCGGAAAACTTAGCGGAGAGCTTTCCGCTCTGGATAGCCGTAATGCATTTGCCTCATTGGTATACAATTTTAGCAAAGAAAAACTTTTGCTAACGGGATCAACACAAGACAATGAGCCCAACGATTATTACCAGCTATTCTCTACATCTAATGCTCAAAAAACTACAATAACCAACATACTACCTGAAAACACAGCTAACTACACAATTTTTGCTATCGAAAACTACACCAACTGGAAAAAAAATCTGGATGCTTGGTTTACCGGTAAAAAAGAACAGAATACAACAAATAATACCTTAAAAAACATCAATCTTAAATACCATATAGATCCCGATCAAATATTCCCAAAATACTTTAAAGACCAGCTAATCACTTTTCAATTGAGTACCACCGAGAAAATTGGGGCTATTAACTTAAGCAATGGCGAAAAGCTTGATCAGTTATTATTAGATCTGAGCTCTGATTATGGAGATGGTATAAAAATATTTAAAGAATCTGACCTCTTATATAGCTACTTTGGAGAGCCATTTAAGAAGTTTAAAAGGCCTTACTATATCATTATAGACAATTACATGATCTTTGCTAATAATGCAAGTACAGTACAATCTTTTCTGAATAGTTATAAAAACAATCGACTACTTATTAATAAAGAGAGTTATCTTAACAGCATTAATCAATTACCGAACACCTCCAATATCACTTTCTTTATTGACTTAAATAATTCTTCAGATATATTCCTTAAAAATATATACCTTCCCTATTACAAACACATCACTAACGAGAAAGGATTAAAAAATTATCAGTCATTTACCTACCAACTTAGCGGAGATAATGGTAAATTTCAAACAAATGTTCTCATGAACAGAAAACAGCAACCTTTAACCCAAGATTCCCTAAAATTGGAAAACGACTCGCTATGAGAAAACCTCTGATCCTGTTCTTTTTTTTGCTTCTTTTCAATCAGCTAAAAGCCCAACAGTACGGTCTATTTAACACCAAAACTTTATTTGATGGTTTTGAAAACCCGGCACAAAAAACATTTGTTTTAGATTCTTCGCGTAAATATGCTTCAAATTTCTTCTTACCCTATTTAGGAATAAATGCCACTACCAAAGGAGGTGACCAGGTAATTCGTGACCTAATTGACAATGGTAAAACTTCTTCTATTATCATCTCTGGTGACCCCAAAGACATTAATAAGGTGTATCATAATTCAAATATTTACCTTTTCAATTTTAAAATATTTAATTCATATAAATTTCAAAAAGAACTGGGATTTTCGTGGCAATTAAGAGCAGATGTCAATTTAAAATATACAAATGGATTGCTCGCAACTTTTAATCAAAAAGAATGGTTTAAAATCAAAGAGCAATCTTTTGACGCACTAAACAACCATGGCTATTCACAATCATACCATCAATTCAGTGTAACCTATAGAGAGAATTACAATAAACAACTTGCCTTCGGAGCCAAACTAAGTTTACTCAGTGGAATTACATACAACAAATTAGAAATCACTAATTCGACCCTTGATTTCATCCCTTCCGGGGCTCATCCTACCAACGAAGATATAAGCATCACATTGACGGGCCGTTATAAATCCAACTTTCTAAAAATCAAAGATCAATCTAGCAGCATTTTAATGCCCAATTTTAAAAATCCGGGATTGGCGGCTAGCTTTGGCACAACATACACTTCTAAAACAGGCTATACACTAATCGCTAATATTAAGGATCTCGGCTTTATCAGATGGTCAAACAAATCGTATGTTGCCAATCTAGAGAACACCCCACTTGATCGCCTTAATACTTTAAATAGAAAAGAAATAGAAGATAAAATTACAGATGCAGTTATTGACAATGCTCAGAACAAGAGCTTTATTAGCCCTACCAATGCTAAAGCAGACTTTTTGATCTCTAAAACATTCAGTTTTTACACACCAAGCCTCATTGTATCAAAAAATCTGTTTTATAATGGAGGTGATGCTGCTCTTGTAAATAAATTCTACTATAGCGGTTTTTCTATTAGTGCAATTCCTGTTTACGACTTCAATAACTTGTTTCTTTTTGGAATGCAGGGAATGTATCAAACGCCAAACTTTGAATTCTTTATGGGCTCAGATAACTTCTTTAAGACCGCCCGTCTCGCTTATTCAAAAATTCAAAATACGACATCCTCGAGTTCAGGATATAACGGAGCATCCTTTTATATAGGGCTTGGTATTAAATTTGGATATACTGTAGAACACCCCCAAAACAGCAGTTATATGCCTGGATTAAATAACCAGGAAACCAGCTTCTTTCAACGTATTTTCAGCATTTTCTCTAAAAACTAATAAGTATTACTTTTTCTTGGGAGTAGTTAAAACGAAATCCTTCAAATAAAAAGGTTCAAAATAAGCAACATCTTCAAATTTAGAAGATGAGTAAGCTTCATCTGCAAGTTTACTCATGTAAGATGCCGAATTAAAATTCAGCTCAGAAAACTTTGCATTTTCGTGTTGCAATACATCCATGCACTTAGCGGCACCATTACCGATAAAGGTGATCACATGGTCATTTAATTCCTGTGCAAAGCTCTCCACATCAATTATTTTAGCAGAAACAGGAGTTACAGTATCAAGCTCGTTATTATAAATAGAAGTAAAAACTTCCATCCTTCTCGCATCTATCATGGCACATACCAAGCCATTATAATCAGCGCTCTGAAGCATGAAACCTTGAGCCATCATTTGAAGCGTAGGAATTGCAATTAAAGGCTTATCAAGCGCATAACACAAGCCTTTTGCGGTAGAAACACCAATACGCAAACCAGTATAAGAGCCAGGGCCCATACTTACCGCTATAGCATCAAGATCTTCAAATTGCAAACCGGCAGCCTCTAATGCCTCTTTAATAAACAAGGTTAAACTACCCGCATGAATATTATTAGCCATTAGCTCCTTTAGGGCTATGGTTTTTCCATCATGTGATATTGCAGCAGAGCAAACTTGTGTAGCAGTTTCAATTTGAAGTATAGTAGCCATCAGCTTAAATTAAAAATCATTATTATGGGACAGGATCATGGCCATGACCACCCCAGGGATGACATCTGCCAATGCGTTTCAAAGTTAACCATCCTCCTTTAAATGGGCCATGCTTTTTAATGGCTTCAATGCCATATTGAGAACAAGTAGGCGTATACCTACAGCTTGCACCGAGCAAAGGAGATAATAACCATTGATAAAGTTTTATCAAGCCTAGAAATATCCAGCCAACAACCAGTTTAATTATTCCCATCAGCTTTTTTTATTTCATTGGCTTCAATAGCAGTAGCCAATTTCTTTAAAACTCCGGCCATTTTTTTCTCAAAAAAAGAGTAGTCGTAAATCTGCTTACCAATAAATTGTACAGAAAGCAGCAATAACTGATTGGGTTCTGTAAGCGACGAATAAAGTTGTAATTGCTTTTGTAGGCGATAAACCTCACGGGTACGGCGTTTAATCAAATTTCTATCAACAGCTCGTTTAAAGCGTTTCTTAGAAACATTAATTACTACCTGTACAGGATAGTTGTGTGATGTATCTACAAATAGATAAGACACACGAAAAGGATATAATAAAAAAGAAGAACCGTTTTTAAATAGCAAGTCTATTAACTTCCTACTACATAACCGTTCTTCTTTTTTAAATGTGTTCATGTTTTTGATCGCAACTTTGCAGATGTTCTGATCTGCTAACACTTAATGTGCTGCAATCAAAAATTATGCTTTATGACGACGCTCGTCAGAAACTGATAATCTTTTTCTTCCTTTTGCACGACGAGAAGCTAATACTCTTCTACCGTTTGCTGTAGCCATTCTTTCGCGGAAGCCATGCTTGTTTCTTCTCTTTCTTTGCGAAGGTTGGAATGTTCTTTTCATAACTGTATTATATATATCTTAGACTATTTTTTTAATTAAGAGGTGCAAATATAGTGTGATTTTTTTCTAATTGCAAATAGAATTAGATTTTTCTATAAGCCAAGAGCTGCCTTCAACTTTACATACCCCGTTTTACTCACAGGCAGCCATATATCCGACTTTAAAAGCACAATATAACTATCCTTTTCTTTTAGTTCAATTTTTGTAACCTGTGCCAAATTTATAATATAAGAACGATGTATCCTAATAAACTGTGCAGAATCCAATGTTTGCTCAAAAAAGCTCATTGTTTTATTCTTATGAAAAATACCCTCTCCAGTACTCATTTTCACATAATCATCGTCGGCCTCCAAATAATGGATATCAGAAACTGAAATAATTTTAATTACTCCATTCTTTTTAACCACAACCCGGTTATTTTGTGCCGGACTAAGTGCTGCCGAATCCAGCAACTCTTTCGTCTCATCTTCTCCTGCACTATTCAACCTTGAAGGCAGTTTCTGAATAGCAAGATCAAACCTGCTTTTTTCAATAGGTTTCAATAAATAATCCACAGCACTCACTTCAAAAGCCTTTATTGCATACTCATCAAATGCGGTAGTAAATATTACAGCAGGTGGTTTCTCTACAAGTTCAAGCATCTCAAAGCCATTAATCTTCGGCATTTGAATATCCAGGAAAATGAAATCAGGTTGATGCTGAGTAATCGCTTTAATGCCTTCAAACCCATCACTGCATTCTGCAACCACTTCTATATGCGGAAAATCGCTTAGATAGTGTTTCACAATATCTCTGGCCAGGGGCTCATCATCAATTAGTATTGTTCTTATCATTTGCCTGGGGTATTTTAAGCGTTGTTATAAATAAATTATCATCAGTAGCTTTTGTTTTCAGTAACTTCTCGTCAGCGAACAACAAATATAGCCTTCTTTTAATTGCCGACAAACCAAATCCGGTGCCTCCGGTGGCGTTCATTTCAGGATCAAATGGGTTTTGCACCATAATCACCAGCACGCTGTTTACCACCTTTACATGCATCGAAATTGTGATTGCTGCCGACGTGTTGTATAAACCAAATTTTATTGCATTCTCTACAATTGGCTGTAGCAAAGTACCCGGCAAGCGCAGGTTTAGCGTCTCCTCGTCTACATTTACATCAATATTTAATCGGTGACTAAACCTAACTTTTTCTATATCCAGATAAAGCTGAATATACTCCATCTCCTCTCCTACACTTACCCACACCTCATCATCTCGTTTTAAAGTACCTCTTAAAAAAGCTGCAAGCTTTGTAATCATTGTGCCCGCCTCTTTAGGGTTTACAATTGTAAGCGCATACACTGAATTTAAACTATTAAATAGAAAATGTGGTTGCAATTGATGTCTAAGTTTATTCAATTCGGCCTCTTTCGATAAATTCTGAGCGGCAAGTAATCTTTCCTGTGTAGCAGATTGTTCTTCCAATCTGTACCATAATATATTAGCCAGAGCACACCATGCTAAAAATATAAATACAATGATAAAGCGCACCAGTATCGATAAATTTAAAAAGCTCAGATAAGTGACATTATCAACAAACAAAAGGTTTAATGCAAACTTACTTGCCAACGTGATGGTGAGTGCCATCATTAATGTTAATACCAAAATAAAGAGTATCGTTTCATTTTTGGGTTGATAATATCCCAATAAATTACTCAAAATAATACATGCAACAGCAAGTAACCCATTTGTTATTAAACTATCCGCAACAGAAATAAGAATGCTAAAGTTCAGTGTATAATAAAATAAGAACACAAAAATTGCAACCCAGGCTAAAAATATAGCAAAGGCAAACTTCTGTATCTGTGGAACTGATAGCGGTCTAGTTGTCAAAACAATCTAATTCTGAAGTGATAAGCTGTATATGTTCTTTTAAAAAAACTTGTCTCTTTTCTACCTGATCTAAAAAGGCAGGAACATCAACTGGTTCATGCATTATTGAGGCTATTTCAGCTCCATCATCTGGTGTCTGAATTTCGTGCAGATCGGCAATACAGATAAATTTCCAGGCTACCAGTTCACCAGAACAATTTTTAAATGGAGGATGAAAGCTATCGGCCATTTCTTCTGCTTTTAAAAATGCTTCGGTACTATTTAATGCAAGCATTAATCTTAACTGCTCATCAAACTGTGGTTTATAATTGCCCTCTCCGCTAACTATTTCGTAAATATATCTTACTAAAAACCATTTCATAATGTTGGGTATTAAAAGTTTCTAATGTCCACCCCGCCAAATAATGCCAACCCCCTAATAATTATTATTTTTCTTTCTCCATCTATCACCTGTCCCACTGCTCTCTTGTCATCCATACCACCAAATATGGCCGTAACTTCCGATTTCACTACCCAGCTTGGCGGGATTATAACCTTTAACCCTCCAAATATTGCAATCACATCAAGAACTATTGTTCCCTCAAAATCAGCCTGAGTTAAGTTAATATCTGAGCCACCAAAAACTGCGATTACTTCGCCACCTTTAAAGTTCTTTGAGTACACATTTTGATGGCTACCCCCAAAAACATTCACAGATTCAAGAATGTCATCTTTATCAAGATCACTGTATTCTTTAGGTTCATCAGTACTTACAGGCTCATTAAAATTTCCAAAATCAGCATGTTTTTTTTGCCATCTTTTTTTCCATTGCTCTTTATCCAAATCCTTCTTTTTGGGCTTAAAAATCATATACAACCCAAGAATAATAAATGCAATAGCGAAATAGTATTTAGACATATCAAATTCCACAATGTCTTCAAGTGTAAAAAAACCACCAACCAGCACCATAATCAACCATCCGGCCCCATCAAAATTCCTTTTATAACCAACCAGCAAGCCTATCACAATCAATAGTGTGTGCCAGCTAATAACCCAATGCGGTATATTTATCCCGAAATTCTTTAAAAAAAACACCAGACCAACCCCCAGTATAATCAACCCACTACACAATCTGCTTGTACTGTTGTTGTTTGTAAATTTTTCCATTACTTCTTATTTTACTTAACTACGTCAAATGTATATAGAACCTAGCCCTTCGCCAATAGTATCGATTTATATCTATGATAAAGGTCGGTAAACGTGCATTTTTAATCGGTGAAAATATCTCTTACTTTTGAGCATGAAACATCTCCTTCCTATTATTTGCATCTGCCTGCCCTTTTTAACCGCCGCTCAAACTTCGGAACAGTATAAAATTTATGATGTTAAAAATGAGAAAACGATCTCTATTGATGAACTGATTAAAGATCTTGATAAAACAGATGTATTATTTTTTGGCGAAGAACACAATGATTCTGTGGGGCATGTATTGGAAATGGAGATTTTCAAACAAATGCATAATGCTTATCCAAAAATTGCCCTTTCTATGGAAATGTTCCATACCGATGTCCAACCGGTAATAAACGAATATTTGGGTGGTTACATCTCTGAAAAAAACTTTACAAAGGAAGCAAGGGCATGGAACAATTATAAAGACTACAAACCCTTAATTGAATATGCTAAAACCAACAAAATAAATGTAATTGGGGCCAATGGAGCAGCAAGATATAGCAATATGGTTAGTAAATCGGGATTGGATGTTTTAATGACGCTACATAAAGAATCGAAATCTTTCTTACCGCCATTACCGATTGATACTGCAACGGGAAGGTATTATGATAAGTTCATTAAAGAATTGGGCAGCCATAATATGGGTGGTATGAAAATATATCAAACCCAAAACTTTTGGGATGCTGTCATGTCATGGTCTATAGTTAAGTATGTAAAAAAGAACAAGAACACAAAAGTATTACAGCTTAACGGCCGCTTTCATAGCGATGAGAAATTAGGAACACCGGCAAAGCTAAAAAGTGCTTCAAAAAAGCTTAATATAGCTAATCTATCTTGCTTTCCTTCTGCAGATTTTAGCGCCCCGGATTGGCAGAAACACAAACACCTGGGTGATTATATAATTATAACCGACCCAGGTGTCAAAAAAACCTTTTAATTTACTTTTTAAGTAAATCTCTGAT
>Ga0065714_10064761_pt1 | contig 19741 bp, 19 predicted proteins | sample MisRhiReplicate2_FD_59101 | JGI IMG/M metagenome (GOLD analysis project Ga0065714, IMG submission 59101) | Miscanthus rhizosphere microbial communities from Kellogg Biological Station, MSU, sample Rhizosphere Soil Replicate 2: eDNA_1 v2... | ecosystem: Host-associated > Plants > Roots >...
ATTATGAAAAAGTTATTAACCCTTGCCTTCGTTTCCTTATTAAGTATAAGTGCTATGGCTCAACAAGTTGATTTAAGAAAAAAGATTAGCGTTAGTGGTTCTGCGGAAACTGAAGTTACTCCAGACATTATTTACATCAGTATCTCTTTAAAAGAATATTTAAAAGACAACAACAGTAAGAAAAAAGTGGAAATCACTACTTTGGAAAGCCAGTTGTATGCTGCGGTTCAAAAAGCAGGTATAGATAAAGAAAACCTAACGATTAATAACTTATCAAGCTATGCAATTGCTACAGAGAAAAAGAAAAACCCTGATTATCTGGCTAGCAAACAGTATCGCTTAAAAGTATCTGATTTGAATAAATGGAATGACATTATTGGTTCAATAGACCCTAAAGGAATTGCCTATACCAATGTTGACAGCTACGATTATTCAAAAATTGAAACTCTTAAAAAAGAACTGAAAATTAAAGCACTACAAGCTGCTAAAGAAAAAGCATCTTACCTGGTTGAAGCCCTTGGCGATAAGTTAGGTAGTGTGATTGACATTCAGGAAGTAAACAATGAGCAGTATCCGCAGCCAATGTATCGTAATGTAATGATGATGAAAGCTGAAAGTGCCGATATGGCTGGAGCAGCGGCTCCGGAGATTGACTTCAAAAAAATAAAACTGAACTATATAATGAATACAGTATTCGAAATTAAATAGTAGTAGTGACTACTTGAGTATACAGTTTTAACAAAATAACTTTAAAAAACCTATCAATAACTTTTGGTAGGTTTTTTGTTGTTTAGAGTATTATCACAAAATTCAAATCGTATGAAAAGATTAATTTACTCTTTAGTGCTAGTTTTCACATTGGCAATCAGCGCAAACACAGTTTCAGCAGCCGGAAAGGCAGACAAGATTAAAACTGAGATGACTGCCGAGCAGCAAATCCAGCTTAAACAGATCACCAATCGTGTTCAAGAGATTAAATCGATGGATAAATCTAATTTATCGAAATCTGAAAGAAAAGAGTTACGTCAGGAATTGAGAGGATTGAAAAAACAAGCTAATGCATTAGGTGGCGGTGTTTACCTTTCTGTTGGAGCAATCATTATCATCATCTTATTATTGATTCTTATCCTATAGAACACCTTATTAACATCTACCTATAAAAAAAGCTTCCCAAACTGGGAAGCTTTTTTTGTTTATCATGTTTTTGATTTTGTTAATCAATGTATTCAAATCCTGTATATTTCACCAATGCCTCAGGAATTTTAATTCCTTTTTCAGTTTGGTTATTTTCCAGAATAGCAGCAACAATACGAGGCAATGCTAATGCACTTCCGTTTAAAGTATGCGCTAATTGCGTTTTGCCAGAAGCTCCTTTAAATCTCAATTTAAGTCTGTTACTTTGATATGTTTCAAAGTTAGAAACAGAAGAAACCTCTAACCAACGTTGCTGTGCTGCACTCCACACTTCCATATCGTAAGTCATAGCAGAAGTAAAGCCCATATCTCCTCCACACAAACGTAAAACACGGTAATGTAAACCTAGCTTTTGAAGTAATGACTGAACGTAAGCACTCATGTCTTCCAGAACCTCATAAGATTTATCAGGATGAACAACCTGTACAATTTCAACTTTATCAAACTGATGTAAGCGATTTAAGCCACGTACATGTGCGCCATATGATCCTGCCTCTCTGCGGAAGCATGGGGTATACGCTGTATTTTTTACAGGGAGCTCTTCCTCTTTTAAAATAACATCACGATAAAGGTTGGTTACCGGCACCTCAGCAGTTGGAATAAGATACAAGTTATCCACACCGGCATGGTACATCTGCCCTTCTTTATCTGGTAATTGTCCGGTACCAAAGCCCGAAGCTTCATTAACTAAATGTGGCACCTGCATTTCTCTATAACCCTTTTCTGTTGCATGGTCTAAAAAGAAATTAATAAGGGCCCTTTGCAAACGTGCACCTTTACCTTTATATACGGGGAAACCAGCACCTGTTATTTTTGTACCCAGTTCAAAATCTATAATATCGTATTTAGCTGTTAATTCCCAGTGAGGCAACGCACTTTCTGGCAAGTCAGCCGGGCTACCATACTCATAAACAACTTCATTGTCTTCGGCTGCACTTCCTGTTTTAACCAGATGATGTGGCAGGTTAGGCAATTGTACAATTAAACTATACAATGTAGCTTCCACTTCAGTTAACTGATCTGAAAGGTTTTTATGTTCTTCCTTATTTGATGTAGTTTCTGCTTTAAGTACTTCTGCTTCTTCTTTCTTCCCGCTGCGCATTAACTCACCAATCTGTTTTGCAGCTGCATTAGCTACAGCGGAAAGGTTATCCAGCGAGGTTTGAACTTGTCTTCGTTCTTCGTCAATTTTAATAATTTCATCAACCAATTCAGGGTGCTTAAAATTACGTACACTTAGTCCTTCTAAAACTTTCTCTCTATTTTCGCGGATATAGTTAACTTGCAGCATTATTTTATTTTTTAAACAAAGATAATAACTTAACTCGTGATTGCGAACGCAGTAGCATAATACGAGCCCTAATAATTATGGAAGGTAAACTATTTCTTGTGCCCACCCCTATCGGAAACCTTGAAGACATGACCTTCAGAGCAATCCGAATTTTAAAAGAAGCGGATGTAATCCTTGCTGAGGACACCCGTACCAGTGCGCCTATGTTAAAGCATTTCGGGATCGACAAAAAAGCATATTCGCATCACCAACACAATGAACATCAGGCTACTTCAGAAATCATTAAATTCCTAAAGGAAGGAAAAATGGTAGCCTTAATTTCAGATGCGGGAACCCCCGCAATATCTGACCCGGGCTTCTTTCTTGTTAGAGAAGCAATTAAAAATGATTTGGCAGTAGAATGTTTACCCGGAGCTACAGCATTTGTACCGGCTTTGGTAAATTCCGGACTTCCTTCTGATTCCTTTGTTTTTGAAGGTTTTTTACCTGTTAAAAAAGGCAGACAAACACGCTTTAAAAAACTGGCTGAGGAAGAAAGAACAATAGTACTGTACGAAAGTCCACATCGCTTACTTAAAACTCTTGAAGAATTCGCACAATATTTAGGAGCAGATCGTCAGGCATCGGTAAGTCGCGAATTAACAAAACTTTATGAAGAGACTGTAAGAGGCACTTTAGAAGAAATTAAATCACATTTTGAAAACAATATATTAAAAGGAGAATTCGTAATTTGTATTTCTGGAGCTGAAGAACAAGTGAAAAAGAAGAATAAATATAAAGCGGACGAAGATTAAAGTCAGTTTATTTCAGGATCTCGCACTCACTGTTCCATCTGGCAGCTGAGGGATACCGATCTTCGCTGGCATAACAACCTATTTAGCACGATGATTGCTTAGCATAACGTAACGAATAGTAAAATAAAATACTTCAATTATAAAAGAATGATACTAATAGATAGATTTTTAAGTGATGAACAGGATCCTAAAGCAGTAGAAAAAGTTTTAGGTAAACTGAACGATATGCTAACCAGCAACGAGGAATTGATTTATATGGCTGTACAAAAAAAACCGGCTGTAAACCTTTTACCAGACTGCATCGCTGTAAGTAATAAACGTATCTTTTATTGTGAGCCTGGCAATTTTGGGATTACGATGAACTTTAAAGATATTTCGTGGAAGAGCATCAAAGAGGTTTCTTTTAAAGAAGAATTATTTGGCTCGAAATTCATCTGTGTACCGCTACATGGAGAAAACATCATTACAGAATACATCCCTAAAGTTCAGGCTCGTAAACTCTACCAAGCTGCTTATGAGCAATTAGAAAGTTTTAAAGAGCAACAAAGACAACTTGATCTGGAAGAAAGAAGATCCTCAACATCACCAGTGACAGTAAATACCTTACCTGCCCCGGAACCTGTGCAAGAGGAAGAGCCACAAGCGTTCTTCTCTCAGCCTCCTGTTGCACCGGTGGCACCAGTTGAAGAGCCGGAAGATGAAACTACATTAAAGCTAAGAAAATTAAAAAGCCTGTACGATAAACACCTGATTACTCAGGAAGAATATGAAGCTAAAAAAGCCGATATTTTAGATAGCCTATAATGAAATTCAAAAACACTGCTCTCCTTGCTTTACTAAGTGCGTTTTTAATGTGGCTGGCATGGCCCCCTATTAAGTTTACCACTCCGTTATTACTAATTGGCCTTGTTCCACTACTTATCGCTTTAGAAAGGATTACACAAAGTGATGGCCCTAAAAAGGGGAAGCGTGTTTTCTTAACTGCCGGATTAACTTTTCTGATTTGGAATACAGTGTCTATTTACTGGGTATACAATGCCATTAGTGCTGTAAATGGCCCTGTGGTATCGTTCTTTGTGTCGCTCATTCCATATGGCTTAGGTGCTTTATTAATGACCTTTGCCTTCTGGTTATATTACAGACTAGGCAGACTGGTAAACAAATACATTGCCTATCTGGGGCTAATCTGCTTTTACATTGCAATGGAATTTCTTCATCAAAGCTGGGACCTTAACTTTCCATGGATGAATTTGGGTAATGGCTTATCTGGCACACACCAGCTGGCACAATGGTATGAATATACCGGCGTTTATGGCGGTTCTTTCTGGATATTACTAAGTAACATTATCGCCTTTGAGGCTTTTAAAGCCTTTAAGTCCAAAGAAATTGTGGGATTTGCAAAGTTCAAATTTGCATTTTTTTGGTTTGTAATTGTTGCAGCTCCTATTGCATTATCATTAACCTTATACTATGAGTATAAAGAGAAAGAGGTGCCGGTTAATGTGGTAGCAGTGCAGCCAAACATAGATCCATATAAAAAGTATGGAGATATTTCTGCGAGTGAGCAACTTAAAATTCTTACCCATTTATCAGACTCCGTTGCCCAGCCAAGTACCGAGTATTTTATATGGCCTGAAACCGCAATTCCAATACGTTCAGATGAAGATAGAATCCGTACCAGCTCAGAATTCCTGGATGCACAGAAATTCCTTGAAAAGTATAAAAATGGTAGTATAATTAGTGGTATAGAAGGTGTTAAGTTCTACAACGACAAACAAACCCCTACAGCCAGGCAATATGATAACAGTACCTATGTAGATGTTTTTAATGCAGCATTACAGATAGAGAACTCTGCTAACGTACAATTTTACCATAAATCTAAATTGGTACCAGGGGTAGAGAAAATGCCTTTCCCGGAAGCACTGTCTGTATTAGGACCTGTTTTTGAGGGCTTTGGAGGTACAGTTGGTGGTTACGGCTGGCAAAAAGACCCTCAAGTATTTTATTCGTATGGTGGTGTTGGCGCTGTACCTGTAATTTGCTTCGAATCAATATGGGGAGGTTGGGTAGCTGAAGCTGTTAAGAATGGTGCTCAATTTATCGCTATTATTACCAATGATGCCTGGTGGGGAAACACATCAGGAAAAGATCAGCATATGTTATACGCCAAACTAAGGGCTATAGAAACACGCAGATATGTTGTCAGATCGGCCAATACCGGAATCTCTTGCTTTATTAACCAAAAGGGCGACATTATTAAGCAAACCGAATGGTGGACCAGAACAGCAATTAAAGCGGACATTAACTTAAACGATGACCTCACCTTTTACGTAAGAAATGGCGATTTTATCCCTAAAATTCTGTCAGTATTAGCTGCACTGCTGGCATTGATTATTCCTTATAGAAAGTGGGTTAGAAAGTAACTACGAGAGATACTTTCCTACTATCGGCATTCTACGGCCCATACCAAATGCTTTAGGAGAAACCCTTAATATTGGCGGTGTTTGATAACGCTTAAACTCCGCTGTATTTACCATTTTAAGGATTCTTCTTACCAATGCCTCATCATAACCCTGTGCAATTATTCCAGATGAGCTTTGTTTAAGCTCTATATATTGAAACAAAATCTTATCAAGAATATCATAATCCGGCAAAGAATCAGAATCTTTTTGCCCTGGTCTTAACTCTGCTGATGGTGGTTTAACAATAGAGTTCTCTGGTATTACTATCTCCTCCTTATTGATATAATTTGCAAGCTGGTATACCTGTGTTTTATACACATCGCCAATTACGCCGATTGCACCACACATATCGCCATATAACGTTCCATATCCTACAGCACATTCACTTTTATTTGAAGTATTTAATAAGATATAGCCAAACTTATTAGACATTGCCATCACAATAATCCCTCTACATCTTGCCTGAATATTCTCTTCTGTGAGGTTAAATGGCAATCCTTTAAAAGCAGGAGCCATCATGCTGTCGAATGCATTAGCTGCCTCTTTTATTGGAATGATTTCATGCTGACAACCAATGTTTTTAACCAGGTCAAGTGCATCCTGAATAGAATGGTCTGAAGAATATTTTGAAGGCATTAACACAGCCATTACATTTTCAGCTCCCAATGCACGACAAGCCAAAGCGCATACAATAGCAGAGTCGATACCTCCGGACAGTCCCAACACTGCTTTTTTAAAGCCTGACTTAGCGAAATAGTCCTTAATACCCAAAACTAAGGCCTCATAAATTTGCTCAGTATCCTGAACGGCCCTATGTGTTTTAGGCGCATATCCTTTAATTACATCGCCATCAACTTCATAAATCTTTAGCTCTTCCTTAAAATAAGCCATCTCATCCAAAAGATTGCCTTCCTTATCAAATGCTAAAGAACCGCCATCGAATACGATTTCGGTCTGCGCCCCTACCTGATTTACATACAACAATGGAAGCTTATACTTTTTGGCATTATCAGCAAGAACTACTACCCTTTCATCGTCATGACAATATGAAAACGGCGATGCCGCAATATTGATCATCAAATCAGGTTTTTGCTTAATCAATTCATCCATTGGATTTGAAACATACAACGGGTTATTGTTGATGTTCCATAGGTCTTCGCAAATAGTTAAAGCTATTTTACGACCTTTAAACGCTATGCATTCGAACTGAGTAGCAGGTTCAAAATAACGATACTCATCAAACACATCATAATTAGGAAGCAATGCTTTTTTTGCAATAGCTTTTACTTTTCCCTCTTCAATAAAATAAGCGGCATTGTAGAGGTCTTTACCGGCAAGCACTTCATTTCTTACAGGTAACCCTACTATACAAGCAATTCCTTTACAATGAGTCGCTATTTCCTGGGCAGCAGTTTCGCACAAGCCTATAAACTCATCAAACTCTAAAAAATCACGTGGCGGATAACCACATATTGCCAGCTCTGCAAACACAACAAGATCAGCTCCTTTATCCTTTGCCAGCTGGATATGGTCGATTATTTTTTTTGTATTGTATTCAAAGTTACCAATGTGATAGTTGAGTTGCGCAAGTGCTATATTCATGAGCTTTGTAATTGTAGAAAATTCTGTAACAGGAACCTAAGTAAGATTATTAAAAGAAAACACCAAAATTAATACCAATGTAGTGATTACGGACATTATTGCTTTTATCAGTTGTAATATCAGTAAATCCATTGTTATAGGTAAGTCCGGCAGCGATACTTGCATTTCCGCTAAGCTCAAATTCGGCACCTCCACCTAATATCAACCCTGCACGGTATAGCTTAATGGTTTTAGAAATGTTCTCATCACGAGTGCTTGCTTTTCCACTAGCATCCGAATCTTGTTTAGCTCCAATATTAAAATCGTTTGATAACCCAAACTGGCCATACCATTTAATATCATTCATCTTAACAGTTTTTAGCTTAAGCGTAAGTGGCACCTCGATATACTGAAGCTTATATTTAAGCTCATAAGGTATTTGTGTTGGCGGATTAGTTTCCTGAGTAATGATCTGTGTGCTTTTACCATTAATAGTAGTAATGGTAAGGCCTGTTGCAAAACTATAGTTCTCAGCAAAATTGAAATCGCCCATTAAACCATATGAAAACCCAAGTGCAACACCATTACTTTTACCTACCTGCGGTTTTACCCAACCAATTGTTGGATGAGCGGTTAATCCCAGTTTGAAACCGTAATTTGGAGATGGAGCGTATTGAGCAAAAACACTTCCTGTTACAAACAATAATAATATTGCGATAAACGTCCGTTTCATATAAATATATTTTCCTTTAATGCCTATGAAGCTTGAATAAACTTACTTTATATTTGTTTACAATGATATATAACGTAAAATTTCATCAAAGCTATCTATTTTTTCTATTTGTGTCCGCTTTTTTTTCGTCCGTGCTGGTTTCATGCACTCAAAGCACCAGGCCCGATGTTAGCACGATACAACTGGAGGTTAAAATTGCTCGGTTTGATAAAGATCTGTACGGCGGGAAATCCAAAGATCTTAAGGTAACTGATGAGCTCCTCAAAAAAAAATATGGCGCCTTTTATGATGATTATGTGCACAGAATAGTTGGTAATTTTGATTACACGAATGAGCAAATTTTAACAACTCTATACCAGGATTCTGCTTACTCTGATTTAAACAAAGAGGTTGATAGTGTTTTTAAAGACATTACACCCATAGAAAAAGACTTATCCGAAACATTTAAATATATCCTTCATTACTACCCAAAAGCAAAAGTCCCTCAGTTTATATCCTTTGTTTCCGGCTTTGCTGTCCAGACCCCAATTGGCGACAATTATATGGGTATTGGACTAGATATGTTTATGGGCAAAAACAGTAAATTTTACAAAGCAATAGTCCAGAGTGTACCAACTTATCTATCTCGACGTTTTACTCCTGACTATATTGTTCCACGAATAACTGAAACTTATGCGCGTGAAGAACTGTTTCACGAACGTGACCAAGACAGAACATTACTTTCAAAAATGATTCAGAACGGAAAGATTTTGTATTTTATGGACAAGGTACTTGATGATAAAGTTGCAGATTCAGTTAAAATAGGCTACACTCAAAAACAATTAGACTGGTGTAAAACCTTTGAAAGCGACATATGGGCCTATTATCTTCAGAACAATCTGTTGTTCGAAACAGATTACCAGAAAATCCAAGTGCTTTTGAGCGAGGGTCCTTTTACTCCCGGGCTTGGCGAAAGAAACGAATCTGCGCCTAAACTGGGCATTTGGACAGGATGGCAAATTGTAAGAAAGTACATGCAGGAAAACAAAGAAGTTACCCTGCAGCAATTAATGGATGATCAGGATGCTCAAAAAATATTAAATTTATCAAAGTACAAACCTAAATAATGCTAAATGACTAAAATTGGGATCGTATTATCTGGTGGCGGAATCAGAGGGATTGCACACCTTGGCGTTTTAAAGGCATTTGGAAATGCAGGTATTAAGTTTAGTCACATTAGCGGCACCAGCGCCGGTTCAATTGCAGGTGCATTATATGCCTCAGGTATCGACCCCGAGGATATTTTAAATATTTTTATAAAAACAAAACTGCTAAAATTTTTAAGGCCGGCAGTTGGATCATTAGGCATAGTAAACATCGAAAATACGTCGAGTTTGTTTAAAGAATACCTCCCTGATGATAGAATAGAAAGCCTCAAAATTCCACTTACCATTGCTACAACTAACTTTAGCAAAGGGGAACTAGTCTATTTCAACAAAGGTCCACTCATTAGAAGTATACAGGCATCAAGTTGCATTCCCGGAATCTTTAGGCCGATTATGATTGATAATGAAATGTATGTTGATGGCGGTATTTTAAATAACTTTCCAGTCGAGCCTTTATTGAACAACTGCGATTTCATTATCGGATCGTCCTGCAACCACTTAAAGCCTGTAGAAAAGATCACCAATATTACAGCTTTAATGGCAAGAGCCGGACTAATGTCTGTAAATAAGGATATGGAAGAAAAGGCAGCCTTCTGTAATGTGCTGATTGAACCAAAAGGCATGGGCGAAATCAGTACTTTCGATATGAAAAAAGCAGAAACAATCTACTGGCTTGCTTATGAAGAAACGTTAAAGGCTATTAAAAATAATGAAAGCCTCAAAAACCTGATACAGGTTCCAATTAAGGAACTTAAATAGCTTTTAGAGGAACCAAAGCATCACCGTCCATAACCGGAATAGCTGTACAAAGGTTTAACTGCAAACAGAACTGCACATCTTCTTCTATATTTAATTCAGCTAGTCTGTGGCTATGAGAAGACTTATGAAGATAAGTCCTCAAATCATCTTTAGCTAGTTGATACAGGTCTTCGGCTGCAACAGAAGAATCGTCAAAATGCGTAAACTCCTTGCGCAATTCGGCAACTACAGCCCCTGCGAACAAAGTATCTTCCAGATTAAATTTATCCTTCCAGCCGGCACAAAGCAGTAAAACACTTTTATCCTGAGTTTTAAGCCAGTTGCACAAAGCCTGTAAGTTTAAAAACGAGCCCATCACAACCTGATGCGCTCGTTTTCTTGCCAAATGAAGGGCTTTTGTACCATTAGTAGTAGTAAGTACGACAGTTCTGCCCCCAACTTTTTCAGTTGTATATGAAAATGGTGAGTTTCCAAAGTCGTATCCTTCAACCACCTGCCCATCGCGTTCAGCTGCCAATAAAAATCCTTTATCAGAATAATTAAGACAATCTTCAACATTTGCTACCGGTATAATTGCAGTTGCGCCGTTATCTATTCCATATACAATGGACGATGTAGCTCTGAGTACATCAATAACTACTACGATGCTATCTTCAATAGCATACAGATCTAATAATGCGGGCGTTAAACAAACTTCTATACTTTTTTGCATCGACAGGATATAAGGATATGGCTTTTATTTATAAAAAGGGAACTTAACTACTTTAGCTTTAATTTTATTGTTACGGATGTTGATGAAAATCTCAGTTCCTTCTTTATCCAGACCTTTTGAAATGTAGCCCATTCCAATTGCTTTTTGTAAAGATGGGGCCTGAGTACCGGATGTAACTTTACCAATTACATTACCTTCAGCATCAACTATCTCATAATCATGACGAGGAATTCCTCTGTCGATCATTTCAAAGCCAATTAATTTACGAGTTATTCCAGCCTCTTTTTGAGCCAACAAAGCATCAGAATTAGTAAATTTCTTAGTGAATTTAGTAATCCAGCCTAATCCTGCCTCAATTGGTGAAGTGGTATCATCAATGTCATTTCCGTATAAACAGAATCCCATTTCTAAACGTAAAGTATCACGGGCACCTAAACCAATTGGTTTAATATTGAAAGGTTCACCTGCTTCAAAAATTGCGTTCCAGATTTTATCAGCATGTTCATTATCAAAATAGATTTCGAAACCACCGGCACCAGTGTAACCGGTAGCAGAGATTACTACATTATCAACACCTGCAAATGTGCCTTTAACGAAGTTGTAGTACTCCATAGAGGCAAGATCAACATCTGTTAAACCTTGTAAAGCTTCAGCTGCTTTAGGGCCTTGTATTGCAAGTAAAGATGTCTTGTCAGAAATATTATGCATTTCAACACCTTTATCATTGAATTTCTGAATCCAGTTCCAATCCTTATCTATGTTAGAAGCATTAACAACCAGCATGTAGGTTTTTTCATCTATGCGATAAACCAATAAGTCATCAACAATACCTCCATCTTCATTTGGAAGGCAAGAGTATTGCACTTTTCCATCATAAAGTTTTGAAGCATCATTGCTGGTAACACGTTGAATTAAATCAAGCGCATTTTCGCCCTTTAAAATAAATTCGCCCATATGGCTAACGTCAAAAACGCCAACGCTGTTTCTAACCACAGCATGTTCTGCATTTATGCCTTCATATTGAACCGGCATATTGTAACCTGCAAATGGCACCATTTTAGCCCCTAAAGAGATGTGTTTTTCTGTTAACGCGGTATTCTTCATATTCTATATCTGTAAAAACGTGGGCAAAGGTATATAAAATTTAAGCACTTACTAACTTTTGGTAGACATTCAACATCCTTTTAGAGATAGAAGAAAAGTCGTGATCACGTTCTACTGTTTTCCTCGCATTTTCACCTATTTCACGCCATTTTTTAGGGTTGGTGATGCATTGCAGAATAGACCTGTAAAACTCATCAGCAGTATTAGCAATAAGAATATCTTTACCATGCTCGCACTTGATTCCTTCGGCGGCCATACTTGTAGCAATAATACATTTACTCATGGCCATACCTTCAATAATCTTTACCCTCATTCCACTACCAGACAAGAGCGGAACTATCATAATCGCTTTAGAATTTATAAACTCCACAGCGTCAAAAATTTCACCTTCTACAACCAGATTTTCGGAATCATATTCAAAAAATTCTCTGGGCATATTTTTTCCGGCAATATAGAAGCGGAGTTCACTACTTAATTTTTCTATATCAGGCCATATTTCATCAAGAAACCATTCCAATCCCTCCTTATTTGGCCGCCAATCCATTGCCCCCAGATGGAACAATGTCGGGAAGCTGGTTTTTGAAGGATCAGTAACATATTTTTCAAAATCAAGTGCCACCGGAAAAACTTCAAGAGCAGTTTCACAACCGAATCTAAGAATGCTTTGCCTATCCTGCTCACTTATGGCAAACACCTGATGAAACCTATTCATTTGTTCGGTTTCGTAAACCTTTAACCGGCGTGCAAGAAACTGCAAATATCTGCGGCGGGGTGTAAACTTTTCAGTCATCGCAATCCGCTCCCAAACATCAAATTCTATATTGTGTGCCCGATAAACTACTTTGGCCTTACTATTTGCTTTAACAACATCTAAATAGGGCACTACAAAAAGTCCCTCAAATTGAATAATATCAAATTCCGTTTCCTTTAAAATCTCTTCAAGGAGTTTGGCTGCCTCATCATCAAAATACCTCGAAACGTTATAAGATTCATTAGAGAAAATATTAAATATTGCACCCCATACATTTACCTCAGTATCCAAACTAAAGGAATGAAATTTTATCCCATCAAAAACAGGATCGTAAATATCATCAATATCAACTCTATGCTTATTAGTATTGATACTAAACAGGGTAATTTCTACACCAAGCTGTAGCAACCCCTTAATAGTGTTATAAACTACTATTGGATATCCGCTATTTGGCGGAAAAGGGACCCTATTTGTAAGAATTAATATTTTCAAATCATGTGAAAATACTAATTATCCTTCGTTTTTGGAAAACAGAGCCAGCTGTGGACTACTAATTGTGAAAGTTTTACGATGAAATGGCGACAAACCATGTTTTAAAGCTGCCGTTCTGTGTACTATTGTGGGATAGCCCTTATTCTGTTGCCACTGATAATGAGGAAATTGCAAAGATATTTTCTCCATAAACTCATCTCTGTGTGTTTTAGCAAGAATAGAAGCTGCCGCTATATTTAAATACTTACCATCTCCTTTAACAATGCAAGTATGAGGGATATTTGGGTAAGCTTTAAAGCGATTTCCATCAATACTCAGATATTGTGGCTGCACTGTTAACTTTTCTACAGCCCTATGCATCGCCAGAAAGGAAGCATTTAAGATATTAATATTGTCAATCTCCAGGTTATCAACTTCCGCTACCGCCCAGGCAATTGCTTCTTTCTCTATAATCACCCTTAAATTACAGCGCTGCTTATGGGTAAGCTTTTTAGAATCGGTTAACTCACCTGCAACGAAATCGGGCGGCAAAATAACAGCAGCTGCAAATACAGGCCCAGCCAAACAACCTCTCCCCGCCTCGTCACATCCGGCTTCTAATAATTCATTCTGATAACTGTTCAATAGCATATTACAACAAAGTTAGTAAATTTAAAAGGTGCGTCTATACTGAGATGTTTTGCGACTTTACATCAAATGCATCTCTTAGCCCAATTGCCAATAAATTAAATGCATAAACCGTAAGCATAATTGCAAGTCCGGGTAAAATGGCCAGATATGCTGCATCCATAATTATGTATCCATAATGCTCCTTAATCATACCTCCCCAGCTCGGCATTGGTGGTTGCGCCCCGAAGCCCAAAAAACTCAATCCTGATTCCAAAAGTATTGCTGAAGCGAAATTTGCTGAGGCAACAACCAATATGGGGCCGGCAATGTTAGGTAAGATATGTTTTATAATGATTCTTGGAGAAGAATAACCAAGTGCTTTTGATGCTTCTACAAACTCAACTTCTTTTAATGCCATTACTTGTCCACGAACCAAACGGGCCACATCAACCCAGGTAGATAGACCAACAGCGATAAATATTTGCCAAAAGCCTTTACCTAGTGCAAAGGAAATTGCAATAACGAGCAGCAAAGATGGCAACGACCAGATCACATTCATAAACCAGCTAATTGCGGCATCGGTTTTATCACCAAAATAACCGGCCAAAGCCCCCAAACTAACTCCAACAAAAAGTGAAATTAGTACCGCCATTAGTCCAACAGATAAAGAAACACGGATTCCAAGAATGAGCCTACTCAACAGGTCACGACCATAAACATCTGTACCCAGCCAAAAGGTTTGGCTGTAGCGATTCTTCCCTTCAACCAAAGGAAAACTTGTTTCCTCTGCCTGCTCGTCATCACCGATATATGCTCTTGCATAAACTCTGCCCTGATGTTTGCGATAAGAGGTAATCGGTATGCTCTTAAAATCGGCTTCCTGACCATAGAGCATCTTCTCAAAAAAGTTAACCTGCTTAATATTTTTACTTCTGCTGATGATTAAAAAATCAAAAGACCTACCCGGTTTTTTATTGGTAAGCTGAAGATGCATGGTATTGGCATTCGGGGTTTGATCGGGAGCAATTGCATAGCCTAGAATGCCCATAAGGATAAGTGTGATGATAAATAATAACCCTCCCAAAGCCAGTTTATTTTTCCTAAACCGTCTCCAGACTTTTCTTGAAGGGCTATTGCTTATTTCCACTATTTTACCATTCTTCCTTTCCAGTTATATTTTCCGGAGTTACCGGCAATACCAATATAAACGATATAAATCATGTGCAATATGTTGAGTACTGGTAGCAGAACCAATAATTTGCGCCTTTTAGCAAAACCGGTCACATCATATAAAAATAAGAATTCGACTATAATTTTTGCTAAAATCTGGAAAAGGGCAAGTTTAAAATAGAACCCTATAAACAAACCAACAACCAGGCTCATCAGTATACTTAGGTTAAACAACCAAATGCAAACACCTAAAACTATGATAGATTTGTTTTTATACCTGGTGCTCTTTGAAGCCCAACGTTTCCGCTGTTGAATAAATTCCTTTAAAGTGGATTTGGCATGGGTATAAACAATGGCATCCCTATTTTTTAAAAATCCAATGTTGTTATTATACCGGGCTGCTATTTTATGTAAAAGCAACTCATCATCGCCCGAAGCCAGATCATCAATCCCCTTAAAGCCTCCAACCTCATAAAAAGCTTCCTTTTCATAAGCCAGATTGGCCCCATTACATGTAGAAGGTTGTTTATTTCCTATTGTTGATGCACCTAAACCTATCAGGTAAAGAAACTCCAGCGATTGAGCACGCTCAAAGAAACTCTTCTCTTCAAAATAAGCAACCGGAGAGGAAATCATTTTATAATCTCCTGCTTCATAAAACTGAACGACTGTTTTCAACCATTCAGGCCCCATCCTACAATCAGCATCTGTAGTGATAATTAAAGTCCCGGTTGACTGGCCTATGGCAGTTTGTATCGCCTTCTTTTTATAAGAATTTAATGGTTGATCTTCATTAAGGCAAATTAGCTTTACTCCTCTATTTGCATACCCACCTATAATTTCAGCAGTTTTGTCTGTAGAGTGATCGTCGATAAAGATAATTTCGGTAAGCGCCTTGCTGTAATTTTGCCCAAGCAGATCATCTATTGTTAAAGAAATATTTGCCTCTTCATTACGCGCAGCTACCAAAATAGATACTTTAGTGTTCCCTTCACTTCCCGAAGTCTTAAAATACACAAGGCTGTGCCATCCTTTAATGAAAGCAATAACCACTATTACGTATAAAATAGTTAAGAAAGAGGAGAGGTAACTAACTGCGCTGAATATTTCCAAAGAAATTAAGTTTAAAAACGAAATAAGTGCCTAATATAGCAGGAATTATAATATTTATTAACCAGATACTAGCTGTACATGCTATAACTGCGACATTTTGATCTGTTATTGAACTAAAAAAGTAAGATGCTGTAACGCTTCTAACTCCAATATCAAAAAGATCAAGCGAAGGTAAAGTAGATTGAACAAAAAACAGAATACTTACCATCATCAAAATATCTAAAATGTATAATTCTGGTATCAACCAATAAAAAAGGATAAAATATTGGGTGCTAAACACAACATATCTTGCTAAACAAAACAACAGTATATTTAACAACTCCCTTTTTTGATATCCTGCAAGAATACTATAGAACTTTTTGTACTTACGTGTAAAACGCATAGAAAGCAGAATCCCATTCAGCCACTTAATATTGAAATAAAAAATGATGAAAAATGAGCAAAACATTATCGAAAGAATTACCAGTGCATAAAACAACCGGTAATCTATGTTCACAAATTTGTAGATAAATAAGCATAACGCAATGGCACCAAAAACATTGGTAAGCACCATTTGGCCAATATTTCCCACCGCCATAGCCACCACTCCTACAATCCTCCTTTTTGGAGATAAAAAGAAAACCCGTCCACCATATTCTCCTATTCTGTTGGGTGTAAAAACTGCCCATGTTAAACCACAAAATACAGACTCAATAGATCTCCAGATTGTAATTCTCTCTATTCCTGAAATTAACCTTCTCCATTTTAAAGCCTCCAGGCCCCAGTTCAAAAACATGAGTACAATAACTGTAGTCATAACCACAATGATTTCTGATTGAGGAATTTGTTGCAACAGGTTTCTAAATGAGTTTAAATTCTCATTATCTGACAGTTTGTTATAAATGATCCAAAAGGCAAATACAACAATTGCTGTTTTTATGAAGTAAGAAAGTATTTTTTTGTACTGCGATGTCAACTTTTTTGCATTTACTATCTGCAAATATGCTTAATATTGTTTTATGTTGGCTGAAAAAAAGGAAAGGGTGATTATGGGCATAGACCCGGGAACTTCAATAATGGGCTATGGAGTAGTGCTGGAGAAGGGAAGTAAAATTGAATTAGTCACCATGGGGATCGTGAGGATGGATCACATGGTCGACCACTTTTTGAAGCTCCAACGTATTTTTGAAAAAACCGTAACACTTCTGGATGAATTTAAGCCCGATTTTTTGGCACTTGAAGCTCCTTTTTATGGGAAAAACATTCAGGTGATGCTAAAATTAGGTCGTGCGCAAGGCGTGGCAATGGCCGCAGCCTTGTCCAGAAATATTCCAATTACTGAATATGCACCTCGAAAAGTCAAACAGTCTATAACAGGAAACGGAAATGCCAGCAAAGAACAAGTGGCGGCCATGCTGCAACGGTTGTTAAATTTTAAGGAAACGCCCGAATTTCTGGATGCTACCGATGGGCTAGCTGTTGCTGTTTGCCATTCATTTCAGAAGGTAAGCACCAGCGGAGCAGGTAAATCCTACTCCGGCTGGGAAGCGTTTGCCAAGGACAATAAAAAGCGCCTTAAGCAGTAAGTTAATTAGCGCTTGCTACTTTTCTTTTTCGGTAGTATTTAAAGCTGAAGTAAGCAGCTACCCCAATTAATATCCATACCCATAAGTTCATTGCAACAAGTATAAATTCTTTAAAAATATACCATCCGTTCTGAAAGCTTAATCCTAATCTGGTAAAAAAGTTTGGTCGGTAACTATACAAATCGTCATTTCCAACAAGGATACTCTTAACAGTATTGTCCTGATAAAAGTTAAGCGTAATTGTACTATACTGAACCTTACTATCGATCATTAGATTTTCAACCTTTTTATCTACGTAATCATCTTTAAGAGATAACGAGGTTTCAACATTATTGCTTTTCTTATTGGCATGCTTATTAAGCTGGTCCACCGCCTCAACCCTATTCTGATTCTTTAGCTTATTACTTAAATAAACAATACTCTGGTCATCCATTTTTAGTGATTGCCGGTCGATAAACACTGCCATTTTCGCCACTTTATTTGTAAACTCATCCAGCTTTTCTGAAGGAACTTTTGCTATTACTAATCCTTCAGTCCTATAAGAAGTTAGTTCCAATAATGAGTCAGTTGAATACTTCACCTTTTCAGTTTGCTGGATATTACTTTGCACAGTAAACTCTGCAATGGTTCCTCCTTCTGCTTTAATTGCCGAACTTAATTTCTCTTTCGTATTCTGTACATCCTTAACCCGGAAACGCATATCTGCTGTCTTGATAATTTTTTCGCTTAAAAGTGAGTCTGTTGTTTCGAGACTGGCCGCAGTCGCATCTGAATTTTCTAAATTAGAGCTTTTATTTGAATTGCACGAGAACATGGCTATTGCGAATACACAATAGATTAAATATTTTTTCATAGTATTAATAGTTAGCTTTTTCTCTTAATACAAAATATTAAATTAGGTAACCTTAATGCTTTTGAGAAAGTGATCATCAAAACCAGAAAATGTAGTTTAGAATTTCTCTATTGTTCCTTCACAAGACTAAGCCCTCTTCACATCAAACCGACAAAAAAGCCCATTTTTTGTGAAGGATCTGTGAACTATGTGTGAATCATGTGAGGACTTGCCTCGAATATCGGTAAGAAGCTGAGTGAGATTAAGCTATATAAATGTTACAAAAAAAAGTCCTCACTAGCGATTGCTAATGAGGACGTTCCTAAAAAAGTTATGTTTTAAATACTATGCGTCTAATATTTTAAATACGCCTTTACAAGCAATTACAGATCCTACACCCAAGATTGCCCAAGAGATAATAGATAGTGTGGTAGAGTCACCTGCAAAGCGTAAAAATACGCCTAAAATACCGATTAAAACCCCAACAGTTATCAATTTATAAATTGAAATATCGTTAGCCCTTTTCATGCTTTCTGTATTGTGCTTTGGTGTCTGTTCCATTCTACTGTTTTTATTTACTGCGCAAAAATAATATTTTTTAAACTAATACAGCAATAACGCTGATCTTTTTATATCACTCAATTCTATCCGTTCAAAGCAGCCGCACCACTTACAATCTCTGTAAGCTCTGTGGTAATTGCAGCCTGACGAGCCTGATTGTACGAAAGTTTTAAGGCTTTCAACAAATCACCGGCATTTTCAGTTGCTTTATCCATTGATGTCATACGGGCACCATGCTCTGAAGCATGAGAATCCAGTACTGCTTTGTACAATTGAATCTTAATTGACTTAGGTATTAACTGTTCAACTATTTCCTCCTGAGAAGGCTCTAAAATATAGTCAACGTTAGAAGATTTCTCCTCTGCAGCATCCTGCCCACTAGTTAATGGAATTAATTGTTCTGTAGTTAAAATTTGAACAGCAGCATTTTTAAATCTGTTGTAAACCAATTCAACTCTATCATAATCGCCATTAGCAAAACCTGCCATAATAGCGTCAGTGATTTTGGTTACATTTTCAAAAGTAAGGTCAGCATATACTTCGTTATTGTTTCCAATTACGTTGTAGTTACGTTTCTCGTAGAAATCCTGAGCTTTCTTACCAATAGCAACTATACTTACGTTACCATTTTTAAACTGTTCGCTATACTTATCGGCAATTAAATTATTAGTAGTTTTAATTACGTTCATATTAAACGCACCAGCTAAACCACGGTTAGAAGAAACCACAATGATCAAAACCTTGTTAGGCTCACGCTCTTGTATAAAAGGTGATGATGATCCTTCTAAACTTGCAGAAAGATTTCCTAAGATCTCTTTTAGCTTGGTAGCATAAGGACGTAACTGTATGATAGCATTAGTTGCACGCTTCAAC
>Ga0065714_10064762_pt1 | contig 19728 bp, 17 predicted proteins | sample MisRhiReplicate2_FD_59101 | JGI IMG/M metagenome (GOLD analysis project Ga0065714, IMG submission 59101) | Miscanthus rhizosphere microbial communities from Kellogg Biological Station, MSU, sample Rhizosphere Soil Replicate 2: eDNA_1 v2... | ecosystem: Host-associated > Plants > Roots >...
GTCTCTAGCTGTGTACCGTTGAGTCATTGGCCCCAACGACCTTTTCGCCAACCTCATCACTCCGCATCAGGCCCGGCACTGGTCGGGGGCGGCTGTCGGTTTTCGAAATAACTGCGATTTTTTCGAAATTAATGCAAACAGAAAGGTCTCCTCATCGCAAGAACTAGAACACCAAAGAACGGGAAGAAAATTGCTTAGATCTGTTCCAGCTTCACATCGGTAGTCATAGAAACGCGCATGCTATGGCGATCACTTTTTATAACCTCTCTTGTGCCTGTCAAAGCAAGAGGCCACTGCCCTGAAATGCATCAGCCTGGAAAAGGCGTTCTCCACTAGATGCAATATTGTTTAGATAAGCACTGCGGATCGGGTGGGAGGGAGCTCCGCGCGCAAATAGGTCGGTGAGACCACAGCATCTTCTGAGAATGCGCCGCCCTCTTCGTTGGAAAGCTCCCATCGGTCTAACTGACCAGTATTGCCACTAAATGCTAATAGCGATTCAGCACTTGATCCGGATCCGCGTTTCTCTTAGGCGAGTTACGCTTTCGAGGAATTGCCACTTGACTCCATTGATACTTGACTTGGGTGCGGAGCGTTCCACTGTTATACCCTTTGCCCCAGTGATGGTTTCGGCGCCCTGCCTCTTCGCTATCAACGATGCCGCCGATGAGCAGTCATTTACCTGAGCAAGTCACGTCGGACGCAATCGTTTCCTCACAGCAATCCACGGTCAGATGAATCTTGCAGGGGTTACCCACTTTGCCCTGCCCTACTGTCATAAACCTAGATGTCGGTAAGCCTGCACTGTGCTGATGAGCTTTGGTCTAGCTATCATATGAGTATCCAGATCAATCATAAGCACCTCCAAGCTTCTTAACCACTTGCCTGACGCGTACCAGATACTGAAGCACTTCTAGATCCTCGCTCACCCTCCGAACTACTACGGCCGATCCCGCCAAGGGCATTCTGTAAGCATGCGGTTTAGCATTCCGCCAACGGTCATTCGCAAATCTCATTTCTTGTAGACGGATTCCTATAGCTAAATTTCTACTAGCTTCCGCCACTGCTCTTCGCTGAATATTAATCTTGGCACTGCAGGCTCGCACTAGTGTTATGTGACAACTCCAATAATACGGGCCTTTTTCTATAGTCACGGTGTTGCGTCGAAACCTCAACTGCTTCTAATTTTTTCCAAAAATTTAGCTGGCTCGTCAAACTTAGGATCGGATAGCTCATTGGCAAGCCGCGCAACATCAAGCGCCCTAGTACGATCTACTGGGTCAGATGACGCATACAACACCACTGATAGATTGTATATAAGAATCGGGTTATTCGAGTCACGCGTCGCTTGCTCAGCGAACTCTATCGCCACTTTATGTTTACCCGCACGAGAGAGTGCTAGACCGTACCAGCTTTTAGCCCACCGATTAGATGGCCCCTCCTTGATGGATTCTAAAAAGTATTTTTGAATCACCTCAAAATCCATATCAAGCACGTCCATAACATGTGCCAACGCCGCCAAAACCCAAGAATCTTCAGGAGCAAATTCTAGAGCTCGACTCAATGGTTCCACTGCCAACTCAGGACGACCTGCTTTTTCATAGCTCAGCCCGATTAATTTGTAACAATTGAATAACTCGTTATCTTTTTGAGCATACTCTAGTGCAGAGAGAGCCATCGTCGCGCCTCGAAGCCAATACTTTTTTGGCTTACAACTCAAAGCTAGGCTTATGAAAAATTTATACCAGAAAGTTTTCCTTGCCGAGTCTGTTTCAGCTTTTTCTAGGCGCGCTAGAGCTTTCTTTATTTTGCATATAAACTTATCCACTTTCTTTAAATCTATAGCTGAGCGAAACTGCGACGGCATTTCTAATATTTTATTTGCATCTGCAAGGGCTCCAACCAAATCACCCAATCCATACTGCACACGAGCACGCGTAAAGTAAATAATCGCACGGTCTGTCGGACTCGAATATTCGCATGCTAAGTCAAGATCATCCGCAGCGCCTTTATAGTCACCAAGATCCAAATGCACGGCAGCTCTTGTATTTAGCGCCATAGCCAACTGTCCAGACTGGGATACTTTAACGGCACGATCAATGGTTTTTAGTGCCTCATATGAGTCACCAACTTCTCGCATCAAAGCGGCTTTTTGAATAAGAACGGTACCCAGCTCACGGTCCGCTATTGATTCCGCCTCACGAAGATGAGTCAATGCTTTATCAGAATTGTTTAATTCGCGTTCAATCAAAGCCATCCGCGTGAGTAGACTGGCTTTCCAATCCCCATCACACATCGAAACCGCCCGCTGAAGATCGGAAAGAGCACCTGGTAGATTTCCAGTCCGGTGCAATGTTATAGAGCGAGCGTTTAGACACCAAATTAGCTTTGCACGTTCACCAAGTAAATCAAAAAGAGCCACCGCTTTATTAAGATGCTGCAACGCTGGCACTAGATCATCCCAAAACGTCTCTATAATCCCCGCAAGTTGTGATGCCCACGCAACTAAAACATTGCGCTGATTGCAGACAGCAACTTTAATTAAGTCCGGATACGCTTGTTTATAGTCGTGACCGCGATATGCAGATAGAGCACGCAAGAATACAGGTTCAATTGCCCCAGTCGGAAGAATACCAGCCTCCTGCTGCTCTCGCGAAAGCGCACTAGCAAGCCAAAGCTCACCGTTATCGGTGGCACCTGCAGCTTTAGCATACTCCTTCAAGGCTTTTCTTGACCATCCCAATGCGCCACTATGATACGCCATGCCTGCGTGCGTAAAAAGATAACCCGGCATCAGATCAGCTTCCGGCTGATAATTCCCCCTTTTGCCAATATCAAGTAAAAATCGATGAATATCCGCCTGCGCTCCAGATTGATCTCTAGCGGCTTTTAGAATTGCACTTCTCATGTCATCCGAAAAACACCATTCATTGTTTCGAGGAATAATGTAGTCCGCACAATGCAACAACTGCAGAAATCTTTCCGCTTCACGACCTGAGATCCCTCGTTTCTCAAGTATTAGCTTTGCTACATGATCAGTCAGGCTCTCAGGTACGCTCAGCGCCTCTATAGCACGAAGCACTTTTACAGGTGTATCTTTTTTTAAATCAGAATAATGTCGCATGATGTTAGCGACCCTGCAATAAAGAAATGAATGAAATAATACCATTATGAAGCGCACTAACATCGTTCATATGCCCATACACATAACCCAAAGCCTGATCTTTCCCACGGACACTATCCTGACCCGGAAGAATCTCTTCAATCATATTAGCTATATCATCTATCGCATGCTCCGCAGAACCTGCATCCAATGAGGATTGCAATACTACTTCAGAGTCTGCAGCGCACTCATCTAGGATCTTTTTATAATCCACACTCGCCTCATCAAGCAATCTAACGAGCAACAATCCTTTGGATGTTAACCGTGATAGCTGAGGCCATAGAGTAGACCAAAAATCCTGCTGTTCTTCCGACGTTCCGGCGACCAAAACGAGCATAAATCGGCTTGTACTTAGATAAGCACTCAAAGACTCTGACAAAGATGCTACCCAATCGTGAGACTCCGCATACATCATTGGGGCCACATCGATGTTTATATTAGCTTCGATAGTCTGGTTACCAGCTGCGGTATTCTGCGAAAGAATCTGAGTGCTCTCCGGTAAAACTACGGAAGCGGAAGGTTGCGTAGGTGCTCGCCCTAACTTCCTATCGAACTCCCCACGAATACCAGAAAGATATCGAACTTTATAGTTTCTGGGATCGAGCCGAATCGATGTTCCGGCAGGCTTTTCGATATTAACTTGGTCGCCTCGAGACTCGAAGGTGGCTGTCAATATCTCAAGAAAGGCGTTGGCGCCACAATGTGAACCATTATAGCGTACGTTTACAACGCCACCTCCGCCATCCAGATACTCTTTGAAAACGACGAACTGACGTCTCCAGTCAATGTGACGCCCCCTGAACTGTCGCATTTTTTTACCTAATCTTAATCTTTTGGTTACCGCCGGACTTGTTAGAGCTCCCAACATTGAGATTTGACGAAGGGTCTCTTGCACTCTTGATCTCTAGATCTTGGTCACCTTCGGCTTCGTTGAAACAGCCAAGTCCCTGCGTTGCTACTGCTGGCTTCTTAGCTGTTCTATGCTCAAGCAGGACAGCTCCGAGAAAAAAAACTATGAAAGCAGCCGCGATAGAGCCTGCGTACACCCATCCGGTTAGGGTGTTCCAATGGTTAACTGCAGCCATTACAAGTCCACCACATATCCCGGTAAGTAATCTACCGATCACTGAGTTCATTCCTATTCCTAATTCAAGATTATAAAGATACAACATACCGGCTTTGCTAGCGACTAGCCATCATTTCTCTCATCGAGAGCCCCTTGTAATGGACTGCTAACCCCGGACACCTTTTAGGTGAGGATGCTCGTCATACAGAGGTGTTCGATGAGCAGACAACGACGTACAGTCACCCCCACTTTAAAGCGTGAGGGTGCCAACCTGGTGCCTGACCAGGGCTATAGCTGCCCTGAGGCCGCCAAATCCTCGTCGTAGGTGAGACAGGCTTACGGCGCCGGATTGCCCGATTGCAACTTGAGCGTGGAGGCTTTATGCCTACTGCCAAGGCGCTCACGCCTGAACGGCAAACGATCCAGGAGCCTCAGGCCCGCACTTTTGATTCCGGTTCGCCAACCCGCGTACAGCTGCAACCCAATCGTTTGGCGACGCTTAGCCGCAGTGCTAGCATCAAAGGGTGCGAGTTGGAGACTGAGCAATGAGTGAATTTGTCCAGCCGGAGAGTAGCATCGCTGAAATAATGAACCGGAAGCGGGAGAGAGGCGAGGCGCTGCTGCACGCTATTAGTCTCGCATCACCTAGTGATCTTGAAGCAGCCGCTGAACGCATTAAGAAAGTGATGCGCGAATCGAAGGGGGAACAGCGCCGCCAACGTATTAGCCCCCCTGCATTTTCCATCAAGTAATGGCTTAGGCCACCAATCCTTTTGATGAGGGTAGCTACTCTATAAAGCAGCTTGCCGAAGGCCTTGCTCGCTGGATGCGATAGTTTTGTTCGCGTGCGGATGTCAATCATCCCCGACGCCACCCTTGTGGAAAGCCAGATTCACTGCAGATCCAGTCAGATTCTAGATAGAGCCCGACGGGTGAATCGCTCATCAGCTCTGCGAGAGTTGTTTGGGCCAATCGTGGCGACTGAAGGCTTAGCCGACTTTTCGGAACACCAGTAGGCTCTCCGTCAATTCAGCACGACCACCTTGCTGAGGTGAGGCCCGCATCGAGCGGAATGCTTCAGTACGAACCACTTCGAAGCCGCAACTGGGGGCCAGTTCTGCCAAGATGTCGGCGACAGGGATGTAGATGTTTGCGTACAGACTATCGCCTACGACCGCCCACATCTCACCATCCGTTACCAGGCACTTTTGCAGTGCACTCATCACGCCATGCATATCTGCGAAGTACCCGTCTACCATGTCCGGGATGTGATGGCTCCAAAGCTTATCCCGCGAGTCATTCAGCATTTTTGAGACGCAGTCGAGGGTTGATGATCCCATAGGGCGAGGCTCGAAGGTACGGCGAACCTGTACGTGCGAAGCCAGCGTCGATTGCCTGAGGACGCGATTAGAATCTGCGCCCGACAGATAGCCCAACGCCCACAACTCCACGTTATAAACGTCCGTGTAATCAAACGAGTTGGGATAAGGCGGAGAGAAGATCGCTACATCGCAAGCGGTAGCGCGCCCGATAGCTTCTCGACAGTCGCCACGCATCAATGTGTATTCCCGCTGGGGACGCTGCGAATAGCGAACGATTTCATAAAGGGCCTGTTGGACCTGTTCCAGAAAGCGCTGGTCAACATCGTCCGGTGTTTGTCGGCGGATCTGCCAGTTGCGGCGATACCGGCGGCCTTTTCCATTGATGTAGACATTGCTGATTTCCACCAGCAGGCCGCCCAGCAATGCTTTGAAAAGCATGCGATGGAGCGGGCAGGCCAACTTTTCAATAGCCAGTCTGTACGACTCGATCCGTTGCGCTACAGGCGCGCTGAATAGCCACCGCTCTTTAACGCCCGGCTCGACAAAGCTTGGTGGAAGCCAACTGAGGTCGTGAATCTCTCCATCGCCCCGAACTGTTCGGATGATCTGGCCAAGATCCCGAGTGAGCGCGGTTGCATCGTAACTTCCAAGTTTGGCCTCTATGAGGTCCGCCAGGTAGGGGTTCACCTCGATAGTGACAGGCTCAACTCCCAAAAACTGACAAGCGAGGGCCGTGGTGCCAGACCCGCCAAAGGGATCGATACACCGGGAGACTGGGATTGAGCATTCTCTGATGGCTCTGCTCACCAGTTCGGGCGCGAAGGCTTCTTTGAAATGCCGCCAGGTTTGAAAAGGCAGGCGTTCTGCGCCGGCATTGGTGCCCAAGGTTGGCACCTCCCGTCCATTGGTCCATTGCTCGAATGCTACCGACACAGCCCACTCCTGAAAAAATTAGTGCTTTAGGCCGAATAATAGTGGTAAATATACGTATATTTTTGGTTAAAGTATACGTGTAAAATGTCCCGAAACGCGCAAACTAAAGCCACTGGAAATGCGCTTTCCACTTACTTTCGCAGTAGGGGGATGACGCAGGCTCAGGTAGCCGCGCAGTACAGCATCTCTCAGAGCTGGGTTGGTCGGATCTACCAAGGTGAGTTCAGTGCCAGAGCCTGCACAGTTCGTAAAATGTGCGAGTCAGCAGGTGTGCCTTTCCTGGACGATTTGGAAGCGTGCCAAGGTATCAAGAACACACGGGGCCGGCTTTTGCACTTGCTGGAAAGTGTATGGGAGGGTACAGAAGAAGACGCGGATCATTTGACAGCAGCACTTTTGGCGCTAAAAAAATTACGGAAAACGTCTCGCAAATATCCTACAAATAATTAATCGCCCGGCCGGGCTATAAAACCGCACCGTGGTATGGAGCAGTATCTTGAGAACAGGGATAAATTTACCCGTAATTGAGCAATTGACCGTCAACAATTACTCTCTTTACCCCGGCGTGAACGGTGCTGGTCTGGATATCACATTCGCCGACGGCGTCACTGTCATCGCAGGTATCAACGGAGTCGGCAAGACCACGCTCCTCACGCTGCTCTCACGTATGCTCTTGGGCCCTACAGACCCCAAAAAGGCAGGCAGGAGCATTGGCCGGGTTAGCGAACGCGACTTGGTAAACCTTGATAAATATGATTTCTTCTCCAGTCGGGTTCCCGAAGTACTAGGCGACGATTCAACCGCGACACTGAGGTTTCAGCTCGGCGGTGAAGAGATTTCTATCACCCGATACATGCGCGACCTGAAGTTGAAGCATGCCACCTTCTCTGGACTGCCTTTCATCCCATCCTCTGAACGCGCGATGGTCGAAGAGCTGGCACGTCGATCAGGACTGCTTTCGGCGTATGATTTTCATGTGGTAATCCGCAACCTGCAATTTTTCAGTGAGGACAGGCCGCCACTGCTTTGGGATCCGGGTTCTCAATTCGAGCTGTATAAAATCCTGTTCTTTGACAAGGAAATTTCCGAGTCTCTTAACGCAGCCTTCGCCAAAGTTCAGAGCCTGGACACCGACTACCGAAACCGGACACATCAGCTCAACAAACGGAAAGATTCCTTGCCGTCAAGTGGAAAAACGTCAGCAGTCATCGAGATTGAGGCCCTGGACAGAATGATCCATGCGGCTCAACAAAACTTCGAACTGGCGAACACCGACTATGCCGACAAGCAGTCGCGTCTCGATGCCCTTTTCACAGAGTTAAGGAGTCTGGACGTCCAAGCTGATGAAGCACAGGTGGAGCTGGGTGAGCTTGAGCAGGAGTTCTCACAGCAGGATGCCATGTTTATCCTTCAAGCTTTACCCACGCTTGGGGACAAGGAAAAGTTCCTGATGCAGGGCTTCGCCACCGGCTGTGGCTGCTTCATCTGCGGCAGTAAATCCAAGAACAACGTCGGGACAATCAGACAAAAAACCAGCAGTGGCCATTGTTTCGTGTGCGATGCACCGGTTAACTCGCCCGACACCAAGAATGTGACGCCTATAACTGCGTTAGCGGTGAAGGTAACAGAGGCCAAGATCGATGCCTTGCAGGACAGCGTGGCAAATATCGACGCACAACGCGACAAGATCCAGTTGGAGATAGATGCGATCTTGGCGCTGGTCAGGAGCGCCACCAATATCCGCATGGAGAGACTGCGGGAGCTTGACAGACTCAATGCTCAACGCCCAAAAACAAGCGCCCGGCCATTCACTTTGCAGGATGAGATTGATCGCGAAGATCAGGCGCTCAAGCTGATTGCGGCTGAGATAAAATCGCTCACTACCGGGTACCGAGATACCCTAGCTGAAGCCGAAACCCGCATGGATGAGGTCAAGGAAGACTTGCGGCGTCGTCTTACCGAATACGCTACTGCGTTCCTTCAGGAAAAAGTGAGCGTCAACTTCAACGGTGAAGCCCCATTCAAGCTTGCTACCGGGGCAGAAGTGATCAAGATTCCATCGTTCACGATCAACATGACCTCAAGCACGCATCTCGTTGCACACGAACGACGCACCAGCAACAGCGTGTCCGAGTCCCAGAAGGAGTTTCTGGACCTGGCATTTCGGATGAGCCTTCTCGACGTGGTCAGCAATGAGGGCTCCACCATGCTGGTAATCGAGACGCCTGAGGCCAGCCTTGATAGTTGGTTCATGCGTCGAGCGGCTGGGCTGATGCGGCGCTTCGCGTCCGAAACGGACAACCGCGGTCGCAAGATGATTGCCACCTCAAACATCAATGGCACAGTGATGATTCCCGCCCTGCTTGGATTGGTGAAAGACGACGGGGGCATGGAAAAGCTGTCTCGGGATCGCGAACATCACCTGGTGAACCTTCTGAAGCTGACGCCGGATTCGGCTACGCTTCGCGAAGAGCAAGCGCATTCGCTGTTGGATGAAGAATTAGGGAGATATCTTCATGATTGGTGATAAGCCGCTTTTTAAAAAGGACTATGAAAAGCTGCAGTTCCTCCGGTGGGTACTGTTTTTGATCACAGCAGCAGAAGCAGCTGGCCTGCCGGGAATGAGCAGATCGCGTCTTCATGCACTGCTCTTTGTTTCATTCGCGTCGTCGCGTTTTTATGGTCTTCGGCCGCTGCGACAGCGTGCGCAGCGAACCCCTCACGGGCCCTACTATCGCGCGGCCCATCTGACCCTGGGTCACCTGGTCTTTTCGGGGCTGGTCGAGGTGAGTGAATTCAAGGCTCACCCTTCGCCAAAAGATCTTCAATTTGAAGGTACGTTCAAGCTCACCAAGGACGGATTGATGATGTCGCGTCTATTACGCCAGACCGGAACCGGCGAAAGGATGTACAAATTCCTACTGGATCTGTGTTTGGGCACCGCACGTGCTATGGCGACTCATGACTCGGAGGCCGAATTCGACGACGAAAATACGGATCAGATGCTTGCTCAAGACCTGACCTTTCGCGCAGCGCTGGCCCGGTCCAATAAATCGCTGATCATCGAGGAGCAGGTAGGGGATGTCACACCTACTCTCAAAGGGCTGAATTCTATTGATGCCTATATGCGCGAGCGCTCGTTCGTAAACAGCAAGGATGTGCTGGCCGCCTATCAGACGCTGCTTCGTGATCGATCAAAGGTGGCCTGAATGACAGTTCAAGAAGCGTTCACCGATAATGAATTAGGCCAGCTAGATGATGTAGATGCCGCTAAATCAGGCTCTGCTGAGGACCAGTTTTTTCAAGAATGCACTTCGCTTGTACGAATATGGCTTCAGACGCGGGAGCTACGTAAAGAGCCGGCTGCGCCTGACGCTCAGGCGATTTTGTTCATTTATGCGGAAGCGCCAATGGTAGATTTGGGGTTTGATCCAGCGACAGTGGACGCCCCTAAGAAGATCCGTAAAAAACTGGGTACGCTCGCGCAGGGCATTGTGGTCTGCAACCAAAACTTCAAGGTGATGCTTAAGGTTCGGGAGCTGCTTACCGTTGAAGATGCATGCGACTTTGCCGAGAACTGTCTCTCGACTTCTGTCAGCTTTGCGATAGCAAAAGTCGGTCAGTACAAAATGCAGATCCATCGGGCGTTTCAGGATCTAGATGAATGGCTAGACGATCCTGACGAGATCCCCGTGAACATTGATGACATCCACCTCACGCCTGAAGTGATTGCAGATGATCTCGAGCGCTTTCATGACGCCTACCTAAGCACCCACTTGGCGCGGGCGGCCAGGCATATGTGGACTTATGATGAGAAAAAGAGCGTGCATCGCTTGGGCGAGCGACCTGAAGAGCACGTTCAATCCTTCCTACTTTCGCATCTGGACGGTCTCTACGGTCGGGCCTCTGTATTTGTGCATGAAGAAGTAAAAAACAAGGGCGGCCGAACTGATATCAGTATTGCGCGGCCAAGCCTAGGAAAATCCGGCAAGGTAAACACCGTGCTGGAGCTCAAGGTGCTGGCTCCAACCAACTCACCCAAGGCAAATAATGATTGGGGGATGAAGGGCGTTGAGCAGGCAGATAGCTATCGCAATGCTGACACTGACGCAGCGTTTACATGCCTGTTTGATGCACGCAAAGAAAAACTCGAGATGCCTGATCTTGCTCCTTTCGCCAAAAGTAACGACGTCGTTTTGAAAATATATTCGATGGGGCTGCCGCCGGAAGCGGTAGTCAAATCGAAAGTCAAAGCCAAGGCGACTTGAATACCGCCTCAAGACGCCTATCGCGTCGTGCTCAAAACTTTCGAGTCTTCACTATTACCGAATGCTAGGGCAAGCAAACGCGCAATGGGCGCCACACATACGGGGGTTGGGTGTGCTAACGCTCCACCACCAGTGGAGGAGGAGGAACACAGTCTTTAAGGAAACCAGCGGAACGCGTTTGGCGGCGCCGTACATCACTCACCTAATCAAAATTAGGTGACTTTGCGTACATGGTGTTTGCAGCTCTATCGCAGCTATTTCACACTGCTGATCCTTTGCGTAGAGGCCGAAGCCAGACATCAGAGCTCATGCCCCCCACTGGTTCGATCCACACCCATTATCTTCCGTGGATAAGGCCGCAGTTCCAGTCGATTTGAGCGAACCCAAAGCCGACAGAAAGCCGGCGCCAATTTTTATCGCATCCAGCAAAACGACTAGATACACTGGCACCGGCAAGTGATGTCAAATAAGTAGCACGTCGGCCGTATCGATGAGGCGCTGAATGGGTTGAACTGCAAGTCAGGAGAAAATGGTCGGTGACCGAAGCAGTGACGCGTTGCAATTTTGCATACCGAAGGCCTGATCTCAGGAACCCTGATAGCAAAACTCAAAACTGGGTAGGCGACTACATCGTCTGGTGGTACGGCCCCGTGATGCGCAATAACAGGGCGATGTCCATCCCCCTTGCGTCCGTACTGTTCCGCGAACTGAAGGATAACGTCCCTGGCGAATTTAAGCTGGCCCACGTCCCCTTCACCAGCCTTCCCCATTACAGAGTCGGCACAATCTGGCGCAATGGTCATTGCATATCAGACACCAAGCTCGACACGGCAAGGCTGGCGGTAAACTTCAACGCAGCAAGCCGGCGTATTACTTCACGCAGAGAGCTGATCGCCGAGGATCAAGGGAAACTTTTCTCAGATCACGAGTATCCGTTACTCAAGGGAAACGACGATGCTTGCAAGCTCCTCGACTTCTCGTTGGACGATGGTAAAAATCTACTGATCCCCTGCACAGAGTACTTCGTACGTGCCTATGCCAGAAACATGGAGATCTGCAGGGCCCTCGCTAATTTGCGTTGGGACGATGTTTTTAATGTTCTTTATCAAAACCCGAAAGCAGAGCGTAATCTGCCCGTTTGGCTAGTTCGCCCGGGCCCGAGAATGCGCTTCTTCGACGCAGTGTTCCTGGCTCATATTCTCTACGACCCGCACACGGCTAGCGTTGTAAAAAGGGTGAATTCGCAATTCATGTCCCAAGCACCGGGCAAGCCCATGCTCCTCAAATGCGAACCATGGTTCGAAGGTCATGGTGAGATCCTCGGTCGGGGCAAATGGCTGAATGGCGGGAAAACTTTTTTGTGCTTGGATCTGATGGGAACAAGTATGCCCAAAGGTCCTGAAGTTGAATTTCAAAAACTGAAGTTCGACAGCAGCGAAGGTTTGGATGGCCTGGGAAGAATCGTGCTTCCGCGCCCGATCAAAAGCGCTGCCCTCGAAGAGTTCCTCCAAGAACGTTCCACGATTGAGCCCGATCAGCATGCCGAAATCTATGAGGCGAAAGCCGCGCCTTTCAAAGTGCTTGGCGAAAAACGGCCAGTGAAGAAATCAAAATCTGTAGTGAAAGCCAATAAAAGTCCACTTGGCCCAGCACCACCTGAGGCAGATGGAGTTTCTGCTGGTACTGGCACCGGAAGTGGAAAGAACGTAGGCAAGCTTGAGACCGTGTCGGATGCAGAGCATGAGACAGCAGCTGACGTGGCGCTGGAAACTCAAGGCTTTTTTATGGACATCTGGAATGCACTCAAATCAATCGCCGCTGACAATCCGGAAAAGATCCTGCGCGTTGACTGGTACACGCCCGTGGCACGATTCAGCAGTACGCCGCCACTCGGTGTCGTTGAGCTCGTGGTCGAAAACGAAGAGGAGCTTCCATCAGATGTTCGCTCCTGGCTGTATCTCGACCGAAGCGCCGGACTGCGGCGGGGAATATTGATCGTCCGCATCAAGACGACCAAGGGCAATTTCTTTTGCTTCGAGGTTCAGCGAAAGGACGGGAAAAAAGGTGAAATCCCTCCGGGATCTGCAGGACTGTTGATGACGTTCAGCGGAAATGAAGAGGCATTCAAGCATTTCGTCAACGAGCTATGCCGAAGGATTCCTGGCTACAGAGGAGTGTTCAGCAAACTCAAGAAGCTGTACCCAGAAGAATACGTCACCTTTAACCATGGCAAACATGACAAGGAAATTCTTTACCGGAACATCCTCATCAACAAATTCGGTGAGCTTGATCTAGCACTTGTCTAATCTTGGAGCTCTACCGACTCCCTAGAGAAGCGTCCCGTTGTAGCCGGCGAGATGAACTAGGCTTCCGGAAGCTCTTTCCAAGGACGACCGTCATGACTGACTATTCAGACTGCAATATCACCACGGCTGATGCTCTGACACTACTCCTACACAACCAGCACGCCCTAGGCGCGCGATCGAAGAAATCACCAAGTGGCTTTCAGAGAATGGTGTAGAGAGTGTTGCAGCCAATGCAGTGGCAGCCATGGAAACCCTGGATGCAAATTCAAAAGCGATTGCAGACGCGATCATGCAACTACGGCAGTGCTAGATAACTACCCCGGACTCTAGAGTCATAGATGACTTACCGCTGTGGGACACTTTACGCAGGCTGCGGCCGCGCAGCGTGATGGTCAGGTAGAATGCAGAGAGATGGCAAGTCCATGGATTACCCGCTAATCGACGATAGTTCGCTCATAGGTGCCCGCTGATGGCACCCACAGCAAACCTTGTGGGCATTCGATGTTGAATCCTGCAGTCCCCTGATAGGTTGCCGGAACATAGACGAGTGCTTTGCGACTGATCCTGCCGATACCATGGAAATAGGCCAAGGCTTTAACAATCCATCGAGACTCAAAATCACTTGTCTCATCGCGTTGTGTCAGCAACTCGACAAGCTCTCGCTCGCGTTTCGCTAGTTTCTGTTGTCTTGCCCAATTCGTATCCGGACGAGACTTCAGTCCCGCGCTGTAAACCTTGTTCAAGTACCCGATGAACCCGGTGACACTTGCCACCGTCCCCGGCGACTTACGCCAATAACCATCGAGCGCTTTCTGGTCAACCATGGCAGCGGCCTTCAGCCGCGAGTAATCCAGCAAATCAGAGGCAGATCGTAAGGCGAGCCTGGTTGATCTTAGGCTAATGTCACCGGCCGCCAAGCGGCTTTGCAGCATGCGGTAAAAGCCGACAATCAACTGCTGGGGCCAGGGTTCTCGGGGTTGCTCCATGATGCCCTGCACACGTCGCTGCTCAGAATCTGCTTCGCGGGCCTGCGCGCATACCATCAAACCGTCGAGCTCACTCAGCCAACGCACCGGAACGCGGGCACGGCGCAATCCTTCAGCCGAGAAATGCCGCAGCAGTTGAACGTACGGAGGCACATCCTGCCAGACGTTTTCGAGCTCTTTGAAGAACTCGTAATAAGTGTTGATCTTCAAGGCTCCCGCCTTGGGCCCCAGCTCAAGCAAAGCCCAGCTTCCGAATCGCTCAAACCGCTGCGCCATGGATGGCACGCTCAAGCCGGCAATGTTTATTGTCAGGCGCTTGTGGAAGGTTCTCTCCCAATAGCACTGCTCACATTCTTCGCCACGCCCAGCTGGTGTACTGACACCACAAGTCACACACGCATGCACACCTGCTGTGATGCAGACCTTGCAGCGCCGGTGACCATCAGATCCCGCAATCAGTACGCGATGTCGCCGGCAGTCAGGGCATGTCTCGGCAGCAGGACCACTGCATTTTGGGCAGAGCAATTTGCCAGTCAGCGTGTTCCTCGCTGTTCGCTGTGAATGCGTCCCGCAGGATTCGCAAATTGCTGGCTCACGAAAATGCACTGCGCAGGGTTTGCACACAGGCCCATAGAGGGTGATGCGCCCGACTTTGAAATCGACTTTGTTGCATCGGGCGCATGGCCCACTCCTTAAGCACGCGCTGCAGCGCGCGGCCTTATCAAATGTCGGAAGCCTGGAGAAATTGCCGCAGCCAGGACAGAGTCGACGCTTGAACAGTCGTGGATAGCAGTTTCCGCAATAGCGCTTTTCTTGGTAAATCCTCTTGGGCTGCTCAATGGCACGGCCACAGCCGTCGCATTCAGAGCGATCCAAATATTCAACGGATACCACGTCGTCTGACCTTTCGTTTCAGTCGCAACCACATACGCAGCGTCTGCGCGGGGCTACTGGGATGTTCACGGCCAACACCGCTCACCAAATGATGTCCAGGCGACCGCAATGCTGCGGCCAAATCCAGCAGAACTGGGGGCGCACAATTGGGGGAGAAATGCAGAGTGGAGGCTGGAAGTGACTCATGTCGTGCTGCTTCGATAAACGTTTGTGGCCCGGCTGACATTATCACCCATACGATGCTGAGCAGCACAGAGCGTTCAGCGGGAGAAAGATATTCAAAAGGTAAACCCAATGGGATCGGTTGAAGGGACTCAAGCGGTATGCCCAGTGAGTCAAAGAATCGTCCGGCAGCAGCGCTATGGCGACGTATTGCTGCCTGGGCAAAACTCACCATGGTTCGTGCAATGGTTAACCAATCGCGAAAATCGAGAGGTGATGTTCCGTACAGGGGCCGCAGGCCAATGCTGTCGTCCACGTAACTTTGAAAAGCCAGCGCAGCTTCTTCAGCAGCGCTCCGAGTTCCGCCGCTTAGCGCAGCACCGCACCTATGGCAGTCGCTGAGCATGGCACCAGCTCTCAGCAGTTCCGGCTGTAGAGGGGCCAGACAACGTCCACACCGATCAACAAGCTTTACCCCATGAATAGGGCAGCAGGTATGCCAGGCAAAGCGCCATTGAATGCAGTACCGCGAGTTGTATTGCGCAATGCAATCCGGGCAGCATTGCAGACCTCCGCTATGGTGCCCCCCTCGGCAGCCCAGCACCGTTAACCAGGGCCAATTCCCACGCGGCAGTCTGTCCGGACGGCGTACGATCGAAGACATCGCACACCTAAGGGTAGCGGACTGCAGACTCGCGCAAGGGATACCCGACAGCCTGCTCAGAACCGCAAGCCTACTCTCCGCCACAGATCGATCCAGATCACTTGCCCAAGCTCTAAAACCAGGCCATGCGATTGCGGTCAACACTGCGGGGGAACAGCCGTGAGCAAATGCCATCCTGACAATCCAGGAAGTCAGAAGCTCGTCGGCGAGCAGCGGTTTACTGAGGGGCCAGATCGGGTTTACAGGGCCTGCTCCCGAATGCCACGAGTAGGACGTAACCATGACATGCTCTCGATGAGTTCTATGTCAATACACTCCTTACCGGAAGCTATGGCCTGCTTCGCACACTCCATCAGAAGCCGGTGCACATTCCCCAGGTTTCCACCGGAAATTGCGTGTATACGCCGAGCCTTGTCTGGATGTGCCAACCCAGAGGGCTTCTTCAGCGGCAGTATCGACTCAAACCCTTTGAGCATGCGCTGGAATTCGGGATCGAGCTTCCAGTGATCAAGCTTGATGACATCGAAGCGACTGGCATGTTGTGGATCATGATGAAGGATACGAACGGCATCCGTTGTGCCGACGCCAATGATCGGTATCACCAGTTCATTACAGAGCGACTTCAAGGCGTTCATCACCTCACGCTGCTTGATCGCAGAGCCCGTCAGCAACGAATGAAACTCATCAATGATCAGCATTCTGACCCTGAGCTCACGGAAGGAATGAATCACCTGGTAACGCAATGCCAATTTGGTATCCGTGATCCTGTAAGGCATCCATAGCTGCTCCAACAAAGCCACATACAGCGCCTTCTCGTCAGCAGCCGAAGGTGCCTCCGCCAGAATCAAGGGGCGGACCGGATCATCATTTTCGTCGACGTATCCTTCGCCATGCGTTTTCTGGAAGCGCCGAATGATGGTCGTCTTGCCGTTGTTGGAATCGCCCACAATCAGCAGGTTAGGCATGCGGGCTCGCTTGGGCATGACGATCAGGTCATTAAGCGTATCCAGGATTGTGCGAGCCGATACATACCCGATCCAGCGCTCCTCTCCCATGAAAAGGATCCGTTCCCGGTCACTCAGCTGCAACACCGGTCGAAAATCAGAATGGATGTGTTCGTATGTGCTCATTCGACTTCACCTGTCGATTCGACCTCCGAAAGCATAAGTAGGTCAGAATCCTCCTGAATGGGATCCAGTACCAGCTTCGCAACGGGCTTGCTCGGTTGGGCCGGCGTACCCTTCTTGCTGTGGGTACGACTCTTCTGAGCGTCTTTGCGGGCTTTCTTGCTGTTCGCGGACGCCTCTTCGACAAGCTTTCGGTTTTCGACGGCGTACTCGGCGATCAACGCATCGTCTATGTTCTCGCGCCCTTCGCTTACAGCTTTGTCCTTGGCAGCGTGATACTCCCAGAGGGTTACCGCAGGAAATGCCTGGTATGAGGCCGGCACTCGGAAGTATTGCTTCAGAACAGGGTCGTAGAACCATATGACGCTGACATCCCTAGGATCCCGCCTGAAGAGCAGTTTGAGAGCCTTTCCGGTCGCGGGATCCTTTTGGTTGATCCAATGACGCAACGCCTCGGAGTAGTAGAACAGATCCCACTGCACACCATACGTCTGCACTGTCCTGCGAACAGATGGGAGGAAATCCAGCTGCACCGCCAAAGGATCCGTCGGTCGCGCCGGCACACTGATCAGGGGATCTACCTCCCGATTACCGAAGAATGCCAACTGCCACTTGCGAGCTGGGCTCATGTGAAGCTTTTTATGGTAGGTCTGGTGGTACTTCAAAATTGACCGAACCAGCCATACCTCGAATTCCGCCATCGTGAGAACGGCTTTAGCATCCGAGTCATAGCCCTCACGCTCCTGAGGGTTACTGAAGGTGGTTCCCGGTAGCTCGTGCACCATTCTCATGAAGGTGCCAAGCACCCGCTCAATTCGACCACCGTACTTTGGAACCTTGGATGGTCGGAAGACGCTGTCTATCCCGTAGTTCTTGCAGGAATCTACGATGTTCTGCGCCCTGAAGTCTGCACCGTTATCAGTGTGAATCGTGCGCGGAAAACCCCATACCGGCCACTCTCCACGGATGTCGTGGGCAGCCAGCCAGGCTTCCTTGGGCAAAATCGAATGTGCGATGCACATCGCGACAGATGTCTCGGAAGGCGACTCGAACGCCAAGTAGTAGCCAACGATCATGCAGGAGTAGATATCGATGGCAAGGGTGAGCCATGGCCGACCAATTGGCTTGCGATGGCGTTCGTCCACCACAATGAGATTGACCGGGGTATGGTCGATCTGCACAACGGCTAGGGGATAGCCTTCGTCTGGAAACTGACCGACTGAAGGCGTGTGTCTATTGTTCGCCTGCTCGGCATATCCGCGCCGGCGAAGCTTCACCACCTCAGGAATCTGTCGGATTCGGGCCCTGATAGCGGATGCACCCGGAGGCTGAATGTCTAGCACTCGCGCTCTGCGTTCGACTTCCGAAATGGTGGACTGAACCGTGCAACGTTGCTCAGTCAGGTAGTAATCATCCAGCACCTCTTGTACGAGCTTTTCTCCTTCAACAGAAAGACGTGTACTGCCCTCACGCCAACCTCGTTTGCGCGGCACGAGAGCCAAGACCTCATTCCATCGATTGTAACGATCCAGCCAACGGTAAAGGGTTGCAGGGCTGATTCCTTTCGCTTTCGCACGCGCCGCGACGGTTTCTTTGGACAAGACCGTATTACCTAGCAACGGCAGAATGGCGGAGTAGCGCTTTTGCGCAATAGCCCAGGCATCCGAGCTGATGCTGCTGATATCGTGGTTAATGTATAGGCCGTCCAGTTTTTCCGCATCCACAGCCCTTAGGTCCAGAATCTGTAGAGCCGCACTGCGACCGGTCTCGACCTCGGTCGCGATCACCGTTTGCAGATCCAAGATCTGAACAATCCGGTAGACCTGCTTGTCTCGCCGCACCATCGCGCCGACCTCAATGGCAACGCGAGACCGAACGGGCTCAAAGGGAACCAGATGCTCGCTGGTGTCATCTTCATACAGTTTCATGATCAGGCACCCAGAGTTCGAGGTCATGATTCAGCGGTTCAGTAATGTCGCAGTCAACCTGACGCGTGGCGATCAGGTGCCACAGCAGCGATACGCCTCGATCGCGGAAAATACCGTTGAAATGCCGTGCCAGGAGGTAGTGCACCGGAGCAACTTCCATCTCGCGCAGCGTATTCAGCACTGCATCGATGTCACCTTGTTCAAAGATCATTCGATCAAAGCGCTCAAGGAACACAATGTTTTCGAGCGGAAGGCCACGAATCCGCGACTCGTCATAAATGCGGAACTGCCACCCCTGGCTACGAGCCAACCGGCGTGCTTCCTTCCACTTACCTGACCAGTCTCGCCAGTTCTCTACCCATTGTTCCCTCGGTTTTACCTCCACCAGCAGCGGCCGTAGCGCGCCAAAGTAGGGCAAGTTCTGCTGGTGGTAAAAAACAAGATAATCAGGCGTGTAGATCTGCGGGCGTCCTAGGGAGTCGGAGAAAGGAACCTCCACCGGTTGGGAGATAACCGACTCAACTTGGTGAGAGAAGCGCATACGCTTCAGAAAGTCTCTTTCCAATGACGACTCAAAAGCGACCCCACCTAGCCCTTTGAAAGCCATCACTCCTGAAATGCTGCGGCGGGTCGGCTTGATCTTCCGAACCGGCCTAATCTGGTCGCATCTATTTCCGATCATTTTCTATCTGGTCTCATTTATTACCGACAAGATTCTCAGTAATTTCAGAAGGTTTTGGTGGCCAATAGCGGCCTCTAGCGTAGCTATTTCTCATCTATTTCGAAAGCCTACAGCGGCTCACGACCACAGCCCGGCGAAATCACCCTCGCCCACCACGGCGTACTGTTTCTGGACGAACTCCCGGAGTTTGATCGAAAGGTGCTGGAGGTATTGCGAGAGCCGCTGGA
>Ga0065714_10002672_pt1 | contig 19690 bp, 10 predicted proteins | sample MisRhiReplicate2_FD_59101 | JGI IMG/M metagenome (GOLD analysis project Ga0065714, IMG submission 59101) | Miscanthus rhizosphere microbial communities from Kellogg Biological Station, MSU, sample Rhizosphere Soil Replicate 2: eDNA_1 v2... | ecosystem: Host-associated > Plants > Roots >...
CTAATATAAATATTTTAATCAACTGTTCAATCAACTATCCTGAAATCTAAAATAGATAATTCGATAAAAAAATCAGTTTCTACATACTCATGTTTTTTTGTTAATTGTTTATCATAACCCTATGCACCCTTAACTTTTTTCACTAAAGCACTGGCACTCAAAACAAAACTAGCAGGCGCAAATGCTTTTAGTTGGAAAGACAATTTGCCTGCAATAATATTTATTGATTTACCTATTATCTCTCCCCGAAGATTAACCGGGGTTGCTTTACTATAAATTGATCCTTTAGGTAATTTAACGGTAACATTATCAGAAATACCACTCTGTTCCCATAAGCGTAAAACCGTTCCTTTGCCATCTGGATTTTCTCCAAATGCAGTTACTAAAACTCCCTTTCTGGAAATGGAAATACCTTCATTATTTACAGGCAATTGTCCGGCTTCTCCATCCGAAACTCCGGTTAGTAACGGCAAACGAGCCTCCCAGGATTTTTCTGTCAGGTTAGCCACCGTTTCGGTATTATTATCTATAGGCCAGATGCGTACCCCTTCGCTCCATGAGCCTTCCTGCCATAACGGAAAATTGGTATTCCACATGTTGTTGTAAACATTAACAAACACGGAAGGTGTTTTTGGAACATAATCTAAAGAAAACTTCCACAATCCCGGTTCACCCAAAGAAATTAAAGGAGAATCCTTTGGTGTTAATCCCATCCCAGATTTGTCTTTCCCAGTAATTGAAACACCTGAACTAACCGCCATCAAATATCTATTACTCCCTGAAATAAGATCGGTTGCAGGGTTTATCGGACCTCCCAAACGGCCAACTGTAAATTTAGGGTCTGTAGCTGCAAAAGGGAAACACAACCAGCCACCTTCAGGCTGCTTATCGGGTGTTTTGCCATCCACAAACCATTCCACATCTATATAAGCAGCATTTCGGGGAAATGAAAATACCAAAGTATATTTCTTAGCGAGCCCTTTAGTATTAACAGCAGTTAATGTTGCAACATCCGAGGTGCTGGTATGGGAAACAGAGATTTCCCAATCGTTAGGAGTAAACGCCACATATGGTGCTTTATCTGCACTAAGCATACCTGGTTTCCCCAAATCATTTAGCCCCCAGCCTGTTTTTATTCTGCTGTAAATATTAAACCACTGGTCAACTTCCTTTGTGCTGAAACGCTCGTGCAAGAACTGACCTATCGCATATTTAGAGGTTTTATCAACCAATTCACGATTTGTTTTCTTTTCAACTAAAGAGGCTATTCCTCCCCTTTTTAAATCAAAAGCTATCTTGAAATAAGGCGTGCTGAATTCAGCCTGCTGATCAGTTGTAATAGCTGATTCTTTTATATCATTCTGAGAATAGGTAACATAGCCTGATGGTGCAATTTCATTAACATAAAAATAGCTTCCTTTTTTCCATGGATTCTCAACAATTCCAGATCTTTTCCACGGTAAAGGATTGTATACCACCAAACGTTTACCCGTTACTTTGACTGATTTAGCCAGTAAATCAAGGTCTGCATTTAACGCTGTGCTTATAATATCATTTGTGTTATGGATGTATTGTCGTTTTACATCATAAGAATGCAGCCATTTCTTTTTGCTTCCTGTACTTGTATTATGGGCATCACTATTCTTAAGCTTCGAAAAATCACCATTTTCTGGTTCAGGTTCAGCAGCAGCTTCCGCTACCCATTTTTTCCATTCATCGCCATAGCTGTAACGTGGACCATACTCTGCATTCATACCCCAGGTATGCTCTGCATATAAAAGACTCTGCTCATAAGCCTTATCCAGTTTAGCTGAGATACTTTTAACAGGTAGTCCCCAGGTTCCCATCTGCGTATTTAACCCATCAAGAGCAGATTCCAAAGGACGGATGTTACGTCCTATTTTCGCCTCTACAGGATTTGAAAGTAAGCCATGAATCCATGAATCAGGTGTATCTCCTTTAACAGTTGGTAGATCTGGTTTTTCTGCCAAAATTGCTTTTGCAAAGTCATCAAGAGTTCCAAGATGTACTTTTGCATTAGGCATTTCTTTATTAATCTGAGCAACAATAGCTTCAACTTCTTTTTGATTTGGCGGCCCATGGTTATCACCGGTCATGATCATAGCCAGATAATTCCTGGATGGCCAATCTGATGGTGCTTTTATTCCGGAACCATAGTCAGATGTATATTGACATAANATTTTAGACCCNTCAGCTCCCTCCCACCAAAAAATTTGNGGGAAANGNGGACTCTGGCTTGCCGGATTACATCCTAATTGCAAAAACCTGATGCCTGCATTATTCAATAAAGTTGGCATAACCCATGAATGGCTGGGAACATCCGTCATTTTAGCGCTTATTGGTAAAGGTTGCCCGTATGTACGGGCAACTTTAGATGAGTAACCAAGTCCACGAACCAAATCTTCATAATCAAGAGACTCGGTATGGGTAGTAAATGCTAAACCATGAGGTACAATTGAACCTTCTCTAACTGCCTTTTCTATTCTTTTTTTACGTTCAGGATCTTGTTGAGGACCTAAGATCTGTGCATAAAGCGGCCAGCCAGGTACTGTCCATGCGAAATGCTGATTCTTAGGCAAGGTTGCATTTTTCTCAATAACACTTAAAGCTTTATCCATCATTTCACCGCGGTACCGGGCAAAAACATTCTCTGGTAAATCGGTAAAACCCAAATCAAAATGAGTTTTAAATACTACCCAAACATCCGTTACTTTTGGAGTACCAGAATTGTTCTTTTTTTGCTGTTGAGCAACCGCTATTGTGGTGGTTAGTGAAATAACCAGAAATAAAGCTTTAATTTTTTTCATTATAAGGCAGAAAGTTTGTTATTAGTTAGTCCTTCAATTACAAACCAGGTATAGCTTTCGGGAGCAATACTAACAGTCAGATCAATAGTGTAATCTCTGTTTAGTTTATAGTTTTTAATGCTGCCTTCTTTTTCCTTAACCCTTGCGATATCTGTTAATCCGGTATAATACAATGGCACTTTAATGGTTCTAACAATTTTCTCTTTTGTAGGATTATACAGCATCATTAAACCTTTCTCTTTTTGAGAAGGGTTAACATGCAATATTCCATCCCAGTCGCGGCCATCAGCTCTGCGCAAATGGATCACATCTGAGTTCAATATATTTCTGTATTTTTTGTACCAGTTAATAACTTTTATAACCGTCTGTTTGGTCTCTTCAGTATCATACAATCTTGGTCCGCGATAACAAGCTTGTACACCTGCTCCATAATACTGCATCATTAACTGCTCATAATCTTTTAAATGATCAGATAGAGGCTCTAATGTTGCAGCACTACCACCTCCCTGATATTCAGTAAGTGGTACAAAACCCCAACCCATCGAAGGAGTTTTCGCCCAGGTTGCATCATAAATATTCTGACGATTCAGGACTTTTTGATGATCCCTTGGTAGTGAAAAGTTCACCTCTCTATAACCCAAAGCAATTTTATTTGTACCATCTAAAAAATACCAATCAGGAGCATTAATGTAAACTCCCTTTTCATTAAGCCAGGTATACAATTCTTTTTGGATCTCCATTTGTCTCCATTGTGAATCATCTAAACCTTTATGACCCGGATGTGTTGTTGATGCGCAGACATCACCTGGATAAGGTCCATCATTTTCCCAAATATCAAAACCGGTTTTCGTATAGAAATTCTTAATGGTGTTTCTATACCAAAGTCCCCATTTGCTACCAAAACAAGGAGCATTATTAAAAAAGGCTCCTCCCGGTTTACCCGTTTTCGGATCAATCACATCGTTATCAGGGCTTATACTTCTAGAGCTATATAAGGAATATCCGCCTATCTTTATGTTTTTACTGTGTGCATAATCAGCAAGTTCTTTCCATCTGTTGATGTTTACCTGCGTAGTATCTTCCATATTCAGATAACTACCAAAACTAATAATCATGGCTTCATAACCTGTTGCAGCACATTGATCTATAGCAGTACGAACCTGCTCTGGATTTCTGGCCACCAGGTGCATAAATGTTGGATTTGCCGATGTCCATGGTGCTACAGTACGGTACATTTTTCTAATAGCTAATCCACGACTTTCTCTATCGTCTTTGTTCATCAGTAATTCATGTGTACGTACCGAGTTCAGCGTTTCTCCTGCCTTTAGTTCAATTCCTTTAGCTTTCTCAGGATAAATCTCTAAAAGTACAGGAGTTTGGTATCGGTAATGAACCTGAGAAGTATATGTTGAATCTGGCTTCCAGTGAGTAGTCTGATCGCTATTTGCATAATTCATTGAGTTATTAAATGCGTAATTCGTTTCAAAATATATTCCACTTGGTTTTTTCATGATTTCGAAACTTCCTTCTACAGAACTCTCCTCTTCAACCATACCTAAAACCTCATTCACCACCTGATCTATTTTAAATGATTGACTTCCTTTGTTCACTACACTCAAAGACTTCACAATTAAGGGAATTCCATCATAGAGTTCGTAAACTACACTTACCTCTAAGCCGCTAAGCTCGGCCGCTTGAGGTTTGTAAAGAAAAGAAACTGTTTTACCGGTTGCAGGTTTGGTATGCAAAGCCCAATATTTGGTGTCATTCCATTTTAAACGAGGTGTTATAGGTTTAACATCATAAGAAACATATTTAAAATCAGTAGCACCAGTTGCAAATCCATCAACCCATTCCGGGAGCAAATAAGCTTTTTCTTTTTGGCCCTGAAGTCCACCTACGTTATAGGTTTTGCCATTGATGATCAATCGTGCCTCTTCTCTTACGGAACGCAACAATTGCTGTCCGGTACTTAAATTGGTATAATCTATACAGGCAATATTAGGTGAAATCCTAAACACCCTTTTTAGTAAGCCGTTCTGTAAAACAATATCTTTTCCATTAGCACTTTTGGTAACCTGAGCTTTCGCTGTAATTGGTTTGACTAGCCAATCCTGTACAGGAATTGTCTGAGCAGACGCCCTTAGCGCACCGGTCAGCATTAAGGGAATTGTTAATAGAATTTGGAACTTTCTAAGTTTCATTTTGTTTATTTTTATTTGTGTATGTCTAAAGTATAAAAGATTATTTTGAATTTCTGTTTTTGTAGGCATTTGGAGAAGTCCCCATTAATTGGGTAAATAACCTTGAAAAATAATAGGGATCATCATAACCAAGTTGTGCGGCAACTTCTTTTACCAAACCATTGCTTCCATAAAACAATTGACAAGCCTTCTGTATTTTTAGCTGGTTAAAATAGTTTATAGGTGAATAGCCCGTGATATTTTTAAAAATTGTTGAAAGCTGTGAATCTGAACATCCTGCAGCCGCAGATACATCAGGGAGAAGGATTGATCGATGAAGGTTAGATTGCATATATGCCTTTGCTTTCTGAATTATAACATCATGAGAATTTTCTCTATTTTTTTTTACAATCGAACCTCGCTGAAAAAGAAACAGTGTGAGGCAATTAATCAACTTCATATTTACATATGCAAGATACTCTTTATCATACCCTTGTTCCAACACATTAAAGATCTCATTAAACAATTGTATAGCATCATTTTTATAAGGGAAGTGCTTAGGACTAAAGCAATCTTTAGTAAACGACATATCGTTTATATTAGCTAGCATATTGCCTCCAAACTCTATCCAGTATATTGACCATGGGTCACCCTCAGATGCTCCATATTCATGCTCAATATTTTGAGGAAGAATAAAAAAACTATTTTCGTTTACCTTTTGAATTCCATCTGCATTTTTCACCCAACCTGCTCCTCCAACACAATAAATTAAAATATTATGTTCACTACCTTTCTTTCGGTGGGTATGGTGCTTTGTTGCTACAGGGTAATACCCTAAATCCTTAATAAATAATCCATTAAGTAATGCGTTATTTAGCTGTTGCTTTTTCAATATTTGTTGGGGTATTGAAATGATTTTTCTTCCCTCACCCTTCCAATAATTTCCTGGGATATTATCTTTCATATCTACTCATTTTTTCCCCTCTAGATTTTTTCACCTTTACCTATAGTATTTACAACCAAATCAATCTTAATCTTCTCACTTCCTTCATGCAATGCTGCAACAGAAATATCCGATTGGCCATTTGGCAGCATCAGGTTTCGTTCATTCAATATTTCTTCACGTTTCTTTCTAAACCTATCCGCAACATATAACGAATTCCCCTTAAATATGATGAACTCCCCATCAGAGAACTTCCTGTCAATTAAAAATTGTTTTCCGTTTTGTAAGGTAATTTTGATTCCGTTTGCCTGTTCGTCTTTTGGCGTATGTATACGAATTGCAAATTCAAGCGGTTGGCTCTCAAATTCATTTTTTAATTGGTATTGCTTTCCTTCTGGTGTATAAGGTTGATTTTTGAAACCGTTCTCACGTACGGGGTATAATATGAATACTTTTTTTCCGGTTTGTTCCAAGTGAAACTTGTAATTCAGGTCTTTCAATTTTTCCTTTAGTGCCTTTGAAAAATCCATTTCGTCTCTCAGATTTTCCCAGGTACGGTAGGCTTTAAAAATAGCATCCTTTTCGCTACAATTCTCTACAGTGCGTTCACTTAAACCTAACATATAAGTAGCATCCCATCCAATTGATTTGGCCTGTAGATTTTCAGCATCATACATAGTCCATTCGCTGTCTAGATTGATAATTCCAAATGTAGCCGGGAGGTAGCTACTTTGAAAAACGTAACGCATGTCTTTACCTTCAATACCCCATTTATTGTTTACCGGACTAAACATATGATCTCCTCCCCCTACGTTGCATACACTCATATAATGCCAGCTTCCTTCGCCAACTGCACTACCCATTACACGCAAATATTTACCTCCGTTTTTCTTATAACTTTCGAAAAGTTTGCCAAAGAAACGCTTAAAGGAGTATTGTCCATGACCTTGATAAATACAACTTTCAAGCCCATCAAAGTCAATATAATCCATACCGCCATCAACCAGCCATTTGCCATAAAAATCTGCATATACCTCCTGCAAATTCATGTCTGGTGCAAATCCATGGTAGCAATTAGGCTGTAGTTTAACTATGGTTGTACCAGATGCAAAAGACCCCCTGGTAGTTCCATGAAATCCTCTTTTTACATTTAAAAAGGTATAAGGTTTGGTTTCTGTTATGCCGTTATACTCGATAAGCTCTTTACCTATCTTGAGCACATTGGTATGATTCCCTTCCCATCCTCCAAATTCATTGAAATAAGCTCGGTCTGCTACGGTAATAACTGTATCCTGAGGAGAAAGCTGCTTGGTGATTACCGTACGTTGCATGATAGCAAGACTATCATTAGGAATCGGCGCAACATCACTGTTATTATCTGGTTGCAAGAATTCACAAAGGGTATGTAAACCCCAGCGTATACCCTTTTCTTTCATCAATGCGCCATATTCAGGAACAGTCATTGCAGGAGCAGATTTAAAATTAACTTTCTTTCCGCCCCATCTGTTNTGCCTGTTCGGATAATATTCGCCNATGCCCTCGTCCTGAACAGATTTAAGTCCTAAACGCTGAGCATAATTTACAAGGCTGTCATGAACACCACTCCATGCAATATCAGGACGATAAGCTTTTGGGTCTTTAATCCATTTACCATCTATTTCCGGATGAGGAAGTCCTTCGGCCAAAACTATTTTCTCTATCGTTTTTAACCCAAGGGAATCCGGGCAAGCGTAAAACGCCATAGCAGAACCGATAAATCCGGCATCTGTAGGAAGCACAAGCTGATAACGTGCAGAATTTGCCTTTCCATCCAAGTTGTCGGGCAACACAGGAAAACGTATCATTTGCTCCTTCTTCCTGTTACGCGAATGCATAGAAATTGAAGATCCAAATGCCGGCTCAAGAAGAGCGCCGTTTCCATAATTCATTCTATAATATTCTTCAGGATGGGAATAAAATGCCACATCACTAATACCGTCACCCCCAATCGTAAACACTTGACCTTCTTTAAGATGAGAAGGAAGAGGAAACTTTACAGGATCAGGAGAATGTATGAAATAATACATGAAAGACATATCACCATCCGTTGGTGGCCCTCCAGTTGTATTGTCATTTAGTCCTAGCATACCGATGGCAAAATTGTCATCCCTCACCACTCCAAGCACATCTCCAATGGTCTTGGAAATATTGGTTTTATAAGGTCCCCATATGATATTATCAATCTGCTCTTTCTTAGTTAAAGAAAGCAGTTGGAATTTGAAATACTCTTTTTTCTGTTCTGCTTTTATTGTTGCAATTGCACCATTACTAAAGCTAAGCAAGATTTCATTACGCTTCGGATTATAAGAAGCTTTTATCGGATGAATATAGTCTTTGTGATTAGAAAGGCTCATCAATGCGGATGAAAGCCCTTTAGGATTGTACTCCTTTTTAGTATTAACATCTTTAATCGATGTGATATAACCTTTACCATCAATAGTAATAGATGAATATCTGTTTTTTAAATTAATAGTCTGCCCATAGGATAGATTACTATAGCTGAACACCATTATCCAGGCAATAAATACCCTGAACATGACAATGCTAAAATTATTCATAGTGTTTGGATATTGTCTTGTGCGAATTTTCGCTTGGTCCATTTGTTTGTATGTACAAACCGATCGATTGGTTATTCTCAAAAAAATATTTATGACAACACTGCCGATCAGCCTGTTAAATGGTAAAATTAAATATTTTAAAGGCTATAAAAGTGGTATTATATTGCTCAATATCGATGCTTTTTTTGCTTAGTAACCCAATGTAGTTACATTGCTATTTTCAAAAAATCAGGTTGGACTATATCCAACCTGATTGCTACAGTTCATTATTATTGTTTACAAAAGCACTATTTTAATGTGATTGTTTCCTCTACTATCCGTGGTGCAGAAGTATTATAGGAATAGAACAAATGAAAAGATTTAGTTGCTGGATCGTAATAATTTGGCCCCCAATGCTGGTCAATATTAGGTGTAGCTCCAGCAGGAGTAATGGTTACCGTTAAATCTGGATTAACCTTCAATTGCATAAAATAACCAGACGATCCCAGGTCACCTAAATTACATTGAACTATTTCATCTGTTATTCTAGCGAGGACTTTAGCTTCATTGACAGAACGATCCCCATTGGCAGGATGATGAAACACACCTGTGGCTTGATAATTCCCTGCATATGCATTAAATGTTTGAATAACCGAAGCACTGTAAAACGTATCAATACCTTTCTCAGGTACAAATGCAGATTTTAATTCTATTTGCTTCCCTTTATTGTCAGGAATAGTATAAGTATCAACCGATGATGGTACAATAACAGTTGCAGTTTTCCCTAAAATATTGGTATAGGTTACTTCTGTTGACACATTAAAAGCTTCAGCACTAGAAAAACTCAACTCTAATCCCGCCAGGGTATTGCCAATACTCACCCCACGATTTAACAGCTCAGATTCATAGGTAGCACCATAAGCCTTACCACTTTTTATGACCTCTAAAGAGGAATTCCCTAATTTATCAAAGGAAACAATTTCGAAGTTATACGACTGTTCCTTTAATCCGGAAATAATGGCTTTTAGAATCCCCAACTCAGCTGTAGGCAATGCAATGACAGAATCAGCTCTATCGTTCCAGTAAATTACATATTTAGTAATATTTGGATCAAGGCTTTGTTGAAATTGTACTTCAATTCTATTTCTTCCAGAGTGGAGCTCTATCTCACTCGGCTTTCCAGGATAATATTTTTCTCCATCTGCCAGGTATGGTTTGTAGGTATCATCCATTTTGGTACAGGAGGTAATTATACCCACAAACACCATAAGAAAATATATTTTATTTTTCATAATCATCTTTTTGTTGAAACGGTTATTTAAGATTATTGAGGATCACCCCAGAACTTTAAGCATGAAATCTCCATTCCAAGACTCTGTGAATAATTTGACACCATTACAAACCTCCAATACCTGATAGGCTGGGCCGGTAAAGGCAGTGTAAATTCAAATCCCTCCTGCTTAGCAGCATCATCTTCAGCATTTCTTTTGCCATATGGTAATCCTGAAGGTTTTTTCAATTCATAAAGGCCTCCCAATTGCGTCCAGGTAGCATCTAAACTTCCATCCGGATTCGGATTGTTACTGCCATATAATTTAAAGGTTTTTGGAGTGCCATTTGCAAATTCTGCAATACCATTTACCCTAAACCACAACCTAAACCTGCTCATTTTAACAATTCCACCTAAATCATATGTTATTCGTGACGGAGTTTTCGTATCAGGAAGTGTAATTCCATACAGCGCCCAATCAGAAGCGCCATTATTAGATAACGGAACACTCAAAGATGAGCCGCAACATCCAGTCATATCTCCAGGTAAGTATAAGCCTGATATTTTTGCTCTGTCTAATTCAACTTCTCTCAAAGGAGACAATTTTGAGTATACTGTATCCGACACATTCCCCCATCTATCTCTAACATATGCACCAAAAGTTCTCTCCTTTGTTGGAAGTCCCCTCACTGAAAAATTGCCTTCAGGGTCTTTCATGTATTTTGTATCCAGGTACTCAAAACCGTCAAGTGAGTCAACAATAACTACAACGCCCAACTCACTCTCACTAGGGTTTAAATAGCTCACGTTTACCCCCCCAAAATCTGCAAATAGTTTCAATGAGGCACCTACAGTAAGGTAGTTTGGCGTAAGGGGGTTAACGGTAACCTCAACAGGGTCTGATTTTATTTCACTCCTGCTTATTGAATGCAATATCACCTTGTAGGTACCAGCTTTAGCAAAGCCACCTACTGTAATTGTATCAGAATAGTACGAAGATTTTGCTTGTCTGTTAACTTTATCGTTTACAGAATAATCTGCCTGTACATAAAGAATAGAAGGATCGGCATGAACATCATAAGTTATGATTGCTCCCCCTGCAACATTAGTTACTTTTATATTAGTTACCGGAGTAGGTTTTGTTTTACTATCAAACAGTGGTTGACGATCTAACACTTCATTCTTACAGGAGAAAATAAACCCGGCAATAAATAAGAATATTAAAAAAATATTAAGATTTTTCATAATCATTTGAAATTATATTTTACCATTTAGGGTTTTGAACAAGGTTAGGATTCACTGACAAGTCGTATTCCTTGATTGGAAATAGAAAGTCTTTATAGCTATAATTAGGAGTAAAAATGGTTTTAAGCCTATAAAAATTCTCTGTGGTTGTTTGAAACACATCCCAGCCTTTTATAGGTCTGTTCATAATATCCAAACTTTTCCATCTCCTTACATTCCAATAGTTCTCACCTTCAAACATCAATTCTATCATTGTTTCCTGATGAACAATTGATCTGAAGCCCTCTTTTGTGCTCGGTTTTGAAGGGTTTTTCGCAGAAGTTGCCCAGGATTCAACTACTCCTTTTAACCCTGCTCTTAAGCGAACCAAATCTATATACTTATAAGTTTCAGCTGAAGGACCTTCTGTCTCATTAAGTGCCTCTGCATATAAAAGGTATAAACTAGCCAAACGAATTGCTGGCCACACATAAGAAACAATGTTGTAACTACCGCTACTACCGGAATTTTTGAAGTTAATCAGTTTTTTTGGCCAGTAACCTGTACAAGAAAATCTACTATTACTACCGGTAGAATTACTTTGGCCCCAAATGGTATTTATATACAATAAATTGGTTTCATCGGTACGGCCAAAACCGAATAACGAAGATCTGTCAAAAGCCAAGTCGGCATAAAAACGATATTCTCTATCCATATTAAAACTCGCAGTGATAAAATTCGGATTTAACAAACTGCTTTCAGATTGAGGAATTGTTTTCAATTTGGTAAATCTTCCGGCATAATCCCAGTCCTTATCTTCATCAATCGGCACTCCATTTCTGGTATAGAACATTTCCGCTGCATTTATAGATGCTGCAAGTAGCGCACCTGATGTTTGCTGCACATCATTTCTTGGAGTACCCATATTTTGAAGAGTTCCGCTACTACTCTTAGAATTGGAAAATCCCCAAATTATTTCGCTGTTCCACTCTTCTGTTATCGCAGATCTTACGTTCATGCAATAAGTAGTGGCATCACTTATTGTACCCATGTTAAAGGGCTTCTCAAAATAATGGATTGCATTTGCAGCCTCATGACACACATCAATTGCAGCTTTACAAGCGTCTGCAGCTTTTTTCCATTTTGTATTGTCGACAGTAGGATTTAATAAGGCTTGTCCATCTTTGTTTTTGAAATTAGCATAATCAGGATTTCCATTAAATAATGGGCTTGCAGCTAATACCAGTGTTTGGGCTTTTATGGCTAATGCAATAGGTTTTGTAGCTCTTCCAAGCTCTTTCGCTTGATTAGAAATTTCAAGAGGCAAATCTGGAATAGCCTCATCCAAGGTTTGTACAATATAGTTCACTACAGTATCCACAGGTTCACGTTTTACCCTCACCTCTTCTACAGAAGCAGATATTGGCAGGTTTTTACGGATTACAGGAATAGGCCCGTACATCTTTAATAAGCTCAAATGATAATGGGCTTTCAGAAACTTCACTTCTGCAATCCATTTGTTCCTTTCGGAAGTTTGTATATCAGGAACCTTTACAATGTTTTCGAGAAAAATATTACAATGACGAATCGCTATGTAATAGGACTTAGCTCCATTTTCACCATCCCAGGTATTGGCAATTGGTGCTACTGAATTCTGACCTCCATAAGCCAAATCAATAAAATTTTGATAACCGTCCATTGGCGATATTCCTGGATTAGGGGTAACCATTTCGCCAGAGCCCATAAGTGTTGGATTTGCGATATCGCCAAGTCTCGGTAGGAAAGAATAACAGGTAAACAAGTACTTTTCTGCCTGATTACGTAATGTAAAAGCATTGTCAATGGTGGCTATATTATCCGGAACGACATTCAGATATTTTTTACACGAAGAGAGAGCAATCACCATCAATCCGAGTATTATAATTTTATAAAATTTCATATAATTACAGTTTAATTTTAAGGAAAGTGGACATTGTTTTAATTAAATGAGATTAACAATCCAAGATTCATCACTTTTTGAACAGGATATCCTAGACCATTGCCTCCCATTTCAACATCCCACAATTTAAAATTGCTCCAAAGCAGTAAATTTGATCCATTTAAATAGAATCTCGCATTTGATATACGAGCCTTTTTCGTGATGCTATTTGGTAAAGTGTAACCAAGCTCAAGTGATTTTAAGCGAAGAAATGCACCATTTTGCATTAACCAGGTACTTGTTTGAGTGTTGTTAACATTAACAGTTGTACTCAGTCTAGGCCAAAGAGCATAAATATTCCTATTTTCTTCACTCCAGTGGTTATCAGCATAAGCCTTTAACAATGCACCCTGTCCATTTACAAATGGTGAAGTTTTTACGCCGTCAATCCAAAAAGACTCACGACCTAAACCCTGGAAGAAACAAGATAAATCAAATCTTTTGTAGCCTGCAGAAAAGCCAAAGCCATATACAATTTCAGGAGATGTTGGGAATCCTATTGGCACCTGGTCTAATTCGCTAATTTTCCCATCCTTATTTACATCCCTATATTTAATATCACCTGCACCATAAACCCCAAAGTTTTGTTTTGGAGAATAAGCAACATCATTATCATCAACAAACAGACGTTCAGCAATGTACCCCCAGTTTTGCGTTAAAGAATAACCAACATGCGACTTATTTTTCGCAGCATATTGTGGTTCTTCATATACCTCAAATTTACTGGTAGCATAGGTAAAATTGGCCATTCCTTTGATCCATATATCTGAGCCAATATTTTGAGAATAATCAAAAGCAACATCAACACCATGAGATGAAGCTTCACCAACATTAGCCCTTACATTTGCAGACAAACCCATAGTACTAGGAATAGAAGTCCTATCCATTAAGATATTCGTTCTTCTTTCGTTATATATATCAACCTGTATACCTAGTTTATTGAAAAGGTTAGATTCAATTCCGAAATTGAATTTTTTAGCGGTCTCCCAGGTAATGTCGTTATTTGCATATCTGGTAATATCAACTCCTAAAAGTCTATTATCAGTTAATGTTCCAAAAACAGCACTGTTTAAACCACTATTCATATTAACATTAGACAAATAAAAGAACCTGTCTTCTGGACTACCGATTTGGTCATTTCCAACCAACCCATAAGTTGCCCTTAATTTCAACGTTGGCATTATCTCCTTAAGTGGCTTCCAGAAATTTTCATTTGATATCGTATAAGCTACACCCGCTGAAGGGAAGAATCCAAAACGACGAGATTCATGAAAACGTTCCGAACCATTATAGCCGAAGTTAAATTCAGTTGCATAACGATCATTATAGACATAAGTGAACCTACCCGACAAGCCCATATTTCTGAAAGGAAGAGAACTTTGCAAATCTTCGGCTCCTCCTGTTAAACTACTTTTAGCGATACCTATTAACATACCACTAATGCTATGCATCTGATTGAAAGTACGCTTATAATTTATAGCTGCTTCACTATAAAAACTAGCGGAAACTTTTTTCTCTCCCGGATTATAATCCAGATATTCAGTGCCTGGAGGAACTCCAGAAAGTGTTGATTGAAGGTCATTAAGCGCTCTAAGTGTATAAGTTTTATTTACCCTATCATAATTGCCAAGCGTGTAATAGTATGGATTATAAAGTCTGCTTACATCAAAGAAAGCATAGCGCTGAGTATTAGCCATAACCCTGGCAGTTAGTCCTTCGGTTATAAATGAGAAATCCTGCGACAATTGAAGTTGAGCTGACATTGTTGACTGAGAGTAGTCTTTATACCCTTTTTGCAAGCTGGCGTAAGGGTTATTAAACTGTCCGTCTCCATAGTTACCAAACATAATGTGCTTTACAAATTTGGTATCTTCAGTAGCTGCATATCGGGCCGGGAATAGTACCGGGTTAGCATTCACGATTTCTTTGTATATTGCAGTACCACTTTCTATTGGCCCCCTATAATCATCAAAAACACCTGATATACGTGTAATTAACTCTGTAGTTTTGGTTAAATTAATATTCACATTACTTCTTAATGAATACGTTTTTAAGTTGGCATTACTATTAAAGTTATTCATGGGATCAACTTTCATGATACCGTTATCCTGAGACAATGCACCTGCAACAAAATACCTTGCTACTTTTCCACCACCACTAACATTTAGGTTATACCTTTGGTTCATAGTATAATCCTTCAATAACATCTTTTGCCAGTCAGTAGTCGGATAAGCCACCGGATCCGTGCCTCTTATCGTATTGTCTATTTTACTTTGCTGATAAAGATATCCACCCAAAGGATTTCTAGTTAAACTGGCTTCATTTGCTAAAGTCATATAAGTAATTGGATCCGCAAACTCCACATCCTTTGTGGATTGCGATAGGGAATTCTCTGCCCTGAAAGATAAATTCACTTTACCCTCCTTACCTTCTTTAGTTGTAATTAAAATAACTCCATTTGCACCCTTAGCTCCATACAAAGCTGTAGAAGTTGCATCTTTCATAATGGAAAAACTAGCAATATCATCCACCTGAAGTCGAGCTAAATCAGTTGAGGTTGACTCAATACCGTCAACTAAAATCAGAGGAGATACTTTATATCCAAAAGTGGTAACTCCCCTAACAAAAAAGTCTGCATTATCAGCACCCGGCTCTCCACTTCTTTGATAGGCAATTACACCTGCGATTTTTCCTGCAAGAGCAGCTGTTAAATTACTGGAAGGTATTTTTAAATCTGCAGGTTTTATTGAAGTCATGGATCCTACTACTTCGCTTTTCTTTATCTTTCCGAAGGCCACAACAACAACATCATCAAGTTTCGCCTCTACTGATTGCATGGTTACGTTGATAATCGTACGCCCATTGATTTCTACTTCAATCTGCTTCATACCGACAGACGAGAAAACAAGTGTTTTGGCTCCATCAGGAACAGTAAGTACATATTTTCCATCAGTATTGGTAACTGCTCCAATAGCAGATCCTTTAGCGGTTCCTTTAACAACCACACTTACACCTGGCAATGTGGTTCCTGTTGAATCTTTTACAACTCCGGTTATTTTAATATCCACTACAGCTTGCTTCTCTTTTTTTCGAATCACCACTGTTTTATCTGTAATAGCATAATCCATTGGCTGGTTAATAAAGCAAAGACTGAGTACTTTTTCTATGGAAACATTCTGAACATTAATATCAATAGGCTTTGCCTGCCTGATTAATTTAGTATCACCAATAAAAGAATAATTTGTTTGGTCTATGATCTTATTAATGATAGTCTCCAAAGAAGCATTTTTTTCATGTAATGATACCACCTGCGCTTTTGACGTAGCACTTAATTGCAGAAAACATGCAGTAATTATGATGACTGTTAATCTCATTATGCGTAATAATTGCACAGTATTGAAAGTCCAAAGCTTAGCTCTGAACAGATCGTAAATTTTCATACATTTGTTTGTTTGGGTTTAAACTGGTTTGGTTGTGTAGTAACAATTTTAAATGGGTAGATCTAAACATATGGTCAGGGGTGGTTCGAAGCATCTCTGACTTTTTTTTAGATCACCGTTTTCCTGAGTAATATTATGGCATAACGACGACCCTCCTTCCTGAAATCTTAAAGTGAACATTTCCATTTCCGCTTAATTCTAAGAGGTTTAATACAGACGATATCTTTTTAGTTCTTTCTACCTGTCCCAAAAATGATTGCTCTTCCAGCTTACCTTCATAAACTACCTCGATATCATACCATCTTGCGACTTTGATCATAATACTTTCCAATTTCTCATCATTAAATAAGAAATAACCATTCTTCCAGGCAACCGCTTCTTTCATATTTGCATTAGCAACAACCGTTTGTCCGGTTTTCTTATTGGTTTCTGCTTGCTCTCCGGGGCTTAACAACCAGGACCTGGCAGGAACTGCCGGATCTAATATTTTAACTGAGCCTTCCAATAAAGTTGTCCTGACAAAATTTTCATCAGCATAACTATTCACATTAAAATGAGTACCTTTTACTTCAATCTCCTGATGCACTGTAAGCACCTTAAAAGGAACATTCTTATTTTTAGCCACTTCAAAATAGGCCTCTCCAATAAGTTCAACCTTTCTTTCCTTTGTGCCGAATTTTACTGGAAAACGTAATTCTGACATCGCATTTAACCAAACATTTGTACCATCGGGCAATTGTATATTGTATGCACCTCCGCGAGGAACAATTAGTGTATTGTACAATACTTCCTGTTGTTCAGATGCAACATCATTCGAATAAGCTAAGCCACCTTGATTACCAGATACCTGAGTACCATCCTTTTCCTGAAGTGCTACCGCTCCACTATCCAGGCTTACTCTTTTTCCATCGGATAAAACCAATACTGCAACATTACCTCCTGGCAATACATCTTGTACATGTTTATCGACTGCAAGTGACGTAATCACCTTATTGTCCTTTGTACCAAAAACCAGCCATAATGCGACTGAGCTTACTATTAATACAAGTATTGCTACATATTTTAGAAAACTGTAATTTCTGTTTTTGCCTAACTTACCATCATAGCGCTGACGAACCTTATCCCATGCCGCATCAACGTTTAGACTGCTCATGTAATCAAGTCTTTCCTGAGCTGGGGCGGTTTGCTTATAGTATTCCAGAATTTTACGTTTATGCTCATCTTTTTCAAGTATTTGCATAAGATGAGCTTCTTCTTCTTTTGAAAGCTTATTACTTAAATATCCTGAAATTAATGCCGCAAATTCGTAAGGCTCGTTTTTCATAACTGGTCTCTTCTCTATACATATAGAGAAACCTGAGATTGAAAAATGGGTGAATTTATTTAGAAAAAAATTATTTGTACAATAAAAGGGTGATAAACAGCAAGTAAACAGTATCCCCAAGCAGTACTCTCATGAGGCTAAGTGCTTTCTGCTTCTGATATTTAACGGAATCTATGCTTATATTTAACTGCTCTGCAATTTTACGATTTTGCAACCCTTCCAGATATCCGTATCTCAATACCATAGCACAATCTGCAGGCAGCATATTAATTGCCTGATGTATTTCCGCCATAATCTCAGAATGAACAATTCCATCTAATATTTTAGGATCATCAAGTACCTCAAGGGGGTATTCTTTATTATAGGTATCTACAACTTTATGATGGCGGAGTTTATTTAAGCATGCGTACTTAACTGATGAATACAAGAATGATTTTACAGCATTAGGATGCGACGAAATGTTCTCTTTTTGTTCCAGAAAAACTATAAATGCATCCTGCACAATATCTTCGGCAGCATCCTGATCCTTTACCATGTAGCAGGCAAAGTCGCACAACCTGGGGTAAAATTTCTTAAAAAGCTCTTCAGGAACCATTTCAACACCCTCTTCATTACTTCTCGTAAACATCATTTCAGTTTATTTGGTTAATCAAATAACGTCTTTTTATTGTTTGAATGTTCAATCTTTTTATCAAACTATTCAGTGATATTGGCATTGAGAGCAATCTTTTTTTGACAATTAAGGAATCAATTTCGCATCATCGATCCGTTCAATAATTTTAAATTCATAACACCTGTAATTTTATAGTTTCATTGGTTGTAGTTTTAAAGGAAATCCTGTTTCCACTAAGGGTCTCAGATTTCTTACCATTTCTTATCAAGAGTACTTTTTTATCAGGCCATGGATTTACCAAAGCACAAAGCTTCCCCTTTTCACTTACTATTCTAACATCATTAACAATTCCATTTTTCAAACGGGCAGAAACGAGAAATGCTCCCCAGGATCTGATATTTTCAAAGCTTGCATTTTGGCCATTTGGCAATCCATTGAATAAGCGGATTACATTTCCTGCGCTCATGCAAAGCATTTCATTAAGCGCATTAGCCACTGTGCAGCTATTTTCTATACCATGGGGATTATTTAACTGGAACCCGTTAGGATACGTACGTAAGGCATATTTATGCAATTCATTTAAGGTAGTAGATGGATCATATCCTACCCTGATTGCCGCCATAAAGAAACTACTGCTGGTATTATTATCCTTCCAGCGTTTCATTTCATCAATCGTATTGCGTGAAAGTGTCAATAATTCTGGCTTACTATCCAGATTAATAACACTAGAAGGATAAATATGTTGTATTCCCAATCCATTATCTGCCCACCAATCAACCCCCTTTTCGGTATACCGAAATACTTCCCTGCCATTTCGAGTCTGAACAGGAAAATCGCTCAATTTATTTAGAATATCCTTCCATTTCGCTTGCCTGGGCTCATCAATCTTCAAAGTAGAACTTAAATCAATGATCAGGTCAAAGGCGTTGCGAACTAGTCCAAGTGATAAAATTGGATTTTTATCGTTTCCGGAACCTTCATGAATAGCATCGCCATAAATAACATATCTGCCATTTTCAAATTTCAAGTAATCTTCCCAGAAGTTAACTACAGCCAATGCATAAGGATATATTTTTTTACCATACTTTTCATCGTAGGTACAACGCCATTGTTGCGCCATATTAAGCAACCCGTATGCAGTATTAGAACGCTGTCCCAAAAACAATCCCCCAGCCTCCAGGTCTGGACTATTAAGGTGACTAGGATGATCTTTGGTTGTTTCAATCCCTAAAGGCCCAATACCCACAGGATACAATATTCCGCGCGTATGGGTCAAGTTTTGGGCATACCACTCACCCCTTGGCATAAAAT
>Ga0065714_10002570_pt1 | contig 19645 bp, 12 predicted proteins | sample MisRhiReplicate2_FD_59101 | JGI IMG/M metagenome (GOLD analysis project Ga0065714, IMG submission 59101) | Miscanthus rhizosphere microbial communities from Kellogg Biological Station, MSU, sample Rhizosphere Soil Replicate 2: eDNA_1 v2... | ecosystem: Host-associated > Plants > Roots >...
GTCAGGCCGATCATCTCGACACCGAGGTAGGCGAACATGACCATTTGCAGGGACATCAACACGCCTTGCACGCCGTTGGGCATGAAGCCGCCGTGGGTCCACAGATTGGAAATCCCCAGCGCCACACCGTCGTTACCGAAGCCGAACGCGATCACGCCGATGCCACCGATGACCATCGCCACGATGGTGACAATCTTGATCAGGGCGAACCAGAATTCGAATTCACCGAAGGCTTTCACGTTGATCAGGTTGATGGTGCCCATGCTGATCAACGCCGACAGNGCCCAGATCCAGCGCGGCACATCGGGGAACCAGACGCCCATGTACACCGCCACCGCCGTGATTTCCGCGACGCAAGTCACCAGCCACAGGAACCAATAGTTCCAGCCAGTCAGGAAGCCCGCCAAGGGGCCGAGGTAGTCTTGGGCGTAACGGCTGAACGAGCCAGCGACGGGGTTGTGTACGGCCATTTCGCCTAGGGCGCGCATGATCACCAGGATCGCCAGGCCGCCGATGATGTACGACAGCATGATGGCCGGGCCAGCCATTTCGATGGCCTTGGCCGATCCGAGAAACAAACCGACGCCGATACAGGCACCGAGCGCCATCAAGCGAATATGCCGTTCGCCGAGTTCGCGTTTAAGCGGGCCGCCTTGAGCGGTCTCGCCGTGGGGCAGGTGATTGCCGACTGGCATAGGGGACATCCTCATCTTGTTATTGGATATACCCACCGAGTGTCGAAGCGCTGACCGATAAGCCATTGCTTGCCTGAAACCGGCCTGCATCGTGGGCAGAACCGTCCTGTAGGACAAAACCTCCAGGATCAGTGGGACGCGCAGTATAAAAAGCTTTGCGCAGGTGTTTTCACTCTATAAACAGGAAAATACAGCCACAACTCTCGGTAAAAGCCCGGTTTGTGGAGAGGCTTTAACTGGCTAAAGGTGATTTCACTCGCTATTGAAAACGGCGCCGAGTATTGCACAGCATTGGTGCATCGTCATGCCCGGAATTTTGCCGATTTTACCCGGCGACGCGTCTAAATCGACCATTTCAGAGCGACCACTCCCATGAAGCAAGAAGAACTGTTGTGGTGAGGGAGTTGCTGTGGCGAGGGGGCTTTTGTGGCGAGGGGGCTTGCCTCCGTTGGGCTGCGAAGCGGCCCCCCTCTTCACCCAAAAAGACGGGGACTGCTGCGCAGTCCAACGGGGGCAAGCCACCTCGCCACAGTTCACGTGAAATATTCGATATTTGAACGCTCACAATTTATTCACCATCGCCAACCACCGTCTAAGCTTCAGTCAAGTCCGATCAATCTGAGTGAATGGATCAATCGACTATGGGCGCTTTGTGGCAAACCGATACGAGTAAAACTGTGGTCCCGACTGAATCTGTGGATGAAGCGCCAACACCTGAAAAACCCCGTAGCAGCCGTGTCAAACACGGCTGGAAGGCGTTTTGGTTGCTGCTGCTCATCATCGTGATCGTCGTGGGACTCGCTGCTGCCAAAGAAATGCGCACGTCGAAGTTTCAGGCACGGGAAGTCAGCAAGTTTGCCGCGTCCCTGAACTACACGCTGGAACCGGGTCCCAGCGACGCCATTCGTTACCCTGGCGCCGGGCCTTTTGATTTGCGACTGGGCTACAGCTCACTGAACGAGTTCCTGCCGCGGTTACTCAAGCGTGACTATGTAATTTCAGCTCAAACCCGCTTCTCCGATAAGCTGATGGACTACAGCGCCAAAGGCCTTTTCGTACCCTATTCGGAGAAAATCCAGGCCGGCCTGTCGATCACCGACTGCCGCGCGTTACCGCTGTACCAGTTCAAGTATCCACAACAGCTGTATTCAAGCTTTGAATCGATTCCGCCGGTGGTGGTCAACAGCCTGTTGTTCATCGAGAACCGCTTTCTGCTCGACCCCAAACAACCCTTGGCCAACCCCGCCGTGGACTGGCCGCGTTTCGGCATGGCCGCGTGGTCTCAGGTGGCCAAAATGATTCACCTGCCGGGCCAGTCAGCAGGCGGCAGCACCTTGGCGACACAGCTTGAAAAGTATCGGCATTCGCCCGATGGTCTGACGGTGTCGGGGGCGGAAAAGATCCGGCAGATGATTTCCGCCACCGTGCGTGCCTATCAGGCCGGTCCGGAAACCCTTGAAGCGCGGAAAAATGTGGTTCGCGACTACCTCAACAGCGTGCCGCTGTCAGCCGTGCCGGGCCACGGTGAAGTGCACGGCATGGCCGAGGGGTTGCGCGTCTGGTACGGCGCCGACTTCAACAAGGCCAACGAAACACTGGCCAGCACCGCGACGGATCCAAAGACCATGGCCGCGAAGGGCTTGGCTCTGCGTGAAATGCTCTCCTTGATGATTGCGCAGCGCCGCCCTTCTCATTACCTGACCAAGGGCCGTGATGAACTGGCGGACCTCACCGACAGCCACATTCGACTGCTGGCACAGAACAACGTGATTGATGCGCCTTTCGCGGCGGCGGCGCTGGCCAGCACTGTCGCTTATCGCGACTGGCAGACCCAGCCGACCATTCAACCGATCGAAACCAACAAAGGCATNAGCGTGGCGCGCAGTCGCCTGGGCGGATTGCTCAATCGTCCGCTGTACGACCTTGATCGCCTCGACCTNTCCGCCACCAGCACCCTGCAAGGCGACCTGCAATCCAAGGCCACCGAGTACCTCAAGCATCTGGCCGATCCGGAATTTGCCACGCAGATCGGCTTGATGGGCGAACGCCTGCTCACCCCCACCAGCACCACCCAGGTGCGCTACAGCTTCACCCTTTTTGAACTGACACCGGATGGCGCACGCGTGCGGATTCAGACCGACAGCACCGACCAGCCGTTTGACATCAACGAAGGCAGCAAGCTGGAATTGGGCTCTACGGCAAAAATGCGCGTGCTCACCACCTACCTTCAAATCATTGCCGAGTTGCACGATAAATATGCCGGGATGACGGTCCCTGAACTGAAAAAACTCGACGTCCCTGACCAGGACCGCCTGAGCCGCTGGGCCGTCGATTACCTGATCGAGAACACAGACCGAAACCTGCCGGCCATGCTCGGCGCCGCACTGGATCGCAAATACTCGGCCAACCCCGGCGAAGCGTTTTTCACCGGGGGCGGGTTGCACGTGTTCCATAACTTTCGCAAGGAAGACAACGGCCGCATACCGACCTTGCGCGATGCCCTGCGCGAATCCATCAACCTGCCGTTCATCCGGCTGATGCGCGACCTGGTGCGTTACGCCACCTATTCCGGGCCCAACAGCAGTGCCGAACTGCTCAAGGACGACCGCGACCCTCGGCGTCAGGAATACCTGGCCAATTTCGCCGACCGCGAAGGCACCTCGTTCCTGCTGAAGTTCTGGAAGAAGTACAAAAACAAGGACACCCAGGCACGGCTCGACACTTTCCTCGACAGCACGCGCCCAACCCCGGTTCGCTTGGCGGCGATTCACCGTTATCTGCTTCCGCAGGCCAGTCAGGCAACGTTCAATACGTTTGTGCGTTCGCACCTCAAAGGCCCCAAACCCACCGGAAAACCTAACGAAAAACTCACCGACGAACGCCTGCAACGGCTGTACGAAAATTACAGCCCCGGCGCCTATGACCTGCCGGATCAGGGCTTCATCGCCAAGGTTCACCCCTTGGACCTGTGGCTGATGGGCTACTTGTTGAACAACCCTGACGCCAAGTGGAGCGAGATCGTCAAGGCCAGCCATTTCGAACGCCAGGAAGTCTATAGCTGGTTGTTCAAAAGCCGTCACAAGGGCGCCCGCGACAGTCGCATTCGCACCATGCTGGAGATCGAAGCGTTCCTCGATATTCACCAGCGCTGGCAGCAAGTCGGCTACCCGTTTGATCACCTGGTGCCGTCGCTGGCCACCGCCCTCGGCAGTTCCGGCGACCGTCCGGCGGCGCTGGGCGAGCTGATCGGCACCATTCTCAACGATGGCGTGCGCATGCCGACACTGCGCATCGACACGCTGCATTTCGCCGCGGACACACCGTACGAAACCAAGTTGATCAATGATCCGGAAGTGGGCAAGCGGGTGATGCCATCCGAAGTCGCCACGGCCATGCGCGAAGCCTTGTCGCAAGTGGTGGATGCCGGTACGGCGAGACGTGTTTCCGGTAGTTTCGCCCTCCCCGATGGCAAGCCACTGGCGATGGGCGGCAAGACCGGCACCGGCGACAACCGCATTTCATCCATCGGTTCCGGCGGACGGGTCATCAGCTCGAAATCCCTCAATCGTACGGCGACGTTCGTATTCTTCATCGGCGATCACCATTTCGGTACGCTCACTGCCTTCGTGCCGGGTCGCTCCGCCGAAACGTTCACGTTTACCTCAGCGCTGCCAGTGCAAGTGCTCAAGGGCATGGCGCCGATTCTGACACCGTACCTGCAGCCCGCCGGCAACACCGGTTGCCTGCCGATTGAAGTGGTTAAGCGTTAACAGAACAAGCACTGTGTGCGGGTGGTAATTAATTATTTTCGGCATTGATAATTCCAATGCCTTGAATGGGCAAACACCGACTTAACAGCAGTAATTCAAACTTTAACTTTGAGCAATGGAAGATAGGCTTGTGGCTCCTATCAATGTTCAAGGTTTATTAAAAACAATGCCTGACTTACAAGGACGTATACCCGCAGGTCAACCGCCTGACAGCCCCGGTCGTCACTACGCATTCATCGAAAGTCGCCTCCCTGACGCTATCAAAAGTGCATCCATCAAAAGAGCCAGGGAATTGAGTAACGCGCGAACAGGCTCAGCGCGTTGGCTAACCCATGCTTCAAACTTCGATCACAGCCAGTTACAAGACGCCAACCTGAAACTCTGGGCCGAGCACAATACGGTCGATCAACTGTTCGGTAAGTTACGGGATGTGTATGAGTTTGCCGAACCTTTATTGCGCACCGCATTGAAGGATCAATACGGCGTCGAGGATGACGTCAGAACAACCTTCCTGCATCTGTATCTACCCAAGCAGCTTCCCTGGTATGCCACCGATCCCTCCCGCGGAGTCGTCACCCGGACCGTCTCGCTGCTGGACGCGGCACTGCACAACTTCGCTGACTCCGAAACCTGTGAAGCCGATTCGGATTTCATCAGCCAGCCCGATGAGCGCGGACTGTTCGACCTCAAGCCGATCAAACGCAAGATGTCCATCGCGCAGTTCCAGACCCTGTGTCGCGACTTGGACATCGGCGCCAAATACACCGATCACCTTGCAAGCGTGTTGTTGTCCGGCGATGCCGTGGCCAAAACCGTCTTGAAGAGAAAAGTTATCAACAGCCAAAAAGCCGCGTTCAAAGTGGCGGCGCAACTGGCGGTGATGACCGGCGATATCGGGCCTTACACCCGTGACGTGGTGATGGCGATGCTCGATGGCCGGCAAAGCCTTCAGCTCAATGGCAAGACCCAGCGGTTTCATGAACTGTCGATGCTGGACACCGCCCTGACCGGCATCGTCATGATAGCCCCGGACCTGGATCGGACCTGGCGCGTCGAACAAGTGATCGCCTATGTTCCGCAAGACCCNGAACACCCATTGAAGGTGTACGCGTCGCTCCCGGACTTTCTGAACGAACTGGCCCGCCAACTCCGGGAAAACAAACTGATCGCATCCAGCGGGATGACCTATCGCCAGTTCTTCAGTCAGTTCGTCCCCCATCAACAGCGCGGGCTGTTTTTCGCCGAACTCCAGCAGAACCTGACCGAGGTGCAGTGGCACAAAAAAGAGCCGCTGGACCAGCGGCCACCCTGGCGGGAAGAACCGGTCCCCCATCCCCGATTGCACTTTCGCACCGAGATCATGACGGGGGATCTGTGGACACAGCTGTATCAGCAGAAATTGAACAAGATCCTTAACGATGCCCGGCATATCGCCGTGCCCACCGCCGATGCCGACAGTAATGCCCGCTGGGCCTGGTGGGATAACTTCAAGAAGATCGTCTCGGACATTTTCAACGTCGCGCTGATCGTCTTCACCCCGTTCGTACCGTTTCTGGGCGAATTAATGATGGTCTATACCGCCTATCAAATTACCAATGACGTGATCGAGTCGATCTTAGACATGGCCGAAGGGCTATGGGCCGAAGCCGCCGAACACATCGTGGGGGTGGCGACGAACATCATCCAATTGGTCGCGTTTGCTGCGGGAGCAGAGCTTGGCAAGTTTGCTCGCCTGAGGTTGTCGCCGTTGATCGAAGGCATGAAACCGGTAAGGCTGCCCAACGGCCAATCGAGACTTTGGCACCCCGATCTCAAACCCTACGAACAGCTCGAGTTCAAGTTGCCGGAAGACGCCCGGCCGGATGGCCAAGGCCTGCACTCTCACAAAGGGCAACGCGTTCTCGCACTGGACGACAAACTCTACGCGGTCTGGCACGAGCCGCAGAGCGGGCGCTACCGCATCCAGCATCCTCGCCGCACCGATGCCTATTCGCCCGAACTGAAAACCAATGGTTTCGGGGCCTGGACCCATGAAGCCGAACACCCGCAGGAATGGGAGGGCCCGACGTTGATGCGCCGCCTGGGCCATGACGTGGACGGCTTCAGCGATGCCGAGCTTGCGCAGGCCCGCCTCGCCAGCGGCACCGACGAGGCGGCACTGCGCCGGATGTACCTGGACAACGCGCCACCGCCGTCCTTGCTCGCAGACAGCGTGCAGCGGCTGAAGACCCAGCAGCAAACCGAGCAGGCGATTACGCACATCCGCACCGGGCAGCCCCTCGACCTGTCCTCTTACTGGTTCGAACCGTTGGCCACCTGGCTGGAAGGCTGGCCCGCGGACAAGGCGCTGAAAGTCTACGAAAACGCCGACATGAGGGGTCGTTTTCGCCAGTACGGCAATGGCGAGGCAACGCACGAGAATATCCTCGGTGCCAGTCTTGCCCACATCATGAGCGGCCAGTTGCCGCAAAGCCTCGTCGGGTTCTTGAGCGAAGACGAGCTTGAAGCCCTGCTTGGACCGCACGTCGCCAAGGGTGATCGGGTGCAGGCCCTGCGCGATCGACTGGCCGATGAAGCCGGAAAATTAAGACCGGACATCTTCGTTCAGCTTTACCAGGCTGGGCAAACCTCGGACGACCCGCGTGTTCAACTGCTACGCCGCGCCGTACCGGACCTGCCGACCCGTACGGCACAAACGCTGCTGGGCAATGCCATTAGCAGTGAACGGGAACGCATGACGCACCAACAACGTTTGCCGTTGCGGATCAAAAACCTGGCCCGAGAAGCCGGCTTCGAAGCACGCACCAGCCATGCCTATGAGGGCTTTTTTGAGGATGCGCGGTGGGTGCCGGATACCGAAAGGCTGGTGCTCAATACCCTTCGGGTGCACAGCGACACCTTTACCGATCTACGTATCGAGGTGCGTGACGGCAGCGTTGACGGCTCCCTGCGTTGCAGTGTCGGCGCCGATGACGCTTCGACCGTCCGGTTGTTGATCAAGGATGAATTCCTGAAATACGAAGTGCGTGACGGCGCCAATAACCTGCTTCACCAAGCCGACGATTTTTTCGAGTCGGTATTGCAGACGGTGCCGGCGAACAGACGTCCGGCATTGGGATACCAGTCCGGGCAAGGGGCGTTTTTCAAGCAATGGATCATGGCCAAGACCGAGCTTCCGAGCGTACGCCGCACGCTGCTCGCCGAGCCGCCCAACCTGCCTGTCCTGCCCCCGCAAACCGTCACCCTGCTGCGTGGTCCGTTGTTTTCCAGGCCCGCAGTGACATTGGTTCAAAAGGTACAAAATCTTTACCCCCACCTGAATGAACGTGAGGTCGGCGTTTTCACCCGCTCTTTGAACACCCGGGACGATCCGTTCGAAGCCATGAAAGCGCTTGAGGATGAGCTTGAGCGACTGCGCACAACGCTGGAGGGCTGGGAAGGACTGGCGTATGACGGCGCGGGTGAAGACGCAGACCGTCGCTGGATCGATTTCAGGTACAACGGCGGAAGCTTCATTGCCGAACGACTTTTACAATGTTTTGAAAGAAGATCAGTCGTGTTCGGTGAGCGCAGCGCCACCCTCGAGGGCGGTTACGCGCTGGATCTGTCGGCGGAGTTCAACGTCATCAATCTTGATCTGTGGTGGGACCAATTGCCCGATATCCAGCCCTACCTGGACCAGGTCACTACCCTCAACCTGGACCGCACGACGTTCAACCCCAGGGCCGGCAATCTGCTGGAGGACTTTCCTCAGCTCCAGCAGCTCAGTGCAAGGGACTGTCGTCTGGCCCATCTGCCAGAAGGCATCGACAAGATGCATTTCCTGCGAACCCTGCGCCTGACGGACAACCACATCACATTGACCCCGGGCGCGGTCGAGCAATTGCGACACCTGACGCGACTGGAAACACTCAGGCTCGACGACAACCCGCAACTGGGCGAACTACCGAACGTCGAACGCATGCCCAAACTGACCATCCTCAGCTTGAGCAACACCGGTGCCACACGCTGGCCCGATGGCGTGTTCAAAAAGCGCCGTCCGAGGGGGTTCTTCCTCGACCTGATGGAAAACCCCCTCAGTGAAATACCTGTAGTGATTGCGGGCTCCGAAGACGCACGCATCGTTGCACGCACGCGCCTGTTCGCAGAGCAGCTTTCCGACGCGAATCGCATGGCCTATGAGGATTACCGCAGGTCCGTGGGACTGAACCCCGAGCAGCTCTACTACCGTGCCGCCGACAATGCGATCGATGACTGGCCAATGTCGGACGACTCCAGTTGGTGGACGCAATTCGTCGCCGGCCTGGGGACGTTCAGGAAAGAAGCCTGGCACGACTTGATGGCGGAACCGGACTCCAAAGGCTTCTTTACCTTGATCGAGAAGCTGAAGCAGTCGGCTGACTACCGCGCCGGGGGGAAACTGCGTGAACAACTGAGTGGGCGAGTCTGGCGCATGATCGAAGCCCTGGACCTCGACGCCGAGCTGCGCACCGATCTGTTCGAGATGGCCACCTCGCCCACCACCTGCGCCGATGCCGGTGCGCAACTGTTCAATAACATGGGCATCAAGGTACTCACGAGCGAGGCCTATGCGTTGTCGACATCTGCCGCCGTTCTGGAGAGCAAGCTGGTCACCCTCGCAAAAGGCGCCGCACGCCTGGCGCGGGTGGATGACATTGCCCGTGCCGATTTCGGCAGCCGAGCCGGCAATCCCGACGAGGTCGAGGTGTACCTGGCCTATGAGACCGGCCTGGCACGGCGCCTCGGGCTGCCTTGGCAATCCGAGACGATTCTCTATGAGCCGGTGGCCGGGGTGAGCGTCAAGACCCTCAATACGGCGTTCGATACGGTGATTTCAATGGAAGTCGGCGATGGCTTGGTCAATGAAATGATCGAGCAGCCTTTCTGGGAAAAGTACCTGCGTGAGTCTTACCCCGACGCCTACAGCCGCAATTCCCGACGTTACCGGGGCACATCCGAGCTGCTCGATCAGTTGCGCGATGCACAACGCGACTGGGCACGCTCGGCCCGATGGCCGGAGCTTCGACGTGCACCGTTACGGCGGCAGTTGCAGGATCTCGCCGATCAGTTGTCCGTGCCCCACAGCAGTGTGTTTACCGGCGCCGAGATGACCGATGCCGTGTACGAGCGCTTGCTCAACGACATCGGCTACGACGAGAAGGAACTGAGCAGGCAACTGACCCGCGAAGCCCTGAAAAAAGCCGATCAGTAATCCGCTCGCGTTAGTGTCAATCTCGCCTCAGGACCGTGTCTTGTCGGACGGGCACTACCCCACTTCCGAATCCCAGATGACCGTGACATTGCCCGAGTAACTCCGGGCAGTGCCCGGCTCGAGCATTTCCTGCACGTCTTGCGGGGCCACTTCGAAGTGCAGCGTTCCCGGTTTTCGATCCACATAAATACCCGGTTGAAACAGTTCCGAGCCACTGCCGTCTCGCCGGAGCGGCTGACGAGTCACCGGTTTTCCAGTGGCGTCACTCAAGCCGTGGGGAAGACTCACGCTGACACTCAGCGGCACCGCATGACCGCTGACGGGCTCACGCAGGGAGCAATTGTTTGCGTCTTGCATGTATTGGCATTCGAGCTGCATTTTGAAACGCGAACTGGCGGAAATGTGGAAGGTCTGGTCCCGGAACAGGCGTGTCGGTTTACGCCCTTGGGTCAGCCACGATTGCCAGCCACCCTGCGGCACCAGTTCCACGCGATTGCCGCCCGGCGGAACATCGATTTTGAGGGTGTGTTGAACGTCCAGCGTGAAATTCAAGGTCAGCATCGAACTGCTGGGCTGCATGATGTCACCCATGTCGAAATCCATTCCCGGCCCGACGGTATAAGTCCATTGGCCGGTGTACAGACCGGAAGACATGCCCAACGGATCCGGTGTACGAAGCTCATAGCCGATCTGCATTCGGTCGTAGGACAGATTCGAAATGCGGTAATTGGCGTTGGCGGCACATTGATTCGCAGTCGGCGTTATCCAGAAAAAGGTTCTGCTGGCAGGTAAGGTGTACATCCCTCCTGTTCCCTGGCAGGGAGCGGGCGGACGCCATGTCCAGTCACCCCATAATCGTGTATGCCAGCGCTGAACGGAGGTGGGTTCTCCCTCGCCCACGAGGTTTTCAGCAGTATCGGGAAGGAGGTAGCGGCCGCCAATCGAGGCAATACGCACTTCCAGCTCTGAATACTCTTGAGTATCAACATTCCTGACACGAAGGACTTGCCACTGACCTGGCACGCGAAACATGGCGCCTCTGCGCGGATCCGGGTGCCTGGCTTCAATGGGCGCCGTGGACACGAAGTCGATCGGTATCAACAGAGAAAACAGGTCTCTCTCTTTGCAGAAAACCGGTTGCAACTGGCAATGCCCGGTAACAGGCGTTTCGTTGATGAACTGGTTATCCATCGGTCTCGACGGGTCAGGCCGGAAAACGGCCTTGATATCCATGGAGGCACTCATCGCCGGTTCGATGCTCAACCCAATCAGCAAAATGACACAGGCAGAACAACTCAGGGCACTTGGCATTGCTTTAATGTTCATCCGTTATCACTCAAGCCGCCAGGCAGCACCGCATTGAAGATCATGTTCACACTGCCGAAATAACTGCCGGGTTTGTAAACCCCGTCGGCCGGCGGCATCGGCACAATTTCCAGCAGGACACGCTGACCCGGTGCCGCATCGGTCAGTGAAACCACTTCGCGGCTTTCCAGTTCACTCAATACCTTGCCGTTGAAGAGCACCCGCAAACCGATGTCATGGGCGTCGGTGCCGTTGGACAGATACGGCCGTCCTTCAAGCCGGGCTTCAATCGGACCACCTTCGTTCTTGACGTCGAAATATTTGCGCAGCCCGCCCAGGGTCGACGCGGTCAGGTTCCAAGGCAGTTGCTGCTCACGATGAATCCAGTTGGGGTCCGAGGGGATCACGTAAAACGCCTGGCTCGGTATCGTTACGAACACCTCGAACTGACGCATTTCCCGGGCAGCGAATGCCAGGGTACTTACGTGCGTCACGGCGGCCACCAATAGCCCGAGGATGAGTTTTTTGGTCATGGGTCAGCCCTTCACGTCGAGTTTTTTACTGCTCGCGCCTTCCACCAGGGTGAAATGGTATTGGCGCCCAGTCTGTTTTTCGAACGTAAATGTGCGGCCGGCGAGAATGTGGTGTTTGGTGGTCGGTTGGCAGTCCTGTTCCTGTTTCACCGAACAGTCACGGAACTCATCAATCACCACCACCGTATTGCCGTTGTTGCGGATCCGGTAAGTGTCCCCGACGTTTTCAATCACGCTGTCAAAGCGGACCACTTTTGGCCGCACGAAAAACACCGCGCCGTACCCGGCCAGCACGGTAACGCCGGCGGACAATTCCTTTTTGTACTGTTCGCGTTCTTCACCGGAAACGGCAAATTCATCTTCCTTCTCCGGCACTACCGGTACGAAACGCACCCGAAAGTAGCGCTCCCGATCTCGCTCGCCCATGTACAGCAGCCGGGTGCCTTGCATGCCATTGGCCGGCACGATCAGTCGCGCCGGGCTGGCCATCAAGCCGTCCTTGCTGCTGCCATCGGTTTGACTCTTGAGCGGTACTTCCCGTGATTTGCCGTCTACGTCGTAGAGAATTTCGAGGATGTTGACCTTCACAAATGCGGTGCTGTCGCCGCCATTGAACACCCGTTTCAGGTAAGTACTTTTATCCCCGTCCAGGTAGTCGTAGACGGTGCCGATATTGATACTTGGAGCAGCCTGAATCGCCAGGCAAAACCCGCTCAAACCCACCAGTGCCAGTAAACGCTTCATAACCATCCCCATCACATTGAACTCAACAAAGACCCGGCCCACTGAGGTGCCGGCCATCAGGCTTCCGAATCCCAGATCACCGTGAAAACACCGCCGTAGTGGGCTGCCACGCCGGGCTGCAGCATGGAATCCACATCGCTGGGGGCAATTTCAAAGTGCAGCACGCCAGGTGCCCGATCCACATAGAACCCGGGTTGAAACTGTTGGGCGTTCACCTCGCCCACGCGCAACGGACGTCGCTTGACCGGTTGACCGGACACATCCGTCAATCCATTGGGCAGGCTTACGCTCAGTTGCACGGGGGTGGTGCGCTTTGAGACCGGGTCACGAAGCCTGCAATCGAACGGGCCGGCGATCTGGCATTCCAGCGACATCTTGAATCGTGATGACGCCGAAATATTGAAGGTCTGGTCGCGAAACAGGCGTACCGGTTTACGACCCTGCTGCAACCAGGACTGCCAGCCACCGGCCGGGACCAATTGCACGTTGTCGCCGCCGGGCGGTATCTCGACCTTCAGCGTGTGCTGAACATCCAGCGTGAAATTCAACGTGAGTGAATTGTCGTCGGGCTGCATGACGTCGCCCATGTCGAAATCATGACCCGGCCCGACACTGAAGGTGATAAAGCCGTGGTATTTGCCGGTTTTCATACTCAGCGGGTTAGGCGTTATCAATTGATAACCCAGTACGAAATACAGGTAGCGAAAGGACATGGGGATATCAAACAACGCTTGTTTGGAACACACCCCCGCTGCCGGCGGTACTTTCCAGAAACTATTAAATCCTCTTTGCCCAACCGTCGCCCAGCCCACCCCTTGGCAGGGAGCCGGCGCATACAACCATGAGTTGCCCCGCCACAGTCGATCCCAACCGGCACCGCCAGGCTCCCCGGTCAGTTCCGCGATGGGTACCGGTATTTGCGATTCATGACCGATACCGGCGATGCGGACTCTGACGGTATTGGTTTCTCCCGATTCATGGGTGACCGTCACATCCCGCCAGTCTGACGGGACTTTGGCCATCCCGCCCTGGCGCGGATCCGCGTGATTGGCACGAATCGGCGCGTTGGCGGTGAAACTGATAGGCGCAATCAAACTGAACAGGCCTTCCGGTTTGCAGGCCTGAGGGACTTGCGCGCAGAACCCTTGAGACGGGGTTTTATTCACGAATTCATTTTTATGCGGGGCCGAAGAGTCCGGTGTGAAAACGGCTTCAATATCCAGAGTCGCTGCCGTCACCGGCAGTCCACACAGTCCGGACAACACCAGCAACGACAGGCAGCGGCTCAATGGGTTTGCAAAGGTTCTGAACATGCTCATTAACCTGCCTTCTGCGCTGTAACCGTTGCTTCGGCCAACGTATCGGGACTGCAGCGCAAATCCCCGATCATCAACACGTTGTTTTCCGTGCTCCCCTGGCTCGGGTCCAGGCGGAACTGGCACAGCAACTGATTGCCATGGCGCACTTCCAGGGTCGGTGATCCCGCATTCATTTCCATGGAGAAGAACCCGTCCACTTCACTCACGCCACGGCTGGCGTGGTTGATGATGTGGTGGCCCTTGAGCGGGTTACCCTGAGGGTCGATCAGGCGACCGAGTACGGTGAGGGTTCTCATGACCTTGATCTGGCGATACTCCACGCCGCCCTTGTTCAAGTGATAGCTGGAACGGGCCGGCTGGATGGTCGCAGCGGGGACATGGTTACCTTCGAAATCGAAACTGACGGAGCTGCTTTTGTAGGCCGTGATCGGTACGAAGTTACGCCCCGGCTTGAGGATCGCACTGCCGCCACTCAAATCGTCGGCACGCAGGGCGATGTCCGCGATGTCCGATTCCACATCGATGATCATCCCCGCGCCATTGCGGTGGTACTGGCTGGTCATGACTATTTTCTGGCCACCGACGGCGACCGTGCTGTCCAGGTTCAGGCCACCGGTAAAGTCATTGTTGAACGAAGAGCGCTGGATGAAACCATCGCCGTTTGCCAGGTCTGACTGCATTGTCGCCATCGCATTCAAGCCGATGCCGTAGGTGTCAGTGATGGCCGTGGCGGAAACGTTTTGCAGAATGTGATCCTGCAGGTCTTTGCGGTAAGTGAACGAGGCGTTGTTATCCCGACCACCCTCACGAGCGGTTCGCGAGCCGATGCTGCCGGAGATTTGTTCACCGGGGCCGCCCAAGGCAATGTTGACGCTCAGGTCGACACCACGGTTGCGGTCGTCATCCGAACTGATGCTGCCCGGCCGATCGAACAGTGACAATCGCCAGTTGGCATCACTGCCAAACAGCCGGGTGCGCTGGGTCCATCCCAGATCCACACCGGTGCCATTGGTGTTGCCCTCACTGTGGGATACCCGCGCATTGACCGAGCTTTTGCTGGTCAGTCGATGGTTGATCGACAACGAAGAGTTGGTGGTTTGCCCGATAAATACGTTGGGCTGCCGCACTCGCGTGCCATCGGGCAGGGTGTCATAGAGTTTTGTGGTATCGAGCCAGCTACGGTTATAGCTGGCGACGAGGCTGCCGCTGCCATAAGAGTAGAGCCCCTGCACGTCGAGACCGGTGCCGTAATCTTCAGTCTGGTAGACGTTGGCATACAGGCTGGCGTAGTTGACGATGGCCCAGTCGACCGACGTGCCGAGTTGCAGGCTATCGCGCACCTGCCGGCCAGTCAGGCCAAGGATCACTCGCGGGTGCAACAGATAATTGAACGCGGCACCGGCGGTCATGTCGCCATCGTCGGGTTCATCCCAGTTGCTGAGCAATCCGGATTCACGCCCGGCGAACAGGTTGTAGCGCCAACGTTCGTCATGATTGCGCCAGTTGCTGGGTTTGTAGATCAGTTCCTGGGTGCTGGACGTGATCTGGCCATCTTCGATCAGGCGTACTTCCACTTCGTAGATCCCGCCCGGCAGCGGACGGGTATCGAGGGTCTGCAAACCGGCGGGTACCGCTTGGGTATTGATCATCAAACCGTCGCGATAAATCTCCACCGAGCCTTGCCGATTGGCGGTGACGTAAATCGGATAGACCGCCGGTTTGGGGTTGTTGACTGCCAGGCTGTCGGAGCTGCCATACATCACGCCCAAAGCCGTGTCGGGGCTGGTGCCAAAGGTGCGCGGCTGGCGGGACAGGCCTTCGGATGAGGGAGTGAAATAACCCAGGCGCAGAAAATCGCCTTCCAGTTCGCGCTGGGTATAAAGCTCATTCACTGCGTGATAGAGCGTGTTATCCAGGCCACCCAGTCGGGACAGCTGCACATTGACGGCTTGAGTCCAATTGCCCAGGCTGCTGCTGGCCTCCAGACCGTAGCGCCCTCCGAGGTCCTGGCCCTGGCCCCCATTGAGATTTAACTGGTTGCGCACGATCAACCCGGTGCTGCCCCCCTCAGGCAAGTTGTAATAGCGTTGCACCTGATCGTCACGCTCAGCATTTTGCGTGAGAATCGAGACCAAGGAGTTTTCAAGGCTGTAGTGCACGGCCAGCAATTGTTCGGGGCATTGGGCCTTGCAGTCACCGAGGGCTACGCCCTGTTTCAGATAGCTCGACCAAACGTCTCGCGTACCGGGTTTGAGTTGGCTGTCGCTGACATCCGTGAAGTCAACGAGGGTAATACGATCATCGCGCGTTAAAACGACCATCGCCTCACCCAGAAACTGTTGATCAAGTTCCACGCGCACCGCCAGTGGCACATCAAAGAAGTGCTCTTCGAACTCAGTCGGCAAACCTTTGGCCTGCGCCAACAGACTTCGAGGTGTATACGCGTTATCCGCTGGCGAGGCCAAAGCGGTTGCGCAAAAAAGCAAGGCAAGCGCCGTCGCGATGGGAGTCATCGGGAACATGAGCGAAATACTCTAAAGATAAGTGCGTTGAAACCCGATCGACAGGCAGAATTTGCCTGTCGACCGGCAAGTGTTATCAAAATAAGAACGTGCCTTACTTCATAACCGTATTACTGAACGCGCGGAACGGCATCGAAGATTACGACTGGATTGGCAGTGTAAAGGCCCGTCTGAGCGGCAGTCGGCTTGGCAGCGGCAATCACCAGATCAGCGCGCATCCCCCCATTGGATTCGGTATCGCCGACCACTTCCTCGGAAGCGCCAGTCAAGGTTACGCCATTGAAGGAGTAGGTCAGCGCGATGTTGTTGGAACCGTTGAACAGGGGTTGCGGGCCGCCCTCTACATAAGCATTGACCGAACCATTGGTGTGGCGAATATCATAAGTCGCACGCAGAGGGCTCAAGGTGCCAGCCACCAGGTTGTAGGACATTTTCTCATCTTTACCGAAGTCAGGATCCACCGGTTGGGCATGGAATACCTGGGTTGGGATAGAGGCGCTGATATTGATGGAGGTGCGCGCTTCTTCTGCAGCGAACGCCACCGAAGTGCTCAGTGCCAGGAGGGTCATCGGGACGGCGATTGCAAACTTATTGAACATTGTTGAGTACCTGTCTTTTCAAAGGATTTGGCCGAAAAAGCCTGAACAAGCCAGTACGATTCATCGTGTTCTGGCTCAACTTTCGACGCCAGAGAATGATCGGCCAATCGCCCAAGAAAGTAAGTACGTAACTTCCGAAGAACATGTAGTAACAATGGCTTTCGAACAACAGGAAAAAAGATAGAAAAACACTAATTACGTTGTATAGCCCTCAGATAAATACTACACACAGCTCTAGCTGAAAAGACACACAGACGACAAGCTAACAACTTTCCGTAAGATCGATACTACTAACACAGTCAAAGACCCATGATAAGTAGTAGAAGTTAGAGAATTAGTTTTATTACTCTAAAAAATCGACTTCCTTCACCATCCGATCCTCGCGTGAGCTTCACTTCAGGTCCACCTCGGCCCTCGACCGTTCGTCCAGCCCTCTTGCTTTTGTCTTAAGATATATCTTAAGTTGTATCTAAACACGACGAGAGAAGACGAAAAATGAGAGACCATCATTCCCATAGAGAACACGGCGACAGCCGCGACGGCTTCGAAAAACGCCCAGGCCCTGGCCGTGAACGCGGCGGACGCGGGCCTCGAGTGTTCGCTCCCGGCGATCTGAAGTTGCTGCTGTTGGCGCTGATCGCCGAACAGCCCTGCCACGGCTATGACCTGATCCGCCAGATCGAAAGCATGTTCGACGGCGCCTACAGCCCCAGCCCCGGCGTGATTTACCCGACCCTGACCTTTCTTGAAGAAAGCGAAATGATTACGGGCGACGCTGAGGGCGGCAAAAAACGCTACAGCGTCACCGACGCTGGGCGCTTATCGCTGACCGAGCAAGCGATTGCGCTGGATGGCGTGCGGATGCGCATCGACGTCAGCAAGCGTTCCTTGCGTGGGCATGATCGTCCGGCGGAGATCCACGAGGCGGTGCACAACTTGCGTCATGCCCTGCAGATGCACCACGGGCGCTGGAGCCCGGAAGAAATCCTGCGGGTGCGCGACCTGCTCAACAACACAGCCAAAGCTATTGTCGACGGCCCTGCCGTACAACTTGTTCAGGAGAAAGCCGAATGACTGAAGTGATCGTGCAATCCATCCACCGAGTCATGCATGAGATCAAACGCCGGCGCCTGGAAGTGTTGCGCGTGGTCGACCTGACGCCGCGTATGCGCCGGATCACGCTGGGTGGGCCGGAGCTGGCCGGCTTCGTCAGCCTCGGCACCGACGACCACGTCAAACTCCTGTTCCCCCAGAACGCGGCGGAACAAGCGGCGCTGGAAACAATGGTATTGGGTGCCGGCAAAGACAACGGACCGATGCCCGCAATGCGTGATTACACACCGCGTCGCTACGACCTCGACACCCTGGAATTGGACATCGATTTTGTGCTGCACGGCGACGGCCCTGCCTCGACCTGGGCCGAGCAAGCCAGGCCCGGCCAGTTCCTGCACATCGGCGGGCCCCGTGGCTCGATGATTGTGCCGGACATGTTCGACAGCTACCTGCTGATCGGCGACGAAACCGCCCTGCCCGCCATCGCCCGTCGCCTCGAAGGACTCGCGGCGAATCGCCGAGCGCTGGTGATTGTGGAAGTGCAGAACGCTGCCGAGCAGCAGCATCTGGAAAGCGCCGCGCAGGTCGATGTGATCTGGGTCCTGCGCGAAGGGGGTAAAGACAATCTGCTGACCACCGTCAAGCAACTGCAAGTCCCGAGCGGCCATCTGTATGCGTGGGTGGCGACCGAGAGCAAGGTGTCGCGGCAGATTCGCAGGGTGTTACTCGAGGAGCATGGCTTGAATGAGCAGTTCGTCAAAGCCGTCGGATACTGGCGGCTGGATGCAAACGACGATGAGTGACTGGCTTTAAGCCCCCTTCGCGAGCAGGCTCGCTCCCACAGGTGTCCCGGTTGTTCACAAATCATGTGTTCAAAATCGAACCATGTGGGAGCGAGCCTGCTCGCGAAAGCGATGGCTCAATCACTACAAATCCGAGTGCTTTGCACGACACCCAAGCCAGCGATCCAGCCCGATAACGATCAGCGAAATCACCCCAAACCCCATCAACAATCCCCCCGCATTCACAAACACCTGTGGATAACCCAACTTGTCCACATCGATGAACGGATAGGGATAAACCGCCAGCAAATGCCCGCGCCACAATACATACGCGAAGTACACCAGCGGATAAATGACCCACAGGCCAATGTGCCGCAACCGTAACGTGCCTTTGGGCACACACACCCACCAATACCCCAGAAACAGCAGCGGCATGACATCGTGCATCAATTCGTCAGCCAGAAATTGCCAGCCTTCGGGATGCCATAAATGTCGCAGCAACACGCTGTACGCCAGCCCCACTACAGCGATGCTCACGGCAATCGCGCTGCTGACCCACGGTTGTAAAAACCAGCCTCGCGCCGCGGACTCGCGGGACGTCCACTCACAGGTCAGTACCGTCGCCACCAGCGTATTGGTGAGTACGGTGAAATAGCTGAAAAAGCTCACCACCCCGCCGATCAGGCTGGCTTCCAGACTCCAGCGCGAATACAAAATCAGGTAAAGCTGAATGGCCAGCCCCGACCAGCCCAGCAGCGCCGCAACGGCAACAAAACGACGCCTCGCAGCCGAGCCCGGCATGTTCAGACCGGTCGCTTGGTGCGCATCAACTTGACGTACAAGCGCTCGACCTTCTCCCGGGCCCACGGGGTTTTACGCAGGAACGTCAGGCTCGACTTGATGCTCGGGTCGCTCTTGAAGCAGCGGATATCAATGCGCTCGGCCAGCCCCGACCATTCGTAATGTTCCACCAGGGCGTTGAGGATCTGTTCCAGCGTCACGCCGTGCAGCGGGTTGTTGTTCTGTTCGGTCATGCAGGGCCTTCGAGCGATGTAAGGAGTGGGAAGCCGCGCACCTTAGCCGAGGGGGT
>Ga0065714_10064764_pt1 | contig 19607 bp, 16 predicted proteins | sample MisRhiReplicate2_FD_59101 | JGI IMG/M metagenome (GOLD analysis project Ga0065714, IMG submission 59101) | Miscanthus rhizosphere microbial communities from Kellogg Biological Station, MSU, sample Rhizosphere Soil Replicate 2: eDNA_1 v2... | ecosystem: Host-associated > Plants > Roots >...
ATTTATGAAACAAATTAAACCTACACTCACGACAATTTTTTTATTGATCGCAATGATTTGCAGTTACAATCTTCCGGCTCAGAGTGTTGCGAAGAATTATCAGTCTAAAAGCAAATCCATTGACAGCCTGATAGAAAAGAAAATGGTTAATGCAGGAATTGTAGGTATTGGTGCTGCAGTTATTATAGATAAAAAATTAGTCTGGACGAATGGCTATGGCTACGCTGATAAAGAGAATAAAATTCCCTTTACAACTTCCACCATTATGAATATTGCTTCCATAAGCAAAACTTTTACAGGATTTTGTATCATGAAAGCAGTAGAAGAAGGGAAGGTTTCTCTGGATGAAGACATTAATAGATATTTGCCTTTCAAGGTTATAAATCCTAATTTTCCCGATAAAAAAATTACATTAAGGCAATTGGCAACACATACGTCAAGCCTTGCAGACCGCTATCCGTTTTATACCGACAGTACATACTACTATAATGGTCAAAAGCCTGAAGCTTTAGGTGACTTTTTGAAAAACTATTTCTCAGAGGGAGGTAAACATTATTCAAAAGATAATTTTCTAAATGCGAAACCCGGTACAAACCGTGATTATTCTAATATTGGAGCCGGTTTGGCAGGATATATCATTGAGTTAAGAACCGGGAAAAAGCTGAATGAATATAGTAAACAGTATATTTTTAAACCTTTAAAAATGGTAAATTCAGGCTGGAATTTGGCGGAAATCAACATGAAAAATCATTCCAGACTTTATGAGAAGAAAGGCAGCAGCATACAGTCAATAGCTTTGTACGAAGGGACTACTTATCCTGATGGAGGTGTGCGTACTTCGGTGAATGAATTGTCAAGATTTTTTATTACGCTGTTGAATGACGGTAAATATAACAACACAGTTTTACTGAAAAAGGAATTGACAACAGAAATGCTCAGATTTCAATTTACTGAATCTGATAAACCTGACAATGTAAAACTGGACAAGCTGAATTCCGGGATTTTCTGGGCAACGAAAATGGGTGGAAAAAGGATTGGACATAATGGTTCCGACCCTGGAGTGCGAACATTTATGCTTTCAGATTTAAACAAAGAAATTGCCGTAATTGTATTTTTCAACACCTCATTAAGTGAAGCTGAAGAAGATGTTTTTTTCGATATTTATGAAGATTTATATAAATATGGTTTAGAATTAAAAAATAAAGAGCAGTGATTGGTTGAGGAATGTGTGACATCCAATCAGTGGTTTGCTGTGGTGATGTTTTAAAAAACCACCCCGTCAAAAATTTTTAATTTTTACCACCCCTCCAGAGAAGGGGAATTTAGCACCGTGAAATGAAAGGGAATTTAGCACTGTGGAAAGGGATATTTTTTTTGTGAAGAAAATCTCTATGCGTACATAATTCCCCTCTTCCGGAGGGGTGCCCGAACGGTGGGGTGGCTTTTGTGTAGTTTTTAAAGGGTGGTTTAAGAATACCTCTTATGAAAAACACCTGATCTTAGAGACCCGACAGGTGTTTGTGTTTAAAGGTGAGATTAATTAAGCTGCGAGATTAATCTTGGATTAAATCCCACATTCTATAATCCTTATTTAGACAAGCTCAGTATAAAAAAACCGGAACAATCAAATGTTCCGGTTTTTATTATTAAGATTTCGAAACCTTGACAAGGCTGATGACAAGACTAAACACTTATCAATTAAGCTTCAATACAGTAACGTGATTATTTATTGGCACATTCGTATAATCAGAAGCCTGCAAATAGTATGTAGGACTAGGATTGAGGGTGCCAGTCAGACCCAATGTGTGAAAAGATATAAAACCATCACTTGGCATATCTACAAGGAAAGAAGTGTTCAGCATCTCCCCATAATAGGTTTGATATAGAGTTGTCCCATCATTTCTCTTTACCTGAAAAATACAGTACTCTCCGGCATCTACATCATGGGTAATAAATATCATATATTTACCTGCCTGCAGATTCAGATTGCCGCTGCTTGCAGAGACACCTGCTCCTATATCATTGGAGATAATACTCCCGGTAAGATTTTCTTTGGATGCTGTTGCTCCAACAACTGATGTATTGGCAATACTTTGGGTTCCACTAAAATGTACTACAGCCGTTTTGTTGCCCATACTCAATGCCTGCCAAGTACCAACACCGTTAGCATCTGAGGTTAATACTCTCCCAGTCTGCTGCGTACCGTCTACTATACGAACGGCTCCTGCCGTTGGATTTGTTACGTGCAGTTTGTTTGTTGGGGAACCGGTACCAATACCCAAGTTACCATCCGGATCAAGTCTCATTTTCTCAGCAGCTGTTGTACTTGCTGTGGTGAAAAATCGAAGATCATTTCTACGGTTTGTACCGTCTCCTAGATAATTGGACATAATTTTTGAGCCGTCACCGTTTGTAAAGCCAGTTGGCGAATAATAATCAAAAAGGTAAGATGCGATGACATCTCCATTCTGTAAAGGTTGCTCACCGCCTTTTGATCCTCTTGAACTTCTAAGATTAATTTGAGCTCCTTTATCACCTACCGCACCAACATATTCAGTGAGCATAATTCCTGAATTAGGACCCACAGTAGTTGCTCGTTCTATCTCCAAAGGTCTTCCCGGCGTTGTTGTACCGATTCCCACATATCCTTTGAAGTAACTTGGGATAGCGGCATCGTTGTAAAATGCCCAAGCATTTGTAGCTTCATTCGCTGCCTGAGCATGAACATGATAGCCATAAAAGTTAGTAATAGTTCCCAGATTCAAATCATTCCTCATGACATCGAACCCCTTATAATTGCCCAAAGTGCTTCCGGAACGTACATCATGTATTGAAAGAACCCCTGTTCCTAATGGCTGGTTACCAATTATGGATAATTGATTTCGTTGCGTAGTTAAACCCAAAGATATATTACCTGCTCCATTCGCAAATAGTGTATTGTGAAATCCATAAGCAGTATTTTGAGTAGCTCCGTTATTTATTTCACTTCTTTGTAAAATACCTGAACTATAATTAACGTTTCCAGTACCGGAATTTCTATATACGAATGACCCAGCAGCAGGATTTCCAGAATTATCATAATTAGCAGTAGAGGTAGATAAAATATCTAGGAAACCAGTTACAGCTCGTTTCGATGTTGTGATATTACCTGTTTGATTTAAAGCAAGTTGGCTTAAAATGTTCGACCTTGTTGCATCTGTAGTTATTGTATCTACCACGTGCAATCTTGCTTCTGGCGTAGTCGTTCCAACACCCACATTCCCCATTTGGTAAATATTCTGGGTATTAGCAGTAGCTCCTGCATTAGTAGCCACATCATACCAAGGTTCTTGTGCAGCATTTCAGGCCAGTACTATTAGAAATTACATAAGTGGTAATTGCAATGGTATTTTTTACCTCAATCAAGGGTCAAAGATTTTTTTTACTGTTAAGCATACCACAGGCGGAACAAGAACAGTTTTGAATGATGCCACATTAAACAACTTCAGCATCCAGGAATTATAAAAAGTATAACAATGAGAATATTACAACATAAAATAAAAGGTTTTGGAAGTGCTTGTTTACTGGTATTGTTTGTAACACAGGTAAATGCACAGATGGGAGTAGGTGAACGTTCGCCCGGAAATCCTACCGAAATTGTGACCACCGCAGGTAAAGTAATTGTAGATAATACAGGAAAAATAGGGGTGATGGTCGCCAGTCCTAAAGTAGCTATGGATCTGCGTAGCAGTGGCACTAACCGTTCAGTAGCTATAGGAAATACTACCCAGACAGCTGCAGCGGCCGGCAAAGGTGCATTGCGGTATGTAAACAGCCCGGCTATCGGGGTTTTGGGTTATCTGGAATATTCAGATGGTACCAATTGGGTAAGTTTTTTTCCTTATGGCAAACCGCGTATTGTGGTAATGGCAAATAAAACGACGCAGAATACTGTGGTATTTGAAGGGGCTGATTCAGGTCCTAAAACGGGTTTAATGCAGCGCCGTTCGTCTTATCTTACGAACTGGACAGAGATATCAGATACCGATTCTGGTGTGGCAACCGGGGTTAATAATTTCAATCCTACTACCGGAGAGTTTGTTGCGCCGAGAGCAGGAGTATATTTTGCCACATTTACTTATGCACTTGCAAATCAGGTAGTAGAGGCAGGTGCTAATGTTCAAACAGAAGCAATCTGGGAGGTGAGAAATTCATCCGGAACGATTACTCAAAGGGTAAAAACAAACAATGGTTATGCTTCCAATTCGGGAAGCAACCAACAACCAGTCGGTTCTGCCTGTACGGTAAGTGTTTATTTAAATCAAGGAGATAAGCTAAGACCTTTTTCCTGGATCTCTACCAGATTTAACGATAATGACCTTAGTCAGTTTGAATCTTCCGGAGTGTATAATGCTCTTACGATTGTAGAGCAGTAAGGATAATAAGATGATGGGTGATCGCATAAAGCTTGTCATCCATCACTTTTTGCATTCAAAGCATAGTAGAGGAACCGGGCTGGTTCTCACAATTCAATAACCACAAAAATAATTTAGTCTATGCCATTTTTAAACTTTGAAAGCCGTCATTTTTCCGAAGCAGAAAAAACGGCAATAAGCACAGCATTGCAGGATTTGCAAACGACTTTATCTGGAAAGTTGGCTACCCTAACTTCCGAAGAACGTCAGCAATACGGGAGCATCAATGAGCAGAATAAGCTTCTGGTAAATAAAGTAAAAGATTATAGAGATACAAACCAAAAGTTATCTAGTCCGGAAGTAGATTGGGATGAATTTAAGAAAGATTATGACAGTCGCAGCTTTGTACAGTCAGTCACCAATAGTTTAGCAGAACTGGTGAGAGGATTGGAGAATGCGAAAATTTTACACGATTGGAATAATTATCAGGCTTCTTTGGTAGATTACCAATACTCTGTATATCGCAATGATTCAGGCAGCACCGGTTTCCACACCAAAGTAGAGGAGATTAAACAATTCTTTAACCGTACAGGTAGTGGTAGTGGAAATCTTACAGCTCCCGAAGATAAAGAATAGTTGGTATGGCCTTTTTTGATGTCCTGAAGTGCAGAGATGAGGTTGCGCAGCCCCAAATTTGGGGTTCATGGCGCCAAAAAAGGAGTTCCTTACTTGAAAAATGACATTTTCCAACGTCAAATTTTAGGTTGCATAACCTCAAGTTTGAAGTTAAGGACGGCAAAAATGAGATTTTAAGCATTAAAAATGGACTTTGGAACCGCAAGGGTTCAAAACATTAAGTACTTGAAATAATTGGTGCTTTGATTTTATAGCCAATAGCTACTCACATAGGCTCAGGCGCAACCTGTGGATGGAATGTAACAATAGCCTATAGAGAGACATATAATTTATTTAAAAAAAACAAATAATCTCAAAATGAAATATTTATGAAGAATCTAAACGATTTAAAGCAGAAAGGAAGAACCTTTCTCAGAAATACCGCCCTGCTTTTAGCTTTGGCAGGAAGCATTACCGCTTTCTCTCAGGATGCGGCAGTAACCCCCACCAATGGTTACGATACTACTCCTATCCCTACAGGAGCTTACAAAATTCCTTGGGTAACGAGTGGTGGTAATGGTACTGGTGGTAGCGCCGTTCATTTTGGTACAGTAACAGCAGCCAGCCTTACAGGAGGTTCCAGCAGCGGAGCTTGGGCTAATACTAGCAATCTAACGAATGCGAACACTGCTGACTTAGCAACATCGACCTCTACTAGTGGAGTTGGCACCAAAACCACTCCTTGGATTTCGATAAAAGATGGAAATCTTTACGGTACAACACCTTTTACAGGATACCGAATAGGGGTAAAGGTAGAAAGAGCTTTAACTGCAACCCTCGGAGAAATCCGTGTACAGGTTCTTAGAGCTGGTGCAGTTGTAGGAACTCTACAAACATTGAATTGGGGAGTGCCTGGTTTAACAACAGATGTAGGGTTTTATTTTCAAGAACAATTTGATGAGGTTCAGGTTCAGTTAGTTTCAGTCAATGCTAATCCAATTGGAACAACTACTCAAAGTATAAGCCAAGTTTACCTAGAACGCTACACCCGTACTGGTGGTGGTTTTGATATGGTAGGCAATAAAGTAGCCACCTGCAACGCCCAGATACCGCTTACAGGTAGAGGAGTTACAGCAAGTGGACTTGCGTTTGTTGCTGGTATTCCGGTTCCTGCAGGTTTATGGCCTGGCTTGGTACCTGCTCTGGAAGATGAAGATCCTGGTACCCACGGTGCAATTCCTTATGTTAGTACTGGTCTGTCAGTATATTCCGGGAAATTAGAAGACAACGGAGTAGATTATCCTGGCGGTACTTTTGGTGGTGGTGTTTACTCGCTGGCTTCCGTAGGTACATCGGTAAATGTGACAAAAACACTTAAGTTCTACAGCAATGGAACTTTAGTATATACAGCACCAGCACAAGTAGAATTCTTTAGCGCCACAGCTGCAGTCAATCTTTTGACAGTAGGTGCGGTATGTCCGGTAGAGTTTGATGCCATCGAATTTGATATTACTTTGGCTTTATCTCTAACCGGCGGTGTATTAGATATCTATTACCCTATCATCCAGCGTTTTTGTGACGCTACCATTACTTGTGGTGCGCCGGTAAGCCTTATTTCCGGAGAAGTTAATCCGGGAGGTGCACAAAACCATCCGGTTTATGCAAAAGCGATTGGTACAAGTGTACTTAGTGCTTCTCTTGGCAATCCGGGGATTAACAATGTACAAAATGTGATAGACACTGATCTGAGCAATTATGCGGAAATAGGAGCTGCCACAGGTGCATCACTATTTTCTAACTATGGCATTTCGGTTATTTCGCGACAGAAGTTGAATCCTAGTGACCCAGATAATACTACCAACCGTGGTTATTCTGCCGGTACCTTTGCCGGTTTTGAAATTCAGGATGATAGCTTTGCAACAGCAAGTGCAGCTAAAAATTTTATAATCAGTACATATAAAAATGGGACTATTGTTGATACTTACAACACCCTGAATGTAGCATCAGGAAGTCTTTTCACACCCAATAATGGAAAATATATTATAGGGATGAGAACCACCGGAGATTTTGATGAGGTAAGGATAACGGTACAATTAGTGGCAGGTGCATCAGCAGGCTCCAGCACAAAAGTTTACCGTGCGGTAATAGAAAAGTTTTGCCAGGCAGCAGCCCAGGCTTGTAATACACCTACAAATCTTAAAAGACCAGATTACCCTGTATTTATTGATGCTGCAAATACCGGAGTGCAAGGTTTAGCAACAGGAAATACTTATTTTGAAGATTTAAACAATATTGTGGCTAACACTGGTCTACCTGCTAAGTTGTATACTGCCATAGGAGGTATAACCAATGCTTCTGTAGCGGTACAAGATGGTAGTAAAGCAATTGGTAATGTAGGAGATGCTACTTATGAGCTGTATCCTGCAGGTACTTTTGCTGGTTTTGATGTAGCATTTCCTACACTTGCAGCAGCAGAATTAGCGGGCAGTACTATTACGATTTCTACGTTAAATGCAGACGGAACTGTTGTAGACTCTGCGGTGATGAATTCCAGTTTCTTCGGTTTACATACGTCTATTCTTAATGGGGTTGGTAATCGTCAGATATTAGGTTTTGCTTCTGATGCTCCATTCACAGGTGTTAAGCTTACCGTAAATAAAGCGGCAAGTGCCAGTGCGGGTGTTTTAGAAATTTACTCGGCAGTTATTCAGAGATTCTGTGCAACTCCTGTTATCAAATGTGATGTGATAGAAAATATAAGCGTTCCTAAATATCCTTTATATGTGAATGGAGAACGAACAGGGGTTACTGCTTTTATAGATGGTAATAGCTCTATCAGTCTTTCTCAGAATGCCATAGATAATGACCCAAACAGTTATGCAGCAATGCAGCTTGGGGCTAGTGTAGGTTCAGGATTAGGTTTCAGTGTAGCTAATGGCTTTGGCGATTTTCCTAAAGATACTTATATTGGTTTCGATATTAGCACATTAGATATAGCGCAGGCAAGTGCTTTTGAAAGTAATAAAATAGAATTATACAAAGACGGTGGTCTGGTACAGACCAGTACGGGTACCCAGCTTGCCGGCGGATTAAGTACAGCTGCAGTTTCAGGTGGCTTCCAGCGTTTGGTAATAGGAACAGTGGCTCACGTACCATTTGATGAGGTGCGTTATGTGATAACCCGTGCTGCGGGTGCTTCTGCTGGTGAGATTAGAATCCACAATGTAGTAGCAAGAGATTTCAGTCCTACTTCTACTACTACATGTCCGTTAGTTTTACAATGTGATGGTACTTATGTACTCACAGATGGTCCTAATGTAATAACTTCTCCTAGAATCCCTGCGGTAATAGAATATGCCAATACAGGATATGAAGGTTTGGCATCTGCAGGATATGGTATTGATAAAGTATGGAATGCAGTAAGCTCAGACCCATCAGATTTTGCAACGATACATTTGCCTGCATCAGGAGCCGCAATTGGGTCTATTTCTGTAGCTATCCCCAAAGTAACTTTGCCGGCAGGTACATTTGCCGGATTTACGGTAGATAAAACAAACTTCCCTTTTTCCGGTGGATTTTTAACAAATGTTAAGATAACTACATATCTAAATGGACAAGAGCAAGAGTTTAGAAATGGTGGTGCATTGGCAGATTTTTCTTTCTTTGGTCAATGGTTTGGTACCCCTGCAAACATCTATACCCCAGGTTTCCAAACAATGTTACCGTTTGATGAAGTGAAAATTTCTATCGGAAGTCTCGCTTCATTAGGAGATCAGACATTGAGGGTGTATTCTGCTTATATACGTACAGTACCATCAACTACTGCAACACTTCCTGGTGGTGGTACCACCACACCTATTATCTGTACTAATGGTGCTTGCTACAAACCGGCAGCAACAGGCGGTACAGTGTTGGAAACTAAGCATGGGATTACCGCACTAAGCAGAGCCGGGTCGTCTGATAGTGATAACTGGCCAATGGTAAGAAACGGCGCTTGGACAGTTCTGGAATCCAAAGAAAAAGGATTTGTAATCAACAGAGTGGCATTAACAGCAAATTTATCTTCAATTACTAATCCAATAGAAGGGATGATGGTATATGACGAAGAAGCAGATTGCCTGAAAATATATACCATCAAAGACGGTGATACTACAGCAGCTTGGCATTGTCTCACTACACAGGCGTGTCCTGATTAACATTAAATAGAAGATAGCAGGGGTGATGCAAAATATAAGATCACCTCCAAATCTTTTCCATTACAAAAAATAAAAGCTATGAAAAAGTTTATAACAATACTATCAATATTATTTGCTACTACTGCGTTTTCGCAGGTGGCAATAGGCAAAAGTTCTACCACAGCAGGTTCGGCTGTATCATTGGAGTTTTACGACGCTCCAGACAATGCAAAAGGAATAGTAGTGCCCTGGGTATCTACAGTAGCAGACAATCCTGTAGCATACAATGGTACTACCGGAGCAGGCTACAGAGGTATACAGGGAACCATTGCTGATGGCACTATTATTTTTGATCTTTCTGATAAAAAATGAAATACAGAAAAGCCGGTGTTTGGTTTGATCTTACAGGAAGTCCTACTTTTCCTTTAGTAATAAAAAATTCATCTAATCAGGATGTTACAATTACGCAGTTTGCCAATATAGATTCATCATTGCAGGATAGCAAAAAAGAGCAGGAAAATGCTAAAACGGCAATAGGAATAAGTGGAGCTACAAACACTACCAATGGAATTCTGGTGCTTACAGATGCCGATAAAGCAATGGTTTTGCCCAAGGTGGCGAGTCCACATCTCAATATTCAGGACCCTGCACCGGGAATGATGGTATATGATACCGTCAAAAAACAACTTGCAGTTTATAACGGGACTGTATGGAGCTTTTGGAAGCCTTAAAAATTGCGTATAAAAATGTAAAATAATTGATCCTTCAAAATAAGCCTCTGTTCTGAAATTCAAATAATGAAATGAATTTTTGAATAGTGGTTTATTTTTTACACAAATAATAATAACAATAAAAGTATAAATCCTTTATCCTGGAATATTTATAATCTTTTTGGGCTATTCTGGAAAGCTTTGGCATCAGCAAGATATTATTTGTCACCCCAATTAAGATTATCATCCAACGAAAAAAAGCAAAAAATTTATTGTACAAGTAGTAGACCTTATAATAAAAAAGATTTTAGAATTGAAAAAATCACTTAATAATGCAGCAAAATATATTGAAAATTGATTTTAAAAACATTCACATAGGATCCTTGATTCTGAAAAGAGTTACAGAACTTGAAGTGGAACTTGGCAGAATTTGCAGATTTTTAAAATGCTCTGAAATTGAAATTCAACAAATGTATGAAGCAGCAAGTTTAGATACCGAAATTCTTTTACGATGGAGTAAGTTATTAGAATACGATTTTTTTAGAGTTTACAATCAACATCTTATCTTATACGCACCGCAGGGAAAAGCAATTTACAATCGTATTTTAAATGAAAAAAAGTCTGTGTTGCCTCAATTTAAGAAAAATATATATACCAGGGAAGTAATTGATTTTATTTTAGAGCAGATAGACCAGGGAGAAATGACAAAAACGCAGGTGATTAAAGAGTATAGAATTCCCAAAACCACTTTATACAAATGGTTAAAAAAATACAATTTAGACAGTAGTACATAAATATTGATATATATAATGATGTCAGCAAAATGAGATAAAATAATAAAAAATTATGAAAAAAGTGACACCGGATTATAAACGTATTTATTCTGACATTATCAGTAAAAAATATCCCTCCAGAAAACTTGATTGTACAGATTTATTAGAAAAATCAGACCTGTCAGTACTCGATATAATAGAACTTAATCGTAAGATCTTTGGTTCAAAGAGCCAACAGTTTAATCAAAAACATCGGTCATATAAACAATCTGATATTTTAGAGATCTTAAATTATCAAAAGAAACATATGATCAATAATACTCAATTAGCAAAACATTTTAAAATAAGCAGGAATACAATAGCTAAATGGAAGAAACTATTTTGATGTAGTTATCAGATTTTTATCACGAGATTCTGTTAAGATTAAACCTTTAACATAAACAGATCCGGATTAAAAGGCAATAAAACCTAGTATTTCAAAAATTGGTTTACGAAGTCGAAAACGGAACCGTCAAACCAAAAATATATGTATATTTAGATTAGAAGAGACTGTAGAGGCACATCAATTGCAGAGAAATAATGAAGGCTACGGCAAGATAGTTGTACTCACCCAACAACCAACATCAAAATATACGCTATGAATGTACAGTTAGATACAGATTCTCAGATAGAAAATGATCAGGTTAACGTTGATAAATTTCGTTCAGATGTAATCAACGGTCTGAAAAGCAATCCGAAAAAATTATCATCCAAATACTTTTACGATAAGATCGGCGACCGCCTTTTCCAGGAAATAATGGCAATGCCGGAATATTATCTTACGAAATGTGAGCTTGATATATTTAAAAATAAAACAGAAAATCTTACCCGTCTCATCGCTTCAGAAAATGAACCTTTCGATTTAATCGAGCTGGGTGCAGGAGATGCGATGAAATCAACTTATCTGCTAAAATATTTAGTTGAAAAAGGAAAAGATTTCACTTATATGCCGATCGATATTTCAGGAAATATTTTGTCGGTTTTAAATGAAAAATTAAGCAGTGAAATTCCTGATCTTGAAATTGTTTCTCTGGAAGGAGATTACTTTGAAATGCTTGATAAAGCTGCTTCAATGTCTTCAAGAAGAAAAGTGGTTCTGTTCTTGGGCAGCAATATCGGGAATATGAATCAGGATGAAGCGGAAAGTTTTTGTATTAAGCTGAATAAAAATCTTAATTCAGGAGATGTAGCTTTAATTGGTTTCGATTTAAAGAAAAACCCACATATTATTTTGAATGCCTATAACGATCAGACAGGCATTACAGCAGCATTTAATCTTAATCTGCTGACGCGGATCAATCATGAACTGAATGCCGATTTTGCAGTTGAAAATTTCCAGCATTATCAGACTTATGACCCTGTAAGCGGAGCCTGCAGAAGCTATCTTGTCAGTCTGAAAGATCAAAATATAACGATAGAAAATAAAGTTATTTCATTCAAAGAAAATGAATTGATCGATATGGAAGTTTCCCAAAAATTTTCTGAATCAGAGATCAGTAAATTAGCGGAAAAGTCTGGTTTTAAAGTTTTGGGAGAAATAAAAGATTCTAAAAACTGGTTTGTAGATTCAGTATGGAAAGTGATTTAACTAAAAGCGAAAAAATGGCAGCAGAAATACTTACCCAAAATTTAGTAAAGAGATATACAGAAATCCGTCAGCATTCGGTAGATATTTGTGAACCTTTGGAAATCGAAGACTATGTTGTACAGCCAATTGTTGATGTAAGTCCGCCAAAATGGCATTTAGGACATACTACTTGGTTTTTTGAAACTTTTATTCTGAGTCCTAATGTTCCGGATTACGAAGTTTTTGATGCACAGTATAATTTTGTATTCAATAGTTATTATGAAGCTGTAGGAGCGAGGGTAATCCGTACAGACAGAGGAAATCTGAGCCGCCCTTCTGTTTCTGATATTTATAAATACCGAAAATACGTTGACGAGAAAATGCATGATTTTCTTCAAAGTGATATGATGAATGAAAGCATTGAACCGTTGTTGGAATTAGGTTTGAATCACGAACAGCAGCATCAGGAATTATTAATGACGGATATTAAATATATTTTAGGACACAATCCGCTTTTTCCCGTTTATAAAAAAGAAAATAAAGAGCAGAGTGAACCTGTTTCTCCTTCAAAAATGATTAAATTTTCTGAAGGTGTGTATGAAATTGGTTTTGAGGGTGAAGGTTTTTGTTTTGATAACGAAATGGGAAGACATAAAGTGTATCTGAATGATTTTGAAATTTCAAATCAACTGGTAACCAACGGAGAATATCTGGAATTTATGAACGATGAGGGGTACTCAGATTTCAGACATTGGCACGCTGAAGGTTGGGACTGGGTGAAGCTGAATAACGCAAAATCTCCTTTATACTGGCATTTTATTGATGGGAAATGGATGCATTATACATTAAATGGCTTGCAGAAAATTAATCTTGACGAACCACTTTGTCATGTCAATTTCTTTGAAGCTTCAGCTTTTGCTTCCTGGAAAGAAATGCGTTTGCCAACCGAAGCAGAATGGGAAGTTGCATCAGACCATTTCGATTGGGGAAAGCGTTGGGAATGGACCAATTCTGCCTATTTGCCGTATCCTGGATTCAAAAAGGAAGCAGGTGCGGTTGGTGAATACAATGGAAAATTTATGGTTAATCAGACTGTTCTTCGTGGAGCTTCAGTAGCAACACCTATCGGTCACAGCAGAAATACTTATCGGAATTTTTTCCCGACCAATCTGCAATGGCAGTTCACAGGAATTCGGCTGGCTAAATAATTCCCTATGATCACAGTTGAATCGGTTTCTAAACATTTTGGCGGAAGACCTGCGGTCGATGATATTTCCTTTCATGCAAATGATAAGGAAATTTTGGTGCTTTTGGGAACAAGCGGTTGCGGAAAAACGACAACCCTGAAAATGATCAACAGACTGATAGAAGCTGATTCAGGAAATATTTTCATTGACGGAAAAAATATTCGTGATCAGAAAGTTGAAACTCTAAGGATGGGAATTGGTTTTGTGATGCAGAATTCGGGATTGTTCCCCAATTACACAATTAAAGAAAACATCGCAACCGTTCCGAAACTGCTGAAATGGAACAAAAATAAAACCGAAAGACGAACAGAAGAACTTTTAAGCAAACTTAATCTTTCAACAGATATTCTTTCCCGTTTTCCCAATGAATTGAGTGGTGGTCAGCAACAAAGAGTGGGGATTGCGAGAGCTTTGATCGCAAATTCTCCTATTTTATTGATGGATGAACCATTTGGAGCATTGGATAATATTACCAAAGCCGATATTCATTCAGAATTCAAATCTTTGGAAGAACTAAAAAATAAAACGATTATTTTGGTCACACATGATGTTCAGGAAGCTTTTGAATTGGGACATCGGATTTGTTTGATGGATAAAGGCAAAATTATCCAGACCGGAACTCCAAAAGAAATGCTTTATCATCACAAGAATGGCTTCGTTAAAGAATTTTTCGCCTCAAACCGACTTTTATTGGAATATAAAATTACTGTTTTAAAAGACCTATTTCCCTTCCTTTCTGATTTTGAAATTGATTTTCCGGAAGATTCTACTGTTTGGAATATTTTACAGAAATTAAGCTCAGATCAACAACGAACGGATGAGTATGAAAAGATCGTAAAAGCTTTCAATGATTACAGAAAATTACAGATCGCATGACGCAGCAAAGTCTTTGGCAGTTTGTTTCTGAACAGCATGAAAAATTATTGGTCCAAATCACTCAACATTTGGGGCTTACTTTTTTGTCATTATTGTTAGCGATCATCGTAGGTTTACCATTGGGAATTCTTATCGCAAGAAAAAGAAAATTGTCAGGTTCTGTTTTGGGCGTAGCAGGAATTTTACAGACAATTCCGAGCATTGCCTTGTTAGGTTTTATGATTCCTGCGTTTGGAATTGGTGCTACTCCGGCAATTGTCGCCTTACTGATCTACGCTCTTTTACCGATCATCCGAAATACGTACACAGGAATTACAGGAGTGAATCCGGCTGTGATCGAAGCGGCAAAAGCAATGGGAATGAACCGGAAACAATTGCTTTTCAAAGTAGAACTTCCATTAGCGATGCCTGTTATCATTGCAGGGATACGGACTGCAGCAGTAATTAATGTTGGAGTTGCTACATTGGCTTCATTTGTTGCAGCAGGTGGTTTAGGTGAATTTATTTTTGGAGGAATCTCATTAAATAATACCAATATGATTTTAGCAGGAGCAATTCCCGCTGCGTTATTGGCTATTTTGTTGGATAAACTGATTGCTGTTTTTCAAAAGATCAAATATCAGAATCTTCGTAAATTCTGGTATATTATTCCTGTGATATTTGTGATTATTGGTTCAGGTTATTGGTTGACTTCTTCCTCCGAAAATAAACTTAAAGCTGGTTTCACACCGGAATTTATGGGAAGACAAGATGGCGATCTGGGTTTGCGTTCCGTTTATGGTTTAAATGTTAATCCGAAAGTAGTCAATGATGCAATTATGTACAAAGCGGCTTACGAAGGCGAGCTCGATTTGATAAGCGGATATTCTACTGATGGAAGAATCAAAGCTTTTGACCTGTATGTTTTGGAAGATGACAAGAAGATATTTCCACCGTATTTTGCTGCGCCGATTATTAAAACAAAAACTTTACAGAAATTTCCTGAACTCGAAAAAACACTTGATCTGTTGGCTGGAAAATTCAATGATTCAATAATGACAGATCTTAATTATAAGTCGGATTATCAAAACCTAACACCGGAAAAAATTGCAAAAGACTTTTTGATTAAAAATAAATTGTATAAAAATCCACAGAACAGCAACGGAGCAACAATAAGAATTGGTTCAAAGATCTTCGGCGAACAATATATTCTGACTGAAATTTATAAAATGCTGATCGAAGGCTACACCCATTATAGAGTCGAAACAAAAACAGGTTTGGGAGGAACGAAGATCTGTTTCGATGCATTAATGAATGATGCTATCGACTTTTACCCTGAATATACAGGAACAGGGCTTTTGGTTTTATTAAAACCTGACGAAAAGACAATTTCAGAAGTCTCCAAAAGTGCTGAAAGTACCTATGATTATGTCAATTCCGAATTTCAAAAACAATACGGGATTCAATGGTTACAACCGTTGGGGTTCAATAATTCTTATGCTTTAATGATGCGTAAAAAGCAATCAAAACAGCTTAAAATAGAAACAATTTCGGATCTGAAACATTATCTGAATTCTAATTAAAAACAAAACATGAAATATAATTTTGACGAAATTGTACCTCGCAAAAACACCCATTCTGTAAAATGGGATCTGGCGAAAGATCCCGAAGTTCTCCCGATGTGGGTTGCCGATATGGATTTTAAAACTGCTCCTGAAATTATAGAAACGATTTCAGATAAAGTCTCACATGGTGTTTTCGGCTACGGCATTATTCCACAGGATTTTCATCAGGCAATTATTGATTGGTGGAAAGATAATCATCAGTTTACAATAGAAAAAGACTGGCTACTGCCAGTTCCGGGAATGATTCTTTCACTTTCAGCGATTGTAAGAACTTTTGTGAAAGCAGGAGAAAATATTATTTTGCAAACTCCGGTTTACAATCATTTTTTTACCATTGTTGAAAGTTGCGGATGCAATGTTATTGAAAATAATCTTATCTATGAAGATGGAAATTACCAGATTGATTTTAATGATTTGGAAATTAAAGCTTCTGATCCTAAAACGAAAATGCTGTTGACCAGCAATCCTCATAATCCTGTCGGAAGAGTCTGGGCAAAATCTGAGCTTGAGAAAATTGCTGAGATATGTTCAAAGTATGATGTAATAGTTGTTTCAGACGAGATTCACGCTGATCTTGTTTTTGGAGACCATAAACATATTCCTTTTGCTTCAATTGCTTCGGATTATAATGTATTATCCGTGACTTGTGGCTCGCCTTGCAAGACTTTTAATCTGTCGGGTTTACCGATTTCTTATATCATTTCACAGGACGAAAAAATTTTAAAGCAAATCAATAAAACTTTAGAAATTCAGGAAACCATTTATCCGAATCCAATTGCTGTAGATGCTTTGATTTCTGCTTATACAAAAGGAAAAAATTGGCTGGACGAGCTAAAAATATATCTTTGGAATAATTATCAATTCCTATTGAATTTTTGCAAAGAAAATTTACCTGGAATCAAAGTCATTCCATTACAGGCAACTTATCTCGTTTGGCTAGATTGTAGTTTTTTCAATAAAACATCAGACGAGCTTTCAAAAATTTTACTTGACAACGAAAAACTCTGGCTCAATTCGGGAACGATGTACGGCAAAGCAGGAGAGGGATTTTTGCGGATCAATATTGCCTGCCCGAGAGAAATTCTAATTGAAGGATTGAAAAGACTGGAAAATTTTTATCTGAAGAGTTAATTTTTTTTCTTTAAAAACTTTCTCATTTTAAAATAAAAATATAACCATGTCAGCAAATTAACCCATGGAATTATAATTATATATTCTTTACCGGAAAATTCGGAAAAGTTTATAAAAATTGATACAAGATATAAAATATAGCCGCCAAAAAATGCTGAAAATGATAAGACTTTGTTTTCCTGTATTTTTTGAAAAAGATTAAAGAAAGCGGGTAGGGCAGCAATAATTAAAAGCATTTGAATTCCTATAGCAATACCGTATTGTAATCCTCCGAAACAATTCATTCTTGGTCTTCCGTCATCATAATGATCCGGAGTTTGCATATCAATAATGATTAAGATTGCGATCATGAAAAAAGTTCCCGCTAGAAAACTTGCCAGAATGCCCGTACCGATTGTTTTTGCAATTTGCTTTCTCATGAAATTCCTAGCTCAATTACTTTTATTTTTTAAAATTAATGCTAATTTATATCTAAAAGCCAAATAATGCAATATTTTATCATTGTTCAGAGATTTGCATCAATTTTGCAACTCAAACGATGATCAATTTAAAAATCAGAGAGGTATGAGGATTGGAAATGAAAATAGGTGTAAATTTTTTTCAACATATTTCAGAAACAGAAAGAAAACTTTGTTTCTGTGCTTTTCTATATTCTTTATTATCGTATTTCTACTTTTGAGCCTGTTTGTGATGAATTTTTCTCCGCATTCTTGGGATCTTTCGGTCAGCAGGGAAATTCAGGAAGATCAAAATATGATTTTAGATATGGTGATGAAAGCTCTCAGCTGGCTGGGAACGGTTTATGTAGCAGCAATTATGGTTTTTTTATTTGCGTTGGTTTTTTTTATTTTTAAATATATCAGAGAAGGAGTTTTTATGCTGTCTTGTATTTTATCTGGTGGAGTAAGTTATGTTTTAAAAATGCTCATTGACCGTCCCAGACCGACAATTGATTTTGTGAGGATTGTAGAAGAAACTCATTATCAAAGCTTCCCTAGTGGTCATGTACTTTTTTATACGGCGTTTTTTGGTTCTTTGATAATCATTGCTTTGTATTCAAAAATTCTGAAAATATCATTAAAACTACTCATCGCTTTGGCTTGTCTTACAATGATTATTCTTGGTGCAACTTCCCGTATTTATTTGGGTGCACATTGGTTTACAGACGTGATCGGAGGTTTTATTGTGGGAATTCTTTTCCTGATGATAACAGGAAGTATTTATATCAGAAGCAAAAATAAAACATAAAAAAATCACTGTCAAAAATTTCTGACAGTGAATATGTTTTTTTTAATGTAAAATAAATTTATACCCGGTAAGTAAATGCATTGATATTCATTCCGGCTCCCACGGATGCGAAAAGAATAATGTCACCTTTGGCGAAAGAATGTTCATCCATTTCACCTTTCATAATAAGATCATACAAAGTTGGTATTGTTGCAACGCTGCTGTTCCCGAATTTATGAATTGACATCGGCATAATATCCGTTGGAGCAGTCATATCGTATAAGCTGTAAAATCGCTCGATGATGGCTTCGTCCATCTTTTCATTTGCCTGATGAATCAGGATCTTTTTCAGGTCTGTGATTTCTATTCCGGCTTTTTCAAGACATGATTTCATGGCTAACGGAACTTTTGTCAAAGCAAATTCATAAATCTTTCTGCCCTTCATTTTGATATAACGGATATCAGATTCGTCATCCTGATTATATGAAGTTCCGAAAAATAAATAATTGGCTTCATCATAAGAATAAGTTGCACTTTCGTGTGAAAGAATGCCGTTGTTTTCTTCTGTTGCTTCTACAATTACTGCACCTGCACCATCTGCATAGATCATAGAATCACGATCATAAGGATCGGTAACTCTTGATAATGTTTCTGCACCTATGACAAGACAACGTTTTGCAATCCCTGCTTTTACAAAAGAGCTTGCATGAATCATTGCTTCGTTCCAGCCGGGGCAACCAAACAAAAGATCATAAGCTACACAATGTGGATTTTGGATTCGTAACTTACTTTTTACACGGGTTGCGATGCTGGGAACCGTGTCTGACTGAATTTTTCCTTTCTCAATATCCCCATAATTATGAGCAACAATAATATAATCTATTGTTTCGCGGTCAATATCAGCATCTTCGATGGCTTTTTCTGCAGCAAAAAATGCAAGGTCAGATGTTACGTGTTGATTATCAGCATATCTTCTTTCTTCAATTCCGGTGATATCTTTAAATTTTCCTATGATAGATTCAGGAAATTTGATAGCCAAACCTTCTTCATTCAAAAATACGTGATCTGTAAAATCGGCATTTCTCATTACATTTTCAGGGGTGAAACTGCCGGAACCTATTATTCTTATATTCATCATAAATTTCATTAATACATACCCACTGAAAGTCTTTTTTTACGGAGTAATGTTCAAAATTATGACAATTCCCTGTCTTATTACCTATTTAGAAAGATTATTATAAATTAATTT
>Ga0065714_10002403_pt1 | contig 19603 bp, 15 predicted proteins | sample MisRhiReplicate2_FD_59101 | JGI IMG/M metagenome (GOLD analysis project Ga0065714, IMG submission 59101) | Miscanthus rhizosphere microbial communities from Kellogg Biological Station, MSU, sample Rhizosphere Soil Replicate 2: eDNA_1 v2... | ecosystem: Host-associated > Plants > Roots >...
CAGGTCGAAGTCGCCAGCGAATTCCGCTACCGCAAGGTAGTGGTGCAGGCCGACACGCTATTCGTGACCATCTCCCAGTCCGGTGAAACAGCCGACACCCTGGCCGCCCTGCGTAACGCCAAAGAGTTGGGTTACCTCGCGAGCCTGGCAATTTGCAACGTCGGCATCAGCTCATTGGTACGTGAATCCGATCTGACTCTGCTGACCCAGGCCGGTCGCGAAATCGGCGTAGCTTCGACCAAAGCCTTTACCACTCAGCTGGTCGGTCTGCTGTTGCTGACCTTGTCCTTGGGTCAGGTTCGCGGCACGTTGGCCAAAGGCGTCGAAGCCACATTGGTTGAAGAGCTGCGTCGCCTGCCAACCCGCCTTGGCGAAGCCCTGGCCATGGACAGCACCGTCGAAAAAATCGCTGAGCTGTTCGCCGAAAAAAACCACACATTGTTCCTCGGCCGTGGCGCGCAATTCCCGGTGGCGATGGAAGGGGCGCTCAAGCTCAAGGAAATCTCCTACATCCATGCTGAAGCCTATCCGGCCGGCGAGCTGAAACACGGCCCGTTGGCGCTTGTGGATAACGACATGCCAGTGGTCACCGTGGCACCGAACAACGAGCTGCTGGAGAAGTTGAAATCCAACCTCCAGGAAGTCCGCGCCCGTGGCGGCGAGCTGATCGTCTTCGCTGACGAACAAGCTGGCATGACCAATGGCGAAGGCACGCATGTTGTGCAAATGCCGCACATCCACGACATCCTGTCGCCGATCCTCTACACCATTCCGCTGCAGTTGCTCTCGTATTACGTTGCCGTGTTGAAAGGCACCGACGTTGACCAGCCGCGTAACCTGGCGAAGTCGGTGACGGTGGAATAAACGATTTACGCAGGAGCACGACGATGGTTTTGAACAATATAGATTGACACTAAACAATAAAGTTTGACACGCGGAAACATAGATTGACACAAGGCTTAAACCCCCGTATCTACGGGGGTTTTTTCTTTCCAGGCTTTCCCTTTGGTCTGGATTCATCGCTTCAGTTTTCAGCGGGTATAGTCTAGAAGTGCTCTAAATATGGTCGCTACGGTGGTCATGTTCTTCTACGACTCTTTCTCGGAAAGAGGTGAAGCGGTCCGCATCAACTGAGGAGGCGTGGGTTGCGAGGTCGTAAGTTTGCATCACAGCAGGACATTGAACGGCACATTGCAAATGGATTCGGCGGAGGCGCCGGGGCAAGCTACGTGCCTTGGCTGCGGGTACAGGACGTTCCTTCGATTGGTCGTTCGCACAAGATCCAAGGTGTAAAGATCGACAGGATCCATCACTTGCTGTCAGATCTCGAGCGTTCTTACTTCCTTGTGTGTGAATTTTCTGAAGACGTCGTGGATATTCGTGAGCAATACCCATTACTCCCCACGGAGCATGCGCAAGCGATAGCAACGTCAATAGATGTGAATCGCCCCGGATTCTCTAGACACCTTGCAAGCTAATTGCGTAACGCTTTTCAAACTCTACCGGTGACAGCTGATTGTTGAAACCATGGCGGCGTTTTGCGTTGTAGAACATCTCGATGTAATCGAATACATCACTACGAGCATCTTCCTGCGTGGTGTAGATTCTCCGCTTGATCCGTTCCCGCTTTAGAAGTTGGAAAAAGCTCTCGGCCACGGCGTTATCATGGCAGTTGCCTCGGCGACTCATACTGGCACCCAGATTGTTCGCCTTCAAAAAGCTGCGCCAATCGGAGCTGCTGTACTGGCTGCCTTGGTCGGAATGAACCATCACCTCTTGCTTCGGTTTACGCCTCCAAACCGCCATCAATAACGCATCAATCGCCAAATCACTGGTCATTTGCGACTTCATTGACCAGCCAACGACCTGGCGAGAAAACAGATCTAGCACCACCGCCAAATACAACCAGCCTTCATACGTGCGAATGTAGGTGATATAGGTGACCCAAACTTTGTTGGGTTCTACGACATCGAACTGGCGCTTCAGTAAATTGGGTGAGGCGAGCGCTGGCTTACCGCCGTACTTGCCAGGGCGGCGTCGATACCCTGTCTGAGAGCGCAGACCTTCAAGACGCATCAGCCTCGCCACACGATGCCGACCACAATCCTCACCGACCTCGCGCAGATCGTCATGGATTTTGCGATAACCATAAACGCCGCCGCTTTCCAGCCAGGAATGCTTGATCAAACCCAGCAGTCTCTGGTCGTCTTTGGCGCGTGCAGATTGCGGCTTAGACAGCCAGGCGTAATAACCGCTGGGATGGACTTTCAGCGTCAGGCAAAGCCGTCGAATCGAATAGTCGCCCGCGCGCTGCTTGATAAAGGCGTACTTCAGCCGCACTCCTTGGCAAAGTACGCGGCGGCCTTTTTTAATATGTCTCGCTCTTCAGTGACGCGCTTGAGTTCCGCTCGCAGACGACGCAGTTCAGCGTGCTGATCATCATCCTGCTGCCTTTCTTCTGGAGGTTTGCTAGGCATAGAGGCTATGTGTCGACACGCCAAGACGGGCTGCTACCTCAGCGACAGGCAGCTTCTTTTCGGTCACTTGATTGACTGCTTGGATTTTGAATTCTTCGGGGTAACGCGGGTTGCTCATGGCACCTCCTAATTGGCCTCAGTTTAAGGCAAAGAGGTGTCTACGAAACCCGGGGCGATTCAAGCTGGCCAATTCTCTACGCGTCACTCATAAAAATCGGGTACCGATGGGCTCTCAGATAACGAGCCTTATCAATTCACCTGGTCGCATTAATTTTCATTCTTTCGCGTTTATTTCCACAACCTACAGCTGGCCTTGTTAAAGCGGCGCCCCGTTAAGTTGGGTGCCTACGGAATTGCTGAATAGTTTCTAACCATAATTTCAGATGGAGCGCTGATTCACTCGTTTCAACAATTTGCGCTCCGAGTATCGATCGACCAAATAGTCCTGACGGTCACGCAGCAGCAGGGTGAACTCCATCAGTTCTTCCATCACGTCGACCAGGCGATCATAGTAAGACAAAGGCTTCATACGCCCATCCTCGTCGAACTCGGTAAACGCTTTTAGCACTGAAGACTGATTGTGAATTGTCAGCATGCGCATCCAGCGACGCAGTACGCGCAACTGATTCACCACGTTAAAAGACTGAGAGCCGCCGCAAACCTGCATAACTGCCAGGGTTTTACCTTGGGTTGGGCACGCATATCGTCGGAGGGGATCTGGCGTTGAGCTCCTGGAGCAGAGGTGAGGCTGGGCTAGCTTCTCGTCAGTGTATCGAGAGTGCATTATGGCGGGTCGATTCGGCTGGAAAGGCGCGCCCATAAACTAAGAAACGTCCTATGTTCATAATCTATAACGGTCTCTAGAGTGCTTGGTCTCTCAGATAACTCTTATTGGTATCAACATGAAACATTCGAATATATTTCTGACGTTTGCTGCTTCGGTGGTACTGGCCTACTCATCAGGGGCAGTGGCATATTGCACTATGTTCGAAGGGTCGGCATTCACCATAAATTTCGGTAAGAGCCTGACACCTAATTTTACGATCCCCCAAGATGCTCCTAACGGCACGATTATTTACGAAGAAACTTCCAGCGAGGTGCAAGGAGTTAGACTTAGTTGTCTTAATGGTGCGGTCGGATTTAATGTTAATCCCGCTTTTGGAAGTGTGACTAGTGGTAGCGTATTTCCTTTGGGAGTGACCGGGCTTTCATTTCGAATAATAAGTGATGGTTATCATTTGAAGGCGCCATTAATTGAGTGGGGAAATATTACTTGGAACTTTAGTTCCCGTAGCTATAGCCTTGAAATTATCAAGACTGGAGAGATCTTGTCGCAAAGCCCGATCCCTGCGGGATCTCTAGGTCAGCTTCGCGCCGATGAAGTAGTATTCGGTAATTTTAATCTAATCAATCCTATTACCGTGAACACAGCGACCTGCCAAACACCCTCGATAACGGTGGCGATGGGTGGAGAATATCGTCTGGATGAGTTCGAAAAGGTCGGCGAAACCTCTCGGTTGATAAAATTTAACATTGCCTTGAATCAATGTCAGCGAGGCATCCAGAAAGTTACATATCAGCTCAAAGCTAATACGCCTGTTATCGATTCTAAAAATGGTGTCGTTGCGCTGAACGCCGGATCATCTGCCAAAGGAATTGGCTTGCAGTTGAGAAACGACGCAGGGCAGCCTATAGAATTTGACACGCCATACCCGTTTAATGGTTTCAATCCCTCGGGCACGGATTTCAATATTCCGTTATCTGCCGTTTATATTCGCCTTGCCGGTAGTAAACTTGAAGCCGGTACTGCCAATAGTGAAGTATCCTTCATCGTGAGCTATCTGTAACCATCTTAAGAATTGTCTGATGTATTTATGCTTCCCCCCCCCCGGTTTGCAGTGGCGGAGTGAAATTGAAAACGTAACTACTCCAATCATAGACTCACAAAAGGGTGTCGCCGCACTGAACGCCGGATCAACTGCCAAAGGTATCGGCTTACAGTTGAAGAACGAGACGGGTTACCCCATCGCTATAAGCACTACGTACAAGTTTAGCGGTTTCAAATCCTCGAACACAGAATTCGAAATCCTTTTGTCCGCCGCTTATATCCGCCTGGCCAACAGCAGACTCGAAGCGGGCAGTGCCAATACCGAAGTCACATTCATCATGAACTATCTGTGAAACTAAGAATCGTCTGATTTTTCCTGCTTTCTGCTCCAATTAAAGTGGCGGAATGAAATTTAAAACGTATCTCCACCAGTTGAATCCAGTCCTTTCCACGCCAAACGCGGCGCGGCGATTACTGCGTATTTTTGCCTTGGTGCTGCTGGTCGGCATCCTCGGCGGCGTTTATAACTTTCTACTGTTCACCTTCAACAATGAAATCTCCCAGCGGCGCGGCTATATGAGCAGTGCGATTGCCGAAGCCCATACCTTTTTCACTACCCGTGAAGCACTTCTCAAAAGCCTCAGCTTGTCAGCCACGCGCCACCACTGGCAGTCCGATCCGGCGGTGACCGAAGAAGAAATTCATCTGCTGTTGGGCGATTCGCCCGGCAAACAGTGGAACATCTGGCTGACCCAGCGCATGCGTGATTATTTGAAAGCGCAACAGGTCAACCTGATCTATGTCAGCAGCGATGTCGAGACCACGGTGGCGCGCCTGTACAACGCCACACCAGTGGCCGGTGATTTCTCCGAAACCATGCTGAATGAACTCCAGACCCTTAAACGCGACAACGCCCCCGCCCTTCAAGAGTTGTGGCTGACCCATAAGTCGGCGGGCCATTCGCAGTTGTACATATTCATTCGTCTGGACGAGCGCGACGTGAACTCCGGCTGGCTGGGTCTGGAGATGGACGATCGGGAAGTCTCCAGAGCCTTGAGTGACCACAGCGCAGGCGAGTTCACCATGTTCAACGCCCAAGGCATGTCGCTTTTCAGCAACAGCCGCAATCCTCACTCAAGCCAGAATTTGCCGGACCTTCAACGACAAGACTTCTTTGGCTTTGTCGGCGAAAGCTGGCTGCCCGACCGCGTCGTGTTGCGCAAGCAGTTGAAGTCTTCCGACTGGCAACTCGCGTACTCCATTGACTTGCGCGCCGTGCTGTCGACTCTGTGGCCGCAATTGAGCGCTGCTCTCTTGTTTTGCCTGTTTAGCATCAGTCTGGTATGGCTGCTGACCCATCGTATGGAGCGCCGCTTCATTAAGCCAGCGATCATGCGGATTCAGGCCCTAATTGAAAGCGAGCGGTTCAGCCGCGACGTAATCCAGACCGCCCCCGTAGCCCTATGCGTATTGCGGCGCACCGACGGTCAGGTGGTGCTGGAAAACACCTTGTCTCAGCAATGGCTGGGACAGGGAGGAGAGCGCGATCAGCTGTGCCATGGATGGATTCGCGATGCTTTCGATACGCTCGACCCTGCCCTAAGCGACTACTTTGAGACCATCGATGGGAAGCACCTTTATCTGAGCTGCGCGCCCACCCGGTACAAAGGCGAAGACGTCTTGCTCTGTGCCTTCAGCGACATCAGTGCGCGCACTGAAATCGAAGTCGCCCTGGATGAAGCCCGGCAGCTGGCCGATGCTGCCAACGAGGCGAAAACCTTGTTCCTGGCGACCATGAGCCATGAAATTCGCACGCCGTTGTATGGGGTGCTGGGCACGTTGGAATTACTGGCGCGTACCAATCTGGATGCCCAGCAAAAAAATTACCTTCGGGCAATCGAAGGTTCATCGGCGACTTTGCTGCAATTGATTTGCGATGTGCTGGACGTATCGAAAATCGAGGCTGGGCAACTGGCTCTGGAGTTGAGCGAGTTTTCGGCGCTGGAACTGGTGCGGGAAGTGGTTCAGGGTTATGCGGCTGCGGCCCAGAGCAGGGGCCTGCAATTGTACGCCTGTCTGGATCCGAAAATGCCGGATCGAGTTATCGGTGATGTCAGCCGTATCCGTCAAATCCTCAACAATTTGTTGAGCAACGCCGTCAAATTTACCGACTCCGGGCGGGTAGTGTTACGAGTCAAGTTACTCAGCCGCGATGGTGAGCGCGCCAGTCTGCAATGGCAGGTCTCGGACACCGGCAAAGGCATCGCACATGACGATCAGCCATTCATTTTTGAGCCGTTTTACCAGACCGGAGGCAATACCAATGTAGTCGCCGGTACGGGCCTTGGTCTGCCTATCTGCTTGCGCCTGACAAATTTGATGAACGGCAATATCCGCATGGTTAGCGAGCAGGGTCTGGGTAGCAGTTTTTCTCTGACCTTGCCGCTGGAAGAGCCAACAATCTATTCATTGTCGGCAACGATGACAGGACTGTTGCCCGAAGTAGTCTACGTGGTCTCACCGATCCGTGAAGTGGCCGAAGCCATCAGTGGCTGGTTGCGGCGGTGGGGGGCCCGCCCGCAGATCGGTTGTCCATCACACCAGAACGTTGGCCCGGAGTGCGTATTAGTCGAGCTACACGCGGGCTCCATCGAACCGCGCTTGGTGCAAGAGTGGGGCGGTCCGTTGGTGTTGGCTACCAGCGATGGTTCCAATGAGCCGCAGGCCATGTGCGGTGGCTGGAAGGTCAACATCAATGACTTGAACGCTATTTATCAAGCAGTGAGCCGGGCCCAGGGTGTACGAATGGTCAAGCCTCAGCCGCTGATTGAGCATCGCGACCTGCGCAAACTTAACCTGCACATCCTTGTAGCCGAGGACAACGTGATCAATCAGTTGATCCTGCGCGACCAACTGGAGGAACTCGGCTGCACCGTGGAGCTGACTTGCAACGGTGAAGAAGCATTGGCGATATGGCGCAGTACACCATTCGATATTGTCCTCAGCGATGTGAACATGCCGAGACTCAACGGCTACGAATTGGCTCGCGAACTGCGTCGCCAAGGTTGTACTGCGCCGATCATCGGCGCGACGGCCAACGCCATGCGTGGAGAAGAAGCACTGTGTATGGCGGCCGGTATGAATCACTGCCTGGTCAAACCTTTTACGTTGCGAGCCTTGTTTAACTACCTGGCTCCTTATGAGCGAGCAGCCCATGAAGCCGTGTAGCATTTTGATAGTCGAAGACCATCCCTTCCAGCAGGTGTACTTGCAGCATTTGTTCAGCGAACTGGGAGATTTTTATCTGGAGTCTGCGTGCGACGGCGAAGAAGCGCTGGCCTGCTTGAAGCGGCGCAATTTCGATTTGGTCCTCACCGACCTACTGATGCCCGGCATGGATGGCGTGCAATTCATCCAGGGACTGGCGGCCTTACGTTCGGGGCCAGTGCTGGCGATCATGAGTGCGGCCTCGCGCCGAATGCTAATGGGGGCAAGCCTGGTGGCCAGCAACCTGCAGGTAAAGGTCATAGGGCTGATCTCCAAACCGGTGAATTCAGCGGCCTTGCGCTGCCTGATCGAGCAATTGCAGGGACTGCGCCAGGCCGATCAGCCATCGCCCCTACCCGGTATTGACCGGCAGACGATCCTTGATGCGTTGGATAACGGCGAATTGCAGGCTTGGTTTCAACCCAAAAAAGCCTTGGTCAATGCACGCATCGTCGCCGCTGAAGCGCTGATTCGCTGGGTTCATCCCGAGCACGGCATGCTCTTGCCTGGGATATTTCTACCCTCACTCATAACGTTCGGCCTGGAAGAGCACCTGTTATGGCGGGTTCTGGAACAGGCCATAGCGGCCCAGGCCCAATGGCGTGAGCAGGGCTATGACATTCCTGTGTCGATCAACCTGCCGACACACTTGCTCAACAGCCATGACCTGCCTGACCGTATTCTCGCGTTCGTGCTCAAACGTGAAGGTATTCCAGGGAAAATTTGCTTCGAGCTGATGGAGTGTTCGGTGCCCGACGATATCAGCAACTTCTACGCTGGTGCCTGCCGCTTGCGGATCAAGGGCTTCGGTCTGTCGCAGGATGATTTTGGCAAGGGCTACAGCTCTTACATGAATCTGGTATCGGCACCGTTTACCGAGTTGAAGATCGATCGGGCACTGGTACATGGCTGTAACGACAGCGAGGAACTGGCGCAAGCGTTGACCAGTATTGTTGGCTTGGGGCGGCAGTTAGGTTTGACTGTGGTGGCTGAAGGTGTCGAAACCGCGCAAGAACTTGCTCTGTTGCGTAAGATCGACTGCACTCAGGTCCAGGGTTTCCTGATTTCCCATGCTGTCGCCCCGGATCAGTTCCAAAAGTTGTTGAGCCATGACGGTCCGACAAACGTGTGCTGATGCACCCGAAAGTCTCTTTCTATGAGGTCATTGTGTCCAACGGCTATCGGCTCGCCCCCTGCGGGGCTGTACGATGAATCGTCCCAACTCATTACTGGAGAAACTTGCCAGCAGCTCCCTTCGTCTGAACAAAGGTTTGATAGTACTCAGCGCGCTGGTATTGCTCTTGGTTGGCATCAGCTACTTGGGCGTGCAGCGCACGCTGGAAGAGCAGCGTGACACAATGGGCTTTCATTTTGCCCGGCTGATGGAAAACATTCGCGAACAGGAAGCCTTCCTTAATGCTATCCAGCGGCGAGGCGCAAAAAGCTCGATCCTGGACGGCAGGATTTCGCCGCTGTTTCAGCAAAAAAAACTGCCCGACCAAGGACCGGATGTTTATGAAGGGCAGCAGTTTTCGTTTTCGCTGCCCTTCAGTGTGAAAATCGCCACCGATAAAATCGCGGCCAGCGAACAACCAAAAGTCTTTGCCCTGGCCGCGCACCTGAGCGATTACTACAGCGCGTTCTGGTCCGCGTCGCACTATCAGTCACCACAGGTCTTTCTGTTCAACGTTCCGGACAACTTCGATATCACGGTACCGGCAACCGGGTACTTGCGTCGAGATGGGCAGATTCAGGGCGGCGTATTTGGCGATGTCGTGAAGCAGGTCAAGAAGCAACTGCATGACCAGACGCTGGACAATCAAGTTCATTGGGTTCGGTACGGTGCAGCGTCCGATGACGTGAAGACGCCAACGCTCCTCGGCTACGTCAATATTGATATCTCTTCGACAACATCGAATATTCAAGGCGCCGGCCCTCGAGTAGCGCTCGCGACCTTGCTGAATCTGACTCAGGTCAACAACATTGAGCGAATCATGCAGTGGTCGATCTACGACCAATTCACCCTGATTTCGCCGGCCGGTAGGGTGCTGATTGGTTCACTTGAACCGGAGAGCATGTTGCGTGAAGGGATGAATTTCAACCGTGACGGCCTGGTCTTCAAACTGACCAACCATGATGAACACGCCTGGACGGCGATCTACACCATCAGTTTCAAAAGTTTTGTGGATTACGCCTTGTGGCCATTGCTCTGTATGGCTGCGCTGGTGCTGACGGGACTGGGTTGCGGTTGGGCCTTCAATCGCTGGTATAAAAGTCATGTTGTACTCCCTGCACATCAGGCTCACCAAAACATCGCCGAGAGCGAAGCGTTTAGCCGTGCCGTGATCGACACCGCGCCAACGGGCCTGTACGTGGTGCGCTGCGGCGACCATAAGGTGTTGCTGGAAAACCAGCGCGCCCAGCAATGGCAAGATACCCCCCAACTGATCAGCGCCCTCAGCCGACAGCATGGGCTCACCGAGCCAGGGCAGGTCGATCTGGAAGTCGATGGCCGCCATTTACAAGTCGCTTTCATTTCTACTCGTTATCAAGGCCAGGACGCCTGGCTCTGTGCCTTTCACGACGTGACCCGGCATGTTGAAGACGCAGCAGCCCTTGAAGAGGCCCGTAGGGCGGCCGACTCGGCCAACGAGGCCAAGACTCGTTTTCTGGCCACCATGAGCCATGAAATTCGCACACCCCTGTACGGCGTACTCGGCACCCTGGAACTGCTGGGACTAACCAAGCTTGAGCCGCGCCAGCAGGCCTATCTGCACACCATCCAACGCTCTTCCGCGAATTTGTCTCAGTTGATCAGCGATGTGCTGGACGTTTCGAAGATCGAGTCCGGACAGATGAACATCGAGTCTCATGAGTTCTGTCCTCTGGAGCTGACGGAGGACACCCTACGTACCTACAGCGCGTTCGCTCAAGCCAAGGGGTTGCAACTCTATGCCTGTATTGACGCAACGCTGCCGAACCGGGTTCGGGGTGATCCACTACGGATTCGGCAGATACTCAATAATCTGCTGAGCAACGCCATCAAGTTCACCGACCATGGTCGGATCGTGTTGCGGGTTCGAGTACTGCAAACCGATAGCTCAAACGTCAGCCTGCAATGGCAAGTCAGTGACACGGGGGGGGGGATAGCCCAAGCCCAGCAGGCGCGACTATTTGATCCTTTCTATCAAGTCCGCGATGGAGTCAACGATTCGGGTGCGGGGTTAGGCCTGGCGATTTGCTGGTGGCTGTGTGAGCTGATGGCTGGCCAGTTGAAAGTGGTCAGCGAACCGGGTCTGGGCAGCAGCTTTACTCTGCAATTGGCGCTTGAGCACTTGCCGGGGGAACTGGCCGATTGCCCCGAGTTCGAGCCTGGAGCTCCGGCAGTCTATGTTCGGGCTCCAGCGCAGGAGTTGACGCAACATCTCTGCGCCTGGCTCAACCGACTGGGTATTGAGTCCCACTCGGTTAGCTCCGGCCAGTTGCAAGCAGGGCCGTCGACATTGCTGGTGGACATGCTGCCATTAGGCAACGAAATACCCTGGCCGGGACCACGGATTATCGCCACGGCCGACGGGAGTAACCCGCCTGAGTATTCGGGCAGTGGCTGGAATGTAGATGCCAATGATGTCCGCGCCATTGCCTGGAGCATCAGCCTCGCGCAGCAGGGGGTCGACCGGGCTGACCGCAGAGCGCTGCCGGAAAGAAGCCGAAGCCTGAACTTGCATGTCCTCGTGGCAGAAGACAACCCTATCAACTCGCAGATCATCAAGGAACAACTGGAAGCCCTGGGTTGTTCAGTCGTTCTGGCGGCCAATGGCGAGCAGGCCCTCGAACAGTGGCAGCCTGGCCTGTTTGACCTTGTTCTGACCGACATCAACATGCCTATCATGAATGGCTATGAATTCGCCGCAACCCTGCGCCAACATGATGTGGATCTGCCCATTATCGGTGTGACCGCTAACGCTCTGCGTGAGGAAGGCGAACGCTGCGCTGCAGCGGGTATGAACGCCTGGATGGTCAAGCCGCTGAACCTGAAAGCCTTGCGCACGCAATTATTGGATTACTCCGAGATGGCAGTGCCCGCGCACGCCGCCGTCGCGGGTGACAGCCTCGCGCCTGAAGTTGCAGTTGACTCGGTGCGGCTTTCGCCAAAAATGCGTGAACTGTTTATCAGCACTATGCAGAAGGACAGGCAGGCTACGCTTGCAGCTCTGGACAGTGGTGATATCAAAACCGTTGCGCGACAACTGCACAGCATGGCCGGAGCTTTGGGCGCTGTAGAGGCTGGGGCTATGGCAATTGCCTTCGCCGAACTGGAGCATCGGCTGACGGAGCTGACCTTCACGCAGGCGCTCGCGCTGGAGGTCAACACTCAACTTGATCGGCTAAGCGCTTTATTGGATAGGCTCTAATAAACTCTATTCCACTGTGGGTAACAGGTCATGAAAAAACTGAATGTTGTCATCGCTGATGATCACCCCATTGTGCTGTTTGGGGTTCGTGAGCTAGTAGAGCGAGACGAACGCTTTCATGTGGTGGGTGAGGCGGTCTGTTCCAATGAATTGATCAACCTGCTTGAGAGCCGGTCTGTTGACCTGATCATCACCGACTTCAATATGCCTGCAGACTCGCCCTATGGTGACGGCCTGAAATTGGTTGAGTACCTCAAACGGAACTTTCCAACATTGAAAATACTGGTGTTGACCATGATTTCCAATCCCTTGATCTTGACCTTGTTGCATGAGCTGGGGGTGGTCGGGGTCATCCAGAAAAGCCAAATGCACAATGAAATTCAAGTCGCGCTCAAGGCTGTCGCCCAAGGCAATCCGTTCCGAAGTTTAGGACCGGAACCCACCTCGGTGCTCGAGTCCACCGTATCTATGGATGACCGATTCGCCAAGCTATCGTCCAAAGAACACGAAATTTTACGCTTGTTCGTGTCTGGGCAAAGTGTTTCCGACATCGCCCGTGGCCAGAATAGAAGTATAAAAACTATCAGTGCGCAAAAGACATCTGCCATGCGTAAACTCGAAGTTAATAGTGACCAAGATTTATTGGGATACTGCTTCGAGCGCAGTTTTTTCAAATAGTAATTATCCGCGTCCCACCATCTATTTTTCTTTAAGAATCGTCTGATGTTCCAGTATGGGTCGGTTCTATATCTTGCTTCTGCAATGAATAGAACCTCAATCCACCCAATGGTAATCAGAATGAAAAAGCTTTCCTTGGCAATGATGACACTGTCCATTTTGGCAGCTACTGGTAGCGCTTTCGCAGTAGAATCAGTCGTCACCAAAGCTGGTAGTGGCACTATCAATTTCTCCGGCATCATCAACAACGATGCATGTTCTGTCCAAGGCTCCGACCTCAACAAGACCATCTCCGTGCCGATGGGTGAAGTGTCGATCAAAGACATGGGCACGGCCGCTGCGCCAATGGGCGGTGGCAGACTGAGTGCCGAAAACTTCGATATGAAGATCAGCTGCAACGCCGGTACCAAAGTTTCCATGATCTTTGAGCCCAATAAGGGGACCGGTTCGGGCGTCGATAGTAATGGGGTACTGAACCTGGTCGATGGTCTGGGGGCTGCAAAGAACATTGGTATCGCTCTTCTCGATGCTAATGGTGCGCTGATTAACTTGAGCTCGCCCACTACCGCGAAAATCGAGAACAAACTGCAAGATGGCAGCACTTCGCTAAAGTTCTCCGCCGCCTACGTCACGACTGGCGCAGCGGGTACTGCCGTTGCAGGTCGCGGTGATGCGACCCTGCCGTTCACCCTGCAATACGAGTAGTCGCAGGGAATTAACGGACTTAGTGCGGGGCTTATCGGCCCCGCGCACGCCTTGAATCAAACGGTAATTATTATGTTTCGTCGTCCCTCCCTATCTTTCTGCCTGGGCCTCCTAGGCGTTTTAGTTGTTTCCCAAGCCAATGCAGGCATCTCCTTGAGTGCTACTCGTCTGGTCTTTGACGGAAAGCACAAGGAAGCTAGCATCACCGTGCGCAATAGCGGTGAAGACGTATTGATCCAGTCTTGGCTCGATACAGATACCCCTGGCGTTATATCGGTCCCCTTTGCCGTGACTCCGCCGTTGGCTCGAGTGGGAGGTAAGGAACAGCAGTTGTTGCGAGTGATTTATGAAGGCGCCGGCATGCCATCCGATAAAGAGTCGGTGGTCTGGCTCAATGTTCAGGAAATCCCTCAGGCTTCGAAAGAGAAAAATACATTGCAACTTGCAGTGCGCCAGCGCATCAAGGTGTTCTTCCGTCCGGTCGAGTTAAGCGCAGATGCATATCTAGCACCGACCAAACTGTTATGGCGCCTAGAGAGCCGGGGCGGAAAAACAGTCTTGACGGTGAATAATACAGGGCTATTTCACGTGTCCATGGCGGATATAAAACTTCAATCCGGAACAATGACCGAACAAGCTGCGGACTCAGCGATGATCTCGCCGGGCGAAAATAGAGAGTTCGCTGTTAAACAATTCAATGCTACGACTACGCCAAATGTACTGTTTATTAGTATTAACGACTACGGGGCACAAGATCGTTACATTGTAAAACTTTCCAATGGTGCCTCAAGGCAGGCCAGTCTGAATAAAGAGTTGCCTTGATGTGCTTGTCTTAAGGCCCAATTTATTCTTTTGCCGCATTTATCTTCGCTCCGTTTAGAAGTTCGTATCGGAGGTGATATAGGTACTTTAAATGCTTTTATTTCCAAGTAACCGATCCGGTCCTGGCGTGAACGACCGAACTTGGTACTCAGGTACCTGCACTCTTTTAAGTACGCTATTTATCGCTGTTACCAGCACCCTCTCCATGTTTGTCGGTGCGGAAGAGTTAGAATCCGAACAACTCGAACAGTTCAACACCACGTTTCTGCAAGGCGCTCAGTCGTCGCTGGATCTGCAGTTGCTGTTATCCGCCAACAACGTGCTGCCGGGGCAGTACCGGGTCGACCTCTACAGCAACGAAGTGCTGGTGGGGCGCCGCGATATCGACTTCCAACGCAACGCGAAGAACGGCAAGGTCGAAGCCTGCTTGACCCTGGATATGTTGCTGCAACTGGGCATCGATATGAACAAGCTGGAAGCGGCGGGCAAACTCAACCCAAATGTACCGCAAGGCTGCTACGACTTGCCGTCACTTATCGACAAAGCCACCTTGCGCTACGACGCAAGCCGCCTGCGGCTGTTGGCCAGTGTGCCGCAAATAGCCATGCAGCGCGGTATGCGCGGGTATGTCGACCCGGCGTTGTGGGATCAGGGGGTTCCGGCAGCCTTCATCAACTATCAGTTGAGCAGCAACCGCAACAGCTCGGATCACAGCACCGCGCTTACAAATAACCTTGGATTGCGTAACGGGATCAATCTGGGCGGCTGGCGGCTGCGTAACGAGTCGAACTTCAGCAGCACCACGGGGCAGCCGAGCACCTTCAAGAGCAACCGTAGCTTCTTGCAGCATGATGTAACGGCGCTGAAGGGGCAATTCTCTGCGGGCGACATCTTTTCCGACACGGACCTGTTCGACAGTGTGCGTTATCGCGGCCTGAAACTGGCCTCCGATGAAGGTATGCGCGCCGATAGCGAACGCGGCTATGCGCCGATCATTCGCGGCGTGGCGGAAACCAGCGCCACGGTGGAGATCCGTCAGAACAATTACGTCCTCTATACCGCCAGCGTGCCACCGGGCCCGTTTGAGGTCAGCGATATCTATCCCAGCGGCTCGAACGGCGACCTGGAAGTTACGATCATTGAAGCCGATGGTCGTCGACGGGTAACGATGCAGGCGTTTTCCAGCTTGCCGATCATGGTCCGCGAAGGCCAGGTGAAGTACAGCGTGTCTGCGGGCAAGTACAACAGCAACAATGATGGCTTGGCGTCGCCGGAGTTTGTCAGCAGCACCCTGGCCTACGGGATCAACAGCAACCTCACCGGAATTGTCGGTGTCCAGGCCTCGGAGAACTTCAAGGCACTGTCCGTCGGTGCGGGTCGCAACACCCCGATCGGTGCCGTCTCCGTCGACCTGACTCGCTCCTCCAGCCTTACCGCAGGCCAGACCGTCCAAGGTAATAGCCTACGGGCGTTGTACGCCAAGACTTTCACCGTGACCGATACCAACTTTACCCTAGCGGCCTATCGCTATTCCACCGAGGGCTACCGAACGCTGACCAACCACGTCGAGGAACTCAACGCCGATGGCCAGAAACCCTTCGGCAACTCAAAAACTCGTACCGACCTGACCATCAACCAGAGCTTGGGCCGCAACCGGCAATATGGCAGCGTTTACATGAACGCCAGCGACCAGCGTTACTGGGGGCGCGGCGGTTCCCAGAGTCTTTCTACCGGTTATGGCAACTACTGGGGTGAGGTTAGCTACAACGTCAGCGCGACCTATACCAAGGACGTCGGAGATTTCGGATCGTCAAATAATGACACGTTGATCAACCTGTCTCTGTCGTTTCCCCTGGGCTCAAAACCCCGAGCGCCACGGGCCTTTGTTTCGGCCAACACGCAGAAGAACAGCAGCAGCACGCAAGTCGGCATCAACGGTTACGTGTCGGAAACCAGCGATACCTATTACTCACTGCAAGGTGGTAACAGCAGCACCGGTGGCAGCTCGGCCTCGGGCAACATCAGCACCCGCACCTCGGTTGCGGATATTAGCGCGGGTTATAGCCAGGGGCGCGGTTACACCTCGCAAACCCTTAACCTGGCCGGCTCTGTGGTTGCCCATGCCGGAGGTATCAATCTGGGGCAGACCGTGGGTGAAACCTTTGCCTTGGCCGAAGTGCCGGGCGTTTCCGGCGCAAAAATCGGCAGCTACAGCGGTGCAGAAACCGGCGCCAACGGCTTTGCCATCGTGCCCAACATCCAGCCCTATCGTGTGAACTGGATCAGCCTGGATACCCGGGATCTGGGTGCGGACATCGAGATCGATAATGCCACCCAGCAAGTCGTACCAAGGCGAGGCGCAGTAGTGCTGGCGCAATATATTGGCAAGACCGGTCGACGGGTGCAGTTCGAGCTGTTTGATGCGCAGAACAAGGCCATTCCATTTGGCGCTGTGCTGGAGGATGCGGCGGGTAAACAACTGGGCATTTCCGACCCGAGCGGTAAAGCCCTGGCGCTGGTGGAAGAGGATTCAGCCACTCTGACTATCAAATGGGATGGCAAACACTGTCTCGCGTCCTACACCTTGCCCGAGCGCAACAAGGCCCTGAACTATGAGCGTGTGCTTTTGATATGTGCCCCATGACCAATAAAGCCTTGCGCATCATGATTGCCGACCCGCAACACTTTCAGCGCCTGCGCCTGGAACGTAACTTCAACCGTGAGGGCTATTACGGCATCGCGCCGGTATCGAATCTTGAGGATATGCTGATGTTGCTGGAGTACGGCGACATCACCTTCGATCTAGTGCTGATCAATGCCAGTTTGATGGCCAACATCCGTTCTAATCTGTTGATCTTTTGCCGTGACCATCCGCTAATCCGCCAAGCCTTCATCTACAATGTGTCGGAGTGCCGCTTAGCGCTACTTAGCACGCAGATGAAAGCGCGGATTGTCTTCAGTTCTATGCAATTACCCGAGGGCACACCGATCAAGCGCCTGATCCAGAAAGTTGATCCGCCCAATCTCGGCGAGCCGACACGCAGTACGGTAAGTCACCGGTGACAGAGCTGTCGGGTGCGATGCAGTTGGCAACCGATGGCCTCTACCTAGCGATCACTCCTCGCCTCTGTTAATTCTTGGTATCGCTGCCGTTTGCCGCTTCATGAGAATGTCTGGCAGTCGTGCACAGTGGTTGTGTCAAACTATGATGTAAGAAGGTCAGAGCTTTATTCGAAAACTCAGGGTGGCGGTGTCAATCTTTGTTGTGATCCGGCGTACGATTCGTTCCGGTTTCGCCCAATGTTTGTTGGGGTGTTTGTGTCAGACTTTGTTGTAAGCACCCGCAAGTGCTCCTGCGTAGTTGTTCCAGTGCTGCGCTCCAGTTCTGTGTGAAAGGCAACTCCTGTTTGTAAGTGGCGTACGCTGGTACCTCAGCGCGCAAACGCTTCAGGGTATTTGTCCAGGTAGGCATCATTGAGCTGCGTATCCGGGGAACGCATGAAAGTCTTGAAATCGGGTACCAGAAAGACCAGCAGAGACAACAGCAGCACCATGGCGCCCAGCAGCGTAATTGTCAGTGCGACCCCCAGATAGGCGATCAGGCTATTCATCGCAAAACTGCCCAAGGGGCTGGCCGCCGCAGACAGAAATGAAACCGTGGCAAAAATCCGGTTGCGATGGAGCTTGGGCGTCGCCAGCAACCTCACTGCGCAGGTGGGGATGTTGATCAACATCAGGCCTACGCCGCCGCAGAAAAAGGCGGCGGGTACGATGAATGACGATGAAACGGTGCCGACCACCACCAGGTTGCACCCCAGTAATGCAAAACCTGCGGACACACACATGTCACGGGGGACCCGGTCGGATAACCAGCCGATGATCTTGTAACTACCCGCCAGAATGCCCAGCCCGAAGCACGAATCCAGAAGACCAATGTAGGTGACCGGGTACTGGATGACGTCCTTTACGTACAGTGGAATCAGAATGGTGAAGAACGGAAACAGAGCAAAGTTGATCAGCATTGCAATGATGGCCAGGTAAAACTCGACCTTCACTCCGTAAACCACTTTGAAACCGGAATAAATCATGCTGAATCCGCTGGCTCCCGGGGCTTTTTCGCCTTGGCCAGCGACACCGATGTGGTTCGGGATGGTAGCGATCATCGCCCCCGCGATGAGAATTGCAAAAAAATCGGCAGCAAAGGCGAACGTGATACCGAACCCGTAAATCAACCCGCTGGCCAGTACCGGACCCAGCAGAATCGAAAAGGACGACATCACGCTTTTGGTCCGAAAGGCCAGGGAGACTTTATCGTCGTCTGCGAACAAAGGAATGATCGATGCCTGGAGAGGATCGCGCACGCCGACGATCGCGCTGCTGATCATCATCAGCGCGCCCACCGTCCAGGGGTTGAACGACCCCGTGGCGGACAGCATCACCATCAACAGCGCTGTCAGCAGGCTGATCCATGAGGCCAGCTTGATGATCAGGATTTTGTTGTACTTGTCCCCCAGCCATCCCAACAGGGGTTTGGCTAACACCTCCGCTGCAATGGAACAGGCAATCATGTTGGCGAAGTAGAGCGCAGAGCCTGTTTCCTGCAAGGCCCACCACGCCACCGCCAGTTGATTGCACCGTCCTCCCAGAACCATCAACAAAAAACTGAATTGCACTTTCAGCAGACGCCGGTCGATGCCGGGAAAGCCCCATGTAATGCCTGAAAAATTTGCACTCATTGACGAACCTTTGATCCAGATAGGGCGACTGTGCAAGTAGAGGCATTCAAGAAACGACCGGGTGGCCCTCATCAGGGTAGATCGCCAGATATCGCTCGAACCACCCTCAAGGCGGGTAGTCCCGAACTCTTCATGGCGCTTGATGATGTCTTTGAGCGGAGTTAGTTATCCACAGCCACCTACATACAGTGCTCTAGATGCTCTGATGACGGTCAGGCTTTAGCGAGATGTTTTTCGCAAGACGATTTGCGGTATCAAATTTGTCTCCAGAACGCATGCATGTCTAAAACCTAAGCGTAATCTCTCGCTTTGGAATCAGAGCCAACATACAAGGATCTGCCGCAGGCCGCGATCTTCTGATTTTTTACTGAGGACACACTATGGACCGATTCCAGGAAATGCAGATCTTCGCTGCCGTAGCCCAAGACCAAGGCTTCTCGGCGGCGGCGCGGCGTTTGGGCCTGTCGGCTGCCAGCGTCACCCGCGCAGTGGCGGCGCTGGAGAAACGCATCGGCACGTTGCTGCTGACGCGCACCACCCGCAGTGTGCATTTGAGCGAGGCGGGTCAGCGTTACCTGGAAGACTGTCGGAGGATTCTCGCCGAGGTGCAGGAAGCCGAGGACTCGGCGGCGGGCAGCCACACCCAGCCGCGTGGGCAATTGACGATTACTGCGC